>Ga0233437_1000315_pt1 | contig 114226 bp, 95 predicted proteins | sample SI_122_August201_FD_182714 | JGI IMG/M metagenome (GOLD analysis project Ga0233437, IMG submission 182714) | Seawater microbial communities from Saanich Inlet, British Columbia, Canada - SI_122_August2016_200_MG | ecosystem: Environmental > Aquatic > Marine > Inlet | place: Canada: British... | reverse complement strand
GTAGCCTAACAAAACGATCATCTTCCCCCGGCCCATAATTCTCATGGTACTTATTTACTTCGTCCATTTTTTTTAATCAAAATTAAAAAAAAAAGTCATCAGTCATCAGTAAAGAAAAAAGTTATCAGTTTTCAGTTTTCAGTCATCAGTAAAGAAAAAAGTTATCAGTTTTCAGTCTTCAGCAAAAAAACGTCCCCAGTCCCCACGTCCCCGATTCCCTACTCCCGATTCCCGCCTGCCCCGATTTCAATCGGGGATTCCCGCCTGCCCCGAATTCATTTTCGATTCTTCGAATCAATAAACAAAGTAACCGGCCCATCGTTAATCAGAGCAACATCCATCTCTGCACCAAAAATTCCTGATCCAATTTTTTTTGTAGTATCCTTTTCCAACTGTTTGATAAAACCTTCGTACAAGGGTATCGAAATATCAGGGGGTGCAGCGTCAATATATGAGGGACGAAAACCTTTTCTAACTCTGGCGTGGAGAGTAAACTGACTCACGGTAAGAATTTCACCATCAATATCTTTTACCGAAAGATTCATTACTCCATTCTCATCATCAAAAATTCTCAAGCCACAAATTTTGTTGCTCAACCAAATAATATCCTCCTGATTGTCCTCAGCTTCAATACCAACTAAAACAAGCATACCCTGTTCAATAGATGAAACAATTTTTTCATCAACAGAAACAGAAGCAGATTTAACACGTTGAATTAGAAGACGCATAGAGAAAAAAGTTTTCAGTTTTCAGTTATCAGCAAGAAAAAAGTCATCAGTCATCAGTCATCAGCAAAAGACTTGTCCCCAGTCCCCACGTCCCCAGTCCCCGCCTGCCGCGATTCCCGAATCCCGAATCCCGGAATTCGATCGGGGACTCCCGATTGAATTCACCTCGCCCTATTTAAAATCACTAATGCCGCTATCACTCCTGGCACCCATCCGGCAAGTGTTAATAAAAAAACAATCACCACCGATCCACATCCTTGGTCGATTACAGCAAGGGGTGGAAAAAAAATCGCCAGAAGGACGCGCAATATTGACATGTCTCAATAATTTAATCACGAAAGTACAATATTATTCAGCACAGATCTAAGGAAATTACATATTCCCAATCATGTAATTCTTCAGGGGCATTTTCAAACCGCCATTTTGCTTCGAGCTGCTCAGATCTCATCATAATATCGAGGTGGCTCATAGCGATTCCCATATCAATCATTTGAATATCGACTACTCCAAACATTTTCTGATAGCCAGGCTTACGGTTTAAATATAATTGGAATTTATCAGGAAAAACCATGATTCTCCATGGCTGATTGTTTGAAGCAGAGGGGCCAATTCTGAGCATCTCGAGCCAAAGACTTTTATTACCCATTTCATCAGCCAGTGCAGGCTTTTTAGTTTCACCCGAGAAAAACAGTTCCTCCCAGCTTTTTCTTCTTTTCGATCCTGCTCCCGCTCTTATCACAGTATCACCAATAGACCTGTTTTTAGTTGAATATCCTACCGGAGTGATGGCCGGAATAACCCAACCTTCTTTTTGATTTATTGCTTTGCCAAAACCAGAACGGTCAAAAGTGCCTCCTAACCAGCAAGTTGCCATATTGAGATGCGTCAATTCAAGCACTATTTTTTCCAGGAGAAAACCGTAGTCTAGCATAGCGTCTTTCGTTGGTTTGACCTGACCAACAATAAACTGCCCGGCACCCTGGATGAAACCATATGTCCCTAATTTGAGTTTTCTATTAGAGGGAGCATGTTTTGATACAAGCTGAAACTCTACCTCAGTGCCCAACGGGCCTTGTGAATACTTACCAAGTAAGCTTTGAATCTCAAGTAGATTTTTCTCAGTTAATGCATTGCTGATATACGAACGACGAGATGTTCTTTTTGGAATAATATAAACCGGATCAAACTTCATATCTGGTAAATTATTCAATAAATATAGTACAATCACTATCTTTACTGCAAAACAAGATCTAAAACATGAAAAAATTTACTACTCTTCTGCTTCTGGGGCTTCTTATGGTAGCCTGGAATGTGAATGCTCAGCACTTGAATAAATTAACCCAACAAGAAATCGATGAAGGCTGGGAATTGCTCTTTGACGGAAAATCGATGGAGAAATGGCGTTGCTACAAAAAAGACAAAGTTCAGGGATGGGTTATTGAGGAACATGCGATGAAAGCTCAGGGATTACCACATGGGCAAGGTGGCGATATTATTTCGAAAGAAATATATGGTGATTTTGAACTGTATCTCGAGTGGAAGCTCGGCGAAAGAGCAAATTCGGGTATATTCTTTCATGTGGTAGAAGCCGATGAGTACGGTGCTGTTTACCACACAGGCCCTGAGTATCAGTTATTGGACGATGTGGGTGTTCCACAGTCTGGCCCTCTGCATGATTCAGGAGCAAATTACGATGTTCACCCTCCGATATTCGGACAGGTAAAAACCCTGGATGAGTGGAATACTGCAAAAATTATTGTCAAAGGAGCCCATGTTGAGCACTATCTGAACGGTAGAAAAGTTGTTGAATACGATATGTGGACCGATGAGTGGACCGAATTGAAGAACAATTCCAAATGGAAAAATGCAGCTGGCTATGCCAAGTACAAAGAAGGTCATATTGCCCTGCAGGATCATGGTGGAATTTCGATGTTCAGAAATATCAAGATAAAAAAGCTTTAAATGAGAATTCAGAACTGGCTTGTACTGCTCATTTGCAGTGCAAGCCTTTTTTCTTGCTCAGGTCCCAAATCAAACATCAGGATATCAATAGAGTCAGAGATGAAACTGCACCCTGAAAGCCATCTTGTTGATTTGTATAAATATTTTTTTCAGGATTATTTTGGTCCCGGACACCTCCTCGGAGATACGGCTAAATCGCGCCGTTATATCGACTATGAACTTGAAAACGCAAAGTCATTTGAAGACTTTGACCATCAGCCTTTGCTGTATAAGAAGCAATTCAGCAGAGTGAATCTCTCAACCCTCGTGAATGGAAAAATAAGCCAGGAACAATTGCTGGATGCCTTTTACCGCAGTGCCGAGAAATTTAAAATACCTGATGTAAATATTTGGAAAACAGATTGGGATGAAATCATGTCGCATATTATGGATATGAACCTTAACCTGCCGGATTTTAAAGAGGAGCGCCAAATGATTGATTCTGTTCTCAATTCAGGAAAATACGTAATTCATCATTCTGAGCAATATATTGAAACTTATGATCCCCATTATCGGATCATTCATGTAGATGAATTGGAATCACTAAAACTATTGCTTGATTGATATGTTGTTTTTAAAGTAAACTGAATGTCATGACTAAAGGAAAAGTACGCCAATATACCAACGGAGAGATCACAGTCGTTTGGAAACCCGATGATTGTGTCCACACTACTGTATGCATGCAAAAACTCAGGAAAGTATTTGACCCCTCCCAAAGACCCTGGATCAATATGGATGCTGCCCCAACAGAAGAAATAATCAATGTTGTGAACCTTTGTACCAGCAAGGCAATCAGCTGGAAATACAACACAGAACTCACTGAGGAAGAGAAAGCTCAATTGGCCAGGTATTTAAAACCAAAAGAGCCTGAGCACAAATCCGAAGAGACAAAGATTATGGTTGTGAGTAATGGTCCGGCAATTGTAAAAGGAAATTTCAGAGTGGAAGATAATAAGGGCAAAATAATCGACACAGCCAATCAGGTAGCACTCTGCCGCTGCGCTGGATCTAAAAATCAACCTTTTTGTGACGGAAGCCATCTGGTAAATGGTTTCAGGGGCTGAACTAATTATTATTTTGTATGTTTAGGAATTAGAGCTTTCAACCACCCTGCACCTTACGTGATAAAAGGATATGGATGATTATAAACAAATATTGATTTATGTATTAGGTTTTATCTGGATACTCTTCTCATCAAAGTATTTTGCTAACTTTTTTCAAAAAATCAAGTTTCCTCTGATAACTGGATTCCTGGTAACAGGGATAGTTTGCGGACCTCATGTCTTGAATTTAATTGAGACAGAGGCTCTTGAAAAGCTTGGCTTCATTAACGATATTTCACTTGCTTTTATAGCTTTTGCAGCTGGATCGGAGTTGTACCTCAAGGATATAAGAAGCAGGATAAGGAGCATAATTTGGAATACTATCGGACAGTTGGTAGCAACTTTTGTAGTCTCTACTGTGGCGGTATATTTTTTAGCTTCCTATATCCCATTTATGCAAAATATGACAACTGGTGTAAAATTAGCTGTTGCCATCCTTGTAGCCACGATTTTTATTGCACGATCGCCTTCATCCGCGATTGCTGTTATTAGTGAAATGAGGGCAAAGGGGCCATTCACCCAAACAGCCATGGGGGTAACTGTGATTATCGATGTACTCGTTATTGTTCTGTTCACTATTTGTTTCTCCATTGCAGTGACTATTGTTTCGGGTGTTGCTTTTAATTTGAGTTCATTCTTCATACTCTTGCTCGATTTGGCACTTGCTATAGGCTTGGGATACTTGCTGGGTAAGGTAATCTCCGGAATCCTGGCTCTTCCAATAAGAATATTGCTGAAGACATTGATTATCCTGGCACTTGGCTATGGAACATTTGTTCTTTCGCATTTCATCCGGGAGGTGAACGTAGAAAGTCTTCAATTTAAACTACATCTTGAACCTCTACTTATTTGCATTGTAGCTAGCTTTTCAGTTACAAACTACAGTAAATACCGGGCTGAATTTCGTAAGATTTTACATGACACCGGACCTCTGATCTATGTTGCCTTCTTTACTTTGATTGGGGCTATGTTGTCAATTGACATTTTAGTTGAAGTATGGTTCATTGCCTTGATTTTGTTTGTGGTGAGGCTATTAGCCATGATAATTGGAGCATATACAGGAACTGTAATGGCAGGAGATCCGGCAATTTTTAAACGCTTTGGATGGATGCCATATGTTACGCAAGCTGGGGTAAGCCTCGGGCTGGTTACTGAGATTGCGGGAGAGTTTGATGGCTGGGGGGCTGAATTTGCAACAATAATTATTGCTGTGGTTGTACTGAATCAATTTGTTGGTCCGCCACTATTTAAATGGGCAATCAGCCGTATTGGAGAAGCACATGTAAGAGCAGAAACACCAAAATTTGATGGGACACGTGACGCCATTATTTTTGGTTTTGAAGATCAATCTCTGGCTTTAGCCCGTCAACTGCAAAAGCATAATTGGGGAGTTAAGATTGCCTCTCTGAAGACTATGGATGAGGTAACTGAAGCATCAGATGTTTACATTGAGTTCATTGACAGCCTGACCCTCAACACATTAAAAAATATTGATGCCATGAAGGCTGAGGCTATTGTTCTTATGCTTTCAGACAAAGAAAATGCCATTATTTGTGAATTGGTATATGAGCATATAGGAACACGGGAGATTATTGTAAGATTAAATGACCGTGCCAACTTTAATCGTTTTCATGAACTGGGCGCCCTGATAATGGAACCCTCTACAGCCATGGTGGGTTTGCTCGACCATCTTGTGCGCGCACCAATGGCCACCACCATGCTTTTGGGTATGGATGAGGATCATGACACAGAAGACATCGAGGTACTTGATAGAAGCATCCATGGTATGGCATTGCGGGATTTAAGATTACCCACAGATATCCTCATTCTTTCTGTTCAACGCAAAGGCCATATGGTTGTTACCCACGGCTACACCCGACTCAGAATAGGTGACATAATCACAGTAATAGGTTCAGATGAAAGCCTCGAAGAGCTGAGGTTAAAATTCGAGGTTTAATTTGTCGAGCAAGTATATCGTTATGCCCAGATTTAATCATCCTTAATGCATCTGACTGAATATCCAAAATCTCTTAAAGCATCATCCCTTAAAAATCCATCATTCGCAGCATCGGCTCCTCGACACCAAAACATGGTATTCAGATTTATATTTACAGAGGAGGTCCAAAGGCCGACCCAGTCTCCAATATATTCGAAGTACCCCTCATGCCACCTTAATCCTCCTGGCAGGAGATTGAAACCATAGTTGTTAGTTCCGTTACCATCATTAATCCATCCTGATGTAGATTTTAATTTTCTGCCAACATTACCTGACAAGCGGAATTCAATTCGTGCAATATCATCCATACTCATCCCTAAAAATTCTTCCAGCACCTTAAATTCATCATCAGATGGTAAATGCCAACCCTCAGGACACGCAATTATTGAGGCAGGGTAATTATAAAGGACTCCATAAGTGCTATAATTATCAGTTTGTTTGGCTTCAGATACATTAGATCCCTCATAAGCATAAACATAGTAATATGGATCCACGGTTGATTCATCGTTTGAGTTGCTTACAGAAGGCAGCCAGGCAAGGTTTTCTGCCATCCACAATTGCTCTCCAATCTTAACCACAGAATAGCCCTTTCCTGCATTATCAATGCATGGATAAAATTCAACAGTGTAATTGTAGTCTTTAATCTCCCGCGGCATCTCCTGAAAGACTGTGGTATGGAATCCTGAATAGCAAGTATAGCGTATCATATCACCGAGGACATAGGGAAGAGTATTTGTATTGGATCCCGATTTTCGTGATGATTGAAGGTTGCCATGTAATGAGTGACCAAGGTAATGGATATTGTTCCCAGAGGAAGTGTTACTTGTAGATACTACCTGAAAAACTTCATTGTTTTTGTGGTAACTGATCTGAACTGAATAGATGCCTGCCGATCGAAGTGAGAGGGCAAAGCTATGGTTTCCGCCTTGTACAGGTATCTGGTTTTGACATATCAATTGACCGAGCTGGTTCCGTACTGAGATAACAATATCTTGTTGTTCAGGAATCCACATAGTTATTGTAGCTTGTCCGGCGCTGGGATTAGGAAAAACTATCGCACTGAGCTGATCAGTGTCAGACAGTTCAACACCTGTTCCTGAAGATAAAATAAGTTCCTCGTTTCCGGGAAAAGTAATACTCTCACCACTACGTAAATTCTCAGCACTTATACTGTCAATAGGGCTAGCATCACTGCATGTAAAACTTATTACGAGATCCTGTGCGGATATTGCAATAGGGAAGAGAAATAGTAAAAAGAGTAGAGTTTTTGTTTTCATGTTGTTGTTTTATGATGTTGAATACTAGAGCCTGATATTGAGCAGATATTATTTAACCAACTGATTTTCAATTCAAAAAGTTTGTAATTTTGACTAATCATAAACATAATGTAATCCCATGCTCTAATTATGGAGAGTATGTCAAGAAGTGCCAAGATTTGTTAAGAAAAGGCGAGAGTTGGGAGCCGTTTTTAGGGAAATGTAATAGGGAAATGAAGCAGATGATCTCTCAGCTTGCTAATTGCGTAATAAAAATTATTGGCTGAGTTTACTTAGCCTTTCCCTACTTTCATTATAAAAGAAGCCGGCAAAATACTGATCCAGTGATTTGATGAGTTTATTATAGAATAGTATTGCTTGCTCCTTATTACCACTCAGGTCATTTGTTTTTGCTAAATAATATTTTTGTGCCGAACTAACACTTGTAGCAGGGGAAGTAAGGTGTGAAATTGCCATGTCATAATTGCCGTTCATATTGTCATAGGCAGCTTCATAAGAATTTAGTAAACCCTTTGAGTAGTATTGTGGACCGTAAGCCGCATATAACGACCTGGCTATGTTCAAATGATATTTTGATTTTTCCTTCATCAGCATTTCACCATACGCAACACTAAGTCCGCCGTGGAGTCCCATAACAAGCATATTTTCATCGTCTGCAATATTGATGCTATCATTTATTAATTCTATTCCGTCAGTAAAAAATTCTATGGCCAAATTGTGCACATCCCCCCTTAAAGCATACCATCCTTTTTGATGTATTGCTAAGAGCAAGCCATAAAGATTGTTTTCTTCGTACAATTGCTGAATGTAACTATCCATTATTTCCAATGCCCCGGATAAATTTCCCTGGATGAACTCGATGTTGGCCATCATGCAAACGCCCCATTCTTTTTCTTTTGAAGCAGGATCTGAATTATAAAGATCAGTGCATGTATTTACGGCTTCTATGTAATTTTCAAAAAATATATTAAGCCATGCAATCTTTACGTTGACAAATGAATTTGTTGGATCATACAATTTAACTTTCTTGTATTGGTTTAAGGCCTCTCTTTCTTCGCCTGTTATAAATAGCATTTCTGCATAAGAGTCTATAATGTTCTCCGATTCCGGATAAATGTCTAAATAGCGTAAGAACGCCTCTCTAGCTTCATCATATCTCTGTAACTCAATTAATTCATAGCCCAATAGATTATAAGCTGCGGCATAATAAGGATCACTTTTAATGGCTTTGTACAAATATTCAAGGGCTTTATCTGCATTATTTCTGTAGTAAACTTTGTTGGCATAATACAAACAATGTTTGTCCTTGGGAAACAAGTTTATAAGGCTATCGATGGTTATAACAGCCAGGTTTGTATTACCTGACTGTCTTGCTCCATAAGCCTGAATTAGCAATTTTTCACCCGGGGTAACTTTGGATGCCAGAGATTTTGCGTTATTGATACCGTCACCCATACTGAGATAAAGGTGTGCCAATGCAAAATCGGGATCAAGATCAATGGCCTGCATCAAAATTGAATCGCCGGTAAATCTTTCTCCATTCTCATTCAAATCTCTACCTGTAATGAATAAGCCCAAGGCTTCCTCAGAGGAGGTTGTAATAGGCATCTCATGCCTGGCGGTGCTACAGGCGGTGAAGATTAACAGAAAGGCTGCAATAACTAAATGTGCAAATTTCTGATTCATAATTGAAACCATAGATTTTGACACCTTCTCAGAATAATACTATCAAAGGTAAAAATTCCTGTTTAAGTGAACATATCCAATTATGGAAATAGATGACACGAAACCTCTTGAAGATATAAAACACAGCTCATTGTATTTTGCGAAACTAAACTATATAGATTCACCTGTTATCTAACAAAAAATAAATTAAACGAGGTAAATTTATTTTGCTTTGGAGAAAAGATTGTAAGATAGTACCGGTAAAACTCCCATAAGTGGAATAACATATAATGGTGACATTTCCATAAACTGGTTACTTGCTCTCTCTGGTGATCCAAAGTATATTGCCGTTTCCCAAATAATGGTTGAAACCAGGCTACCGATTAGGGCATGCCAGATTTTCCCCTGGGGATGGGATGACTTGCCCACTTTATGAACAAGTAATGGGGAAAAGAAGGTTACAGGTAGCATAGTACCATAATAGAAAAGTGGATTGCCATCCGTACCCCAATCAAGCATGGCTGTTAAAAAAGCACCACCAATAAAAGATACTTCCGCAAGAAGATATTCTCCAACATAAGCACCAATTTTTTTAAAGGTATTATCCATCTGGATGTTTTTATTTTGATCATTTTCGATAAATAATAGAGAAGGTTTAACATAATGATTTGAGAACTCCAATGCACTGTTCTGAATCTGAATAGGCGGAATTATAAGAGATTGAGATTGGGAATAGTTTAAAGTGTGATTATTTGATGAATTCTTAGAATATTGGGCGTAAATATTGGGGATAATCGCCATTAAGATCATTTGAAGAAGGATAATTTTTTTCATTCGTTTATATTTAATTTTATTTATCGGATGGAGCTCGCACAACAAAAACAATCATCATTGTCCTTTGTTTTTTGTTATTCCAATAAGGAAATTATAATAGATTTCCGCACCAACATTCAGTGCGGTAATGGGGATACGCTCATTGAAGTTATGCATAGTGGAAAGCAGATCCTCGCTTAGGGGGAATGGGTTTGATCCGTAGGCTGGAATTCCTTTGAGACGGAAGTGAATACAGTCAGAGAATCCTGGAAGTAATGCAGGGATTACTTCACAGGAAGGGAAACTCTTTTTAATAGCCTCTTGATATGTTGAATAATAAACATTATCGAGGGATGAAGGAATAGTTCCCGATAGTGAATCACTTATTATGACTTTAATATCAGGATTGTCAATAGTTTTCTCAATTGACCGAATGAAGTCCTCTATATTCTCCTCTGGCATTAAGCGGCAATCCAAACGACATTCCAAGCATTGAGGTAGTGAATTTGATGAATGTGAAACAGTTTTGTAGTCAACAAGTGTAATCGAGTTAGAAAAGAATATCATCATACGAGAATCTTTTCTGATCTTCATGGAAATTAAAGGTTTGAATAGGCGGGGATACTTCATTACAAATCCCGTAATTCCCCTTTCCAATTTGCCAAGTCCTTTTAACATACCGACATTCGTTTCGTTATAAACAAAATCACGTTTTGCGGATAATAAACGGCTCAGTGCCAGCGTAAGGTCTTTTGCCGGGTAGTGCTCAGGGCAACTTGCGCTATGGGCAAAAGAACTATGAGCTAATTGCAGCTTAATCCATAGCGGCTTTTTGTCAACAACGCTTATTCCAAAAACTTCTTGGTCCTTGTCAGTTTGTACAATTCCCTTCATTCCCGATGGCCCTTCGCAGAAGACCACAGCAGGGTTAAGTATATCGATGTAGGTATCTGTAACATGGCTAGCACCATTATCGCTAATAATCTCCTCAGCAGAGACAGCTAAAAAAGTTATATTGAAATCCGAGCTATTGTTAAGGTAATCAGATTTGAATTTCAGCAAACTAACTAGCTGTGCAACTGCTACCCCTTTCATATCTAGGGCCCCTCTACCCCATATTTCTCCATCCACAATCTTGCCATGGAATGGTGGTTGTTCCCACTTTGATCCTGATCCTGCAGGAACTACATCCATGTGGTTTAATAAAATAATATTCGGCTTGCCTTCTTCTAGTGGATATAAGGATGCAGCAAAATTGTAGTTACCCTGCTCACTCCCCAATTGTTTTATAAAAAGACCATTTTCCACGCACACAGTTAGCAAAAATTCACCTGCCGCCATCTCTTGTCCGGATACAGATGGAATCTGAAGATATATGCTTAACAAATCTTCAATAGAAGTCTCTTTTCCTTCAAGCTCAACAGACCAATAGTCTGGAGGCAAACTATATTGTGCGCAATTTTCTTCCGGAATACAAATGCCTATCAATAAGAAGATCCAAAATACCAGAATTTGACTTTGCTTAAGGTGCCTTCGGCTCATAACAATTATTTTTTGTTAATACTTAGAAGTTTCGTTCCGTTGATACGAGAGAAATTAGGTTCTATGTAAAAGTAAGCTATCTAAAGGCTTTATTATGGCTGTATTTAGTATTCAACAAGAATGGATGAGTATTGGTAAAGTATGCTCGAGGATTTGAGATAAATGAGTTTTCATAAACTACCTCACCTTCACCTTAGTATCTAGTATTTCTAGTGATCCTGAACCATTCATCAGGGTCTTTCCTGTGTAGCGGACATTAATTTCCATTTTTTAATATTTCTCCATTTTCCTATCAATCCAACCGAGAAAACGTAAGGGTCCATTCCAATTTCTCTTGTCAATCGTACCGATAATACTAAAGGATGCTCCCTCTTTTGGACTTAAAATATTTCCCGCAAAACGAAGATTTAAATCCTCTTCAATGTCAGGATTGAAAAGTCTGATTAAGGCAATCAAATTCAATGCACTGGATTATTTGTTGAAACCAATTGACATTGATGAACGTAAAAATTCAGTTCAAAAAGTTAAGAATAAGATATTTGCACAAAAAGAAAACCAGCTCCTCAGGAATCTGGTTACCAACCTTCAACTCGAAGATGCCGAAAAGAAAATTGCTTTGCCTCAGGAAAATGAGGTTGTTTTTGTGCCGATAAAGGAAATTATACGTTGTCAGGCAGAGAGTAATTATACTCGTTTCTATCTGTTGTCCGACAGATCCCTGCTTATTTCTCGTACGCTCAAAGAATTTGATCAGGCTTTATCAGAATATAATTTTGTGAGAGTACATCAATCTCATTTAGTCAATACCAAACAAATCGCCTCGTATGTTAAACAGGATGGAGGTTATTTGAAAATGCTAGATGGAACATCAGTTCCTATTGCCAGATCAAGAAAAGATGAAATAAGCCATATTCTATACAACTTTTGAGATGATTCAAGCACCAATTCCTGCGACGTCAAGGGCAAATCAATGTTGGTTGTAATTCCAAGTTCCTGACTTAAAAAAAGCACCTCAGGCTAGCAGTTTCATAAATATCACCTGCTCCGCCCTATTTGTTTTAATTCTAAAAAAAGGATGGGTGACGATATATTTGGGAAAAAGGGAAAGTCAAGGTTACAGATAAAAATGTATAGCCCTTAATTTTGTAAAACTAGTTATACAGACTCATTAGATAGTTCTCTATTTGCTCAATTGTTGGGTCTCTGAAAATAACAGTTTTATCGTAATCAAGCAGATAAAGTGTAGGAATGGCCTTTAGGTCATAAATTTCCTCATCCATGATAACTGTTTCCTTGTCATAAGAATTTATCCATGAAACAGGAAATTCATCGTAATGGCTATGCCAAAGCTCTAGTTCTTTATCAGGGTATATTGCAAGAATCTTTAGCTCATTGTTTCCTGTGAGTTGTTGAATGATTTGCGAATCAACCATTTTCCCTCTGCTTATCTTACACTCTGGACAATCAGGATTATGGAAATAAAGAATCAATTTTTTAGCCTGGATTTTATACAAACTTGACACTGTACCATCTTTCAAGGTGTAATAAAAATCAGTAGCAATATTTCCAGGCTTATTCTTTTGAGCCGTATCAAACTGATACTGATAGCGAATTTTAATAACAGGATCTATCTGCTTGGAAGTGAGAGCTCCTTTAAGGAATTCTTCATACAAGAATTCATTTCGAACCGGCGAGTTTGGATTGTACAAATATTTCTCAGCCATCTCAAAGAAATACGATGAGATTGATGAATTAACTGATGCCTTAGATATCAAACTGCTAATGCCCTTACTTGATTTTTCGGCATTAACTTGATCTAAAATGAACAGGTAGTCAACAAAGATCCTTTCGACATTCTCATGAGATTTAAGAGCTGATGAATCCTCGAAATTAAAGTTATCCCAATAGTGCTCTACTAAAAACATAGCTTGTTGTTCCTGAGTGTTAAGAAGCAAGGGGATATCAGGAATTGTAAACTTATCTCCCGATAATACTGCAGATTCATTTCCCTGCTCTTTCTTTTCCTTCGACACACATGAAACTAATGCCAGGCTCAATAAAATAATAATTGCTGAAATAACACGATAGTTTATTGACATCTTAATGGAATTGATAAACGGATGAAATTATAAAGGATTGAACAACTTTACGCAATAAAAACCTCTTAATTTGAAACAAACGATTGAATATATCCGATTCCAAGCTTTTGCCATCTTGTCAACCCCATATCTGTCATGCAAAAGTGTTTGAGTACTTGCTGGCAATTCGGAGGCTATATTATTGAGATAATGATAATGTAATCTGCGCACCAACAAAGCAATTCTTTTGTTGCCAACTAATACTTGGGGATATTTTAACACTAGAAAGATTATTTCCAAATGCTTTGTTTACATCAGATATTCGGTTTTTGCCAATTATCCAGGTTGGAATCCCTAAAGGAATCGCAGCAGCCCCTAAACCTACGAGGAGCGCACCTCCAAGTAAACCACTTACGAAAGATAATGGTGATGAAGGCGATCTCCCGGCAGGGCCATTAAACTGATTAGCTGCATGTATGAAAAGCCCACTGCCGGACGCAATAAATCCTAAGCCAATGAAGGTTACTATTTTACCTTTTTTTACATTCAAATTTGCCTTTTGTAATGCATCATTAACTTGATCTTCAGTTAAATCGTTAATATTTTCAACGCCAAACTGTTTATTAAACCATTGACCATTGGCTGATTGTGGGAGCAACGTAACGAATAGAATAGTACAGAAAAATAATACTGATATTGTTTTCATACGTTTATATTTATTTTTAAAGGCCGGATGGAGCTCGCACAACAAAAACTATCATCCGCGTGTGTGTTAAAATATTTTCCTTTTGCATGCTCGGTTCATAATAGGATTAGTTGAAAGGTTTGGTTAACATAAAGTTACGAAAGAGTGATCATATGACCAAAATTCTTTATAGCAGGAATAAAGATTTTGTCGGGTATGTACAAATGACAATATCAATGGCAATGATCTGAACCTGGTTATTAGCGGACTTGGCTATAATAATGATTTAGTTGAATGATAATCTGTGGAATACAATATTGATCATCTTGCTCCGTTTTTTCTAAGAACCTAAGTAAATCATAACTCGCTCACAGCAATCTGGCAAGCCATGAATCGAACGAATTTATTATTAGCCCTTTTAGCTATTATCTTTTCTAGCGTTTCATGCGATTCATCAAAATCAGCTTCTCACGAGAATCAGAAAGAGGAAAGCATGCAACAAAATGGTGCGATTCAACTAGAAGATGTATGGAATTCAGAAGGCACAATAAATCTTTCTGCTATTGCTGCAAGTATTGAATATATTCCCTTGAAGATGACTAATGATCCCTTATCTGTACTTCCAGGATCAAAAAAATTGATCATCGAAATGACTATGGACTACTTTATTATTTTCGATCACCAGTCATCTGTTCGAGTATTCTCTGCAAATGGAGAGTTCATATGTTCAATTGGAAGTCTTGGGAAAGGGCCAGGAGAGTACTTGGTGGTTGGCAAGATACTTGTGACAAATAATGAGAATCAGCTATGGATTTTTGATTATAGACAAAAGAAAATGATCCGATACGATTTTAGTGGAAGGTTTATTAATGAGTTTAAAATAGATGGAAAAAGTTCACAAGCTACAATAGATCCTGATGGTGATATTCATATTGTGGAACTTGAGCGTGAAATGAGTATAATGGATTCTTCAAAGATTGTTGTGTATAGTAATGATGGTAAGGTTAAACACAGTTTCAGTTTATACGAGGATCGAAGACTTGGCCCAGGTTCATTTTGGGGGATGGTATCGCACCTAAGGTATGTAAATGGTGCGGTAGAGCACTTTGAACCACCTTACGATACAGTTTTTCGATATGAAAATGGAAGATGGAAGGCAATCTGGTCTCTACATCCAGGTTCGAAAAGAATTCCATTTGAGGCATATTCTGAAAGAACTTTCAATGACGTATTTCATCCTTACTCCTTCATATCAAACATATTGGAAACACCAGACCATTTCTTTATTGACGGAGTCCACAAGCAAAGAATGAAGAAAATACTGGTGGATAAATTAACTCTATCTGCTCAGCCCTGTGACTTTACAACTGAGAAGCTGGAACAAGTCTGGAGGTTTCAGGGACTAAGCAATGACCTGGATGGTGGTATTCCTTTTTGGCCCACAGCTGCTTATCAGAATGATTACCTCATAAGCATGTTTGATCCCCTAATGCTAAAGAGTTTTGAACCTGCAATCTCTGATGCATCAGAGTTTGACCAGAAAAACAGGGCCAAGCTTGATGAGCTAATAGAGAGTCTTGATCCTGAAGGTAATCCGATTATAATGCTGGTGAAATTGAAGTAAGCCCTTGACCTTTTTTAATTACGAATATTTTTTAACTAGATATTACCCTATCGATCCACAAACCACCGCCACCAAGTCGCTTCTCCTGGTACAGGTGTCATCCCAGAAGTTTTCAAAGGCACCTGAAAGGAATCATTCACCTTTTTTTTTGACGAATCGAATACTTTTAGTTAAATGACAAACGAAATAATTATATATCAGGAAAATGAGCTTTCTACCAGATTAGAAGTTCGAATAGAGAAGGAAACTTTATGGTTAAATCGTCAACAATTATCATTATTGTTCAACAGAGATGTTAAGACAATAGGCAAACATATTGCAAATGTTCTGAAAGAAGAACTTAAAGGCATTTCAGTTGTCGCAAAATTTGCGACAACTGCTTCAGACGGTAAAGACTACCAAATAGAGCACTACAATTTAGACATGATAATATCTATTGGCTATCGAGTTAAATCACAGCGAGGTATTCAATTCCGTATATGGGCAAATAAGGTGCTAAAGGATTACTTATTAAAAGGTTATGCGGTTAATCAGCGTATGGATAGAATTGAAAATGATGTACATTATTTGAAAGAAAAAGTTAATGAATTTGATTTGCAAATTAGAACCACTCTACCTCCAAATGAAGGCATTTTTTTCAATGGGCAGGTTTTTGATGCGTATGTTTTTGTAACGAGTCTCATTAAATCAGCAAAAGAATCCATAGTCTTGATTGACAATTATATTGATGAAACTGTACTGTCAATGTTAAGCAAACGCAAATCCGGTGTACAAGCAACTATTGTTACCTCAAAGCCAACAAAGCAAATCAGACTCGACATGCAAAAGCACAATAAGCAATATCCTGAAATCGAATTAAAAGCTTTTACAAAATCGCACGACCGGTTTTTGATTATCGTCCTTGCTGGAAAGGATGGGAGAAACTCAATTTGTCTTCCAGGACAAATGCTGATGAAGTGTTTTCCATTTCCCGTCTCTTAATACATAAACATATGAACCACTCATGGGTGTTGGATCAGTTGTAGTCCCTTCTTTATAAGTTATTGTGAACGAACCTTTAAACACATAAACTGCACTTTCAGCTGATAACACAGCGACATAGTCTTCATCGACAGTAAAATCTGTAGAAGATCGAACCTCACCTATTGGTTTCCAAACCTCATATATTTTGTCTTGGTCTGGATAAAGAGTCATGAGATTTAACCAAAGTGCAGGTTTTCCCAACCATGCCTTATCATCGTTTTCAACCCAACTAGATAAGAACTCGTCAACCCAATTATCAGTTGAGGGCTGATCCATCAAATCTTTAAAATGTTGCGTAATTGTGCTTGCAATCTCCTGTCTTTGCTCATCTGTCATCTCCGATTCTGTTTGCTGGCAAGCACAGAATAGAATTATTACTCCAAGAATTACTGTAAGTTTTTTCATGATAATAAGATTTAGTTAGCACTAAGTTATGACATAAGACGGACGTGACCAATAGTACTAGTTGGTAAGGAGTTATATTTCAACTCTTTCTACGAATACTAAGCTAATATCCGTATAGCTGGAATTCAAACGTTTAGAACCTTATCAGGAGATGGGGTAGTAGCTGTTGTAATATCCTCTGTATATAGAGTTTATTCGTCTTTTATGCAGCGGACTGAGAAGCCATATCTTCGGCTATATTTCAGCCTTCCAACACCATCACCTTTATTGTTAAGGTAACGATTAATTCCTTTAACTTCTGAATCACCGACAGAGGAACTCCAGAAAAATACGTACATATTAATATTCCAAAAATTGTTTTCATTTGATAGTCCTCCAGCTGGCAAAGCATTAAAACCTGAACTGTTATCTCCATTAAACTCTAAATTGTCTGATTTAAGCTTCTTACCAACTTCACCCGTATTTCTCCAATACTTTTCAGTATAATTTCCGATTTCTGCAAGTGTCATGCCTAAACGGAGCTCTAATTCTTTCCATTCTTCATCACTTGGGAGATGCCAATCTCTTGGACATGCTGTCATTGCTGCAGCCCAGTTATAGAGGGTACCAAACAACAAATAGTTTTCACGCGTTTTCGCCTCGTTTGGATCAATACCTGAATAGCTATAAACATACAGAAAAGGTATCTCTACGGAAACCATACTTGGATGGTTAACACTTGGGAGATAGGCCAAATTCTCAGCCATCCAAATCTGCTGACCTATCTTCACCCACTTGTATTCATGGTTGTCACGTGGATCAACAAAAGAACCTAGGGTATCAAGAACAGTAACTAATAAACTGTCTTTAGTAATATTTTCATCGTCGTCTAATGATAATGTTATATAATATTGACCAGGTGTGCTTGGAGCGATCCAATTAAATGTAGTGCCTGTTGGATAATTGGGATTGTAAAGTTCACCAAATGGGCAAAGCCATTCAAAATGATTTGACAAGCTCCCCTCATCTGTATACTCACACGTTAGAATCAGTGTGTCCCTTGGGAAAACAGATTCAGGATTCGCATTCATAGAGATAATTGTTGGGGCTGGGTTTTTCTCACAACTCAAGCAAGCAACCAAAATACCAACTGCCAGGATTACATGTTTAGGCTCCATTTTCAATATCCTTTTGTTGTAAGGACAATCTAAGTTACAAAATTGATTTCGAAGTCACCACCCGCTAAATTTTTTTCCATATTTTTTTGAGGATCTGATAGAGATAGCCATTTCCTCCATACAAGCCCCTCACGCCTCTGAATGGGGCAATACCCCCCGTCACTTTTATCTCTATTATTAATTCAAAAATGAATCACTATGGTACAAATCATTGCTTATGAAAAACGCTTAAACTCAGAGGGAGAGGAATTTAATGTTCTTGTTCTGGCAGGAGGTTTAGAAATGGTCAAATCTCGTTCAACGGGACGATATTATGCCACCAGAAAAGAGTCTACCGTCTCTTGCACAATGGCTAAGGATCAATGCAAGGAGTTAATTGGTCAGGAGCTACCCGGTTCGATCAAGAGAGTCGAATGTGAAGCTTACAAAGTCACTGATGAAAAGACAGGTGAGACACTGATAGTAAATCATTGGTGGCGGTACTCTGAAGAAATTGAATCACTGGAGGAGATAGTCCTGGATCACCTTATTCTAACTCATGAAAGGTATTTGTCATTTGCTGATGAGAATCTAATATAAACCAGTACAATAAAAATGAACTTAAAACAAGCGACACGCAACCAAGCCCGAATCAAGTCTTTGATTGTCCTATCCACCTGTGCATCCCAACCCTTAGACCAATTGTGGCAACTGGGAATGGCATCCAGGGATGAGTATGGGTTAAATTGTAAGATATAGGAAATGCATGACTTAGATAAGGTTCAACAAGGACTTTGCCGTTTATCAATGATTTGTGAGTAAGCTTTAATCCAGGCAAGAACGCTAAATTCAGCTTTTCCTGATTATTGTACATTAACGAAGTTCCAAGATACCAGCACAAGTTCAACCCTGAGAATTTATCCCGTTTAAAGTACAATCTCCTTTCTATTGCCCCTTCGATTCCAAATGCTGGCTCATTCAAGTAGATGGCAGAACCAACAATTCCACCTCCAACCCAGCAATTCCATGTGGTTCTTGGATAAACTACCTTTTCATAACAAATTATTCCCTCAAAAGAATAACCAATAAGCGCATAGTGGTGTAGCCAGTAGGGGATCATATCGCATTTAGCAGATTTACTTGCAAATACCAGCAGTAGAACTATAAGAAGTTTTCGCATTAGTCAGATAAGTATAGTAAAGGGGGCTTCAAGAGTAAAGATACTATCTATTTCTAATTTTATGATCTTAGGGTTTGGTACCGCTTTAGTTTTGTACATATTCAGTCAAAACATGGCATGATAGTTGTATTTTATGAGGCCCCCCAATCGTTCTTAAAATAGACTGATCCACTAACTGAACTTTTATGAAAAAACCATTGATTGTGGCTTTATGCCTCTGCGTGCCTTTTTTTGCCTTTTCGCAATTTCAGAAATATGATTTGAGTACTTATAAGCTACCGAATATTAAAACCAGACTGTTGAATTTTGAGGGGTATTTTACGGGTTCTCAGAATTCATACCAGAAATATATTAATCCAACAGAACCAATTCCTGAGAGCTGGACATATAACAATCAATTGAAAGGAGATGGGAAAGTGAGTTATTCGCAATTCATTAATAATGAAAACTATCAGGGGAGCCTGAATGCAACAGCATCACTGCTTTACAGTATCTTTTAAGCACCAGGAATTAAAAAACCTATATTTGGTTTTGTTTCATACGAAGAATCATAATTATTGGGCCCTGATCTTCTGCTGGATTATCTGCAAGCTCAAATAATTCATCCCTTAATTCAGGATTTGTTACCTCCATATTTCTGATTTTATCTCTTTCTCGATAGTAACCATTGTCTTCCCAATAATATCTACTCACACAGATATCTTGATCAGGATAATAGCTACCATAACTTGCAATGCTTACACGAAACCCATAAATATCATTTTCGATACTAGCTCCAAAAGCTTCCTTACTCTTAAGGTCATAGAATACATTTCCAACTTTACCAGAACAGTGAATACATAAGTGTCCTGGTAGCCAATAGACAAAGGAGGGAAAAGTATATTTGAAAGACATATCTTTTCCCGTCATTCTGGTTTGCATGGCCTTTTCTGTTAGATTGTTTTCTGTAATTAAGAAATGAAATCTTGGAATCGCATCCCCTTCTTTATTATACTGATAAACAGTATCATTATACATCTCCCAGAAATAGGTTCCATTCTTATTCGATATGCTGGCATTCCGGCTCAAGTTGACATATGGTGCTTGATTATCATTGTTTCTTGGCAATACCTCACCAATCCTATTCAGCTCAAAATCGAAATAGACCAGACTTGCGAATCCGTCATTTGAATCAAAAGGCCTTCGAGGAAGAAACGTTATTCGATTTTTATAATCACAGTATATTTTGTTTACAAATCTTGATTTGATTTCACTACTAAGATCTTTTTGTTTTAATACTCGTCCTTCTGTATTGTACAATATCACTTTCGTTGCAGACCAGTCTGAGATAATAATTTTGGTTTCATCCTTTGACATAGTTGCTTTACACTCCAGACCGTATTCTCCAGGGCCCTTACCATTAGTTCCAACTTTACATTTAAAGCTACCATCACGATTGAATAAATAGTATTGATTTATTCGACTGTCGTAAAATAGGATATGCTTTTTCCCAAAGAATCTCATTTGCGCACGATTCATATAACAATCCACGTTGGATTCCACCTGGATGTATTCTACCTCTTTGACAAGATCACTCAGTTTTAAAACTTTCCTTGTTTTCCAAGCTTCTGTAATGTCAATATTGATAATGTCATCTGATTTAAGCAGTGGATCTTGGCAAGCTGTTGTACATAGAATCAATGCTGCCAATAAGGCGATTTTAAAAACCTTCATTATTAAGTCTGGGTTTTGTCTGAATCACAATGTACAAAGAAATAGAATGAAACTTAATGCACTGGTTGCCCTTAGATAATCTCATCAGCTGATTTTTTTTGCCTTGCTCGTACCAACAAAAAATAATCCCGGGCCTGTCGCCTGGAAAGCGAGGAGCCCGGGATTTTGAGACATATACTAATTATTTTGTTCAATGATCAGCCAATACTATTCATCGGGGTTATAAATCTCTACATTATTTCGGTAATCTCCAAGCAGATGCTCGGCGAAATAATACCACATCATCTGTTCTTTATACTTGCTGTATTTTCCAAAGCCATGACGCTGTCCAGGCATAACCATATAATCGAAGCGTTTTCCTGCTGCGATTAAGGCATCAGCTACTCTGGTGGTGTTTCCCGGGTGTACATTGTTGTCAATGTCACCGTGAATAAGAAGCAAATGTCCTTTCAGATTTTTGGCAAGATCCTGATTTGCAGGAACCTTAGATTTGAAAGTAATTTTTACCTCTTCCTCTTCTTTCAGACTGTCATCTTCAGGCCAGGGGATACCATCTTTTATTACCTCTTCGGTGTCGTTTTCAGTTTCACCATCCTTGTCCTTTGATTTTTTCTTCTTTACAGTTGTCTTAACCTCTTTTACTCCGTGATGAGTTTCACCCCACCATAAATTGTAAATGTTGTTATCATGATTTCCTGCGGATGAAACAGCAACATCATAGAAATCAGGATATGTGAGAATGGCTGCTGTTGACATGAATCCACCACCTGAATGTCCGTGAATACCAACTTTGCTTATGTCAATAAAATCATAACGATCAGCAAGCTGCTCTAAACCATATTTGTCATCTGGTAAGGCATAATCTCTAAGGTTATCGTAACCATATGTGTGATAATATTTGCTTCGTAATGGACTACCTCCACGGTGACCCATGGCTACTGTTACAAATCCCATCTGCGCCAAAGCCATGCTGCCTCTACCGGTTGAACTCCACGGCATAGAGAATGACTCTACCTGCGGACCAGGATACACATAGTTAATAATTGGATATTTGCGGCCTTCTTCCATTTTCAAAGGAGTCCACATTATCCCGTATAAATTGGTTACCCCATCAACAGCTTTTACTTTAAAAATCTCTGGCATTTTCCAGCCGGTTTCATACAGACGACGAAGATCTGTTTCTTCCAGCTCGAGAAGTAAATTACCTTTTGTGTCACGTAAAACTGATTTTGGAGCCATATCGGCTCTTGAATATGTGTCAACCAGATAGTCGTCAGACTTAGAAACTCGTATGCTGTGAGTAGCATCTTCAGGAGTCAATAACTGAAAGCCTGAACCATCAAAATCAACCTTGTAATTCATTGCATAATAAGGATGTATATCCTTCTCGCGTCCAACACCGCTGAAGATGAAACTTCTTCCAAGTGTGTCAATTTGAGTAATACGACCTGCTATGAAGTTACCTTTTGTAATTTGGTTTTTAAGATTACCCTGACTGTCATACAGGTAGTATTGTCCCCAACCGGTGCGTTCTGACCACCACAGTAAATCTTTACCACTATTTACTACAGCCAGTGTTGAATTACTGTGCCAGTATGGCTCATCGGTTTCTGAGAACAGTTCTTTCAATTCACCTGTTTCAGTGTTAATCAGGCAAACGTCTTTGGTGGCAACAGTACGGTCAGTTCTTACGAAGTAAACCTCATCTGAACGTTCCTTGATAGGATATACGGATATTGTCTGGTCTTTATACTTGTCAACATCAACTTCAAAGCCTTCTTTTGTATCCGCAGAGAAAAACCATAATTCTGACTGAGGAACAAACTCATCACCAGGCATGGCATATTTGTAAGTTTCCAGTTCAGGACGAGGCTTTTTTAATACATTAAGAACCCATAGATCCTTTACCTTTCGTGAATCACGACGGGTAACATAAAATGTTTTTTCGTCTTCGAGCCAGCGAACATAGGCTCTTGACTTCTTGTTTTTAGTTGTGTCATCATCACGATATCCACCGCCAAATGAATAATTTTTCTCACCAGTTGTTGTGAGTTGATACTCAGTGCTATCGGGATCATCAGCCTTCATTATGTACAGGTTGTAATCCTTGGCATATACGATAAAAGTTGAATCTTTATTATACCCTTTCCAGGCATTCTCCTTACGCTCTTTTGCTTTTGCTTTTGAGTCTATCGTGTCAACAATGGTAACAGCTTTTGTTTTCATGTCGTACTCAAACTTGATGCTGTCAACCTCAAAATTAAATGCAGAATTGTCATCTTTGAATTTAAGATTACTTAAACTCAGATCAAGATGATTCAGAATCTTGTTGATCTTCTGATTAATTTCAGAGGTCATGTAGTATACATCAAAAAGAGGTTCCTTTGTTTTTTTTGCCGGATCTACCAGCCAAAAGAGTTTTCCGTCACCCGTTTTGTATGAATACCAGAATTTGTCACTGTCTTTCAGCCAATTGGCCCTGACCGAAGTGCTCCCTACAGTTCTCGAAATGTTGGAGGAGCTGTACCTTGCAGCAGCCTGGAAATCAGCCTTCTGGCCGAAGGCAAAAGTTCCCATGAAGCACGCAAGTAATAATAGAGAAAGCTTTTTCATAGTTGGATTATTAGTGTTGTATTTGATTCAGAAACACTAAAATAGACAGTTTAAACGAATTGCCCCGAGTTTTAACAATTTTTAAGAAAAAGGAAAGATCGGGAAAGAACGGGATTCCCCGAATTTATTCGGGGTAGGCGGGAGTAGGGAAACGGGGGGATAAAAAAACAAGGCGGAAGTTTGAAGCCCTTTTGGAACATCTCAATTTTGAAAAAATTGGCCGTTCTAAAAGGGCTTCGAACTGGAGACGAAGGGAAGGTGGGAGTCTTAATCAACTCCGTGTGCGGTACCCGGTACTGGAGTTTCAACCTTCATCTCTACCGGCCCCATCACATATTCTTTCGGACCCATTCGCATATTGGATTTCATCATTGCATCCCAATTTAGTAATTGGCCGGTATACGCTGCCTCACGACCCATTATAGCGGTCATTGTCGACAATGCAAGTTGCTCGGCTTCATTGATGGGCTCATGATTTCGGATTGCCGTTATCAGGTCAATATGCTCCTGAACGTATGGTGAAACAGACACTGTTGTTGTGGGGTTTCCATTTGCGTCTTCCGGGTATTCATACTGCCACATGATACTGCCATCAGGATTATAAATAGTATCCTTGCAATTAGTATAGCCTTCAGTACCAATTAGATGCTCTGCAGTGGCATTGGCACAGTTATCAATCTGTCTCGACATTGAATGTGAATGCAAACCTTCACCATAATAGAAATCTACACTGAAGAAATCCCACTGATCACCGGTAAGACGACGATGACGTGCACCTCCCCCAAGGGCTGAAATAGGTTGTTTGCCCGTAAACCAATTGATGATGTCGATATTATGAACATGGGTATCAAGAAAGTGGTCACCACACAACCAACGGAAATTATTCCAGTTGCGAACCATATATTCCATGTCCGACCATCCCTCCTGGCGTGACTTGTACCAAACATGATTTTGAAGCCAGTAAGCATTAGCGGCTATAGGATTACCAATTGCTCCCATTTGCACCTGACGACGGGTCTCAAGGTAATTGCGTTCATGTCGCCTCTGAGTTCCCGCAACGATGCATAATCCAATGGCCTCTGCCTTTTTTGCAGATCCAATAATTGAACGAATACCTACCGGATCAACGGCTGCAGGCTTCTCCATAAAAACATGCTTTTTAGCCTGTACGCAGGCTTCCAGATGTTCAGGTCGAAAATGAGGAGGCGTAGCAAGCAAAACAATGTCTACATCTGATTCGATAAGCTTCTTAAAACCATCAAATCCTGTGTAACATCGATTATCGGAAATATCTACCTGCTTCTGCTTCTTGAGTTTCTGACGACACATTTGTAGCTGATCATCAAATACATCAGCAAGGGCAACTATTTGCAAATTCGGTCCGGCATCTAAAAAATTGAACGCAGCACCAGTACCCCTGTTGCCACAACCCACCAGACCAGCCTTCAGTAACTTTCCATCAGGAGCCTGATCAAGCTTATCTATTGCCGCAACATTTTTACCTTTCTTATCAGCAGAACAAGATGTTAATACCGATCCAATACTCAAACTACCAACAGCCCCAATAGCCCCGGCAGCACCCAAAAATTTTCGACGACTAACTGATTTAGACCCTTCCATGATATTATATCTTTAACAATTAAATAATTCTCCAAACTCTAAAATACCCACCAACCTTCATTCTTCATACTTCCCCAACGTAACCCTTAAACTTAATCCTTATGCCTTGCCTTTTGCCTTAACCCTTAATCCTTGCCTTATGCCCTAAGCCTTATCCTCAAGTCTTAGGTCTTAAGTCTTCGGTCTTATTATAGTGCCCACTCGCAAACCACACGAAAGCCAACATGCCGGCTGTCAGAATACCACCAGATACTCTTAGGAATCTGTGGATCGGTAACAAGCCAGTTAACACGTTGAGTTTTATCTCTTGAAGATGATCTGACATCTTTTGCATCACTTAAAAAGGAACCCCCGCGAATTACATGCTCAGCTCCGCTTGCTGGTCCTTTAGGATTTACAGCTACTTTATTACCTGTCGGATATGAGCTGTATACATCAGCCGCATACCAGTCAGAACAAAACTCTGCCACATTTCCCAACATGTTTTTCAAGCCAAAAGGATTTGCTAGAACAGCCCCTGGTTCTTGTGTTTTGCTTTGACTATTTCCATTATAAACCACATAAGATGCGATAGTGCTCGTGTCGGCACCAAAAAGTTTTTTAAAGAAACCTTCTCCGGTATAATCCTTTGCTCGTCCTTCGAAAAAATATGGAGTTTCACTCCCCCCACGAGAGGCATATTCCCATTCTGCTTCAGTTGGCAGACGATATTTTTTTCCGGTAATCTGTGAAAGCCACTGACAATAAACCTCCGCAGCATGATGCGTCATGGTAATGGCCGGACGACTACCTTTTCCCCAGCCCTGATCAGGTGCTCCCCATGGTGGAGTTGCTCCTGTAATTGCATCAGTGTCTCCTTTACGACCGGTAGTACTGGTCTCTGATTTTCCTTCAGCTCCCGTTTGAGAGAAAAAGGCCATATATTCATTCCAGGTGACTTCAATTTTCGCCATGAAAAACTGCTTGATCTTAATCCGGCGCTGAGGGCCTTCATCGTCCTTACGCATAGATTCCTTATCCGGACTCCCAATAGTATAGATGGCCTCCGGAATAGCTACCATATCAAATGATACAGTCGACTTTGGAATGGTTTCAGTAAAATCTTTAAACTCAGTAATGGCTGTAGCTTCTGTATATATTTCCTTATCAGTATCCATGAGCTCATCAGCAAATGAAGCATTCTTGGCATGAATAGCGTCGGGATCATAATGCCCAACCTCAAGATGACACTGTACGCAATGTTTTCCTTCCGGATCATCTAAAAACTCAAGATGAGCATTAACACCTTTCTGAGTTAAATCAAGTTGAAATAAATTCTGATGGCAGTGCATGCATGACTCATTGTAGGTGATTTTTTTCGCATGCTCAATTGTGGATTTAGCATCCCAGTCAATCTTCGATTCATCCTTGAAAACCTTGCTAAAAACATCCTTCATACCTGTTCTGACTTTCTCAGTATAATGCCTCACACCATCCGGAGGAAGATGACAATCAACACAATGCACTACAACACCCGAAGTATTTCCATAATGAGCCGACATTTTCCATGAACTGGTTGAATGGGGATGCACGTGACATATTTCGCATGAACTGTCGGTGCTGGTATACTCCATCAACTTATGTGAGAAGAGTAACAGAACAATCCCGGTAAATAATCCGGTAAAAAAAACAAACCTGAAATGGCTGCCTTTGAATGACCAGCCTTTTCTCACTCGCATACCCAATCGGGATAACCAACTTTTCTTTCCCATGAACATTGTTTTTTTTTGTTTGCCATTTGACAAACAGAGCTTCAATCGGGAGGTAAAAATACCTCATTTTTTATTTAGAATCATTCTGAATTTATCAGCTTTGGCCTTGCTACCACTTGCTTCCAGCATTCTCACCAGCCTGATGAGACTGGAACTATCTCGCAGGCCCAGTGAATAAGCCCGCTCTAACTTGCCAGCGGCTTCAGAGTAGCGACCAAGGCTGTCAAGAGCGTGAGCAGCCTGTTCATAAGCAGGGAGGAATTTGTAATTGTTGTTGATAATCTGCTCGAAGTAAGTAAGGGATTCTTCATATTGTCCCCTGGAGATCAAATTCCGTCCGAGCACATCCAGTCCGGTATCATATCCGGGAACCTTTTTTAGCAGAACTTTGGCTTCCAGGTCTGATGAGTCATAGTCATGCAATTGCCGAAGAGCCCAGGCCAGATAGAGTTGAGCCGTTTCATTATCCTGATCTCTATCCACTGCACGTCGCAGCAGCTCTACCGAAGAATGAAAGTCACTCTTTTTATAAGCCCTGTATCCCAACACATCATCCCGGGTTTTCCTTTCCACGATAGCACACACCGCTACACCTGAAACATTGATCGAATGGATAGTATTCGCAGGAGGCCAGTTTCCCGAATTGAGCTGCTCAGGATATAGATAATTGCCCACAAATAAACCATAATCCCAATCAGCTTTCCCCCGGTTATAGTAATGAACATAAACCGTTTCGATGTTTTTTGAATCAACAAAATAGGGTCGCAAATCAAAATTTGAAGCAAGTGTAATTTTTTCCTCTGGATGCTCTCTGTTCAGAAAATCCTTCATCCATTTAACAGCCGGCCCCAAACTGTGGAAGTAATAATCAGTTTCATATTTCCCATTAGCTTTTTGTATTCCTCCGGATGGAAGATTAAAATAAACATATTCTACCGGATGGTTACGTGCTATATGATATGCCGGACCGGCCAAACCTGCCAGCAGAACCAATCCGGAGGTAATTTTTATCCATGATTTTTTTGACATCAGGAGCTGATCCCACACCAGAGCAGCGATAATAGCTATTCCGGGGTAAATAAAAAGAACGTGCCTCCAGCCACCATATAGGTTTGATGATCGTGCTATTATCCATACAAGAGGAAATATGATGACGAAGTCAAGTATCAGAATAGTCAGTAAGTTTTTCTTTTGCCAAAGCTTGAATTGTGCAATGAAACCGGCTATAATAATCACCGGGGTAGTGATGAGAATATATTTTACCGGATAATACCAGGGAAGATGTTCTGACCAATACCAGTTACCTTCAAACACCTGTCGTATGCTTACCTCGTAATGGGTCATCAGCTTCAGAGATTCGAGGGGATTAGCAAAAACAGCTAATCTTGCATATGGCCAGTTGATAAGAGCAATGAAATATCCTGCTAAAAGGGCGAGACTCAGAACCCCAAAAAAACGGAAGCCATAGAGCCAAACCTTCGTTTGGTACAATTCGCTTCCCTTGTGCCTTAGCAACCAGGCTGTAGCTCCGAAAAAATAGACAAGGGGAACTATGATCAGTCCGCCTGCCCTGGTTCCAAACGCCAGAGCAAAACCAGCTGCGATCCCCAGCAGAGGAGGAATCTTGATTCTGGGATAGAGTTGAATACAACTGATAATCCCCCAAATACTTATAATATAGCCGAGAGCAAAAGGAATATCTTTCAGATTATTAAGGCTATGGCCCAATACTCTCGGGGATAAGAATAATAAGAGGATAGTTAGTATTCCTGCTCTGAAACCTGCCATTGAAACGCTGATAAGAGCGGAAAACAAAATGAGGAGAGCTCCACAAAGGGCATTTAAAAGATGACGTGTAACATAGGGTTTCTGAATGTTAAACAAATGATTTATTGAGTAACTCATATTATCCAGTACCTGTCCGTAGTATTTCAGCCTTGTCACCGGAGTTTCAAGAGCCGAGGTAGAGGTTTTATCAGAAGAAAAATACTCATGAACAAATTTACCCTGCTGATAATGAACTGGTTCGTCACCTGAGATACCTGCATTAAGACTCAGAAGCGGAAGTACAATAAATACCAAAACAAGCATAAGATAATATACTTGTCTGCTCGACAGACTGGCCAATTTATGAATCCAGGCCTGCATGATTATTTGAAGTATTCTTTAACCAGATAGAGTGGGCGTCGCTGGCTTTCTTTGTATATTCGATATACATACTCACCAATTACACCAAGAAATGTGAGCTGAATTGAACCGAGGAAGAAAATACTCAATACGGTCGACGACCATCCGAAGAGGGCAAAGCCGGCCATTTTGGCTATCAGGGTGTAAACACCAGCCAGAAAGAAAACAATTATACCGGTAATACCCAGGTACAGGCAAATCCTGATCGGAATTTTTGAAAAAGAAAAAATGGCATCTGAACTTAAGGCGATTAGTTTACCCATGCGCATTTTTGATGCTCCTTTGTAGCGGTCTGAACGCTCGTAATCGACATAATCTTGCTTAAAACCGATGAAACTTCTTAAGCCGGGTAAATACCTGATGTTTTCTTGAAAGGATAGCAAAGCATGCAAAGCTTTTTTGTTCATCAGGCTGAAATTGCCCACATTATCCAAATCGGAAAAACCGGATACTTTTCTGAATAATTTATGAAACCAGACAGATAATATTGACCGACGACTTAATTTCAGGCTATTAGATCGTTTTCCATATACAACATCTGTTTCACCACCGGCCAATTTGTTGTACATGTCAATCAGAAGTTCAGGTGGATCCTGAAGATCTCCGTCTATCAGTCCGACAAAGTTACCACTGGCCTTTTCCAGTCCGGCTGTATATGCTGCCTGATGACCAAAGTTTCGTGATAATTGAAGAATTTTTAATCTTGACTCTCCGGATTGATATTTGAGTAATAAATCAAGAGTTTGATCAGTGCTTCCATCATCAACCACAATAATTTCGAAGTGTTCAGATATTTTCTTTAAAGCGGCTGTTGTCCGGTTTAACAATTCCTGAACTCCCTCTTCTTCATTAAAGAGTGGTATGACAATGCTGATTTCCATGTATATGAATCTGCCAGGAAAGTTCCTGGCAGATTATTTTTTTTCATTAAAGAGCAATCCAGATATTTCCGTCCTTATTGGATTGTACGACAGATTCGATAAATCGCATACCTCTTACTCCATCACTAATACCCGGAAATTGACCGGCTACCATTTTTTCGCCATTAATTGCCTTGGCTGCCCCTTTGTACAGATTTCCAAAAGCTTCATAAATGCCTTCAGGATGACCAGGAGGCAACACATGACTTTCTTGTGCAAAACTACTTAGGTAGTCGTAACCTGGCTTTATCACTTCATAAGGCCCACCTTCATGGAACATTTTGAGCTCATTTGGATTTTCCTGTTCCCAGTGAAAAGCTCCTTTTGTTCCATAAATGCTGATCTGGAGATTATTCTCCTCACCAGTAGCAATCTGAGAAGCCATTACCATACCTGTCAGGTTTTCTTTAAAACGTAGCATTACGTTACCATCAAGGTCCAATGGGTTATCAGGTTTCAGATTGCTTAAAACAGCAAGTACAGCTTGTGTTTCGAGCCCGGTGGTATATTCAATCATATTGAATGCATGAACACCGATATCTCCCATACAAGAGCTTATCCCCGACACCTTCGGATCTAATCTCCAAACGGCCAGTTTAGCATCACCACCGTGAATGATGGGGTTGATCCATCCTTGCAGATACTGGGCTTCTACTCTTTGAATTTCTCCGATAGCGCCTGCGCTGATCCTGCTTTTCATCTCCCGTACCATAGGGTATCCGGTATAGGTATGTGTCAGGCAAAAAACCAGCTGTTTTTCCTGTACCAATGCCTCGAGTTCTAATGCTTCGGCCGAGGTCAGGGTAACGGGTTTTTCACAAATGACATGAAAATTATTGTCCAGGAGTTTTTTTGCATGTTCAAAATGCAAAAAATTCGGCGTGACAATTGATACAACCTGTATCCGTTCATCTGCCGGACGGGAAATTTCACCATTAATAAAGCTATCAATATCCGGATAAACTCTGTTCAGGTCAAGATCCTCTTCCTGGGCAAATTCTTTTGCTTTTTTAAAGTCAACATCAAATACACCACCTAGTAATTCATAGCGATTGGCGATCTTTGCTGCGATTCGGTGGGCGCCACCGATGAAAGCACCTTTACCTCCACCGATCATACCCCATTTCATTCTTATCATTTCTTCAATGTTATGCTGATGCTTTTTGTTGTTTTCTCATGGTGAAAAAAATCATGGCGAAAATCACTATTAACAAAGCTGGTAAAAGAGCAGTAAAGCGTAGAATTTGCTCTCCACCATATCCATTATCAGTTAGTAGTCCGGAGATTGGAAGAAAAATACTGGTTGACAGCATTCCTGCACCACCAAATATTGACAGACCAAGTGCACCGGTTTCTGGCATTTTCTCTGAAACAAATCCTAACATGGTAGGCCAGAAAAAGCAAATGCCAATTGCAAATACCCCGGCTGAAAGAAAAGTCAATACAGCTCCGGTGACATAACTCATTAGAATGAGTCCAATCATACTCACAATGGCAGAAAACATTAACATACCTGTGGAATTAATTTTGTGTACAACTGGTCCCGCAAATAAACGTCCGATAGCCATTATTCCGTTTATAAATGCTAATACCAAAATAGGATGTGTTCCTGTTCCCTCAAGCAAAGAGTTGATACGCTGACCGGTAGTCAATTCTGTTGCTGCACTCAGGAGCATACAGAAAAGCATTATCAGGAAGAGTGGTTTGAAAATTGCTTTCCACATACCACCATAAGATATACCCATTTCCACTCTTTCGGTTTTTGGAAACTTCTGACCCCACATCATCACTCCATAAACTACCAATGGAATTACCAGTGTGCCAACAAGAATTGGCCATGACCACTCCATAACATCAATAATCAGATAGCCGGCAAGGGCTCCGATGAAGATACCCCCAGGGAACCAAACATGAAACCGATTTAGCATCTTTGTTTTTGCATTAGGGAAAATTGAGGCTACTAAAGGATTACAGCCTGCTTCTATACTACCGTTCCCTACTCCAATCAGTAAGGTCCCCAGGAAAAGTGTCCAGAAATTGAAAGCAACAATTGTGGTAACAATACCGAGGAAATGAAGAAAAAAGGCAATGCGTACAAAACGCTTCATGCCAATAATATCTACTAAAGGTCCTCCAATAAACTGTGCAAGGGTAAATCCCCAGAATGCCGGAGCCATGGCCAGAGCAATTTCTGTGGCATTTAAGTTAAAATCAGTGCCCCAGATGTTTTCCAATTGGGCACGAATAGCAAATGTCATTGCTGTTACAACAAGAGCGACGCAGCTTAAAATGAATAAGCGCTTCGCATTAATCTGTTTTTCAGTCATAATAAACTTTGGTTTAGATTTTCATAAATTGGCTGAATGTCGGATAAAATTAGCAGATTTTGGCTGTAATAAAAACCTTTACTGAATAAGGCTGCTCAATTGAACTAGTTTTTATAAATTTGATATCCTTATTTTCATGACAAACAGAAGAATAATAAATCGAATATTATGGGAAGACCAGTAACATTATTTACAGGACAATGGGCCGACTTGAATTTCAAAACAATTTGTGAAAAAGCACGTGAATTTGCATATGACGGAGTCGAACTGGCGTGTTGGGGTGATCATTTTGAAGTTGATAAAGCTGATCAGGCCTATTGTGATAACAAACGTGATATTCTCTCAAAATATGGCTTAAATATTTGGTCAATATCAACTCATCTGGTCGGACAAGCGGTTTGTGATAATATAGACATGAGGCACAAATCTATTGTGCCTGATTACATTTGGGGCAATGGTGATCCTGAAGGTGTGCGAAAAAGGGCAGCTGAAGAAATGGTTAAAACTGCCGAGGCAGCGAAGAGACTGGGCGTATCAATAGTTAACGGTTTTACCGGGAGTTCCATCTGGCATCTTTTATACTCCTTCCCTCCGGTTCCACAGGAGATGATAGAAGAAGGCTATGCTGATTTTGCAAGGCGCTGGAAACCGATCATGGATGAATACCAAAGTCTGGGTGTGAAGTTTGGCCTGGAGGTACATCCAACAGAAATTGCTTTTGATATTGCTTCAGCAGAGAGGGCTTTAGTAGCTATTGACAATCATCCGGCATTCGGATTCAATTACGACCCCAGTCATTTCGGTTATCAGGGAGTAGACTATATTGGCTTCTTGTACAAATTTGCTGAGAAAATCTTCCATGTTCACATGAAAGATGTAGGCTGGTCACCATTCCCAACAGAGGCTGGTGTTTTTGGTGGTCATATTGAGTTTGGCGACAGAAGACGTTACTGGGATTTCAGAAGCCTGGGGCATGGAAATATTGATTTCGAAGAAATTATCAGGGCTTTAAACAGAATTAAGTACCATGGCCCTCTGTCGGTTGAATGGGAAGACAGCGGAATGGACAGGGAACATGGGGCCGCAGAGGCTTGCGAATTTGTCAGAAATATAGATTTCCCTCCATCTGACATTGCATTTGATGCTGCATTTGATGATTAAAAAAGAATCCCGGCTCAAAGGCCGGGATCTAAACTGTTAGAAATATTTTTCGAGCAAGCGCTTAGTGAGCATGATTCCTTCATCCTCACTGTGATTGTTGCCTTCGTATTCGATTCCAATATGGCCACGGTAACCCGATTTTTTCACAATTTTCATCATCTTGTCATAATCTGTATTGCTTTCATTACCGTCACTATCAAAATCATGTGATTTTGCGCTTACGCCTTTGGCATATGGCATTAATTCTTTTACACCAAGGTATCGGTCGTACTCTTCTGTTTCACTAATTTTGAAATTCCCAAAATCCGGCAGGGTACCACAATTATCCATGCCAACTTCCTCCATTACTGAAGCAAGCCATGCCCCATTGCTTGATAAACCACCATGGTTTTCTACAATAACACCCATATCCTGAGTCTTTGCAAATTCAGAAAGAGAGCGCAAACCATCGGCAGCAGTTAGTTTGAGTTCATCAGCTGAACCTGAGCCCCTGGCATTTACTCTAATGGAATGGCAGCCCAGAAATTTCGCAACCTCCACCCATTTGTGATGGTTTTTTACAGCTTCTGCCCTCTCTTTTTTATCGGCCGCCCCAAGAGATCCTTCACCATCAACCATGATGAGAACATTGGTAATACCATGATAATCAGTAATTCGCTTTAGTTCAGCCACATATTTATCATCTATTTCCCAACCTTCGAAAAAGGTACTAACATATTCAACAGCAGTGATGCCAAATGTTTGCTTTGCTTTACTCGGAAAATCAAGGAGTTTTAAGCGCTTTGAGAAATGCTCCCGGTGCAATGACCATTGAGCTAAAGAAATTTGAAACCATGGTTCTGAAGAACATCCTGTGATCAATCCTGGTGCAGCAGCCAGACCTGCTCCTGCAATACCTGCTTTTTTAACAAATTCTCTTCTATTCATTACGTTTACTTAAACTCATTGTAAAATGATCAGCTATAATTCCCGAATCCAAATATTTCGGTATTTGACCGGATTTCCATGATCCTGCAGCATCATGGGGAGTTTCTCTTCGTGAGCAGTATATTTAGGATAACCAGCAAATACTGATGGTCCTTTTAATATGTAATGATCCTGAATTAAAACACCATTGTGAAACACGGTGAATGTGGCAGGACTGTCAAGACTGCCATCCGCCTTAAACCTTGGAGCATGGAAGATAACGTCATAACTCTGCCATTTTCCTGGTTTTCTTGAGGCGTTTACCAGGGGAGCACTTTGCTTATAGATAGATCCGGCCTGACCGTTATAATAGGTTTCATTTTCGTATGAATCCAATATCTGAACCTCATATTTACCCATGAAATAAATACCCGAATTGCCTCGTCCCTGACCGTCACCAACTACCTTCCTAGGTGTGCGCCACTCAATATGTAATTGACAGTCACCAAATGGCTGCTTTGTGAAAATTGCCCCTGTACGATTTACTGTCATACCGCACATAGTTGCATCCCATTGTGCTTCTGAACCATTTTGTGTTTGCCATTTGGCAAGATCTTTCTTGCTTCGATACAGAATCAGAGCATCTGAGGGAGCACGGAATTTTTTACCCGGCGTAACGATGTCTGGTTTTTTACTCCAATCCTCTGTTTGTTTGGGCTCCTGTGCTTGTGTTCCTACGGAGCTGAGAAGGAAAAACAGTAATAAAAATGCTAGTTTAGTTTGCATAGCTTGTTCTTATAGTTTAGGCATTTTCCAGGGTTCTCTGTATTCAGGAACCAATAGATTATTGGCTGATGATTCTGCAAAACGTTCAGTCTCCGGATTCCAATGAAGGGCTTCCCCGGTGCGATAGGATATATTCCCCATGTGGGCCACTCTGGCAACATCACGGCCAATCTCTGCTGAGCAATTGCATAATCGGTTTCTGGTTTTAATGCTATCCAGAAAGTTTCTGATATGTAAGCCAAGGTCTTTTCCTGTGGATGGCTGATGTTCTACAGCTTCCATCAGTGGGCCGCCATTTTCTGTTTTGGGTATGACATCCCAACCATTTCTGCTGGCAATCATCTGTCCATTTTCCCCTTCGAAAACAAGACCATGACCCATTCCGGTTTGGTTAGCCTGCTGGCTGAAATCATTTTTCCAGGTGACTTGTAAGTCTTTGAACTGGTAATTAACCGTCAGTGTGTCAGGAGTTTCCATGGCATCATCCGGATAGAATAATTTTCCTCCGGATGCTTGAATTTGCCTGGGATGGTGAATATCCATGGCCTGAATGGCCATATCCAGCAGGTGAACACCCCAGTCAGTCATTTTCCCTCCGGCATAATCCCAGAACCATCTGAAATTGTAATGGAAACGATTCGGGTTAAATGGTCTTTGCCTTGCAGGTCCCAGCCACATATCATAATCCACCCCCTGGGGTACTGGTCCATCAGGCTGAACCGGTACTTTATTGCCTCCATACCGCCAAACATCAATCTGACTGATTTTTCCTATTTTACCACCTCCGATATATTCCATCACATCATGCCAGTGCGGACCACTTCGCTGCCATTGGCCAACCTGTATAACTGAATTATACCGTTCGCCTGCTTTTACCATCAAATCTGCTTCATGTATCGAATTAGCCATTGGCTTTTCGACATACACATCCTTACCCGATTGGCAGGCCATGATTGTGATCAAAGCATGCCAGTGGTCAGGCGTAGCAACAATAACAGCATCAATATCCCGACGATCAAGAACATCTCTGAAATCAGCAAAAAGCTCAGGTTTCCGATAATCTGGCTTATCAATATCAAAAGCAAGTTTTTCTAAATCAGCAGCACGGTTGTTGAGAATAGTGTCATCGATGTCACATAAGGCAACAACTTGAACATCATTCTGTTTAATGAACTCACGGATGTTTGACCAGCCCATATTCCGACAACCAATCAAGGCTACACGAACCTGATCATTCGGACCAGGATGACGATTGCAAGCATAGCTGAATGGCAGTGTGGAGAGTATTCCCACACCGCCAGCCATCGCTGCTGAATTTTTTAAAAATTTTCGTCTGTCAAATGACATTATTATACTTTAGGTAGTTTCCAGGGATCCCGATAATCAGGAGTCATTAATTTATTGGCAGCAGCATTATTTTTAAATTGCTTATTGTCATGATCCCAATAAACCTTGTTACCAACCTTAAGAGCAATATTACCGATATGAGCCATACAGGCAACTGAACGACCAATTGTAGGATTGGCTTTTGTATTTCTGTCCTTATTTTTAATTCCCTGGATGAAGTTCTCAACATTCAATTTAAGTCCCTCACCTGTTCCTTTAATTCGTGCAACTGGCTCAACCTTAGGTGAATCCTTCGAACCTTCAGGTACAACCTCCCAACCTCCGCGGTCAACTACCAGCGTGCCGTTATTACCAATGAAAGATAGGCCATGATCACGTCTCCAATCGCCATTACCTACTCCCATGGCATGATCCCAAATGACATTGAAACCATCAAATTCATATATTACCTGTTGGGTATCGGGTGTATCAATCGGACTTTCCATGAAGGCCATTTTGCCACCGGCGCTCATTGCTGAATTTGGCATATCAGCCTGCATACCAGCAAGAGCCATGTCGAGAAGGTGAACTCCCCAGTCAGTCATCAGGCCGCCAGCATAATCCCAATACCACCTGAAGTTAAAGTGAAACCGGTTGGGATTAAAATCTCTTTTTGGTGCAGGTCCGAGCCACATGTCGTAATCAACACCGGTAGGTACAGCAGCATCTGGTTTTGGACCCGGAGGACGTAACCATGATTCATAACACCAAACTTTAACAGTACGTATATTACCTAAAACACCTGATTGTACATAGTCGAAAACATCATTCCAATGAGGATCGCTTCTCTGCCATTGACCGAGTTGAACAACTCGCTTATATTTTTTGGCTGCCTTCTCCATCTGGTAAGCCTCATAAATAGAATTAGCCATCGGCTTCTCAACATATACATGTTTACCAGCTTGTACGGCATCTATCATAATTCGGGCATGCCAGTGATCGGGTGTTCCAATAATTACGGCATCGATATCTTTTCTATCCAGTAATTCACGATAATCGCCATAAGTTTCAGGTGCAAAACCTTGCAATTCTTCAATCTGAGGTACACGCTTAGCCAGCACATTCTGGTCAACATCACAAACAGCCGCACACTCTACATTTTCCTGTCCGAGGAAAGCACGAAGATCTGAGAACCCCATCCCGTTAATACCTATTGCACCAATAACTAATTTATTATTCGCTTGATTAGCACAGCTAACAGCGCCAGGAATTACAGAGGCAGCAGTAACTCCTGCAGCAATTTTAGCACTGGTTTTTACAAAATTTCTTCTTGTCGACATTCTTCAACTATATTAATTTGTATATTCTTCATTGATCCGTTCTATCGCGAAGCGGGCCATCTCTTTTGTGTCATCATCTTCTATCAGTTTTTCAAGGACAGGAATCAAAGCTTCTGATCCCCAAATTGCCACCTCTCTGCACACAAAATTTTTGGCATCTGACGTTGCTTTACCTTTTAGAAATTTGATTAAACCTGATTCCATACCTGGCCACTCCGCCTCATTATCACGTGTATTACGGATAAGTACACTAAGATCCTGAAGACAAACCCGGCTGTCTCCCGGCTTATATGATTCCAGACAATCAAGTAATTCATCAAAAGTGTATGGGCGATATTTGTCCCATGCGCTCAAGCTGTTAAAACCTGGAAACGCATTAGGTACTTCAAGCGTTACTTCACCTGAAGCAGCCCACTCAGCTCCTCTTTGTAAAGTAAAAATGAAACCAACACATTCTACAGCAGGATGTGGTCCTGTACCCATTACATGTCCCAGGGTAGTATGGAAAACCCGGCCCTGGCCGTACTTGATGGTCATCAAAGCTGGCTCATGCTCACCGCTTCCACCTTTTGAAGTGTCGGCAAAGGCTGTTGCCAGCACAGTCAAATTTTCAGCTGGTCCGCGAAGTTCACTATAGAGTTCATCCTGAGAATGAAGCCATTCTAATGGTAATCCTTTTGTAATAGGATGATTTTCCTCCCGGATGGCCACCCTGAAAGCATGTTGCTGACCATGAGATCCTGCACGTCCGGGCGTGAGGTCTTTAACAATCTCACCATCTTTCCATCTTACATAAGGTCCGTTGGTTTCGTTACGATTGCCCCATCCGCCTAATCCGATAATTTTATTGAATTCAAGCCATTCAGGGAAGGCATTGTCAGCAGCATGATAAACTACTACCCCTCCACCACCTGAAACATAATCAAGAAAAGCCTGATTGGTCTCATCTGGCCAGGGATCACCGGTGTAATCCAGTACGATAACATCATAATCTGAGAATACAGGAGTGAAAGAAGACATGTCTTCTCCTGAAGCTGGTGATTTGGCAATATATGTAGCAAATAGTTCAGAATTATCTAAAATCTGCTTCAAAATTGGAGTCGACTCTTCGCAAGAATGGTTGTTTTGGCCTGTAATAATGAGTGCTTTATACGGAGCATCTGATCCGGGGCCGTTCTGGCAGCCAGAGAATGACAGTAGCGTGATTCCCACTAAGCATACCAGTATATAATTTGATATTCTTTTCATTGTTCAGCTTTGTTTAATTGTTTTTCAAATTCCATGGTGATCTGAAAGGTCTTCTTAACATCCGGTTTGCAAAAGGATCATCAGGGAAGATCTCCTTAACAGGATCCCACTTGAGCTTACGGCCAGTCAACATGGCTATTTCACATAGCAGACCAACTGATATTGAACGATGAGCTGATTCAGCCGGTGTAATGGTTTCTTCTCTTGTTTTCATGCAGTCAAGTAAATTTTGCGCATGATCACGTGAGAAATAAAGTGGATTTTCATCTTCTCCAACTTTCTCCTGCAGAATTTTAGGATCGCTGGCCTGTATAACATTACCACGTCTGACATGTACCCATCCTTTATCTCCATACCAGCATGTTCCCATGCCAAATGGAACCTGACGGGCATTAGCTACAACCATCTCAACGCCATTCTCGTATTTTGCAACATTGTAATACTCAACAGGTACATCATAGATACCGTCACGAGGATAAACACCTTTTCCTTCAATTTCAATCGGTCCGGTTTTATCAAAACCAAGACCCCAGTGAGCAATGTCAATATGATGACCAGCCCAGTCGGTAAGCTGGCCTCCTGAATAGTCAAGAATCCATCTCCAGTCCCAGTGACAAACTCCACGATATGGAACTGCCGGCGCAGGTCCTAACCACATGTCCCAATCTAATCCCTCAGGAACAGGCTGTACACTATGAACGGCATTATTTGGATTACCATTTGGTAAACCCACTTCACAACGGTGAATTTTTCCTATCCTGCCATTTGCAACCAGTTCGGCACCCTGATGGAAATTGGCTACTGAACGTTGCCAGCTTCCTGTTTGCCAAATGACATTATTCTTTTTAACCGCCTCAACGATTTGTCTTCCTTCCCAGATGGTACGTGCCAGAGGTTTCTGACCATATATATCCAAACCAGCGTTTGCAACTGCCACCCCAATGATTCCATGCCACTGATCAGGTAAGGCCAGAATAACAGCATCAAGATTCTCCTGTGAAAGAAACTCCCGGTAATCACTATAAGTATTGGCATCTTTTGTGCCATAATGAACATCCATAATTTCCTTAGCTCTGTCTCGATGTGATTTATCCACATCACAAGCAGCTAGCATCTGAACTTCATCTTTGCCCATAAAGGTGCGCATGTCACCTGTTCCCATAGATCCTGAACCGATCACTCCCATAGTGATACGGTCATTGGCAGCAACAGCTCCTTCTTTTCCCAGCGCTGTCGCAGGGATAATATAAGGAAGTGCAAAGGCCACACCTGTTGCTCCTGCCGCTTTCTTAAAAAAGTTACGGCGGTCAATTTTTTTGGCTTGACTCATAATATTTGGTTTAAGTATTTTACAATGAAATCATTCATGTTCTCCATTCAGGGTTGAATTACGCGAGCATAAAAAAAATATGCAATCAAAAGAAGATTCCTCGCGGCAAGCCACGAGGAGCTTCGATGTGCAACCGGGTGAAATTACTAAAAAGCTGGGAGGGAAACAATAATAAACGGGCAGCAAAGACAAAGGATGTGTCCTTTACTTTTGCTGCCCAGGATATTATTTTGCGGGAATTGTTTATTAAAAACTCCACTTCAATCTTAGAAAACCGAGATTGGCTTTTTGAACCGGACCTTGATTAAAGTCAAATTCGAAATACTGAATGTACAATGAAAAATCCAAATCATTCCTTAATGAAAAATCCAGTGAAGGCCCCATATATAAGCCATTGATTTTTGGAAAAAACATGCCCGATACCCCCAGGTTTATCAATGGAGTAATCGGATAGGTAAGACTGCCAAAAAGTGTGTGTGGAGCAAATGATAAATCCCTTACCGTCAGATTTCGATAATAGAAATCATTGAAACTGCTGATCTGAGATTCTTCAGCGGCCTGATTGTACAGGTATTCAAACTGAATATACAGATTGAAAGGGGTGTTATAGCCAGCACCAAGGCCTCCAATAAAGACAGATGGTTGAGGATTATTATCTTCAATCGGATCAAGATAGCTAAGTTCACCACTCAGTGAAACCGGCCCGAGATATCCTGAAAATCCCGTTCCAATAACAAATTCTTTTTCGTCAAGTACTCCGCCAAGAAATTGAAAATCAGTTCCAGCCAAACTAAACTTCACCAAACCAGCAAGACTCCATTGATCATCCTGGTTTATTTTACCCACCATTTCAAAAGTGGAGGTTGAGTTGATATACATTTGCAGCCTGACCGCATCACTTCCGGGACGCTCAACGTAGTCAAAATCAAAAAAAGAGTAAGAATTGAAAATATCGTTTGGATTCCATACGAAATTCATGCCCCAGTTTATTCGCTGCCTACCAACAGTTAGTTGAAAACGCCCCAAAGAAAAATCAAGAAAAAGCCGGTCAATAGATGTATTGATGAGATAGGAACTATCACTTGCCAGATTCCAGGTTAAATCCTGCCAACCCTGGTCCTTGTCAATCAAATCGGCATAACCGGGAAAATATTTTACTGTCTCTCCATACATGAATCGATTGCGCAATTCTGCATTGAATCGTAGATGTGATCCGAAATATGTTTTAAAATTCAAGCGATTGTGAACCAGATTATCTGATACCCACTGGCCATCTGCATTTTCGAACATGACAGATTGCATGTTCGACAGATAACCATTCAAACTGGCAGAAACCTGAGCAGATACCGGAGAGCCGCTAAGGCCTGCAATTAGCAATAACAATGCAATTTTTACTTTCATCCGTTAATAATTAATCCTATTTGTCGGATGGAGCTCGCACAACAAAAACAATCATCCGGGTGTGTGTTAAGAAATTTTTCCGTCTTCAATGGTAATCACTCTTCTTGCTTTATTTACCACTCTGGCATCGTGAGTAGAGAAAATAAATGTGATGTTCTCTTCCTTATTCAGATGCTCCATAATATCCAACAAAGTTTCTGTCGATTTTGAGTCAAGGTTGGCCGTGGGTTCATCGGCCAGAATAAACTTTGGCTTTGAGGCCAGAGCTCTGGCAACCGCCACACGCTGTTGTTGTCCGCCGGACAATTTTCCCGGACGGGCATTTACGCGGTCACCTAAACCGACAGCTTCGAGCAATTCTTTTGAACGTTGATCACGAGCCTTTTTGGACTGACCCTGGAGGTGCATGATGAATTCAACATTCTCTTTGGCGGTTAATACAGGAATAAGATTATAAGCCTGGAAAACGAAACCAATATTCCGCATCCGAAAGTCAATTTTTTCCTTGTTCTTGAGACCACCCATATTGATGCCATCAATATTTATTTCTCCTGATGTTGGATCGTCCAAACCTCCCAGCATATTCAATAGGGTGGTTTTTCCTGATCCGGAAGGACCTACAATTGCAGTAAATTCACCTTCCTCAAAGTCCAGATTGATGCCATTTACAGCTTTTACAGGAACAGTTTTTTTATCGTCGTATATCTTAACGAGGTCTTTTATTTCTATGATTTTCATTTTTCTGTTTTTTTATTGGATGAAGCACCCATTTGCAGTGCCGTTTTCTTACAATTATTCTGATCTTAAAGCATCTGCCGGATTAAGATTTAAAGCTTTTAAAGCTGGATAAACGGATGATAATATACCAGTGAGAACGACCAGGAAGGTAACTTCAAGATAAAATTCAATACCCAGAGTCGGGTAAAAAACCGCCCCAAAGCCCATTGCTTCGAATCCTTCCTGGGCAAAGACTGTAAGGTCAATGCCCCGCGTTTTGAATATTTCAACAAACAAAACACTAAGTCCCATGCCGATAGCAGCTCCGCTTAAGCATAATAGTACCGACTCAAGAATAATCATCGTGAATACTTTGAGTTTATTCATCCCAATGGCCATTAACATGCCAATTTCTTTAACTCTTTCGAGTACTACCATGAGCATGGTATTGACTATTCCGAAACCAAGGGCCAGAAGAATGATCACAATGATTACAGTCATTGTAACAGCCATGAAATCGTTAAGCATTGCAACGTCGGGTTGTATCTCCTTCCAGTCATTGACTTCAAGATGAGGAAATTGATCCTGAATAGTTTTAGTGAGTTCAGCACTTAAATCCATATCATCCAGGAAAATGGCGATCTCATGCGCGTCTTGTTCTTCCAGTCCGCAGAGCTCAAAAAGATCACTGTGTCTTACGAATACATTTGTCTCTTCAAAAGATGAATTTTCAGTTCTGAAAATGCCTACCACTCTGAAAGCTCCTCCTGTTAGACTTCCATCAGTGTTTTGAAAAGTTAGTACGACTTTCGATCTTATCTTCAGATTAAGAGTATGCGCCAGTTCTTCACCAATAAAAACCGGGTTACGGCTCACATTTTCAAAGTAGGTTCCGACACTGTCTTTTATAAACTGTTTTTGTGCTTCCGGATCTGTAATTTCAAAATGATCCTCAAGCTGCTCAGCGGTGTATAGGGCAGTGTACATTTCTGTAACATCCTTTTCCTTATCGGGATCTATTCCCAGTACGGTAACACCTGAGTTTGCAGATGAGCTGGCAATCATAGCAGTTGTTTTAATGCGACTGCTGATTGCTTTTACACCTTCTTGATTAACAATAAATTGTTCTACATCGTTAATCTTATCTATGGTAAATCCGATTTCAGGATTTTCGAGAAATTTTGGACTATGAACCTGGATATGTGAGATTTCTTTGGTCAGAGCCTCTTTGACTCTTCTGTCATTCATGCCCTGAAAAATAGCTGAGCTGAACAGTCCGCCGAATAATCCCAGGGTAATGGCTGTAATTACAACGAGACTTCTGACTCGATTACGCCATATGTTTTTCCAGGATATTGATGGTATCATAATAGTTTTTTTATCTGATTAATATTAGGCTCTCAGAGCTTTGTTAACCTTAAGGCGAGTCACCCCAAGAATTGGAAAGAATATTGCAATACTGACAATAATCAGAACAACACCAGCCTGACTGAAAAAATATCCTGCTTCCCATGCTGTTGGCATAATTGGTTCCATACCAAAAGACATAATTGACTCTGCGACCTCTCCTGACAAAGTAATCGGGTGAATGTACATTTCGTAAACAACCGGGATACTCAACACAATTCCAGCCAGAGTACCAAGAATACCAATAAGTAGCATCTCGATGATAAGTATTCCTCCGAGTTTCGTTTTTTGCATACCAACTGCCACCATGACGCCAAATTCTTTGCGACGCTCAGTAGTCATCATTTGAACAGTACCGAAAATTCCGAAACCAACAATCATATATAATAAAACTAACATCAGTATTCCACCGGCATTATCACCTTCAATTTGTTGAACAAGTTTAGTCAGAATTGTTTTCCAGCTTTTGACTTCATATTGTTCACCCAATGACTTTTGCAAATCTTTTACTGTTTGATTAAGGCGATTATCATTATCCAGGTTAAGCGAAACTGAACTGATAAGATCAGGAGCAGAATAGAATTCCTGGCAGAGCCCGAGATCCATGAAGATCATCTTGTTATCCAGATCGGGAGAAGGGAATTTTATTATACCCTGAACCTTGTATTGGTCGGCCGCTCCTATACCATGATAGCCCTGAGAGATTAAAACAATGGTATCTCCAATACCAGCCTTAAGATAACTGGCCAGTCTCTGTGAAACCAAAAGCCCCGTGTCTCCTTCCTTAAGGTATTCACCCTCAACTATTTTGCCCGAGAGATTAGTGAGTTCATCATCCCTTGCCGGATCCGTTCCAACCAACATTATTCCTTTGGTTTTAGTACCTGAGGAGGCCAGGGCAAATGATTCTAAGCGGGGAACAGCAATAGTAACATTCGAATGTGCTTCAATCTTATCAAGCAAGCCATCTTTGTAATCGATGGAATGATCAATAACCTTATCCTCCTGATACCGATGATCGAAAATTTGTATGTATCCTGTGTAAGCCTGTACCACATTGTCAACCATGTTACCATATGATCCTAATTGTATGGCACGCATGAAAATTGCAAAAAATACGGCAAACAGAATGGAGGCTGCGGTAATCAGAGTACGGCGCTTATTGCGCCATATATTCCTCCAGGCCATTTTGAAATAGTATGTCATCAGTTAATATTTATTAATTAGCGAATACGCTTCATGTTCTGTTGAGAGAAAAAATTGTCCTCGATAGGGACATCAAAGTCCATACTTAATATTCTGACCAATGTTTTTTGATCGGGATCATCAGCAGGAATGATTTCTATGCGGGTAGGGATGAATCGATCATCCATTTTTTTTATATCCCCAGCAAGTTCAGTACGAACTAAATAGCTGTCTTCATCATAATATTCTTTTTTCATGAATAGAAACTCTTTCTCTGAGACCCAGGAAATTACCATACCCCATACAACAAGTGATTCTTCATGAGGAATCATTTCAATCATGAAGCACGATCGGCCTTCGATTTCTTCCTTGCCAACAATTTTGTGAGAGAAATCATCCACCAAAGAGGTTTCATTCAAAACATCATCATTGGTGTAATCCGAACCCATCCATCCCTGTGACATCATTGACGGAGGTAACTTTATCATCCGCCCGATCTTTGGCAGATAATTCCACATATCATTACCCCTTTTTAAGAAAGTCATATCTTTCTCTTTGGCCGGGGCCGTAACTAATGTGAGTGCAAATTCAGAACCCTTCACCCAGTTTTTGAACTCAAGCGTTCGTTTCCAGGTCGGGCGAATAATACTCATGCTCATGGTGCTGATTGAACTATCACCTTCCATGTTTTTGTCAGCCCTGGCAATGATTTGTTTAGCTGACACCTCTTCTTGTGAAAAACCGACTCCACCTGACAGAATCAAGCCTGAAAAAAATAGTAGAGCCAGCAATCGATTTGTTTTCATCTGTTAATATTTAATTTTATTTTCCGCGTGTATGTTAAAATATTTTCCTATTGTCATGCTCGGTTCATTGTGCTTTATTTAAATATATCAAAAATTATTTTTTCAATAATATCAAGGTTATACATTTCGGGAGCCATCAAATAATTCATCCCGATTCCGTCTAATAAAGATCCCAGAACCATTGCTTTTTCAAGAGGATAGGGATGTCCTTTGAGCTTGAAATAGCAGGCCACATCTTCAATCATTGATCCCACCATTTCTTGATACTTTTCTTTAACTATTTCATACACATCGGCCTGAAATAATACCACGAAATATAGTTTGTAAAAATGCGACTCCTGCCGGATAACATTAATACCACCCCGGATAAAGATCATCAACTCCTCAGGTGTATCCAGATCATCATCTATATCATTAAAAGAATCCTGGATTCCTTCAATTCCGTGTTCGACTACAGCTTTTAGGAGCTCCTCTTTTGAACTGAAATAGTTGTACATTAAACCTTTTGAAATACCCGCCTGAGTAGCAATCTTAGATATTGAGGCTTTGTGATAACCTTCTTGTGCAAAAACCTCCAGAGCTGCTTCCAGAATTTGGTATTTGCGACTTTTACGGATTTCCTCAAATTGTTCTTCTGTTCGTGGAGACATAAGAATACAGCTTTATGATTGAACGGTCGGTCAAAGATAAAGTTAAAGAAAACACAAATCCAAGAAATAGAGAAAAAATATTTTCAGGCTATGTAGAACGGTCTAATAATCAGAGAGAAAATTTTTGCGATGACGAGCAAGCTCTCGAGGTGATAAATCTGAAATTGGTCCAAATAATGCACGGGTCCATGAACCATAAATGGGATTTGGAAGCACTATAAAACGAGAGCCAAACAAGTTTTTCACCTGATCTACGGTAGAAAATCCAAGGGCTTCAGAACGGTTTTCAAAAATGTCAGAGAAGTCGTTCAGGTTATCTCCCAGCAGCAGAATAATCTGATGGCTTTCCTCAACCAGGGTACGACGGGGTGTTTTACTTGACTCTTCCTCTTTCAGCAGTACATGTTTATCATCGGCGAATGGGAAGCCAAATTTTTTCAAATTGGCCAGAGTAACATCCTTTTCATCCACGGATCTGTTAGAAATATAGTATAGTTCTACTCCGCGATCCTTCAAAAAATTTGCGAAATCCAGGCTTCCTGGCATGAGCTGAGCTTTAGCTTCTGATGTCCATGCCATCCATCGTTCGTTGGAATACCTTTCACCTTCCAGAATATTTCTGGCCTCCGAGGGACTATTATCCAGAATGGTTTCATCAATGTCAGCAACAACTGCGTATTTGTTGTTATCATCCAGCGTGTCAAGTGCCAGCTCAATTCTTAGGCGGGCAATGTTGTAGGCCTGATAATACAAGGCCCTTGCTTCAGCCGAGTTTTGAAACCACAGGCTCGACATGACCAATTGCTCAGCATCAGGCGCAGATTTTTGACGACCACAGGCAGTGATTATCAAAATAAAGCTGATAAGTGTTATATATCTCATGAAAGCAAAGATAGCAGGCTCTGTAATTTTATTTGTAACTTTTCACCTCTTATATACGTTCTAAATTCGACCTTAACTCGTTTATGACTGTAAAAGATTACAATCATTGTGTGGATCAGTATGCTGATCCTGTGTATAGATTTATTCTGAAGAATATTCAGGATGAAGAAAAGGCACGCGATGTGGTTCAGGACACTTTTGAACGCCTATGGGTTAATGCTCAGAAGGTTAATAGTGAAAAAGCTAAATCATATCTTTTTACAACAGCATACCATGCAATGATCGATAAGATCAGAAAAGATAAAAGACAAACGAATATAGAACAAGTGGATCAGCTGGAATATTCACATAATGAACATTATTCTGATCTGAAAGAGATCTTAAATGAGGCTATTGAAAAGCTGCCGGATGATCAAAGGTCTGTGGTTCTGTTAAGAGATTATGAAGGATATTCGTACAAAGAAATAGCTGAGATAACAGATTTGACTGAAGCCCAGGTGAAAGTTTATATTTACAGGGCCAGGGTGTTCTTAAAGAATTATATCGGATCAATGGAAAGTGTGATATAGAGATGGAAAAACTGAATATATTTAATTACGAAGTCTGGATGATTGACTGGAAGGAAGGAAAACTTTCCCCGGATCAGGAGGAGACTTTGCTTCAGTTTTTAGGAGAGCATCCCGAAATTGATGCTTTGACACCTGACTCAGATTGGCCGGTATTAATGCCATCAAATGAGAGCTGTCCTGATAAGTCAGACTTGTTTAAATCGGGGATGACTGTACCGGAAGCCAGTGAATTTGAGATTCAGTGCATCGCCCGCCTTGAGGGTGATATGATTCCTGCAGAACAAGTTTTATTTGATCAGAAACTGGAATCAGATCCCGAGTATGCGTCTGTTTATGAGCAATTTACCAGAGCAACTTTACATGCCGAACAGAATATTGTCTTTGAAGAAAAAGACAAACTGAAAAAAAAGACAATTCGAATACCTGCTTTTGTTTATGGTGCTCTTGCTAGTGCTGCTGCTTTAATCCTGGGATGGTTTATTGTATCACCTATGCTTGAAGAAACAAGTCTTGAAGAGATGGCTCAGGATACCAGCCGACAAATTATCTATCTTGATAAACTGGCTCATCCAGCTCGCTTTGATAAAATTGCTGCCACAAAACCAAAACAAAATTTGTCAGAATCTGAAGGGAAATCTGAAACTATCAATATTTTGGCCGAACGGCCACCTCTTGAGGAACTGGCCAACATCCCGGCATTACCAAGGCAAACCGCCGTCCTTCATTCTTCAACTTTTGTTAAGGATTATTCTCTGGCCAGCCAGTCAGAAAACCAAAAGAACCCTGACGAGTATTTAAGCCTGCTTGAGTTTACTTCTGATATGATCAGGAAGAGAATATTAGGCCAGGATTCTGAAATGGTTGAAAAAAACCGATTCTCCATCTGGGAAGTGGCTGATGTCGGACTTGAGCAAGTAGCCGGATTTATGAATTTGGAAGCCGATATTGACCGTAGCTATGATGACCAGGGAGAACTGGTGTCAGTTGATTTTGATTCACGTTTAGTAGCCTTCAGCACGCCAGTGCGACAAAAAAGGACAGGCAAATAACAGGCCATATGTAACTTTTCTTAGTGCTTGTCCGTCATACCACCAAATCAGAATTATTACAAACTTTAATATTATGAAACGAATTTTATTTTTAGCCCTTGCAGCTCTGATCGGATTAGGATCCAGCTCTTTTGCTCAGGACACATCCAAAGTACGTGTTGGCAATAAGAAGTATACCGTTGTAGTAGACGACGATAAGGAGATAACCATTTTATCAGATGAAGATTTTGAAGATAATGTTATTGTCACTCATAAAATTCACAAAAAGAAAAAGCCTCGCAAGATGGATGGAACATGGGACGGCCTGGAAATCGGTTTTGCAAATTTTGTAAATAGCGATTATGAATTTGCTCTGCCTGCAGAAGCTGCATTCATTGAGCCGGATATGCTGAAGTCATTAACATTCAATTTTAATTTCGCTGAGAAATCATTAGGAATTATACGTAATTACTTTGGAATCGTTACAGGTATGGGACTTGAGTATACAAGATATATGCTGACTAATGATGTAAAGTTGGCAGAGGTAGGTGGACAAATGACAGGCACTCCGGTAGATTTTGATCTGAATAAAAACCGTTTTAGTATGACATATCTGAATGTACCCCTCATGCTTGAATTTCAGATCCCTGTTTATGGCGAACATAATCGGATCAAATTATCAGCAGGTGTAGTTGGCGGTGTGAAATTGGGAAGTCGCCAGGTTCAGAAATATACAGTTGATGGCGAAAAGCAAAAAATCAAATCAAAAGATTCATATAACCTGAGAAACTTCAAATATGGATTTACTGCACGTGTAGGTTATGGTGATATTACATTATTTGCAAATTATTACCCACAAACACTTTTCACCGATGGAATGGGACCGGATATTTACCCGGTAACAGTTGGCCTCCATTTGGGAAGTAATTAATCATAGAAACAGTTTATTTTGAGACCGGTTCTGCATACAGCGGAATCGGTCTTTTTTTTTATCTTAGGGCCATGACAAAACTCTCAGAAATTGAAAAACAAAGATACCACAGGCATCTTTTGTTGGACGATATTGGTGAAAAAGGTCAGGAAAAACTTAAATCTTCGCGCGTGCTGGTTGTGGGTGTCGGTGGCTTAGGCTGCCCGGCCATACAATACTTTACAGCTACCGGTGTAGGACATCTGACGATCATGGATGATGATCGGATTGATTTTTCAAATCTTCAGCGTCAGGTTTTTTATGGAATCGATGATGTGGGCAAGCATAAGGCTATTGTTGCCTGCTCACTCATGACGAAGATGAACCCCCTTGTCAAAATTAAACGCTTGGTTATTAGGGCAAACTATAATAATATATTAGCCATTATTAAGGATTTTGATGTGGTTCTGGACTGTACTGACAACCTTAAAGCTCGCTATGTTTTAAACGATGCCTGTATCATGGCTGACAAACCCCTGGTACATGCATCAGTATTTAAAACTATCGGACAAATGAGCGTATTCAATTATAAAGGAGGACCCAGTTATCGTTGTTTATTCCCTGAACCCGAAGGTGTGATTCTTGATGAGAGTCAAACACTGGGGATTTATAGTATGCTTCCAGGGATTTTTGGTTTATTACAGGCAAATGAAGCCCTGAAAATATTATTGGATGTTGGTACCGTACAATCAGGTCATTTACTTATCTTCAACACTTTTAATCAACAATACAATCAGCTTAAGATAAAACGTAATCCAGACAACTTTAATAAAGAAACTCTTGCAGTTTCCTTTTCAAATAATTCAAACAAGATATGAGACTTTTACTGATAAGCAATTCTACTAATGCCGGGGAGCCTTACCTCAACTATCCTAAACAGAATATTCAGGATTTCCTGGGTACAAAGGTTAAAAAGACACTTTTTCTGCCATATGCAGGTGTTACTTTTTCTTATGATACCTATGCTGAAAAAGTACAGGAGCGTTTTGATGAAATTGCTTATCAAGTCGATTCAATACACAATCACGAAGATCCTGTTGAGGCAGTAAGGCAGGCTGAAGCAATTGTTGTTGGGGGTGGAAATACATGGCACCTCACCCGTATGATACATGATAATAATCTGGTCGACTGTATAAGGGAAAAGGTACTTACCGGAACACCATATGTGGGCTGGAGTGCAGGCTCAAATATGGCCTGTCCAACGATTAAGACCACTAATGACATGCCCATAATTGATCCCCGTGGATTGCATGCCTTCAACCTGATACCATTTCAGATCAATCCGCATTATCTGGATGCTAACCCCGATGGCCATGCCGGCGAAACCCGCGAGGCCAGAATTGAGGAGTTTATCGAAGTGAATAAGCATACTTTCGTTTTAGGCCTGCGTGAAGGGTCCATGCTGAAAGTGATAAATAAAAGAATGGAACTTATCGGACCCAGACCAGCCCGGATTTTTAAGTATGGCGAAAGCCCTCGCGAAGTCAATCCGGGAGGAGATTTAAATTTCCTTCTTTGAAAAAACCAGAATAGTCAGGTGTAGAATTGTTCAGGATTGAATCTCGATTCCTGGGTGCTTGACATCATCAAAAGAGAATCTCAGCTAAATATTATCTATTGGCCTTTGCCAGCCCGTAAAGCCTTGTTACTTTTGAGACATGAATAGGGGAATGGTCATAAAGACAAGTGGATTACTCCATATTGTCAGGAATGAGAACGGCGAATTCGTTTCTTGCACTGTAAGGGGTAAGTTCAGAATTAAAGGCATTCGACTCACCAACCCGGTTGCAGTGGGTGATATTGTTGAATTTATTCTGGAGGAGGACGACAAAGGAGTGATCACAAAAATTGATCCGCGCAGGAATTATATTATCCGTAAATCAACCAAGCTCAGCAAAGAAGCGCATATCATTGCCTCTAATGTGGATCAGGCTTTTCTTATTGTATCATTAAGGGATCCCGTGACAATGAGCATGTTTATCGACCGATTCCTGATTTCAGCTGAAGCATACAAAATACCTGCCCGCCTTATTTTCAATAAAACCGATTTATACAGGGAGAAAGAAAATCTTACTCTTAGAGAATGGAAAAGAATTTATGAGGCGGCTGGATATCCTTGCTATGAAAGCTCAGTACCTGAAAATACTGGTATTGATGAACTTCGCTCTCTGCTGCTGAATAAAATAACCGTTTTTAGCGGAAATTCAGGGGTCGGCAAATCCAGTCTTATTAATTGCCTCAAACCAGATTTGAATTTGAAAATTCAGGAAATCTCAGAAATGCATAAAACAGGGAAACACACTACTACTTATGCAGAGATGTTTGAATTTGAATCCTCAGGGTGGATTATTGATACTCCCGGAATTCGTGGTTTTGGAACGGTTGACATGCAGAAAGAAGAACTCTATCATTTCTTTCCAGAGATTTTCGAGAAGGCAGATAATTGCCGTTACCATAATTGTACACACTCACATGAACCAGATTGCGCTGTAGTAAGTGCAGTTGAAGAAGGAAAGATCAGCTTTATGCGGTATAATAATTATATTAGTTTGCTGACTGATAATGATGAGAAATACAGAAAGACACCTTGGTGATATGGACAGTAGCAAAGTGATATATCTCGACTATAACGCCACAACTCCCATGGATGCGGAAGTGGTAAAAGCCATGCAGCCCTATTTGACTGATCATTTCGGAAATCCGAGCAGCTCACATAGTTACGGAGCGATTACCCGAACAGCTGTTGAGAAAGCACGTGGACAGGTAGCAAATCTTATAGGCTGCCAGGCCCATGAAATTGTATTCACCAGTGGAGGCACTGAAGCAAACAATATGGCCATTCAGGGGATAGCCTTTGCCCATCAGGACAAAGGCCGTCACATTATTACCACTGGTTTCGAGCATCCGGCAGTCGCTGAAGTTTGCAAATACCTTGAGTCATTTGGCTTTTCAATAACCAGGATTTCTCCTGATGCTTACGGTATGATTAATCCTGATGAGCTTATTGAAGCCATCAGGCCAGATACAATTCTTATTACGATCATGCACGCCAATAATGAGGTGGGTACCATCCAACCGGTGAATATTATTGCAGAAGCTGCTCGTTTGAGGGGAATAATCACCCATTCAGATTGTGCCCAGTCGCTTGGTAAAATTCCTGTTCAGGCAAAGGATCTGGGTGTCGATCTGTTATCAGTGGCAGCACACAAATTCTATGGACCAAAAGGTGTGGGGGCCTTATTTATCCGGGAGGGAACCTCTTTGAAAAAGATTTACCATGGCGCTGATCATGAGAAAAACACTCGTCCCGGTACAGAAAATGTTTTGCAGATAGTCGGTCTTGGACAAGCTGCTGAAGAGGCTGGCAAGCACCTGACCAATAATGCATTGCAAATGAAAGAGACCAGAGACAGGCTTGAGAATAATTTACAGGAAGCCTTTCCGGATATGAGGGTTAATGGCCATCCAGACTCACGATTACCTAATACTCTGAGTGTGTCGTTTCAGAATCTGGAAGCCTCCACCCTGCTCCTGGCAATGAATAAAGTAGCTGCATCAGCCGGCGCTGCATGCCATGCCGATGAGGTGAATGTGTCTGCTACTCTTGAAGCAATGTCGATACCTGTCGATTGGGCTATGGGAACCATTCGTTTCTCAACAGGAAAACTATGCAGCCGGGATGATATTGATGAGGCTTCAAAAGAGATTATTCAAAAGGTAAAGCTCTTCCTGCCGGATCAGGAAAGTACAGGCATACCCCGGAATGAACCAGGACAAATTAAACTAACACATTTTACCCATGGTTTAGGATGTGCCTGTAAACTACGTCCTCAGGACCTTGAGGCTGTATTGAAAAAATTGCCGATCCCTTCAGGACCTAATATTCTGGTTGGCACCGAAACAGCCGACGATGCTGCAGTGTATCGCTTAAGAGATGATCTGGCTCTGGTGCAAACGGTAGATTTCTTTACCCCTGTCGTAGACGATCCTTATCTCTTCGGGGCTATTGCTGCGGCAAATTCGCTTAGTGATATTTATGCCATGGGTGCTGAGCCTCTTTTTGCCCTTAATATTGTTGGCTTTCCTGCGAAAAGGCTGGCCATGTCGGTGCTTGAAGAAATACTCAGAGGAGCTTCAGATAAAGCAAAGGAAGCTGGTATTCCTATTTTGGGCGGACATACAATAGAAGATAATGAACCCAAATTTGGTATGGTGGTTTCGGGAAGCGTTCACCCTGATCAACTGTGGAAGAACAAGGGGGCAATGGAGAACGACCTCCTGATTTTAACCAAACCAATCGGATTAGGGATAATGACAACAGCCCTCAAGCGTGGATTATTAAATGAAATTCAGATAAATGAGATTGGAAGTCTGATGAGCCAGTTGAATAATAAGGCCGCTGAGGCTATGAAAGGAACAATCGTAAATGCATGTACTGATATTACTGGCTTTGGTCTATTAGGACACCTTAAAGAAATGATGCAGGCAAGCAAGTTAAGTGCAGAACTATGGCTGGATCAGGTGCCGGTAATTAACGAAACTGAAAACCTTATCGCAGCTGGGGTGGTGCCAGGTGGTACCAGAAATAACCTCTCATTTGTGTCAGATCAGGTAGAGTTTTCAGCTGGAATTGGAGAGGGAAAACAGCTATTACTGGCGGATGCACAAACATCAGGAGGCCTATTGTTTTCTGTTCCGTCGGGGCAATTAGAGGACGTAAAGAAACGTTTAACAATGAATAAGCAAAAAGCTTTCCTCATTGGAAAAGTTACACCAAAACAGAACAAAGCAATCTATATCAACACACACAAACCTTAATACCAAAATGATGCGATTACTAATAAGTCTGATATTCGGACTTTTTCTCCTGTCCTCACAAGTATATTCTCAAAATGCTCTGTGGGTATTAAATCCTCAGCAGACCTGGTATTGGAAGCAGGGAACAATTGAAGAAGCTACCCTGTCAATTCGACCTGCCGGCACATATATGGAAATGGGACTTTATCTGACTATTTCCTCAAAAGGCCAATATTTTAGTGGTAATCCACAGCTGGAATCCCTCTTGTATTTTACCCTGCCGGATGGTTCCCAGGTTCTGGATAGCTGGCTTTGGGTTGGAAACGATATTGTTCAGGGAAAAATTCTCGACAAATGGACTGCCTCTAATATTTATGAAGGCATTGTGAATCGAAGAAGAGATCCGTCAATTCTCAAAAAAACGGGTGAAAACAGCTATGAGTTACGGGTTTATCCGATGAAATCAAACGAGAAGAGAAAAGTTAAAATCACTTATCTGGTCCCGGCCAACTGGGCAAATGGAAAAGCAAGTGTTCCCCTGCCCATTGAAATATTACAAAGTTCAAAGAGTATTCCGGCTTTAACAACTCTTGTCTGGACAGAGGAGGGTTGGTCTGATCCACGGATTCCTGAAGTGGATGAAGCATTTACTCAGGAATTCGATTATCAATTTGGCAATTATCACAAAATGATTGTAAAACCCGATCAGATTGTTGAAGGACAGCTGAATTTTCGAATGAAAGCACCGATGACAAACGGATACTTCCTGACCACAACAAAAGACCAGAGCGGTGAAGGTGTTTATCAGCTTGCAGTTAATTTCGGGCAATATCTGGAATCAGACACATATAAAAAGGTTGCCGTATTGGTGGATTATAGCCCTCTCAACACTACAATCAGCAGGGAGTTAATATTCAACACATTACAAAACTATTTGCTGGATAATTTTACTGAAAAGGATTCATTTAATCTTTTCTACTCAAGATTTGAAACAGAGCAGTATTCTGATAAATGGAGTCCCATTAATATGGAGGAACTTGATGAAGCTTTTGAGGCCCTGAAGGACCCTTTTATTACACTATATAATAATTTGCCAGGCTTGATTTCCCGGGGTACATCTTTTGTGGAAGAGCAAAATGGCGGACAAATAGTGTTATTCTCTAATGGGGACAATTTTGGAGCTTTTGGAGATGCAAATGGCTTGCTCAATGATATCAAGATCATGAATGAAACCAATATTCCTTTCCTTATTGCAGATATCCAAAACACCAATCATTCTCAAAACCGTATTGGAGAGCATTGGTATTCAGGACAGGAGTATTTCTATATCAACCTCTCACGATCATCAGGTGGTGTTTATGAAAGATTGTGGAATAGCAGTCTGGATGCCTTATATGGCTCAGTTTTTGGCGCCCTTGCTGGTTCAATAACCGCCTTTGATTTATATTCCTCAACTGCCGATGGTTTCTGCTACGGGAGGTTTAATCAGAGCAAGAGTGAATCCTTTCATCTTGATGACAGCTTCGTTCAGACCGGAAAATTTATTGGAGAGGCCCCTTTCTTTTTATATTTGACCGGTATGTATCAGAACGAACCTTTCAATCGACTTATACAGATTGATGAAGATGATATTTGGATGGGAGATACCCTTACAAATAAGGCCTGGTACGGAAATCATATTATGGAATTAGAAAATCAACCAGCTAATAATGAGCTGGTTTCCCAGGCACTGATTGAAAGTTTAGACAATCGGATACTAAGTATATATACATCGTTTTTGTGTCTTGAACCCAGTGATACTGTTGCAATTTGTACTTCTTGTTCAGATGAATCCAGACTCACCGGATGGGAAGATATAGAAGTATTGGACAGCAAACTTTCCTTATTCCCGAATCCTTGTACTGATTACGTACAGATTGTTTTTAACCCTCCGGCCGATTGGGTCAGCAAAGAGGTGAGAATCCAGGTATTATCAGTTACCGGACAGGTGGTTTATGAAGCAGAGCCATCAATTGAAGCAGGAGTAAGATTTGAGAGCAGATGGGATCTGGCAGGTATGAATGGATCAAAGCTGGCCAGAGGATCGTATTGGCTGGTGATCTCCAATGCACAAGAGAATTACAGACAAATGTTACATATTCAATAAATTATGAATTCACACGAAATAGATTATCGTATAATTGGTGGTGACATCCAAATGCTTGAGGTGGAATTAGATCCACAGGAAACAGTCATTGCTGAAGCCGGAACCATGATGTATATGGAAGAGGCAATCCAATTTGAAACTAAAATGGGAGATGGCTCACAAGCCAATCAGGGATTGTTTAGTAAACTTCTCTCAGCAGGATCAAGAGTTTTGACAGGAGAAAGCTTATTTCTTACACATTTCACAAACGGTGGTTATGGAAAATCTCATGTAGCTTTTTCAGCACCCTATCCGGGAACTATCATTCCTGTGGATCTTGGTGCTTTGAGAGCCCCTTTGATTGTTCAGAAAGATGGTTTTCTATGTGCTGCCAAAGGAACCCGTTTCTCTATTGTGTTTAATAAGAGACTAGGTGCAGGATTGGTAGGGGGAGAAGGTTTTATACTTCAAAAACTACAGGGAGATGGAAAAGCTTTCGTACATGCCGGAGGAACAGTTGTTAAAAGGGAGCTCAACAATGAAGTCTTGCGTGTGGATACTGGTTGCGTAGTAGCCTTCGAGGATACTATTGATTTTAATGTGGAATCTTCAGGCAACCTTAAATCCATGATTTTTGGAGGTGAAGGCCTTTTTGTTGCTACTCTTCGTGGTAAGGGAACTGTTTGGTTGCAGTCAATGCCTATAAGAAAACTTATACAGGCTCTTGCTCCATACGGGAAAAATCGAGGAAAGGAAAGTCAATCTATTCTGGGACAGTTTCTTGAGCGTTAATCAATGAAGACTATACAGGCAGATGAATTTCTTAAACTGGGCGAACAATCCACAATAATGGATGTTCGCTCTCCGGGAGAATATGAAAAAGGACATATTCCCGGCGCGGTTAATCTGTCAGTATTTGATAATAATGAACGGGCTATAATCGGAGTTTTGTATAAGAATCAGGGCCGGCAGGATGCAATTCGCAAGGGTCTGGAGCTTATTGCCCCGAAAATGACTAGCATGGTTGATAAGGCTATGGAGCTGGCAAAGAATAATACAATTCTTGTCCATTGCTGGAGAGGAGGAATGCGCAGCTCATCTGTTGCCTGGTTGTTAGAAATATCTGGCTTAGAAGCTTATGTGATGGAGGGGGGATACAAAGCTTATCGCTCATTCATCCGGCAGGATCTTCTTGTAAACAGGCAAGTTGTTGTTTTGGGAGGACTAACAGGAAGTGGAAAAACCAAACTGATTCAGGCTCTGGCGCAAGCTGATGAACCTGTGATTGACCTTGAAGGCCTGGCAAATCACAGGGGATCGGTATTCGGTGCAGCTGGCCTTTCTGATCAGCCTTCAACCGAACACTTTGAAAATCTCCTTTATGCAGAAATGCAAAAAATGCCGGCCGGATCAGCTGTATGGCTCGAAGATGAAAGCAAACGGATAGGATCGGTTTTCCTACCGGATGATTTTTATAAGCAGCTTCGTATAACTCATTTAGCTTTTGTGCAGGTGTCGGATAAAGAAAGAACAGATATTCTGGTAGAGGAATATGGAGCACAGCCAGCCGATGAATTAGCTGAGGCTATTAAGCGCCTTAAGCAGAGACTTGGCGGACTGATCACTCAGAAAGCACTTGGTTCGCTGGCCGAAAAAAAATACGGGGATGTGGTTTCTTTGTTATTGCCCTACTATGATAAATTGTATAAAGAAGGTTTATCTAAAAGAGACCAGGAAAAGGTACACATGATTGATCTTTCTCATACATCTGATAATGAAAGAATTAATCTTTTAAGGAAATTTAGGTTATCAGTAGAGACATGAAAGTTTTAAACATTACACAATAGATGGGGTATCTCATCCGTTATTCAGGTTGATTTAGCCAAAACCTTTTTGTGAAAACTAAAAAATATTCGCTTTGCATATTTATAGTCGAAAACAACGTTGGAAGATAGTCCTCTTTATTTTCGCCCTTATAATTGGTATTGCATCAACATGGTATACCAATGTTCTTGTTCAGGGCCTGGCCCAGGAGGAGCGTAACAAAATTGAGATTTGGGCTCAGGCCACTCATTACCTGGGTAACAACGATGATGGGGTAGAATCGAATCCCAATATTCAGTTTTTCTTTCATATCATTCAGAATAACGAGACCATACCGGTTATCACAGTTGATGAAAATGGAGAGGTGAAAGGAGCTCGGAATGTGCGGCTTTATGACAAGGATAACAAGCTGATTGATGGCTATAGTCTCAGTGCATTAAGTCGAAAAAGCCAGCGTTATCTTGACAGGCAATTGCAAGTGATGAAAGATCAGCATGAACCGATTGTCATACAAATGCCTGATGCAAAGCAGTATCTCTACTATAAAGATTCTGTTATATTAACCAGGATTCAGTTTTTCCCCTTGCTCCAGCTAAGTGTTATTTTCTTATTCATTCTGGTGGCGTATTTTGCCTTTAATTCTTCGAAAAGTGCTGAGCAAAACCAAGTATGGGTGGGAATGTCAAAAGAGACAGCTCATCAGTTAGGTACACCAATCTCATCACTTATGGCCTGGATTGAGTTGATGAAGATGAAAGAAAATGACCAAAGACTTCTTAGCGAAGTTGAAAAGGATGTTCACAGGCTTGAAACTATTGCAGATCGATTCTCAAAAATTGGTTCAGCTCCTGTACTTGTTCCTGAGAATCTTCTTGTGGTATTGCGCCAGGCAGTCAATTACCTTGAAAACCGATCATCTAATAAAATTAAATTCAAGCTACTGTTTGGTGAACACGATGAATTATTTGTACCCTTAAATGTATCTCTTTTTGAGTGGGTAGTTGAGAACCTGTGTCGTAATGCCATTGATGCTATGGATGGTGTGGGTGACATATCAATTTCAGTCAAGGACCAGGGACAGGTTGTATATATTGATATTGCAGATTCAGGCAAAGGAGTGCCTAAAACTAATTATAAGGTTATTTTTCAGCCAGGATACACAACAAAGCAAAGAGGCTGGGGATTAGGCTTATCACTGGTCAAGAGAATAGTTGAGAACTATCATAGTGGAAAAATCTTTGTAAAGAACTCTGAATTGAACAAGGGGTCTACATTCAGGATTGTTCTTAAAAAATAAATACGCTTTTTTCTTAAGGATATCTTTTATAACTTTGCACGGCAATTTTTTAGCACAGAAATGGTCGCTTTGAATACATATCGAATTCCATTTTATTCCTTTGGGAATGGGAAGCATGAGTTCGAGTTCGATTTGGATGATGATTTCTTTACTTACTTTGAGGATAGTGAATTTTCACATGGTGATGTAAAGGTCAAGGTTAAGATGGACAAATCTGATCATCAGTTGCAATTTGATTTGTCTTTGAATGGTGATGTTGAAGTTAGCTGTGACCGCTGTCTCGACCAGTTTATGCAAGAGCTTGATTCAAAGTATATTTTGTATGGAAAATTCGGGGAAGGGAATAGCGAAGAGGAGTTTGATGTAGTGTGGATCCCCAGGAATGAACATGAGGTTGACCTGGCTCCGTATTTATATGAATATATTGTTTTGAGTTTACCGATTAAGCGAATTCACCCTGATAAAGAAGAGGGTGTTTCAGGTTGCGATGAGGACATGATGAATCGTTTAGATGAAATTGTTTTATTGACAGAGGAATAATAATTGTTGAATTAAATATACTTGTGAGATGGCACATCCAAAGCACAAAATTTCGAAGCAACGGAGAAATAAGAGAAGAACACATTATAAAGCCACACCGGTACAATTATCGGCATGTTCCAATTGCGGAACTGCTGTGCAGTATCACAGGGTGTGTCCGGAGTGTGGACATTACCGTGGAAAATTGGCTGTTGAAAAAGAAGTAACAGCGTAATTGGCTGAATAATACACCAACCAAAATGAGAATAGGGTTGGATATAATGGGGGGGGATTTTGCCCCTTCAGCCACAGTTCAGGGAGCCGTGCTGGCAAAAGCCGAGCTTCCTGCTTCGACGGAGTTGGTTTTAATAGGTGACGAGAATCTTATTTTTGGTCAGCTTGAAGAAAGCAATGCTTCTGCGTCGGATTTTACTATAATACATGCAGATCAGAAAATTGAAATGGGAGACCATCCGGTCAGAGCTATTTCAATGAAACCCAGATCAAGTATGGCCTATGGCTTTAATAAGCTGGCCAATGGGGAATTAGATGCTTTCTGCAGCGCAGGAAACACTGGTGCTATGCTTGCAGGCACCATGTTTACTTTAAAAACTATACCTGGAATCATTCGTCCGGCCATTGCTGTTGCTCTGCCAAGAAAGAGCGGTGGAAATACCCTCTTACTTGATGTAGGCCTCAATCCTGATGTTCGTCAGGATGTATTGTATCAATTCGGTATAATGGGATCTTTGTACTCACACCATGTATACGGAGTTGAAAATCCAGGAGTGGGTTTGTTGAATATTGGTTCAGAAGAGGACAAAGGCAGCATACTAAGCAAAGCAGCTTACCAACTGATGAAAGGAAATCCGGATTTCAATTTCGTTGGAAATGTTGAGGGTAATGAGTTGTTTTTTGATAAAGCAGATGTAGTTGTTTGTGATGGCTTCGCAGGAAATGTGGTTCTGAAACAAGCCGAGTCCTTTTACTACCTTATGAAAGGACTTAAATGCAGTGATCCTTTTTTAGAGAGATTTAATTACGAAAATTTTGGGGGAACGCCAATTTTAGGTATTGGTTCTCCTGTTCTTATCGGTCATGGTATATCAAGCCCACTGGCAATAAAGAATATGTTGGTTCAAAACAAGACAATTCTGGAATCAGGATTAATAACAAAACTCATAAAAGCGTTTAAGTGATGGAAAAAACTTTTGCAGCAATTACAGGAGTAGCGGGTTGGGTACCCGATAGTATCTTGTCAAATGCAGACATTGAGAAATTGGTTGAAACTACCGACGAATGGATTACTACTCGTACTGGTATCAAAGAACGCCGGATTCTCCGTGAACCTGGAAAAGGAGCTTCAGACCTGGGAGCTGCAGCAGTTAATAGTTTGCTTGAAAAAACCGGAACACATCCTGATGAAATTGATCTTTTGATCTGTGCAACAGTAACCGGAGATATGGCATTTCCTGCCACCGCCAATATTATTTGTGATAAAGTTGGTATTAAAAAGGCTTTTAGTTTTGACATGTCTGCAGCTTGCTCAGGCTTTATTTTCATGCTGACTACAGCAGCTCAATATATAAAGACAGGAGATGCGAAAAAGATCATCTGTGTGGGAGCTGATAAAATGACTGCCATAACTGATTATGAAGATCGAACTACATGTCCTCTTTTTGGAGATGGATCAGGAGCTGTAATGCTTGAGCCCAGCAGTGAATTTGGCATACAAGATCATATTCTTCATGTTGATGGCTCAGGTAGAAAGTACCTTTACCAAAAGTCTGGCGGTTCAGTTAGCCCTGCATCTCATGAAACTGTAGATCGAAGAGAACACTTTGTTTATCAAGAAGGACAGGCGGTTTTTAAAGTTGCAGTTAGTAAAATGGCAGATATTGCATCTGAGATGATGGAAAAGCATAATATTCCTGCTGATGATCTTAATTGGCTGGTGCCTCATCAGGCAAATCTGAGAATCATTGAAGCTGTTGCACGTAGAATGGGAATCAAACGCGAGCAGGTCATGATAAATATTCAGAAGTATGGAAATACTACAGATGCAACCATTCCGTTATGTCTCTGGGAATATGAAAACCAGCTCAATAAGGGCGATAAGTTAATACTCACTGCTTTTGGCGGTGGTTTTACATGGGGCGCTATATATTTGACCTGGGCATATGACCCAAAATAATTTTTTTATAAAAAAGGTTTTTAATAATTTTGAAGTAAATAATTGAGGTCATGGCAAAAGAAATGGAATCGGCAAACAACATAAATCTAATATCTAATGGAACAGTAGTTACAGGTGATATAGAATCCGGCTCTGGCATTCGTGTTGATGGTCATCTGAAAGGTAAAATGACTATAAAAGGCAAGGTGGTTATTGGCACTCCCGGACAGGTGACTGGAGATGTGATTTGTCAATTACTGGAGGTCTCGGGAAAAGTTTCGGGTAATATTCAAGCTTCTGAATTGGTAAGTCTGAAATCATCAGCTAATATTCAGGGTGAAATTATTACAAAAAAACTGGCTATTGAACCGGGTGCTGTATTTACCGGATCATGCAAAATGGATAGTCAGACAGATGGAAAAGTTCAACAAAACATCCGAAAATAAGCGGGATAAAGAAAAGAAAGAACTTAAAGATTATGCCAGATACTCAAATCTGGCATTTAAACTCATTGTGATTGTACTGGCAGGATTCTTTGGAGGAATGAAACTCGACCAGTTACTGAATTTAGAAATACCTGTATTCACCCTGGTCCTGGCATCGTCAGGGCTTTTTTTATCTCTCTATTTGTTAATCAAAGACCTGAACAAATGAAGACTTTATTTCCCTATCTGTTACGCTTGTCCGGGCTTACAATGGCCCTCGCCATTATCGGAGCTGCTTTATTTCTAACCGTGCTCAAGCCATGGTATCTGCAGGTTTTCCCCTGGATGTTAGGTTTTATGTCATTAATTACTCTGACAGAGCATTATATACTTAGCAAATCACTGGCTGGAAGACCAAATCGTTTTACCCAGGTATTTATGGGGGCTTCTGCCTTAAAACTTTTACTTATTTTGCTTGTTATGGTTGTATATCTCCTGTTAAGGAAGGAGACTGTGTTACCTTTCGTTGCAGGTATTTTTGTACTCTATTTTGCGTTTACCTGGTTTGAGGTAAGGATCTTGCTAAAACAAGTTCAGGGGAAAGTATAAATTGAGCTTTTTTTTTAACTTTGGGCTTTTGCTGAAACGGGTATTTGATATTATGTGGAAGAAGCAGTCACTCACCATTTTACTACTATTTGGTCTTATGCTGGCTCGGGTGGGAGCACAGGATGATAACCAGCATGAAAGCAATTCTAATTCTCATGAAGAAGATAAGGTTTTTAATCCCGGCACATTCATATTGGATCATGTTATGGATTCCTATGACTGGCACATTCTAACTGTGGGAGATACTCATATTAGTATTCCTCTGCCTGTCATATTAATCAGTAAATCGAAAGGTTTTCATATTTTTCTATCCTCCAGATTTCATCATGGACATAGTGCCTATAAAGGTTTTATGATTGCTCAGGACGGACCGAATGAAGGTAGTATTGTGGAAGTTGACGAGCATGGCCATGTGGATGAGAATGCTAAATTGCCACTCGATTTTTCAATTACCAAAACTGTTTTCGCTATGCTGATAAGCTTTTTGCTAATGATCTGGATATTCCTGTCAGTAGCAAAAAGATACAAGAAAAATCCCAATCGTCCCCCTAAAGGAATTCAGGCCCTGATGGAGCCCATTATTCTTTTTGTAAGGGATGACATTGCTATACCCTCTATTGGAGAGAAACGGTATGAACGTTTTATGCCATATTTACTAACGGTTTTTTTCTTTATTATTCTGAATAATTATCTGGGTGTAATACCTTTTCCTCCCGGAGGTGCAAATGTAACAGGTAATATTGCAGTGACAGCCGTACTGGCATTACTAACTTTCATAATAACAACATTTTCAACAAATAAGGGATATTGGAAGCACATTTTTAATGCTCCCGGGGTACCCTGGTGGCTAAAGTTTCCAGTACCTCTGATGCCCTTCATTGAGCTGCTCGGTGTGTTTACAAAACCACTTGTATTGTGCATACGTCTTTTTGCTAATATTTTGGCCGGGCACTTCATAATACTGAGTTTTGTAGCATTAATTTTTATATTCGGACAGATTCATTGGATAGCCGGATATGGGGTGTCATTTATCTCCGTATTGTTTTATGTATTTATGACCTTGCTGGAGTTCCTGGTAGCATTTATCCAGGCTTATGTATTTACATTGTTGTCAGCCCTGTATTTTGGGATGGCTAAAGAAGAAGCGCATTAATTTTTGTACCTAAATAATTTATTTTCACTATGGTTACATTATTTGTTTTATTGCAAGCAGCAGGCTCAGCAGCCATCGCACAGATGGGTGCTGGATTAGGAGCAGGATTAGCCGCTATTGGTGCAGGTATCGGGATCGGACAGATCGGAAACCGTGCTATGGAAGCTATTGCCCGACAACCAGAAGCAGTAGGCGATATTCGGTCAAATATGATCGTATCAGCAGCTCTCGTAGAAGGAGCAGCTTTCTTCGCAATGATTGTTTGTTTGCTGATAGTATTTTTGGCGTAAGCCTTTTGGTTGCAGTTCGGGGTTGCCGTTCTGCAGCCATTTTTTTACCTACAAATTGTTAGTAGTATGGGATTAATTAGTCCGGATTACGGCACAATCTTTTGGATGGTTTTAGCTTTCGGAATTGTTTTTCTGATTCTGAAAAAATTTGGCTGGAAACCAATCATGGAAGGATTAAAAGCCAGAGAAAAGTCAATTGAAGATGCATTATTGTCTGCTGAGCAAGCCAGAGAGGAGATGACTGCATTACAGGCTGATCATGAAAGAATAATGCAGGATGCTCGTACAGAGAGGGATTCTTTGTTAAGCGAAGCACGGGTTATGAGAGATGAAATAATCGAAACAGCCCGTACCGAGGCCATTAAAGAGGGTGAAAAGCTGATTGAGCACGCCAGAAAGCAAATTGAAAATGAAAAGGCTAACGCGATTGGTGAAATTAAGGAGCAGATTTCAAAGTTGTCAGTTGATATTGCAGAGAAGATATTAAGGGTTGAGCTGAGCGATGCAGTTAAGCAGAAGGCTCTGAATGATGATATACTGAAAGACTTGAAACTCAACTAATATGAACGATAGTTCCATTGCAGTAAGATATGCAAAAGCCTTATTTGAGTTAGCTAATGAGAAAAAGCTTGCTGATCAGGTTTTGCAGGATTTGAACAGTCTGGAAGTACTTGTACGTGATGTAACAGAGTTCAGAGAATTAATCGATAGCCCGCTTATTCAAATCAGTGATAAAATTCGAATTTTTAAAGAGGTAGTGGAAGGTAATTGTACTGATTTAACTTTTCGCTTTCTTGAATTAATCACTCGTAATAAGCGAGAATCTTATCTTTCTGCTATGATACGTAAGTATCAGCTGTTGTACCGCAAGGACAGGGGTATAATTAGTGCCACACTAAGCACCGTTACCAACACAAACGAAACACTGACCAAGCGCATAGAATTGCTTTTGGGTGATAAATATAAAGCTAATGTTGAACTCAATCAGCAGCAAAATCCTGAGATTATTGGAGGTTTTGTTCTTCGGGTCGAAGATGAAATGCTGGATACTTCAGTTGCTGGGCAGCTGAATAAAATCAGGCGTGAATTTGATCAGTCTGTCATGCGTTAAACATTCTTATTATGAGACGTTTTTTCAAGTGGTTATTCAAAATCTTTAAACCTGACACAAAGGGATATGTGAGAAATATTCAGAATTCTCAACCCTCAGGTCCGGTGTCAACAGGATATGCTAAGTCCAAACAGAAAAAATTTGACCATCGCGTTCTTGCCTGGATAGCAACACGAGACATAGTTGAAAATGAGGAGGATCAGCAGGGAATGTCAATCAGGTTAAAATTGCGGCCTGGAAAAATTTTCCAAAAATTAGTGTGGTCCGACAAAACCAAAATAAGCTCAAAAAAGCTGGGCTTAACGAAAGTCAGACAAGAAATACACCTTGTTTTGCATGGGGATGATCCGGCAGGTATAGAATTAAAAAAGACCTTGAATAATGATATTGCAGTTAGCCTTCTGTATCGTGATCCGTTTGGTGAGGCCTTCTTGTATGGTGAGCATAAAGGCTTACTTTCTGATGGGGAGGAGGGTGAAGTGATATTACTGAAAGCTGAAGAGAACGATGTTTTTTATCAGGTTTCAGAAAATTGCTTTAACGAGTTAATACCTAGTGTAATAGATTAAAAGTAGTTGCTAATTAAATAATATTATGGCCCAAATAAAACCTGCAGAGGTATCAGAGATTCTCAAGAAGCAATTAGAAGGTATTCAACTGGATACCCAAATGGAAGAAGTTGGCACTGTTTTACAGGTTGGTGACGGAATTGCCCGGGTATATGGTTTATCAAATGTTCAGGCAAATGAGTTGATAGAATTTCATAATGGGGTAAAAGGTATTGTCCTTAACCTGGAAGAAGATAATATTGGTGCGGTACTTTTGGGTCCATCAGAAGGGATTAAGGAAGGTGATCTGGTGAAGCGAACACAAAAGATAGCTTCTGTACCCGTTGGAGATGGCCTTGCTGGCAGAGTGATCAATACTATTGGTGAACCAATCGATGGAAAAGGTCCGGTTGAAGGGGAACTCATTACTTTGCCTCTTGAACGAAAGGCTCCGGGAGTAATCTTCAGACAGCCGGTAAATGAGCCTTTGCAAACAGGGATAAAGGCAATCGACGCCATGATACCTATCGGACGAGGACAGCGGGAGTTGATTATTGGAGACCGACAAACAGGTAAAACAGCTATTGCTCTGGATACAATAATTAACCAGCGGGAGTTTTACGATAGAGGTGAGCCAGTATATTGTATTTATGTTTCCATTGGACAGAAAGGATCTACAGTTGCACAGATAGCCAAAACACTGGATGAGCATGGAGCCATGCCTTACACCATTATTGTTTCTGCTACTGCGGCTGATCCTGCCGCTCTGCAGTTTTATGCACCATTTGCAGGTGCAGCAATTGGTGAATATTTCAGAGATACCGGCCGTGCTGCACTGATTATCTATGATGACCTGTCGAAACAAGCGGTATCTTATCGTGAAGTATCTCTATTGCTCCGTCGTCCACCCGGACGTGAGGCTTACCCTGGTGATGTTTTTTATTTGCACTCCAGGCTGCTTGAAAGAGCGGCAAAAGTTATCGAATCTGACGAGATAGCCAGACAAATGAATGACCTTCCTGAGCCCTTAAAAGACAAGGTAAAAGGAGGAGGTTCATTGACTGCCCTTCCTATTATTGAAACACAGGCTGGTGATGTCTCAGCATATATTCCAACCAATGTGATATCTATTACTGACGGACAGATATTCCTCGAATCAAGTTTATTTAACTCTGGAATCAGGCCTGCGATTAATGTGGGTATCTCAGTATCCAGGGTTGGAGGATCTGCTCAGATAAAAGCTATGAAGAAGGTTGCAGGTACTCTGAAACTTGATCAGGCTCAGTATCGTGAACTTGAAGCTTTTTCAAAATTTGGATCCGATTTAGATGCTGCTACACTGGCTGTTCTTGGAAAAGGAGCCAGAAATGTTGAGATTCTGAAGCAAGGACTGCATGAGCCTCAATTAGTTGAAAGGCAAATTGCAATTTTATATTGCGGTACAAAGGGACTTCTGACAAATGTGCCGGTTGAAAAGATAAGGGAATTTGAACATGATTTTCTTGAGTATCTTGAAATGAAGGAGAAAGAAGTCCTGGCTGAATTGAAAATGGGGAAAATTAGTTCAGAAACAGAGGCGGTTCTGGAGCGAGTAGCAAAAGATTTATCTGCTAAGTATTGATAATAAGCCGTATAGAAAGGATATAGTATGGCCAATTTGAAAGAAATACGAATCAGGATTTCATCGGTTAAGTCAACCCGACAGATAACCAGTGCGATGAAAATGGTTTCAGCTGCTAAGCTGAAAAAGGCACAGGATTCAATTTTACAAATGCGACCTTATGCGCGCAAATTACATGAGATTCTGACTCATATCAACAGTAGTCTTGAAAGCCTTGAAGACAATCCTTATTCTGCGAACAGGACCATTCAGAAGGTGGCTCTGATTGTAATAACAGCCAATCGGGGCTTATGTGGCGGATTTAATTCGAATATTATTAAAAAGACTGTTAGCCTTCTTGAAACCAAATATGCGGAGTTATATAAACAAGGTAGTGTTGATCTCATTTTGGCAGGGAAAAAAGGGGCTGATATTCTAAAAAGTAAGGGCTATAAGTTCACTATTTTAACGAATGAAATTATAGAAAAACCCAGTTTCGAAAGTGTTGAAAAACAAGCCCAAATTCTAATGGATCAGTTTGTAGATGGCAAATATGATCGTATAGACCTTATTTATAACGAGTTCAAGAATGCGGCATCTCAGATATTGACACAGGAACAGTTTCTGCCAATAGAAATGGCCGTAGATGATAATCCCTCACATCAGGACAATTATATTTTTGAACCTAGTTTGGATTATATGATTAAGGTATTGTTACCTGAAGCTCTGAAAATCCAATTTTACAAAGCAATTCTTGATTCCAAAGCAGCAGAGCACGGTGCCCGGATGACAGCTATGCACCAGGCTACTGATAATGCTACTGAAATGATCAGGGATTTGAACCTTGAGTATAATAAGGCTCGTCAGGCTTCAATTACTAATGAGATTCTTGAAATTGTAAGTGGGGCAGAAGCCTTGAAATCATAAAAAATGAAGCTCAAACATTTTTGTCTGGGATTAGTATTTGTCTTTTCTTTTTCATTTTCCGGTTTAAGCCAGTATACTGTTGAGTTACGTGTAGATTCTATGCCTACACCGAAAGCCTATTTATTAGATTTTAGAGGTTTGCAACCCAAGAATATGTTAGACTCTGTCAATGTAAAGATACCGGGTCAGATTAATTTTATTCTACCGGAGGAGGCGCATCCGGGAATGTACAGAATTGTAATGGGGCCTCGTACCTGGCTTGATTTTATCTTTAATAGGGAGAATATCCAACTACATACACATTTTGCAAAGCCTGATGACAGTTTAAGAGTGATTGAATCGACAGAAAATAAGCTTTTCACGAGGTATAAAAACTTCTTCATGGTGTTGAATAGGAAACAGCAGGCGCTGGTGAATCTTATGAATTTATACCCTGCAAACGGAAGTTTTTATAAAACTCTGGAGCAGGAATTTAAAACTCTTCAGCAGACCAATCCCGAGGAAGTAGGCAAAGATATCATTCGTGATTTTCAGGATACTTATGTCGCTCGATTTCTTAAGGTTGAACAAAACCCACATGTGCCGGTGGGCCTGAGTCTTGACGAAGAGTTGGAATACTTACTGGAGCATTTTTTCGATCTGACAGATTTCAGTGATGCTGATTTGATTTATAGTCCGTCTATGATTTCGAAAGTACATCGATATTTTGGTATTATTCAACAAGCCTTTCCTCCCCTGGAAGTTGAAGATGAAATGATATCCGGAGTTAACCGCGTACTTTCACTTGCTGCAATTAATGATGATGTTTATGAATTCTTACTTGAGGAATTGACCAGAGTATTTGAACCATCTGAGTATGAAACCTTATTTGCGTATTTCACTGAAAATTTCCTGATGGATGCATCATGCACCGATGAAAACAGGAATCAGGAATTATCTGAAATATTGGCTTCCATAAAGAAAACAGAAATAGGGATTAAGGCCCCTGAAATTATTCTCCCTCTTGAAAAAGGTCCTGTTATTGTTTCTGAAATAAAGGCGAATTACATATTGATAATTTTTTGGGCAAGCTGGTGTCCGCATTGTGCTGAAATGATGCCAGAAATTAAGTCCTTGTATAATCAATACAAAAGTAAAGGATTTGAAATAGTAGCTATTTCTCTTGATAAGGAAAACAGCGAATACCAGAAAGCTCTTAGTCAGGGAAAATATCCATGGATAAACTATTCTGAGCTCAAAGGCTGGGACTGTTCTATAGCCTATGATTACGGTATAAGGGCTACACCAGCTATGATATTACTGGATCAAAACCGAAGAATTATCGAAAAGCCACGAAATCCGGTGATGCTTAAATCAGTTCTTGCAGGTATTATGTAGTTCCCTTTTAGTTTTCTTTTATCTCACAATAGGATTCACATACGTTGTAAACGTAATCTGCAAGTTTCTCGCTTTCAGCAAAAAGATCACTATAGATGACACCCGCAAAATAAGTGTATTCATTCTGGTCCTCAATTTTAGATAGGTGATCTTTCCGCAATTTGTTTCTGAATTTATTAATCTTTGTTTCCAGTTCATCTGCTTTGACCATATTGGCCTGTGCACTCTCGATTTTCAGAGTATTGCCCATATTGTCAATCGCCTTTTCGACCAAATCAAACATATCGATAATGTTTTCACGAATTTCCGGACTAAACCATGCCTTTTCCTTGGCTTTTCTTTTAAAAGTTCTGGATAGGTTGAAAATTGAATCAGATATGCTTTCTATGTTGTCGATTATATTCAGATAGGCTTTAATGTTTCTGGACCCTCTTATGCTTAGGTGGTTGCTTGAGATTTCTGTTAGGTACTTTGCAATTTCAATTTCCGTTCGATCACTGGCTTCTTCGTGCTTCTTTATTTTGTCCTGCTGTTTACCGAACTTTTTTGGATTGGTTTCTGTTAATTGATTTCTAACTATAGCAAACATTTTTTTAACATGTTTGCTATAGGCAATAATCTCTTTTTTGGATTGTAAGAGTGATAGCTCAGCAGTTGCTAATAACCCTGTATTAATATATTGCAGGTGAAACTCTTCATCATCTTCAGATGGTTTAACAAGTTTCACAGCAGTTTTTGCAATTAGTTTGGCAAAAGGCAACATTAACAAAACGTTGGTAATATTGAAAACGGTATGGAACAGGGATAAGGCAATGGGCACGCTGTGTACAGAAACAAATGCTGATTCTGCACCTCCTCGTGTCACAATGAAATCTACAGCTTTCAAAACGAGTGGAAACATAAGGGTCATCCACATGACCCCGAAAACATTAAAAATGAAGTGCGCCCTGGCCGTTTGTTTTGCCGAAGTATTAGCTACAGTCGCTGCAATATTTGCAGTAATTGTAGTGCCAATATTCTCGCCCAGCACCATTGCTGCGGCTGTTTCAAATCCGATCCAGCCGTTACTGCACATTACCAGCGTTAAGGCCATTGTTGCCGACGACGATTGAATAATAACTGTCAGAAGTGTTCCAATGGCGAGAAAAATGAAAAATGAACCCAGACCAAGATCTGTGTAATCAGAAAGGAATGATAAAATATCAGGATTACTACGAATATCAGGGACAGAAGATTTGAGATACTCAAGCCCAATAAAAATCATTGCAAAGCCCATAGCAATTTCGCCCAATGACCTTTTTTTCTCATCTTTTGAAAAAAACAGAGGCATTGTTATACCAATTAATGGCAAACTTAAAAAGCTCATTTGCACTTTAAAACCCAGAATAGAGATAATCCATGCCGTAACGGTTGTACCGATATTGGCACCCATAATAATGCCTATGGATTCTAATAGGTTAAGTAAACCGGCATTTACAAAGCTTACTAACATCACGGTTGTTGCGGACGAAGACTGGATAATTGCGGTTATCAGTAAACCTGCAAATACACCTCGTATTCTCGATGATGTCATTGCTGCGAGAATATTGCGCAGTTTACTCCCGGCAACTTTCTGCAGAGCTTCGCTCATCAGTTTCATGCCAAATAGGAAGACCCCTAATGATCCGATAAGCTCTAGAAAATCTATAAAACCAAAACTCATAATTTGTTTAAATATGAACAAAGATAAAAAACCCGTCTATTTGATAATAAACGGGTTTTCAACGATAGTTAGTAAACCTATCAGTTTGATTGACTCAATATGAAATCACGATGTGATTTGGCCAGATTAATCAAGTGAAGTGTCAGATTACGGGTTTCATGTAACAGACCGATAATCAGCATACTGTTTCGGGTTCCAACCTCCTCTGATTTTAGACGTTTTAATTGTTTCTTTCTATACTGATCAGTTAAATCCAAAATTTCTTGTTGTGCATGAATTATTTCATCAAGATGGTCGAAACTATTTGAATTGACTATATGAAGTATTTTCTCAATATAAGCCTGCAATTGATCAGACAGATGCATCAGGTCAACGGCCTGACTCGAAATAAGAGGTTTGTGATTATTGTCAACGTGTTTGTATGCCGGCTTTCCAATGAAGTTTAAACAATGAGCTACTTCTCTAAGATAATCAAGTTCCTGAATGTAAAAGTGGCCTGTATCAATTGATTCAGCTGGAAGTTTGCCCAGCGTTTTTGGTATATTATCTTTCAGGGCTTTAGCATGGAGATTCACTACAGTAATATCTTTAACTACTTTTTTGAGCTGCTTTCTGTCTTCTGTAATCAGACCATTGATAACCGAAGAATATAAAATGCTAACGTTATCTAGTCCACTGACAACATTATTTTTACATGAATTAAGGATATCATCTTCAATCTGGTTTGAGAATTCTGTATCCAGGTCTGTATCCAGATTTTTTCTTTTATGCTGTATGTGAGTGCGGAATGCAAGCAATGCTGTTATTAGAACCATCACAATAATTGCGAACAATCCGGCCCAGTTCAGGAAAAGTGCTATCAGGAATGCAGCTGAGAATGCAAAGAATGCTGTGACAAACCAACCAGCCACAACAGTCATGACTCCTGTGATTCTATATACTGCACTTTCTCTACCCCACGCTTTGTCGGCCAGGGATGATCCCATTGCTACCATAAAGGTTACATAGGTAGTCGATAAAGGAAGTTTCAAAGAGGTTCCGATAGCTATTAAAATGGCAGCTACCACTAAGTTTACTGATGCTCTTACCAGATCAAAGGAAACTGCTGCCGTTCCTTGGCCCTGAGCAAGTGGTTCAAATCTGTTTTCAATTGCTTTTATAAACTTGTTAGGTAGAACATAGTTTATAAGGGATGTTGCTTTGCGGCTTTGACGGACAATTACTCTTGCAATACCAGTTGAGTTAAAGCGTTCATCTCCTTCTCCCTGTCGGCTTAAATCAAGAGTAGTTTTGGTAACTGATTTTGCTTTTCTGGAGGTCCAGAGAGTAACCACCATAATTAATCCGGCGATCAACAGGAAAATAGTTGGAGTTTTGACTTTGCCCTGTAAGGCTGTCATTAGCAATGTATCGGGCTGAGCCAATGGATCAGCAAGAAAAGTTTTAAATGATTCAAAACCAGCTAATGGGACACCAATGAAATTTACCAGGTCATTTCCAGCAAAAGCCATGGCCAAACTAAAAGTACCAACTATAACAATTAATTTGAAGATGTTAATTTTGCTTATCCACATGAGGACTTGCAAAATTATGGTCCAGCCAAAAAAGCTTATAAGAATTATCTTAGGGGTATTTGCCTTGATCCACACCAGAGTGTCAGGGGTGATAAATGAAGATCCTTTGGCTCCTTTTATGAGCATGAAGAAGGTGATGGCTGAAATGGCCAATCCACCAAACATTGCACCAAAACGTTTATAGCTTTTTTGATAATTAAAGGAAAAAAGCAGTCTTGAGAGAAACTGAACAATGGCCCCAACTGAAAAGGCAATAATGACAGAGATTAAAATCCCGGAAATTATTGCCAGAGCTTTTTCAGAATTAATATATTGTCCTATCTCTGCAAATGATTGACCCAGATGTTTCATTTTAATAATGGACAAAGCCACAGATGCCCCGAGCAGTTCAAAAACAATGGATACTGTTGTTGAGGTTGGAAGCCCAAGAGTATTATATAAGTCTAACAGTATGATGTCAGTCATCATTACTGCGAGAAAAATCATCATTATTTCGGAAAAATAGAATTGATCAGGGTGCATAATTCCTTTTCGGGCAACTTCCATCATGCCGCTGGAAAAGGTGGCTCCAACAATAATTCCAGCAGCAGCAACCACCATTATGGCACGAAAAGGAGCTGCATTAGATCCGATTGCTGAGTTTAAAAAATTTACAGCATCGTTGCTAACTCCGACAATCAGATCAGAAATAGCTAAGAGAAAAAGGATTACAATAATAAAAATGTAAAAGGTTTCCATATAACTAAGCTTAATATTGCAATGCAAAACTGATATAAAAAAGTCAGATGTATATTAAATTAATGTTAAGCATACTTCAATAATGGTTTAATTGAGTACAGATATTGATTTGAATAAACATTCATAAGTAGTATTTTAGCATGCTCATTTAAAATCATAGACTTATTCAGGTGAATATGATTTGGACAAAGTTTGCCCATATAATTTTAAAATACAGGATTATAATCCTCATTCTCCTCCTTGCATTAGCTGGGTTTATGGCTTACCAGATTCAGTTTTTAAAACTTGATTATGGCTATGCAGGCTTGTTGCCAGATTCTCATCCTGTATCCAGGAACCTCCAGGAATTTACTGATGAATTCGGAGGGGACGCCACTATTGTTTTAATTGGCTGCCAGGATCATGATTTTTTCCAGCTGGAAAAATTCAATGATTGGTGTACGCTGAAGAAAAATATTTTGGAGGTTGAAGGAGTAGAGGAAGTGCTGACAATTTCTGATGCTTATAATATACGCAAGGATACTGAAAATCGTAAGTTTGTTCTCTACGATTTGTTTCCGGAACAAGTAAGTACCCAGGCCCAACTTGATAGCCTGAAAGAGGTTTTTTACTCCCTGCCGTTTTATAAGGATTTGATTTACAGTAAAACTTCTGATGTTTATATGCTGGCAATCACGATGAATGATGATATCATCAACACCAAGGCCCGCGAAAACATTATGGATTCCTTTGACGAACTGGCTTTTGAGTTTGGTTCAAAATATGAGCTGGATATGCATTTCTCTGGCTTGCCTTATGTGCGTACCAAGTTGGCAATAATGATCAAAGACGAATTATTGAAATTCATCTGGTTAGCTGCTGGTGTTTTGGCTATTGTGCTTTTTGTGTTCTTCAGATCTTTCAATGCTGTTTTGTTTAGTTTACTTGTGGTTTTCCTGGCAGTAGCCTGTGCTTTGGGTATGATTGTCCTGCTAGATTATCGTATTACTATTTTATCAGGTATGTTACCGGCGGTGATTATTGTAATTGGTATCCCGAATTGCGTCTTCTTGTTAAATAAATATCATCAGGAATTCAAGCTTCATGGCAACAAGATGAAAGCCCTCCAGCGAGCTATTCACAAAGTTGGCAATGCCATTTTCCTGACCAATCTGACCACAGCTTCCGGTTTTGCCACTTTTATGATTATTCAGCATAGAATTCTGAGTCGTTTCGGTCAGGTTGCTTCTGTAAGTATTATCATTCTGTTCGTCATTTCAATTACTTTGATTCCAATTATTTTTTCTTTTTTACCTCCCCCCAAAGGCCGACAAATTAAGCACCTTGAAAACAAATTGCTACACAGAATTGTTGAGTGGTTTGCATGGGCAGTAAGCCACAGGGCAAAGGTAATTTATATGGGAGTTGTTGCTTTGATGATTATGGCGATAGTGGGTATTACAAAAATGAAATCTACAGGTTTTATTATTGATGATATTCCTCAATCTCACCCTGTTTTTATGGATTTGAAGTTTTATGAGAAGCATATAAAAGGCATAATGCCTCTTGAAATATCAGTGGATACCCGAAAAACCAATGGAGTACTGCAAACCAAGACACTTAGGAAGGTTGAAGACTTCCAAAATAAACTTGCATCATATCCAGGAATGGCCCGGCCTTATTCAATTGTTGACGGCTTGAAGTTTGCCAGGCAAGCATACTTTAATGGTGCTGAAAAGCAATACCGCCTTCCCAGTTCTCAGGAGAGAAATTTTGTTTTAAAATACCTTGGTGAGCAAACTGGTCAGTCAAATCTGCTGACTTCTTTCATCGATTCAAGCAAACAAAAACTCAGAGTCAGCGCACGTGTTGCTGATGTTGGTACTTTTGCCATGCTTGAACTACAAGACAGCATACTAAAAGATCTGAACCATTTTTTCCCACCTGAACAATATACCAGTATGCTTACTGGTTCAAGTCTGACTTTTACTTTGGGAACCTCTTATCTGGTAAGAAATCTCTTCTGGAGTCTTGGCCTTGCCATACTCCTGATCTCGATATTTATGGCCTGGATGTTCAAATCGGCACGCATGGTATTCGTTACCGTATTACCAAATATTCTTCCTCTGATTTTTACTGCAGGTTTAATGGGCTTTCTAAATATCCCAATAAAGCCCTCTACGGTTTTAGTATTCTCGGTTGCTTTTGGTATATCTGTTGACACCGCCATTCACTTCCTGGCCAAGTATAGGCAAGAAATGTTTCGTCCGGACATAGATCCCCGGCAGGCTGTGGTAAATTCCATCCGGGAGGTTGGGGTTAGTATTATTTATACTGTGATTGTGTTGTTCTTAGGTTTTGGTGTTTTTGTTGCTTCAAAATTTGGAGGAACAGTTTCGATGGGCATATTAGTCTCTATTACTCTTTTCGTTGCTGTGTTTGCAAATCTCCTTCTGGTTCCAACCATTTTATTGGCAATGAATCCAAAAACAAAAAAGAAAATCAAATGAAGATATTGACCTTATCCCAACTGCATGAATTGATCGAGAAAGAAATTGTCGATCAGAAAAAAACTTTGGAGCCCAGGGAACTGTACGAACCCATCTGGTACACATTAGAGAATGGAGGAAAGCGTTTACGACCCATTCTGGTGCTTATGGGTTGCCAATTATTTAATGAGAATATTGAGTTAGCTCTTAAGCCTGCTCTTGGCATAGAAATGTTCCATAATTTCACCTTACTTCATGATGATATTATGGACAAGGCATTTCTCAGGAGAAACCAACCAACTGTACATATTAAGTGGGATGTTAATCGTGCAATACTGTCGGGTGATGCACTTGCTATACAGTCAAATGTATATATATCCTCCACAACAAAAGAGGTATTGCCAAAGGTTTTATCGGTGTTTAATAAAACTGCGCTGGAGGTATGTGAAGGGCAGCAATATGACCTTAACTTTGAAATGGTAGATGAGGTAGGCGAAGATGAATATCTGAAGATGATCAGCCTGAAAACTGCTGTTTTGCTTGCTGGTAGTTTGAAAATTGGAGCTCTCATTGGGGGAGCAAGCGATCAGGATGCTGAGAAGTTGTATTCATTCGGATACGATATGGGCATGGCTTTTCAATTGCAGGATGACTATCTGGATTCATTTGGGGATCCGAAGGTTTTCGGGAAAAAGATTGGAGGAGATATTCTGGCAAACAAGAAAACCCTTTTACTAATTAAAGCTAAACAGCTTGCTGATGAAGGCGAGCTTAAAAAACTTAATAAGTGGTTTTCGAGCAAAAAGGGAAATCCGGCAAAAAAAATTAAGGAAGTGATAGGGATCTTTATTAAACTTGAGATTGATAAATATATTCGAGGGCTGGTGCACAGTTATTCTAAGCTTGCTCTGGCGAGTTTGGGTGAATTAGATATTGAAGACAATCTGAAAGAGGAGCTAACACAGTTTACCAACTCACTCATCAACCGTGTGAGCTAAAAAAAAAATTCTAAATTTGTGCCTTATTATATATGAAAAGTCCAATTATGACAAAAAATACTGGAACTATTGTGCAAATTATCGGACCGGTTATTGACGTTGAATTTTCAGGCGAAGGCAACAGTATGCCAGAAATTTATGAAGCTTTGGAGATTATACGGGATAATGGTCAACAGCTGGTGGTTGAGTGCGAACAGCACATTGGAGAGCATGTGGTTCGAACAATTGCAATGGATTCAACCGATGGGCTGCATCGAGGCATGGAAGTGCTTGCAACTGGTTCGCCTATTCTGATGCCAGTTGGAGAAGCAGTTAAAGGGCGCTTACTTAATGTTACCGGGAATCCGGTGGATGGTTTGAGTAAGATGTCAAAAGAAGGTGGTTACCCTATACATAAAGATCCACCAGCATTTAAAGATCTCAGTACCGAAACTGAAGTTTTGTTTACAGGAATAAAAGTGATTGACCTGATTGAACCATATTCAAAAGGGGGCAAAATCGGCTTGTTTGGAGGAGCTGGTGTTGGAAAAACCGTACTTATTCTGGAGTTGATTAATAATATTGCTAAAGCATATTCTGGTTTGTCAGTATTTGCTGGTGTTGGAGAAAGAACCCGTGAAGGCAACGATCTGCTACGTGAAATGCTGGAGTCTGAAGTTATTAATTACGGCAAGGATTTCATGGAGGATATGGAAAAGGGAGGCTGGGATTTATCAAAGGTTTCAGAAGAGGACCTGGCGAAATCCAAACTTGCCCTGGTCTATGGTCAGATGAATGAACCTCCCGGAGCACGTGCCAGGGTAGCCCTGTCAGGATTGGCCCTGGCCGAATACTTCAGGGATGGGGATGAAAAAACCGGCGGACGTGATATACTGTTCTTTATGGACAATGTATTCCGCTTTACTCAGGCTGGATCTGAAGTATCCGCTTTGTTGGGACGTATGCCATCGGCTGTCGGATACCAACCAACCCTGGCAACTGAGATGGGGGCTATGCAGGAAAGAATCACATCTACAAAAAGAGGATCAATAACATCTGTACAGGCCGTTTATGTGCCAGCTGATGACCTTACCGACCCTGCACCGGCTACTACATTCTCTCACCTGGATGCAACTACTGTATTGAGCCGTAAAATATCAGAACTGGGGATTTATCCGGCAGTTGATCCTTTGGATTCAACTTCAAGAATTCTTTCACCAGAGGCTGTGGGACAAGAGCATTATGATGTAGCTCAGCAAGTGAAACAGATATTACAGCGTTATCAGGAGTTACTTGATATAATAGCGATTCTTGGTATGGATGAATTGTCAGAAGAAGACAAAATTGTCGTTCACAGAGCGCGTAGAGTTCAGCGATTCCTCTCTCAACCATTCCATGTGGCAGAACAGTTTACAGGACGACCTGGTGCATTGGTGAGTATTGAGGATACCATTAAGGGTTTTAAAATGATCCTTAACGGGGAGGTTGATCAATATCCTGAAGCTGCTTTCAACCTGGTTGGACCAATTGAAGAAGCAATCGAGAAAGGCAAAAAAATGCTTGAGGAGGCAGGAGCATAACAGATTCAGGTAAGATTAAATAAAAGAAATACCGTGTATCTAGAAATCGTTACCCCAGATAAAAAAATCTTTGCCGGAGAAGCAGAACTAATTAGTCTGCCCGGTAGTAAAGGTTCATTTGAAATCCTAAAAAATCATGCCCCGATTATTTCAACCCTTGAGAAAGGGCAAATAAAGGTGATAGACCTCCAAAAGAAAGAACATTTCTTTAGTGTAAACAGGGGAGTGGTAGAATGTGTTGATAATAATGTGATTGTTTTGGTAGACAGCTAATACATTTTACCGTGGGAGTCAGATTCCTCATTTTATTTTCTTTAAGGAGCGAAGAAGTATTTTATTCCCTGGCAGCAGTGGTTAAAAGGCTTCAAAATTCATTTGATAAGGTGTGGATCGGAGCCCTTATTCAAAACGATCTTAGGTGGATTATTCAGGATAATAATAGTTTTGATGAACTCATCAGTTTTAATCGAACACCGGGAGAGAATAAACAAGAGATAAAAGATCTACATGCAGATTATCTATTGGATCTTAGCGGGGAGCCAAGATTTTGGCTGTTCCGCAGCAGATTACGTGTATTGGATTTCAAGTTTTCAGCCGGGCAAATTAAATCATACAGAAATTCATCAGCCTACCCTGCCGGATTCAGGGAGTTCAACAGGAAAACAATTGAGCTGCTAAGTGTTTTTGATTTGCAGGACGATCCAGGCAAGATATCCTGGTCTAATCCAAAATTTGATGATATTCGACAACAAATTCTGCCCGAAAACTTCCTGAAGGCTTATTTCCTAATTGATCTTGAAAACCTGGATGTGTGGCTGGAGAGCCATTTGAACAAGATGAAGGAGTGGCTGGGAATCCTAGAATATCCGACAGTGCTAATTGGGAATAGTGATCAGAAGGCAATAGGAAATGAAATCAGTCAAACAGTAGGATGCAGTGTGTTTAATACTTGTGGTGATTTAAGCGAACAGGAGAGTAGAATTGTGAGATCTGCTGCGAAAGGATTTTGGGGTTCGGGTCATAATCTGAAGCTATGGACTTTCATTACTGGAACAACAGGAACTGATCTTCTGTCTTTATCAGAAGAGCAGCTCAATTCTAATTATTGGGTAGTAAATTTGCGCAAGATGCTCAAGGAGGAGTAGATGAAAGGAAACTTTTTAAGACCCATAGAGATTATGGCCCCGGTGGGCTCATTTGAATCTTTACAGGCAGCCGTTCAGGCAGGTGCTGACTCAGTGTATTTTGGGCTGGGAAGCTTAAACATGAGATCAAAATCAAGTCTGAATTTCACTCTTGACGATCTGACAGAGATTACACGAATTTGTAAAGAAAACAAAATAAAGACTTACCTGACTCTCAATACAGTGATGTATGATCAGGATCTTTTATTGATGAAAACACTGGTTGATGCCGCAAAGGAACATCAGGTTTCAGCATTGATCGCCTCTGACCAGTCAGTTATTGAATACGGACGTTCGGCGGGCATGGAGATCCACCTCTCAACCCAGATTAATATCAGTAATTACCAGTCACTTAAGTTTTATTCATCCTATGCTGATGTTGTTGTATTGGCGAGAGAACTCAATCTGGAGCAGGTGTCTGAAATAGCCAGGCAGATCGGAGTGGATCAGCTCAGAGGGCCATCAGGTGATTTGATGCGTATAGAAATGTTCGTGCATGGAGCCTTATGTATGGCAACATCAGGTAAGTGTTACATGAGTCTGCATCAGTATAATTCAAGTGCGAACAGGGGAGCCTGTCTTCAGGGATGCCGTCGGTCATACATAGTGACAGACAAGGATTCAGGAGATGAGCTCTTGATTGATAATGAATACATTATGTCACCGAAAGACCTGTGTACTATTGGTTTTACAGATAAATTACTGGCTGCTGGTGTTGAGGTTTTAAAAATTGAGGGAAGAGCAAGGCCTCCTGAGTATGTAAAAACAACTGTTTCTTGTTATAGAGAAGCAGTTCATGCAGTAATGGATGGAAGTTATAACAGGGACAAGATTGATGACTGGACCGAAAAGCTTGCTACCGTTTTCAACCGGGGATTTTGGGATGGTTATTATCTGGGAAGAAGGCTGGGTGAGTGGAGTGAGGTGTATGGATCAAAAGCTACACGAAGAAAGCTGTATCTGGGTAAAGGAATGAATTATTTTGATCGCCTGGGAGTGGCTGAATTTCTCATCGAGACTCATGAACTTTCTGTTGGTGATGAGATACTGATCACAGGACCAAGCACTGGAGTAATTCAATTGAGTATTGAAGAAATGCGTGTTGATGATCAAATTGTACAATCTGTTCAGAAGGGCACTCGTTTTTCAATTAAAACTGAACAGAAAGTTCGTCGTTCAGATAAGCTATTTAAATGGATTGAGCCTGATTAGCGAATAATATAAGCATAGGCTATTCCAAAAATATGTCCGGTATCTGGCCTGGCAACCTGCAAATCCTTTTGATAGTTATAGAAAAAATCCAATCTGACATTTTTATTCCGGCGATATTCTATTCCTCCGCCAATCCTCATTTTATCAATAATTGCCGGATCTCCTGTGCCAAGTGTATACCAGAATTCACCACCGATATAAGGTTCAATATTCCCCTTTATCGGTTCATAAGTCAGGCTTATTTTGCTACGGAGGTAGTTTTCCGGGATTTTCCCATTTTCACTACTCATGTAATCCTGAAAAGTACCCTGTAATCTCTCTCTGATTGATCCTTTAATATTGCCCCATTGCCATTTGTATGCTAATTGGAACCACCCTCTGTGCCCTAAAGAGTAATAATCCTGAGGATCAGTCTCATAAATAAAGCGATAGAATAATCCTCCTTCCCAATTATCAGAAAGTTCGTGACTAATTCCGATCTCAGTATGGTTTTGTTCCAGACTGGAGGCATTATTATAGAAGCGGAATTCCTCCTCCACTGCCAGACGGGTCTTTGTTGTCAAATCATATTTAACAGAAACTCTGGTCCATAATTTAAGATCCTCATCCTGCCCATGCCCTTTAAAGGAACACACAAACGTTAAAATTATTAAGCTTAGTGCAAATTGCTGGAGCTTCATAGGTCTGCTCATAAATGAGATAATCCCAAATACAGGCTTAGGTTTTAGGTTTATATGAAACCATCAAGCGTGCACTATCTCTGAGGAAGCTCATTCTGGCAACATTAACAGATCGAACATCCAGCCCGGTCCGTTCTTTCAGATCTGCAATTAATTCAGCTTGTTTTGATGGATGAACCAATTCAATCTTTTCATAGTTAATTCGAATGATACTCAGCTGCTTCATCATCCAAATCTTTTCGAGGTAATAGGTGATGCCTAAGATGGCCAAATTGGTAAACATCATTTCGGCATAACTTATTTTCCTGTTTGACAGTGCGTTTATTATTGCAACACCTACAACAACAAACAGATACGTCATTTCCTTGATGGGAATTGGATCGGTTCTGTAGCGAATAATACCAAAAAGGGCGAAAAGTCCGAGGGCAAATCCCAGTTCAAGTGTGACATTTTCCAGCATGAAACAGATCAGGAAGACGATTGTGTTCATGAGGAAATAAATGAAGAAATAATCTTTTCTCTTATTACTTCTATAATAAATTCCACGGATGAGGATGAAAGTAACAAGCATATTGAAAGAGAAGCGCAGCACAAGTTCCCAGAAATCATGGGGATTCATAAGCTTAATACCAAAAAGTTTAATGGCTTCTATCGGAGCATCCTGGCTTTGCTGTAGCAAACTCAGGATGAAAGACAGATCAAATAATTGCAGAATAGAGCTGATCATATTGTTTTGTTTTATCAAGGTTTTTTAAATACTGAATTTTTGGCTTAAATCTATTGTGTTTGAGTTCAGGATAGATGAGATTTGTTCCGGTGCAGTATTTACTGATTCGCTTTGGAAATACCCGCTCATCTCTCAGGATTCGACCAAAACCCTCTATTGAGGATGAAGATTCCCGCTTAACTTCTACAATAGCAAGGTATGGAATTTGCACCTTTTTACTTTCGTTATGAAGATCAAGGTTTAGATCAATAGTGATTCTTTCACGAAGTTGTTGATTTACCAATGTAATACGCTCGAATGCTGTGAACAATACTGGGGCAATCTGGTCGAATGAGTATGGTGAATATCGAGTCAGTAAGTCTTTTGATTCAGCCTGATTCAAAGCATGAATACCATCAACAGTGATTCTTTTTTTCTTTGTTCGTCCTTTGTTATTTTTAAACTTTATTTCAAGGAAAAACTCGTGAGAATCCAGGTACTGACGAATACGAACCTTATATCGGTTTAATTTTCGATTATGATGCTTGATGTACATCTCATGATCCGGTGTGTCAAAGTATAAACTTTCATATCCCATGATTCTCGCACCTTTGATTTCGACAATACGATAATCTTTTTGTGCAATTTTCAGAATATTGGGTAATTGCTTGATATTTAGCAGATACTTTGTGTCAATACGATTCATCAATTTCACATTGTCCATTTCATCAAGTGAAATTGGCGTGAAGAGTGGAACGATATCTTTGTATTGCTTCAAAACGATGGGTTAATTTTCCTGAAACTCATAAATATACTTCTTCTCTGTAATGAGATTTCCCCTCTTGTCGTAACTTAACCTTTCTGTTCTCAAGCCATTGACATATTTGTACACATGTTTCTTTTTTATTGAACCATCAGGCTGATATTGAATCTCTAAAGTTTTGTTACCATTAGCATCATATTCATAGGATTCATGCAGTTTAATAAGGCCCTCGTTGTCACGTTCTATCAGTTCCAAAACACGCCCTTTTGCGTCGTATTTAGTGTAAGACTCCTGAATAGGTTTGCTTTTACGGGATCTTAGGTCAGTCTCCCATTCTGCTACTGATTTGACTTTATGTTCGATGACTTCTTTCTTGCTCAATTGTGCAAAGCTACTGCTCGCTGACAGTATGAAAATAGCTAAAAGAATATTTTTATACATGGCTATTTCTATTTTGTGATTTCAATATCTTCAACAAATACAACCTGATTTTCAGCCAGAATAGTAAGTGTTTTTGTCACTGGAATATCTGGTGGCAATTTAGTAGATAAATTTTTTGAGTAGGCGAAAATAGTATAAGTGCCCGGACGTAAATATTTGAAGCGATAACTGCCATCAAAACTTGTTCTGGTTCGATCGCTGTATATACTATCGCTCCCGTAAATGATGTATACATCTTCATCAGGTGCATAATATTGGGCACGCAGAAGGGTCATTTCGGCATTATAATCATACGCATATACCTTGCCGGTAATGGTTCCGGTTCCTCCTTCACCAGGACCGCTGGCACATCCTGTCAGAAAGGCAATACCAAGTAATAGCAGAGGGATGAATTTTTTCATTTTGCAAACTTATTAATATAAAGCTAAATATTCTAAAAACTGTTCAACGGTGAATGAAGATAAATCTTAAACCTGTTGAGCGATTGTCAGATGTAGTTACTCATTGTCATGTAAAAGTAGCAAGTATTATATGCGTATTAATAATGACTCTTAACAGGATGTTAACAGGTTTTTTAACATTTTTTTTTTTTCATATGTGGAATGACCATATTTGCAGCCTCAAAATGTTTAAAACCGGTTAATAGTTTGTTTAGAACATGTGCAAAAGTTGGTAGGTGTACAAACATCTCAGAGATTCTGAATACTTATCTTGCATGTTACCCAATAGTGAAAATTGCTAGTTAATTATTAATATATTTTGTTTTACCAAAACTGTTTTTTATGAGAAAATTGATCCAAGTCTTAATGATGATGACCCTGGGATTGTTTCTTGCCGGAACAAGCCTTGCTCAGGTTACAACGTCCGGTATGAACGGCAAAGTTGTCGGCCCGGATGGAAATGTGCTCATCGGTGCAACCGTTGTCGCTATTCATGTTCCTACCGGAGCACAATTTGGTGGAATCTCCAATGGAGAGGGATTATACCGTTTACCCAACATGGATGTTGGTGGACCGTACACTTTAAAAGTAACATATGTTGGTTATGAATCTTGGACCAAAGAAGGTATTTACCTTACACTGGGACAAACATTCAGAATGAACGTCGGATTGCAAGATACTGAGGTTAAACTTGGTGAAGTGTCTGTTATTGGCCGGCGCGGAGTAGTTGACGTTTTTGATGGTAACAGAACTGGTTCTGAAACCGTTGTAAGTCTTGATCTTATTGATGCAATGCCAACGGTAGGACGCGACCTGACTGATTTTACCCGCCTTACTCCACAGGCTACTGTTGATGATAACCATGCCATTTCTATTGCTGGCGTAAACAATCGCTATAATAGTCTTACAATTGATGGTGGTATCCAAAATGATGCATTTGGTTTGGCAGCTTCGGGTGTTAATGGCGGCCAAACTGGTGGTACACCAATTTCACTTGATGCTATTGAGCAGTTCCAGATTACACTGGCTCCTTATGATGTACGTTACAGTGGTTTTGCTGGTGCAGGAATCAACGCCGTTACACGTCGTGGAGCAAATAAATTCAGCGGATCCGTGTACGGATATTATCGCAATGAAAACCTATCAGGAAAAACACCACTAAATGCTATAAGTGGTGCTGATGAGATGACTGCTGAAGAAATTGATGCCGAGCGTGAGAAGCTGGATAGCTTTACAGCTATGACAACTGGTTTCCGCCTGGGTGGTCCGATTATTAAAAACAAATTGCATTTCTTCATTAATGGAGAGGTACAACGTGATGGTACACCTCAGCCATTTGATATCGGAAATTACAATGGAAATGCCTCTACTGCAGATCTTGATGCTCTTGGTGATTACCTGAGAAATAATTATGACTATGATCCCGGTTCTTTTGATGCTAACACTAGAGAACTTAAGTCAGATAAAGTTCTTGCTCGTTTAGACTGGAATATCAGTGATGTACACAAACTGATGCTTCGCCACAGTTATACTAAGCATGAATCATTATCACCTCGCCGTTCATCAAGTAGCTCAATTAATTACTATAACAACGGTGTTTATTTCCCAAGTGTTACAAATTCAACAACTCTTCAGTTGAAATCGAATTTTGATAACATGAGTAACGACCTTCTTATTGTTGCTACCAATGTAACTGATGACCGTGACCCGATGGGTTCAGAATTTCCTGCAGTGAGAATCTATGATGGTTCAGGAACAATCTACTTTGGATCAGAGCCTTATTCAACTGCTAACGGACTTATCCAGAACACGATATCCTTAACTGACAATCTTTCGTTTTATAAAGGAAAGCACACTATTACTGTTGGAACATCAAATGAATTTGCTGGTGTTTATAACTTATTTATGCGTAAAAACTTTGGTGAATATCGCTTCTCTAACATACAGGGTTTCTATGATAATGATCCTATACAGTATGAGCGTGGATACTCATTGGTTGATGATAAAACAGGTGACGGATCAGCTGCTGCAGCTGATTTCCAAATGTTGCAGTTAGGTTTATATCTGCAAGATGAATACCAGGCTTCAGATAACTTTAAGTTGACCATTGGTTTACGTGCTGATATGCCAATCTTCCTAACTCAACCAGGTGTTGATACTGACTTTAATGACACAACAATACCTGCACTTGAAGCTGAAGGTTGGGATCTTATGGGAGCTAAAGCTGGTCAAATGCCTAATTCATCAATTCTATTTTCTCCTCGTCTTGGATTTAACTGGGATGTTAAAGGTGATGAAAGTACACAGCTTCGCGGAGGTATTGGAATCTTTACTTCACGTCTTCCTCTTGTATGGCCCGGTGGATCATATACAAACAATGGTCTGACCATTGGTGGTGTTTATGTGAAGAGTAGCTGGGGTTATGATATTGTATTCTCAGGTGACTGGGAAGACCAGTATCAAAATACTGATTTCGGAATGGAAGATGCTATTCCAAGCGGACAAATGGACTTATTTTCTTCTGATTTCAAATTTCCACAGATGTTCCGTGCTAATCTTGGTTTAGACCAAAAACTGGCCTGGGGAATGATTGGAACTATTGAAGGTATTTTCACAAAGACTATCAATAATGTGAACTATTATAATGTTAACGTAAGTCCTGATGCTGAATACAACCTCACTGGTGCTGACACCAGAGCTTTTTATTCAGGAGATCAAATAGATCCTACCTACACAAGGATTATGCTCGGACATAATACAAATGAAGGTTATGCATGGAATTTCAGTGCTATTTTACAGAAACCTTTCGACAATGGTCTGACAGCTCATTTTGCTTATTCATTTGGACGTTCGTTGGCAGTTAATGATGCTACCTCTTCACAAAACTCCTCACAATGGAGATATATGGAGCAAGTTAATGGCTTAAACGATCTGGCACTTACATATTCTGACTTTGATCAGGGACACAGATTTACTAGCTTTCTGAGCTATCGTAAAGAGTACTTCAACCATGCCGCAACTCAAATCAGTGTATTCTATAACGGACGTTCAGGTGATCGTTTCTCTTATGTGTATAATGATTATGGTGACATGAACGGTGAAGGTGAAAACTCTGGTAACCTGATGTATGTACCGGCAAGCCAGGCGGATATCGTTTTTGCTGATGCTGAAACAGCTAGCGCACAATGGACAGATCTTAATGACTATATTGAGAACGATGCCTATCTTGCTGACCATCGTGGTGAGTATGCTGAGCGTAATGGTGCCCGCACCCCTTTCCAGAACACTATTGACCTGAAAATTGCTCAGGACATATTTGTTCAGGCTGGTGGAACACGTCACAAATTGCAGCTAACACTCGATGTATTCAATCTGGGTAATATGATTAATGCTGATTGGGGACGTCGCTGGTATGTCGCAAATGATGCTTTCCAATTAGTTAAATTCAAAGGATTTGCCGATGATGGCACAACTCCTACTTATGAATTCTCAACTCCAAAGAACACATGGAGTGCTGATGACAGTGGCCTTCGCAGCTCACGCTGGATGGGTCAGATTGGTGTACGTTACACATTCTAAAAACTGTTGATAATATAAAAGACAAAGCTCCGCATTTTCGGGGCTTTGCTTTTATATAATAATAGTCTTCAGTTCTCAGTCATCAGTTTTCAGAAAGCCTCAAAACGAATACTTTAAGCCCTAAGCCCTTACCCAGTAATGTCAAAAGCAAAAATCATCCTCTCCGCCCTTATCTTTTTTATACTCACTGCTTCATGCACAAAACAGACGCCATACGTAATCATGCTTTCTATGGATGGTTTTCGCTGGGATTATACAACTATGACCGAGACTCCAAATTTCGATCGTCTGACATCATCCGGAGTACAGGCAGCATCATTGAAACCATCATATCCAACTAAGACTTTCCCAAATCATTATTCAATGGTTACAGGCCTGTACCCTGATCATCATGGAATTGTTCAGAATAATTTCTACGATCCTGATCTCGACAGGAAATTTACAATCGGAAACAGGGAGGCTGTGCAGGATTCAGTTTTCTGGGGAGGTGAGGCCATATGGGAAACAGCTGAAAAGCAAGGAGTGAAATCAGCCTCGTACTTCTGGGTGGGGAGTGAGAATAATGAGTATTTCAAGCCGTCGATGCGAAAGCTGTATGATCATGATTTTCCCTTTGAACAGAGAATTGATTCCGTTATTAGCTGGTTGCACCTGCCGGATGAAAAACGTCCACACCTGATTCTCTTTTATTTTCATGAACCTGATGGAGTGGGGCATAATTTTGGACCAGAAAGTGCTGAAACGCAAGAAACCATCCGGGAGTTAGATATGTTGCTTGGAGTATTACTTGACAATATTGAAGAAGCTGAAAAGGAGCTGAAAATTGATATCAATCTTATTGTTACTTCAGATCATGGTATGGGCTATATCCCACCAGAACAAAACGTAATGCTGGATGAGATTGTTGATATGACAGCTATGATCCGCGTTCATGGGAGTAATCCTGTTTATTTGCTGGAGCCAGAACCAGATTACCTTGATGAAGCCTATAAACTGCTTTCCCAGGCTCCCCATCTGAAGACCTGGCGGAAAGATGAATTACCAGCCTCGTATAATTATGGTACGAATCCCAGAGTCCCTGAGATAGTTGTTGAGGCTGACCGGGGCTGGGGAATTGGATTCAGCAACAAAAGGGGAAAGTACTCATTGGGAACCCATGGCTATGATCCTGATAATACGGATATGCATGGTATTTTTTATGCCCGCGGACCCGCTTTTAAAAAGGGCTATACACATCCTTCCTTTGAAAATGTATGTATATACCCTTTGCTGGCACAAATACTGGAAATTGACCCAGAACCAACTGACGGAAGTCTTGACACAGTTATTCCGATGCTGGTGGGGCACTAGTGCTCATCCAAATCGAATATTCTATCCATCAGAATCCATTTTTCATCATCCATGGCCATCGGTAAAGCCTGCTGGAATTGCCATGTAAAATCCTGCCATTCACTCTGCCTGTCTAATTGCCCCATTTTCTCCCAAACTACATCAAGGTCAAGACTATCCGGAATCTCTACAATCAGAAACATGTGATTTTCAAGCAAATAGATTTCCATGTCGCTTACTCCTGACTCCCTTATTCCGACAGGTATTTCCTTCCAGATGCCATCTGGGGTATGATACTTTTTATATAAGCCGATTAATGCCGAATCATTTTTCAAATCCAATGCATAGCAATATCTTTTTGTTGCAAACTTGCCCTGGGCCTCTTCCGTGCTTTCTCCGGAGGTGTTTTCTGTCTCTTTTTGCTGGCAGGCAAAGGCAATTATCATCAGACTGACAAGTAGGCTTAAAACAGTTGTCTTCATCTGTTTATTTTATGCGTTTATTATATCTGTTTTTATTCATTATTGAATACTGATGGTTTTTGAAAATTCCTGATCAAGCGTCTTAATCATGAATTGATATAAACCTGCGTCAATGGCAGGGAGTGTTACTGCTTTTGAGACTTTGTTTTCAGAAGCTTCGAAGCTTTCTTCCCATACTTTTCTGCCTGCCAGATCGTAAAGCAATATTTGTACTGTTCCGGGTTGATTCAGAGTCATACTGAGTTGAAATTCTCCATGATTTGGATTGGGATACAGACTTAATTCTGACTCAGATGCAAGCACGTAAACAGAACTTGTATTTACGTAAAGTTGTAAATCATCTATGCCGGCCCCCCAGGCATGCTGCTTGCTATCATCATATAGAAAACCTAACTGTAATTCTTCGGTCAATATTTCATCCGGCAGGACAATCTCTTGCTCGAGCCATGTCCATGAATTAGTAGCAGTACCTTCTAAAACTTTCAATATCGACCAGTCATCCTGAGCAGATAAACGGTACACAAGCGATAATTTATCATAATTACGATAAACCCTTAAAGCATAAGAGAATTTCAGGCTTACTGTTTGCCCTGTGTACTCAGAAAGATCGATTTTTGGGGTGTATAAATGATCGGAAACATGAATATCCTCACCGGCATAGGCAGAACTTATGCCAAAGAAACTGCCGTCATTACCAGTAATATGTAACTGTTCACTATTACCCAGCATCCAACCATCGTCAGTAAACTTTGCTATCCATCCATCCGTTCCGTTTTCAAAGTCCTGCATGTAAGGTAATTGAATAGGAGCTTGTATATAAGCCTCATTCGATTCCATAGACTCACCTCCCGGATAAATAGCTGTAACCCAATAGCTCACACTTTGCTTTTCGGGTTTGTCGCGATCAAGAAATGTGGTTCCTGAGGAGTTTGCAAATAATTCATTGTTGCGGTAAATATTGTACCCGGATACCTGTAGTGGGAAATGAGGAGGATTCCATGACAGTTCAACATCATTCTCATACACTGTTGCATTCAAAAAATAGGGTGGATTCATCGGGCTCCCCGCATCTGCCAGTTCAATCTCCCACATTCCTCTGCCATAAGTGGAGGCTTTTAAGCGGGAATCTGACCTGTTTGAGCGCGCATAATAAATTTCGAGTTCAGTAACTTCTACCTGTGCCGGGAGGTTTGGTCCGTACAGGCTCCAATCGCTCATATCGGCATTTTTATAATATACTCCTGCATCTGAGGCCACATAAAGTCCTTCATCCGAAGAGCGATCAAAAACAATATCATTCATGTTAATATTTGGGAGATTGAGACTGATGTTCTCCCAGCTTTCTCCAAGATCATCTGAGCGAAACACCTTGTTGGCCAGAGTCATGAAAATGGTATTTCGAATATAAGGGTGAGCCTCCAGGTCAGTGGGAGTACCATTAACAGGTTTGTTATCAGTCAGATCTTCCCAAACCGGATTGCCGAGCAGATTGTCAGTTCTGAAAATTTTTCCGTCATGACGAGCAAAATAGAACAAGTTGCTATCAGGAGGTGAGAATTCAATAACAGCACAATTGGTGGTATTAGAACCGCCTAAATTGTCAGATACTTTTTGCCATTTTATTGCTCCGATATCCTTGATGTTTCTCGATATCCACAAATTCTTAAAGCCTATGGCCATGGTAGCAGGATCCCATTCTGAAATCCCAAAAGGAGTAACCCAGGCTCCACTTTCATCAATCCCAAATCGTCCATCACCTGCTATACTCATCGCTGAGGAGTTATTAATCCAACGGGTAATAGCTCCATAATAAACTGAAGTGTAGCTATATCCATCTGAAAAAGGATCTACCACACACTCAAATCCATCTCCTCCACCTGTACTATACCATCCATGGTCAGTAAGGGTGGCCGAACCATTATCCTGAAAGCCTGCCAGTGTTTTATGCCGGTTGGTGGCACTTACGCCCAATTTGTACATTTGTCCTATACCCAAACCCGGACTGATATCTGTCCAGGAAGCTCCCTGGTTATCTGTCCAGTAAATGCCACCATCATTACCATCATACATTCTGTTATTCAGGTAGTTGTATGTAACACAGTGATGATCGGCATGTACTGTTACTCCTCCCTGACCAGACCAATGTGAAGTTAATGTCCAGGTTTGGCCCGAGTCATCTGAACGCCATGTATTGATGCCGCCAACATGAACAATATTGGCATTGAAAGGATCAATGTGGATGGTCAGATCATACCAACTTTGATTACGACTATCATCTCCTGTTTGTGAGCCGCCAAGGATATTTGGTGAATCTGATCTAATCGTGAAAGTTTTACCTTCGTCTGTCGATAGAAAACATCCCTGAAAAGTTCCGCCCAATACCAGATAAACCCTGTCAGGGCTGGCAGGAGAAACTCCAATAACAATACGACCGCTTGCGGTGATGCCTTCATTCTCCCCGATCATGGTCCAGGTTTCACCAGCATCCTCACTGCGATAGAATCCGGCATTTGAACTGGCATATGCTACATTCATATCCCCTGGCTTGTACTTTATATCGCGGTAGTTTTCAGTATTGGAGGATGTTATAGTCCAGGTAGCCCCAAAATCAGTGGTTTTAAAAATCCCACCATTTCCAGCAGCCAGCAAGGTGTTGGGCTCAGTTTCATGATGGGCGAAGAAGCCAACAGTAATTTCGCCTATCCCGGTATTGCTGATTTCCCAGCTTATACCCCCATCGAGACTGATCATCGTTCCTACTCCCCAGTCATTTCCTCCGTCACGGTCACCTGTACCGATTAGTATATGATCAGGATTTTCAGGATGAACAGCAATGGCAGATACTCCCAGGGTAGGTAGATTATCGGTATAACTTGTCCAGTTCTGACCCGCATCTTCAGTAATCCAGAAACCGCCGGCCGGTGCTCCCACATATATTTTATTTTCATCACTGGGATGAAAAGCAATGGCATTCACTCGTCCGATACCCATATAGCCTAGTTGACTGTTTCTGTTACGTGGTCCCAGTTCTAACCATTGAGCCTGACCGCTTTTAAAACCATCACCTACCGGATAATCTTCCAAAAAAGAGTGGTATTCATCAGCGACCTGACCAGGTGAAGGGAAATTGCCCTTTTCATCTACACGGCTTTGCCAATAATATTCCCATCTTTTAAAAACGCTATATCCCATTCCTTTGGCTGGTGTTTTCCCTTCCCAGAAATCATAAAATGCTTTCTGAGTTTCGAAAAAGTTAGTCCCGGGATCGAGCATCATGTCGTGCCAATCTCTATCGGCATTTGTATTAACCTGACTCCATGTACTCAGGCTTATCCCGACAATTACCAGTAAAAATATGATATGTCTTTTCATTTGCTTCTTGGATTGATTATTACAGGTCACGAATATATGAAAAAAGGCTGTCTCAACAGTTTGAGACAGCCTTTTAAATGTTTGGTTTTCTATTGTATTGTGAGCTTTGTTACATACACAGCATTACCGTTTCTGATAGTTAAATTATAGAGACCATTGCTGTATTTTGTCAGGTCGATTGCTTCAGATACATTAATTGTACCAGCAGGATAAGATTTGCTATATATTGTGCGTCCCGCAAGATCAGACACTTCAAGACTTAAAGTACCCGGTTTTGAGTCTGTTATTTTTACTTCAAAATGACCATTATTGGGATTTGGAAATACTGTCACTCTTGATGCTAATTCAAGATCAAAGATTGATGTAGTATTTACAAAGAGCTGAAAATCATCAATTCCTGCTCCCCAGCCATGTTCGTTATTGTCGTCATATAAGAATCCAAATTGCACATCAGCGACAAGAGCTTCAACAGGCAAGTCGATTTCTTTTTCAGCCCATGGCCATCCGAAGCCAGATGGTTTAGTTATTTCTTCCTGAATATTCCATCTGTCTCCCTCCGGAGTTTTCCAAACAAAATACAGATGATCGTAGTCCATGTATAAACGAAGTGTGTATTTGAACCGAACTGTAACCGGATTATTTGCGTAAGAACTTAAATCAATTTTTGGTGTGTACAGGTAATCACTAACATGGATTCCCTCACCCGCCATACCGGAGTTTATACCAAAAAAGGAGCCATTATTTCCAGTGATATTAAGCTCACTGGATCTTCCATAATTCCATCCATCAAGAGAAAATTTCGCGTTCCATCCTCCATGTCCGATTTCAAAATCCTGCTCATAAGGTAAGTAAATTGTTGCAAGAGGAGTAGCCTGAGCCCTATTGGATTTTTGAGATTCCCCAATGCTAATATAATTTGCCGTTACATAATACTCGTAGGTTACATCATTTTCGATTTCCCTATCGAGATAAGTTTTACCGGTAACAGTCGCAATCAACTCTTCTTCACGATAAACATTGTAATCTGATATGTTTTGCGGGTAGAATGGGGCTTGCCATTCCAATTCAACTAAACCGGTACTGGCACTTGCAGTTAGCAAAACAGGAGGCAAAATGGCTTCTGCAGGAGCCAGAACCACTTCCCAGAGCCCTCTGCCGTACGTGCCAACACGCAGTCGGGATTCGTTGCGATCTGTTCGATCGAAATATATTTCAACTTCACGGGCATGTACTGATACTGGCAAACCAAGGCCATATTGTACCCAATCTTCCATACTGGCATTTTTAAAGAACACTCCTGTTAGTGTAGCCACATAAAGGCCCTCATCTGAGCTTTTGTCATATACAATGTCCATCATTGCTACATCCGGCAGGGACCCTGAAATATTATCCCAGGAATTGCCTTTGTCGCTTGATTTGTACACTTTCGTGCCCTGGACCATATACACTGTGTTTTTTTCATAGGGATGACATTCCAGATCTCTGACTGATCCGCCTCCGGGAAGTTTTGATGTGATTTCATTCCAGGCTGGATGGTCAAACAATTTATCTGTTCTCCAGACTTTATTGTCTCCTCTTACATAATAAAAGATGTTAAAATCAGCAGGTGAATGTTCTACAACCCGGCCGTTTACATTGTTGACATCGCCAAGATTATTTGTGATTTTGTTCCAAACGACTGAATTCTGGCTACGTATGTTATTACTCATCCAGAGGTTTTTCATACCAACAATCATAATGTTAGGATCATTTTCAGCTACACAGAAAGGGGTTACCCAAGCACCGCTTTCCGTCATACCATAAGTGTCTTCCCCGGCAACTCTTCGCCCATTTGTATTATTGTACCGTCGGGTAATGTCTCCATAATATAGTGTTGTGTAACTCCAGGCATCATCAACCGGGTCAACCGCACATTCCATTCCGTCTCCACCTCCCGTACTCAGCCAGGTATTTCCCATCAAGGTGGCGCTTCCATTGTCTTGAAAACCAGCAACTACTTTGTTGCTGTTGGTTTGTGCTACACCAATTTTGTACATTTGACCAATACCTAAACCTTCACTGATTTCACTCCATGTAGTTGCGTTGTTGGCTGTCCAGTAAACACCTCCGTCATTTCCAACATATATTCTGTCATTAAGGGGATTATGAGCAAAATGATGCTGGTCGGCGTGTACTGCATTAGTACCACTGCCTGTCCAGTGTCCGGTGATTGTCCAGCTTGTACCACCATTGGTGGACTTCCAAAGGTTAATACCACCCGCATGAATCACGTTCTGATTATCAGGATCAGCATGCAAAATCAAATCATAACCTGCCTGGCTACTATCATCACTGCCATCGTTAGCATATCCCAGAATATTCGGTGAATCAGACATTTCAGTAAAAGTCTGACCAAAATCTCTTGATTGAAACAGACCCCTGAAAGGACCACCACCCACTAAAATATATACCAAACTATCATTTGCCTTGGTAACATCAATAACCATACGTCCGGTGGAAGTCAATCCCTCATCCGATCCAATTTGTGTCCAGTTTTCGCCACTATCAATGCTGCGCCAAAAACCATTTTCACTGGCATAAACAACCGACATATCACCGGGTTTGTATACCAGATTTCGAAAATGTCTGTCCGGGGCATTGGTTTTAGTCCAGTTTTCTCCAAAATCTTCAGTTTTGTAAATGCCTGAATTTTTTGTTCCTGCAAGCAATATTCCGGGTTCGGTGTCGTGATGAGCAAAAACATTCACCGTAACATTTCCCATGCCCTCATTAGATTGTTCCCAGCTTAAACCTCCATCCTGACTTTTGAAAACGCCAAGACCCTGGTCATCTCCACCATCATCATCACCTGTTCCAATAAGGATAGCATTGGGATCATCAGGATGAACGAGAATAGCCGATACCCCCAAAGTAGGCAGGGTATCAGTAGATGTTGCCCAGCTGGCACCACCGTTGTGTGTGTACCAGAAACCACCTGAAGGTGCTCCAGCAAAGATGGTCTCAGGATCTGTGGGGTGGAATGCAATTGCATTAATACGACCTACACCAACATATCCACCATAATTCTGGCGAGTTTTTGGACCTAGCTCCTGCCATACTGCAGTACCAGATTTCATTCTGCCCGATACAGGATGTTCTTTGGCATAGCGGGAATATTCATTATACACATGCCCGGGCTCCGGGAATTTACCGTCTGGAGTAACAAGAGTCTCCCACAGATACTCCCAACGTTTGAAAACCTTATATCCTGTTCCACGTGCAGGAGTGCGGTTTTCCCAATAAGTATTAAATGCTTTCTGAGTTTCAAAAAAACTTATGCTATGATCAAGCATCATATCCTGCCAGTGAGGATAAGCTGCGTAATCCTTGTCCTTTCCTGATTCTACCTGAGCCATTGATGACAGGGTAATCATGGAAAGAGACAGCAAGAAAAGTAAGTGTTTGGTATTCAACATGGTGTGGCTTTTTTTTTAAGATTGTTATTTTACTAGCACTACTGTTTTGCGAATTTAGTGAAAAATTCATATTTGTTCCTTTATGTTGTACAGGTACTCAGAGTCTTTGATTGTATTTGTGAGCGGAAAGAGATAACATTACATTGCTTTAGATTTCCTTAAACTTATAAAATGAACAGACTAGTGAAACTAAGAGGTGTCCAGACTGCCTTTCTTGTAATAGTTCTTTTTGGTGGCTGGGCATGTAGTGATTTTGGTAATGCTTTAACTGTTGAAGTAGAAACTGTTTATGAGCTTCAATCTGAGTTTTTATTTGAAGATAGCACTGCCTCAACTATTGATTTTCATGAAAGTGATTCGGTTGATCCTCAGAACATAGCAGTGTTACAACCTTATTTTGGGAAAATTATAGATGTGATTTTAGATGAGATAGTAGTTTTTGTTTCAGATATGGACAGTTCCCTCCTCATTTCAAATTCAAGCTTTTCAATTTACACTGATTCATTATCTGTCAAATGGGATTTCGGAGAGATTGATTTCTTCGAGGACTATGAGCTGACCCTAGGCAATGAAAATGATGAATGGGATAAGCTCACTGCATTGATTAGCACGATGGATACATTTCATGCCAGTTTCTCAGGTACGGCGAATCACAATTCCATTGATTTTATTCTTTCAAGCCAAATATCCCTCAGGATTATTGCCAAAGCGAAATGATTTGAGGCTGACATAGAAGACAATATGTTTCCTAAACATTATCATGTTTAAGTTTGTTTACTGTGATACAATTTGTACTATTGCTTTAGAATTCAATAAACCACAATAGATTATGATCAAAAAAAGTTTTATTTTCCTCGGAGTGATTCTGCTGATGGGCAGTGTAGGATGTACCGATTTAGGGAGTTTATTTAGTGTTAAGGTTGAAACTGATTTCAAAATCGATGTTCCTGTTGACGTTTCGGCTCCTCTTATGAAAACCGGGCCTTTTGCATTTGATGCAACAAAAGTATATGATCCTTTAAGCAATGCTGATCTGGAAGAGTATAAGGACCAAATTGGTGACATAGATCTTTCTGCTATCACTGGTACAATAAAGGATTTATCTGAAAGTACTGTCCTTACTGAAACCAATTTAAAAGTTTCTGGAAACGGCTCAGAAGTATCCTGGGATTTCGACAACGTAACTTTATCTAATGGCACAGAATTGTCTTTACCAGATGAGGGAACTAAGTATACTACATTATCATCTATACTGAAATCACTGGAGGAGGTAACCGTCGAATTATCCGGAAATTCAAGCGTGAATAATGTTACTTACACTTTGGAGCTTAAATTGTCGACAACATTGACAGTTGGACTCTAAAAGTCAGACGAATATATAATTGAGCCGGCTAATGAAATTAGCCGGCTTTTTTAATTGTTTGAAGCAGTTTGATCTTATCATCGGCTATCTGAAAAAGGATTAAATCAGCCTTGTTTCCTGCTTTAATTTCCCCTCTGTTATGCAGGCCAAGCAAACCTGCCGGATTCAGTGTGGCCATGTTTATGACCTCACTCCATGTACAGCCAATGCATTTTTTCATAATCCCCAAATCACGAATCAGGGGGCTTGCAGCTCCCGCCAAAACATTTTGTTCAGGATAGCGAATTACCCCCTCAGCCTCTAAGATCACCTCTTTACCATCCCAAAGATATGGTCCGGGAGTTAATCCTGCCAGGTCAGTACAGTCAGATGTCAAAATAACTCTTTCTCTTCCTTTTGCTTTGTAGAAAGTTATCATCTCATCTCTTGTCAGATGAAATCCATCAGCTATCATGCTTATCATTAGGTTATTATTAGCTAGCTGAGGCCAAATTGGATTCTCATGTCTTGACATAGTATTGGCGATCCCATTTCCCAAATGCACAGCCAGTCTGGCTCCGGTTTCTACTGCGGTATGGATTTGTTTTGCATTTGCATTATGATGAGCCAGGCCGACAATAGTTCCTTTTGATTGACAGTAATGAATTAAGTCCATTGCTCCTTCCCGTTCTGGTGCAAGGGTAAGTTGAATAATTCTCCCCCCCGCAGCATCCTGAAGCCTCTTGAAGGTTTCCAAATCAGGAGGCAATACCCATTTAAGATTATGAGCACCCCTGTAGCCATCCAGAGGACTGATAAATGGCCCTTCGAGGTGAATTCCGGGAATGAAGCTTGCGATGAATGGATCAATACAGGCTTCGCGAATCGTTCGAAGATTGGCCAGCAATATTTTTTCAGGTGCAGTAATCAGAGTTGGCAAAAAAGTAGTGACACCAATTTTCTGCATTTTTATTGCTACCTCCCGGATTTTGTCAATACTTAATTCAGGATGAGTGAACCCAATTCCGGCATATCCATTCACCTGGATATCAATTAAGCCTGGTGCTATGAAGTTATCGAGATCCTCATCAGTTGATTCAATCGATTTAATCAATCCCTTATTTGTGTGAACCCTAATAGATTCACCTGTCTCGTAATGTTTGCCTGAATATGTTTTCTCCATTTCTTAAGCCCCCAGCCTTGCTAAAAATATTAAAAGGCTCAGTAATAATCCCACTATCAGTGAGGCTACTGCAAAGCCTATGATATCTACCCGATAACGCTTCCAACTGAACTTCTTTCCTAATGACAGCAAATCAACAAGAATCAGTCCGTCAGATTCTTCCTCTGTGCCCTTCCCTGGCAAGAACCAGGGCCTTCTGCTCTCTTTCGGTTTTCCTTCAGATATTCCTTCCAGTTTGATTTCTACATCCTGAGCTCTGAGCTCTGATTCTTTACCGACAGGGGTGTCGAGGAGAGTATAGAACTGCCGGAGTTTTTCTTTTGGCTCAGGCCGGGTCAACAAACTAACCAGCCACATGGTGAAAATGCCGAGAGGCAGATATGCCAGAATCTGTTTCGGGAGGCTCCAGTCAAGAACATATTCGGTGTAAACAGAAGCCAGAATCATAACAACAACGCTTGCCCAGGCACCGTATCTGTTGGATTTTTTCCATATGATACCGAACCAGAAAGCCACACCAAGGTAGGCGGTGAATTTCCATAGTATTTTCAATCCGTCAATTACTGAGGGAAAAATAAACGCAAAGATCAGGCCGCCAGCCACAATGGCCAAAGATGCCAGACGTCCGGTGCGTAGTAGTTGTTTCTGACTCGCATCAGGTTTTCGATAGCTTTTGTACACATTACGTGTATATAAGGCTGATCCGTGTATCATAAAAGCATCACAACTCGACATCACAGCTGCAATCAGACTGGCCACCATCAAACCCACAAATCCGGCAGGTAAAAGATTTCCAGCCAAAATACCAAAAGCCTGCTCCCGCTCGGCGAATACCAGACCCGGGTACAAAACAGCTGCAAAAACACCGAGGAATACCCATCCCATTGTTGCGAATCGCTTGATAAAATTACCATATGTCCATCCACTCCGACAGGCGATTTCTGTTTTTCCCGATCCGCCAATTGCCATGTGATGTGGTTGAACCGTAATCCCAAACAGACCATTGATCACAACCATAAGAACAAAAAAACCGGTGATCTCGTTATTAGAAAAAAGTTTGAACATCTCATCCGGCAGGGTTTCATGAACAGTAGCCATTCCCCCCAATGCCTTAATAGCGAAAGGGATAAGCAGGAAAGAGAGGATAAGGATGAAAATGCCCTGAATGGCATCGGTAAATGCCGCTGCAATTAAGCCTCCCGCCAGGCCATAAAACAGGAACATCAAAGTGGTAAGTATGATTACAAACTCTTCTGATAAATTGCCATGAGTGATGCCCTCAATAGTTAGCCCGGTGCCCTTCAGCATGAGTCCGATATACATGCAGAAAAAGAGCATACCACTAATTGTGTAGAGTATTGACATGGATTTTCCGAAACGCTCTTCGAAAAAATCAGACATGGTTACATAGCGAAGACGGCGATAAATGGGAGCAATAAGCCAGTAAAACGGAGTTATAAACATCCAAAGCCATTGAAACCAGATGCCTGATAAACCACCGGTATAGGCTGCTCCTGAAACCGAAACGGGTTGATCAGTATGTGTACCCACACCAAAACCCTGCATGATCATCAGGAATTTGCCAAAGCGACGGTTCCCCATAAAAAAATCATCAGAGGACTTAACCATACGTTTTGTCCACCAGCCGATCCATCCAATCCCTGCGAAATAGACCAGAATTACCAGATAATCAATAAAATAAAGACCAAAAACCATATGCAATAAAATTATAATTCACTGTTCATTTAAAAACTAACTTATATCTGGATCCTGTGATGATACCAGATTCACGATAATCCCAGGCCAGAGCATATTTTGATACCGCCTCAATAACCATAGCAACTGTAAACGCTTCAGATCTCCAGTGGGCCAGATCCCAGAAAGAACTCGAGAAATACAATCCGCTTTTCCAACGATAGGCCTTTATGTTTTTTTCACCTGCCGGATGCAAGGGGAGCTCATTATTATTCACAAGAGCATATCGACGTCGTTTTTTCATCAGATATTTAATTCCTTCGTTTATCGCCTCATCATATTTTGATACCAGACCCTCTTCTCTTGCCACTTCTCTGGAAATATTCAGCAGAGCGCATACCGCAAGTGCTGTTGACAAGTGGTCAGTGGGATCTTCACCCCCCGGGAAAGCCCCTTTATGGCTTCGGTCCTGAGACGAATATATCTCTTTCAAATTCAGAATTTGTCTGAGTAAAACAGCCATGGCCGGTTTCAATTCTTTGATTTGACCATCTCTGAAAGCCCTGCTGGCTGCATAGGGAAACATCATTAGTTGTGGATAATACAGTCCACATTTTGGCCAGCTTTGTACTATTATTGCTTTAGAAACAAGATTTATACAATCAGAGTAACCCGGGTAGTCAGAGGCATTGAGCAGACCCAGCATATAAAGGATATTGGCGTTTACAAGTCCGTCAACATTGTTTTTTCCGAAAGGGATTGTCCCCTTCATCGGATTGTCAAATACCGGATCGGCTTCATCTTTGAACCAGGTGAGATAAGCGCCCGAGTTATATCCTTTCCAGGTATCACGCCCGTCTTCATTCGCCGGTAAGCGATCAATATCTCTGTATAAAGCAAATTGCCTCAGAGTTTTGTGGTCAATCGGGTAATTATCAGGATTGCTAAAGAATTCATCTTTAGGGTATTGTTCATACAGTAGCTTTCGTAGTTGTTGAAAAGCTATTACCAATGCCGCATCATCACCATCATTCGGGATATTAAACATAGCAATACCACCTGTCGGATTAAGTTCTTTATCAAGAAACCGGGCCGACCATGTAGCATCAGGCACGTATTTCTTTTTCGCGTTTTTATTCCTCAGCGATTGGTACTGCTCAGTTTTTATTAATTGGGAAAGCTTCTCCAGGGGTACGAAACTTAAATTACCCGGACCAGTATATTCAGGATGCGATTTTAGGGGGAGCCAAAAATTATATGCTGACCCCCTGTTATATGATTCCAGGGTATTCCACGAATTCTTTATCATCTTAGAGATAATTCTTTTATCCGGAGGAATATCAGATTCATCAAAAAGAAATAAAGGGTAGAGAACTGACATGGGTATGAAGAGATTAAAATCGGGTCTTGACAGAATGGAGTTTCCGTTTTTGAAACCAAGAGTTTTTGGTAATGCGTGTACTGTTCCTGCCCATCCGCCGATGGCATTTACAGCCGGACGTTTATTCCCAGGGTAAATTGGAATACCTGTTAAAAAGGGAAGGTTAATGAAGGCCCGGTTTTTAGCTCCACTTGTTGACTCAGTTGCATCGAACATGCAGCTATGCTTACCCTGCCTGTCGAGTACCTGTCGATCGGCCAGGAAAAGCAGACCTCCATAAATACATTCCTGGATTTTCTTATTCTGACTTCTTTGTTCTACAATTTTAGCGAAAGGATCTTGTGCCTGTGCTGAGTTGAAAAGAATAAAACTCAGGAAGAGAATAAGGAAGATATTTCTCATATTCTTAGGCACGGGCATTAGCATAGTGATTAGAGCCTTAAGGTATAAAACTTAAAAGAAACTTTCATTTCATTTACCATGGATAAAAGGTTTTGCAACACAGAGGAATAGGAGAAAGGCCCGTTTATTCATTTAAAACGGGCCTTTTAAATTCGGTGGGATTAAGAGCTAAATGGTGTGGTGGTTTAATCTTTTAAGCAGCGTACCGGGTATCCGTTTTTAGGATTGCTGTAATTGCGATAAACTCCTCCATAGTTGTAGTGCAACATTCTGTACCAGGTTGAGGAACCATACACTGATGTTGACCAGAAGTAAGCATACTGGCTTATTCCTAAAAATCCTCCTGTAGCGTTACGGAAACCAGCTGGAAATGCCTTGAATCCACTATCATTGTTATCATTCTGATCGTATCCAACTGCCCCTGGAATTGTGCTGGTAATCCAAGCCCAGGTAGAGGCCATCGCCTTGCCGACATCACTTCCACTTCCCTCATATCCATATCCATTGTCGCTTAAGTAATTGATCAAAGCAGTCCATTCTAAATCACTCGGTAAATGCCATCCATCTGGACATACTCCTTGTATTCCGCTTGGAATTGATGTGCTACCTGATGAACCGTTCATGGCAGCTGGCCAATTATACAATACACCGTAAGTCGTATAATTTGGGTTTTGTTTAGCTAAGGATACATCATTTCCCTCATAACCATAAACATAGTACATGGGTTCAATATCTGAACCACTTGCAGATGCATCAACTGATGGCAGAAAAGCCAGGTTCTCAGCCATCCAGGTTTGTGACCCCAGGCTTATATATTTATACTCGGTTCCATCCCTGGAATCTGTAAATACACTTGGGCCAATTATCTGTTCTTCAGTTGTAAATGAATATTGTTCTCCATAAGAAGTTCCAACTTCATTTGATGCATAGGCCCTGACATAGTAAGAGCTACCTGGTTCAAGGCCTGAAATAAAACAAGAGAAAGTTCCAATTCCAGATCCATTGCTGGAATACATTTCTTGAATTGTGGGATTTTCTTCCATACTCCAGGTAATTCCTCTGTCAAAAACGGCCGCTCCTCCGTCATTGACAACTTCACCACTCACTTCAGCAGAGTACTGCGTTATATTAAAAGGATCGCTTGTTGTGACTGTTGCAAGTCCGATCTCCGCTCCGGTTTTTTTAATGCAACGAACAGATAATCCATTTTTTTTATCCATATCTGTTCTATAAACATCGTCTGTCAGGTGAAAATATAGATAATAACACCAGGCAGCCATTGAGTTTGCTGAATTCTCAGTTGAAGACCAGAAATAGGCTTCCTGACCCTCATAATTAAACTCATCCCAAAGGATCCCCCCTGGGAGAGCTGTAAATCCGCTACTATTATCACCGTTACCATCTGTCCAATCTGATATATACCAACCTTCGGTAGCTTTTAAATCAGTAGCAACTCCTTCACCAAGAAATGAAATCAATTCTGACCAATCCTGATCTTGCGGCAAGCTCCATCCTTCAGGACAGGATATCATGGCTGCCTCCCGGTTGTAGAGGACCCCATATTTATTGAAGTTTTCATTGGCCTGAGCCACCTCCACATCATCACTTTCATTGTTGTACACATAATAATATGGCTCTGAAAAGGAATAATCACCAGACCCACTAACAAGTGGCAAATAAGCAAGATTTTCGCTCATCCAGGTTTGGTCACCAATGGTAACATACCCATATTCCCTACCATCTCTCGAGTCAACAAAGGAATCTTCACTGCCAGGATTAAGCACGTCCGTGACAATATTAATCATGGAATATCCCAGGATATCATCCAGGGCACCTTTTTTTATCATTCCTTCTACTCCTTTGATAAAGGAGTTTAACTGTCCGGTGGCTGCATTCAGATTGCCTTTTTCAATACTCTTGATCGCATTTTCTATTTTACTGATCAAGGAGTTGGCCTGACCTTTCTTAAGGTCACCTGCAATCTGTAAATCACCAATAAGATCGATCAGGGAGAAAAGAGGATCAGTATTAAAAGAGGTTTTAAGCTGATGATTTTGAATCTGGACATCACTTTCTGTGGGAAAGCAGAAATCATCTTCTTTCTGACAACTAAGGATCAGAAGAAGGGAACAGAGAATAAATAATACATGTTTCATTTTTCAGGTAGTTTAGTGTTTAGTAATCCTATTATACATGAATCAAAGATTTTATCTGACCAGGACTTTTCCCGGCCATAAACTATCCTTAGTGGTTTAACACTGGAAAAGTAACCTTAGCTGGATAAGATAATATGAAGATTGTGTTAAGAAGTGTCAAGATTGTGTCAAGATTGATTTGAAGATTTACATATAGACAAATACACGCCGGATTTTTTGAAAAATATATCAATGCCTATCTTTGCATTGATACAAGGAGTGATTATACTAACTTCGATCCAAACAAAACCTGACATGAAGAGGATTTCCCTTTTAGCATTGATAGCTATTATCCTGATAAGCGGATGTAAAACCACAAAGGATCTCTGGGTAGGAGAAGACCTTGCCTTTTCTCCACCAGAATGGCAGACAGCGATCTGCCTGCCGGATGATCCGCATAAAAGTCTGGTAGATAAAAGTGGTGAGTTATTATATCATTATCGGCAAGGTGGACGGGAATTTGGAACCCGTATAGGTGTCAGGCTTGATACAGGTGAAAAATGGGCCAAACAAGAACTATATTCCCCAAGAATCCCCATTGTTGAAACAACATTCCTGGCTGACCAATTGGAGATTATTCAGGAAACCTTTGCCGATATTGAACTTAGACCAGCACCTCAGGATCGATCTGATCTACGTCGTACTGATGATGGTGGCTATTTAAAAAACTGGGCCAATCCTTCATCTGATATTGAAAAGTCAATAAGAAATATTGCAGTTCATATGGATGGAAGTATCTCCTATGAACTAGTGGTACCCGCTGGAGAATCCCGGAGTATAGCTCTGGTCTTATGCGAGGGTTATTGGAAAGAAACGGGGAGACGAATTCAAAGCTTAATAGTTGAAGGAGCTGAAACAAAAACAATTGACCTTATTGAGGATGTCGGACATAACGAAGTAGCCTCATTTTGGTTCAATGCGATAGACCAGAATCTGGACGGGAAAATACAGCTAACAATAAATGCGGCTGGATCGGATAAAAATACTATCCTCAACGGGCTATGGGTTTTTAAGTCTGATACAAAACCGGATCATAAGAAACTGCTTAATGGAAAAATGAATGCTTCTGCTCTGGCAGATACCAGAAAACTTCAGCATTCCGGACCTTCCCGTGATGATCTGATGCTTGTCCGGATCAAAAATATCGGCAATAATGAACAAAGTCTTAATCCAAAGATTGAGATCAATTCGATCCTCCCTGTGGTATTCAATACGGAAAACCAGTTGGTGAGTATTGATGGTGGTGAGTCGCTATGTTCTTCTCTGAGAATGGTTCAGACAGAACAGCAAAATGAGACTCAATATCTGGTTGAGCTTGAAGAAATCAATGTTAAACCGGGTAAGACGATTGAATTTTACATTCAATACACGAATGGCTTTTCACGAGAAAGGGGCATACAAGAGAAAAGATCACTTGAGCAGGTTCATATTTGTCGTGACCAGGCAAGAGACTATTGGGATAATCATCCCTTGATTCCTTTTAATAAGATTCATGTACCCGATGCCGGGATTCAGGGTCTCATGGAATCGTCAATTCGTAATATCTGGCAAGCCAGAGAAATAAAAAATGGCTTACCTGCTTTTCAGGTGGGACCAACCTGCTATCGTGGTTTATGGATAGTTGACGGAGCCTTTCTCCTCGAAGCAGCAGCAATCCTGGGAGCTGGGGAACAGGCCCGCAATGGGGTGGCTTACGAGTTAACAACACAGAAAGAAGATGGTCGGATCCAATCATTGGCACCGGATTTTTGGAAAGAAAACGGAATCGTGCTCTGGACCTGCACAAGGCATGCTCTACTCACCCAGGATAAAGAGTGGCTGGAATCTATTTGGCCAAAGCTTCAACTCGTTGCGGAGTTTATTCAGACATTGAGAAAGCAGACATTAGAGAATGATTCTCCCCTGGATGATGGTTTACACCCTGCTGGAACCCTGGATGGAGGTATCGGTGGTACACATGATGAATACACGAATTCCTATTGGAATCTTGCCGGACTAAGGGCTTTCATTCAGGCAGCGAAATGGCTGGGTAAAAAAGAGGAAGCCTCATATTGGCAGAAAGAATATGATGATTTTATTTTTGCCTTTGAAAAAGCAGTCCAACGTGACAAAACAACTGATCACCACGGAAATTTGTATTTGCCCATGCTGATGGGAGAAGCTGGCAAGAAGCATCTTCCACAGCGTGCCCAATGGGCTTTTTGCCATGCTGTGTATCCCGGACAAATCTTTTCAAAAGATGATCCCATAGCCAATGGAAATCTTAAGATGCTTGAAGCCACTGAGAAAGAAGGAATGGTTTATGGGACCGGTTGGGATGCTAAAGGAATATGGAATTATTTTGCCTCTTTTTACGGCCATGCCATGCTTTGGCAAGGTGATGGAGAAAAGGCAGCTGAACTACTCTATGCATTTGGTAATCATGCGGCCCCTACTCTGGTATGGCGTGAGGAACAATCCCTCAAGGGAGCAGATTACAAAAAAGTCGGCGACATGCCCCATAATTGGGCCAGTGCTGAATTTATCCGTCTGATGACTCACTTACTGGCAATTGACAGGGGTAATGAGCTACATCTTTTTGAGGGTCTTCCGGTTGAGTGGATACAAGCCGGGATGGTCACGAAACTAAGCGGAATTGCAACCCCATTTGGAGACCTGAGCTTTGAGCTGAAGGTGAATAAAAATGGAGATAAAGCAAGCCTGGAAATTGAAGCTTTATCAGATCCTTCCTGCGAGAGTATCATCCTGCATAAAAGAAGTTTTACTAAAGGAGACGATGAGCTGATAAAGATTGACCCGAGAAGTAGACACCATATTACAATTGACATTTTTTCCTTCTCAAATTAATGTTTCATTAATTTGAGAAGGAAGGTTCAAAATGTAGTTTGTGCGTCTACCGCCTTCACCTGAATCCGATAAAACCCCCTTTTTAGATTTCATTACAGGCTCCATGCTTTCATCTGTGTTGTGAACCACTCTATAAACCGTTTTAATTCTAAATATCCAGCCTCTTTGCCTATATAATGGTAGAAAATAGTCTTATTTTAAGATAACATCGAGATAAACCGAATAAGGCCCATAAGTTTCGTAGAAAGGCTTAAAAACAACACCGTCAATATTAAATTGCAACTGGTCAGCATCACCTGATATCGATTTACTTAAATCTTTTGCGTCTAGTGTTACTTTACGCCATTCGTTTCGGGGTTCAGACTCCTGAGCTGCCAGTAATACCGGTCCGTAAAATAAGCTAGCAATATTTTGCTGATCCATCACTGGTTCTAAGTGAAATTGAAACGGCATGCTCAGCTCAACAATATCACCGTCTTCCCATTTACGGCTTAAAGTAAGATAGCTTCCTGGCACAGCCATAACTTTTTCTTCCTTACCATTTATTTTCACAAAAAATCCTTTAGTTGCCCAATTTGGCACACGTACATTAAGGTCAAATGTACCCTTGCCTTTAATGGTTAATCGTGTATGGTCATCTTTTGGATAAGCTGTTGTTTGCGTTACAGTTACTTTCTTTTCTGTCCATTTTAATGTTGAAGGCACAAAAAGGTTTACATACAAAGCCCGGTTGTCTGCACTTTTAAAATAGATTGAGTTTTGAAGTTTTGTACTACTCTCAAGAGCCGTACCGTTACAACAGGTAAAACCTGTCATATTTGGGTTGCCAAACCGTTTTACTGAACCTGTTCTCAAGGGTACATGATAGGTATTTGCAGGGGTATTCTCTGCAACAGAAGCGAGAATGTGATTGTAAAGTCCACGCTCGTAATAATCCATTAACTCTGCACGCTGATCGAAGAGGAAAAGGTTTCTGGTTAATTTGAGCATATTATAGGTAGCACATGTTTCATTCTGGCCACCAGCCGAGAAACCGTTTTCATAAAGTGTTGCCGGTTCGCTGGTGAAGCATTCTGCATTATTAGGGTTCCGCGCTCCTGCAACTCCTCCAATACTATACATATAATCATTAGTGGCCATATTCCAGAAATTATCAGCTATATGATAATACTCCGGAGCATCTGAATCACGATAAATTTCAAGTGCCCCCATAATTTGGGGTATGTGCTGGTTGGCATGTAATCCACGGAACATATCTACATTTTTAGCCAGGCCGTGAGAATGTTCAGCATCACCAAAAAATACTTTAATGTTGTCAAATAATTGTGCAACTTCCAGATACCGAGGCTCGCTGGTCAGTCGATACAGTCTTGCCATAGCTTCATTCATACCCCCAAACTCTCCTGCAATGTATCTGTTCCACATACTTATTAGTGTCTCGGTTGGCAACTGACTCAGACGGGCATATACCCAGTCCCCCATACCTTTTACTATTTCCAAGGCTTTTTCATTGCCACTGACTTCATAATTATCCATCAATCCGGCCAGGATTTTATGCAAGGTATAATATGGGGCCCAGATTTTAGTGTTATCCCCTCCATAGCTCGCTCCATTTTCTAACATAATAAACTGGTCTGGTGGATAGGCACTAATAAATCCTTTTCCCCAATTCCAGTAATCTGTTCGGATATTTTCTACACTCAAATCTGAATCAAATTCTGATTTACCATGACCTGGTAGCACAGCTATCGGGTCTGACACATATTCTCCACCGCTTGTTTGTGCTTGTCCAGACATTTGTGATAATTCATACAGAGTATTTACCATATATTCCATCTTACCAGCAAAATTAGCCTGGAGCGACGCATCATAAGCGGTACCTGCATAGGCCTGAGCTATAGCGCTAAGATAATGCCCTGTAGCATGACCGCGTAATTTGGTTTGTTGACTATCCCATCCCCTTAGTGGTTCTGCTCCCTCAGGTTGTTCCTGCCCAAAGGCATTACGAAACATATAAAGGAAATTGTCTGGATTTGTATTGGCAAGGCCTGTTATAAATTTATCACGATTCTCGATAAACTTTGTGTCGTTTTTATGAATATCAGTGTTTAATATAACCTGATTTAGATTAAAAACTTCCAAGGAGCGATGTGGTGTGGCAGGTTTTTCAGCTTCTATAACTGTGATAATTGCATTTGGCTGGATGTCTGTTCCAGCAACCCTTCCTGTTACTGTAAATGTGCCAGGGGTAAGTGCCTGACTATTATCAACAGGTGCTGGCCAGAGTACTCTTACATCAGGCCATTCAATATTATTGCTGTAAACGCCCTGTACATATCGTGGTAATCTTGGAAGATGCCCCACTATTGTCTCCTCATAAATATCCGGAACGCTAGTCAGAAATGCATTATACAACTGAGGACTTGTTTCGGAAAATTCTGGAAGGTTCCGGTCTGGTTCACGGTTTCTTCTAACTACCGCTTCTTCGTTTTTCAAAGCATTGGTTTGAATCCTGGCAATTTGTCTTTCACTCAAAGGGATTCTATAGATTCGGAAATCATGTAATTTGGCATTTAAACAGGTATTATCAGAATCCAGTGATTTTCCTATATAGAGTTTGTTCTTTTTTCCTGAATTGTAATCGAACAGTTGTTCTAATTCTACATTTACATTCTTTGTCTCACTTACAAGCGCTCCATTTAAATATGTACTCAAAGTTTTGGAGGGAACATTTATAACAATAGCTAAATGATTCCATCTATACAGTCCCAGCGCTGGTGAACTAGTAATATACTTGTCAGATTTAGTATGGATTTGAGCCTGAAAACCTTCTTTGTCCTCCGTCCCTTCCGGAGCAGCAAACAGATGTGACTTGCTGTTTTTTCCAAAATCGAAAAATAACTGCCCGCTTTTTGCAGAACGCAGATAAATCCATCCAGTGATACTAAGTGATTCTTCTCCTGCTACTGCTTCACCCGGGATTGATATAAACGCGTCACTATTTTCTGGTATAGAAAGTACATTACCAAAGATGTCGTCATCTACAAACTTGAAATTAGAGCCTTGAATGCTGCCATGTAAATTATTACGAGACCAATCTTTTGCATTCTCTGCAAATGTATAGCGAGCAATTAATCCTGTTTCTCCAATTCCGTCTAAAATCTGATCACCGCTTTGTGCAAATGTTGAAGTTATACCCAAAGCACAAAAACTTAGTATTATTCCAACGAACAGCTTATATATTTTCATAATTATAACTTTTCAGTTGTTTATTCGTCAATGAGGAAAGTAAGATTAATAATTCACCAGTTCAAAATTAACTGAATTTTTATTTCGTTTACCATATCAAAATATGCCTAATGTGCGATGCAAAGACCGTAGCTGGGCATTCGATCCTGTATTTGTCAGGACAATTGATCGGGCAGGAGGCGAAGAAGACAGTGGATAAATACGGGATCTTTTTTCCTGTCAAGCGTCAGCAGGTCTTTTAGTAATTGAATGAAAAAGGTGTTCTCAGAATAATCATTCTCATTACTAATATTCCCCCCCAGGTAAGGTAAATATCAATCAATTATCCAAGTTTTAAGTTTATACAAAGTTGGTTTCCTTTATTGGGAACACTCTCAGCCCATATCTTCGCTCCCAGTATATCAGCAACATCCTCACAAATAGATAAGCCAGTATCTTAACCCATTCAGGAAATAGTCAAAACCTGCCATAATTTCTGCCTAATCCTTCACACACCTCACCGAAAAACCAGAATGGTAAAATGTCGTAACTCGGTGAACACCGTCTTCGTTGGAACGGAGTCCCCGATACCAGGGTAAAACGTTGTAAGGAGGATCGATTTCTGTTGAAGTCCAGAAAGTAGCCCATCGGCCTTCTTCCTGAAAACTACCACCACCCATACAAAAACCAGCAGGAAGAGCATTAAAACCACTACTATTGTCTCCGTTTCCATCACTATCCCAGCCAGATGTAGATCTCAGTTTAGTTCCAAGCAGTTCAGGTCTGCCTCGCCACTCTATACGATCCACATCGATCTCGTCCAGTGCAACATGCATCTCTAAGGTCTGCCACTCAGTTTCTGTGGGCAAATGCCATCCCGATGGACAAGCAGTCAAGGCTGCATGCCAATTGTAGAGTACTCCATAGCTTTCATAATTGGATGTAGCAATAGCCTCAGCAATATCAGTACCTTGATAATCATAAACATAATAGAAGGGTGAGCTTTCTGAACCTTCAGAAGAAGGAGCAACGCTCGGTAGATAGGCCAGATTTTTAATCATCCAGGTCTGGTCACCAATCTTCAAAGCGGTGTAGGAATTTCCATCCCTTGAATCGGTGAAATCAAAGGGTTCATTGCTCTCTGGAAGATAATCCTCACAAGAGACTGAAAATAGAATTACAGCTCCAAGAAGTAAGATTTGCAAGCTTGTTTTTAAAATAATCATTGTTACGGTAATTACGTTATAATCAACACTGAGTAAAGCCATGGCTTTATAAGAGAAGCCAATCAAATGTAGCGATTTTTTATATCCAGCTTACATTCCTCGAAACTCTTATCTCCTCCCACTTCAGCCTTATACAGTTTCTGTGTTTGCTTACATATTAGACAATCCCGATCTAATGAGCCACTTGTACAGATATAAATGAGGCCACTTTTTCTGGTCTAACAAGAACACTGTTCGGGACACCACTTTCTAATTTTATTCAGGTATAAGACTAGCAGATCAATTTTGTTGATCGTGATGAATTTAGTACCCTTAAGGAAATCAGGATGCTACATGCCTCAAGCCTAAACTAAAATGAAATTAATACTAAAGTGAATCTCTTTGATAATTGCTAGTATTTTGCTTTTTTATTCTTGTGATCCTGATTATGGTATTGACCTTGATATGGATGGATTTACAAAGATTGGTTCTGGAACTATTAGACCACAAGGGGGTGATATTTTTTTAGATGAAATAGTTATAGAAGTACCCGAGGGAGCATTTGGTGAAATTGCCACAATAAATGTATACATAGATACGGTTATGAGCAATCATCCATTGGGTGAAGATGCAGTATCACCCGTAATCCACATTGATCAATTGCCGGAAGTACTATTTAAACCAATTCGTGTAAAGATTCCATGGGAGGATCAGATCTCAGGTGATCCTGTAATGGCCATTGGTATGGAAACATATTCAGTAAGTCTTGACACTACTTTATATACTTATAAAGGTGAGGTGGCACATATTGACAATGATTATCTTATTTGCGATATTAATGCTGAGGATTTCAAATTCAAAACTGGCGGTAGTAATTATACATCCACTGTTGCAACTGGGACACTTTTTTTCTATGAGAACAGAAATTTCAGAATGGCCCTAATGGATGATGTTTATTCAGGTTCTGGAACCCGGTCTTATTTTAGTTGTGGTGCACCAGAAAGTGGAGAGTTCATTGAGAAAGGAATAAGCAATGGGCATGAATATACAATCAAAAGGACAATTTCATTTAGTGGGAGTACCGTGACGTCTGAATGTTACGAGATATACTGGGATCTGGCTATGAATGATTTTCGGGAAAAACGGAATACTGCCACAGCCACAATAGTGAGATAGCATTTGTTCTTCCTTC
>Ga0233437_1000313_pt1 | contig 114450 bp, 150 predicted proteins | sample SI_122_August201_FD_182714 | JGI IMG/M metagenome (GOLD analysis project Ga0233437, IMG submission 182714) | Seawater microbial communities from Saanich Inlet, British Columbia, Canada - SI_122_August2016_200_MG | ecosystem: Environmental > Aquatic > Marine > Inlet | place: Canada: British... | reverse complement strand
AATAAATCTCACAATTCCCCTAATTATTTTTTTAACGCTATCGAGAAAAAAAACACTTTTTCCTTTTTGGAGAAGAGGTTTTTGAGCTGAAGAACTATATATCGCTCCCTTTGGTGGAGAATCAAAAAGTGATTTGTAATATTGAGAGTCTTCAGAAAACCTCCAGGGTTTTTGTAAATAAATATTTGTCTTTTTCATTTTATGACCCCAAGCTCTATATAAAGACCTTGTGCAGGAAAAACCCAACAAAAAAGCTCTTGATATAATCTTGGAATAAGATTAAAAAAATATCCGGGTATTTTCATCGGCCCTCTCCATATAAATTTTTTCTTTATAATTTTGAACTTGCCAACAGATTGCCAATGGCATGGATGAGATGGATCCAATGCATCAAAACTTGTCCAAGTAAATTGATGATAATGATCTAACATGGAGAATGCACTTTCGTGGGAAAAATAAGGCACATTTATTTTAATAATTGCATTATTTTTACAAATCCTATAAACTTCTTTCAATATTTTAATCGGCTCATGAAAATGTTCTAAAACATGACTCATTACAACTTCATCAACAGAATTATCTTTAAATGGCCAAGGCATCTTATTCATATCAAAAACTTTATTGACTCCCATTTCATTAGACCAATCACAATTAACATAACCCCTAAGCTTATTTGGCCCGCAACCAAGATTTAATTTCAAACCCATTTTATTACCCAGAAAAGTCAATAGCTTTATATATCTTTTTATCATCCATTCTTTATGCTCAAGGAGTTTAAAAAATATAAAACAAAAGAAAATTATATCGTTTTATCAATCCTAATAATTTTCACCTTAATTTGGCTATTTTTATTTCTAAACTTTTCAACTCTCTGGGCACAAGACAGTTTCTGGTATGCGCGCCTTGGAGAAAACCTTGCTACAGGAAATGGATTCACGCTTGATGGAGTTAACCCCCATGCACAGTATCCCCTGGGACTCCCTTTGTTAGTTATTCCTCTCTTCTTTATACTAGGAGATATATTCAGTGCAGGAGTTATTACAATGTTCCTCTTATCTCTCGGTTCCGTAATCTTAGCATATAATCTTGGAAAGGAGATAAGCCCTTTTGTTGGACTAACTTCTGCAATCCTTCTAGCATCACATAATCTTTTTATTTTTAATTCAATGTCCGTTATGACCGAAACCCCTTTCATGTTCTTTTCAATTCTTGGCCTTTACCTATTTATGAAATCTTACAAAAAAAGAATTCTGATAATTCCATCAATAATTTGTATTACATTTAGTATCCTAATTCGTTATGATGGATTTTTTCTTATCTTTCCGATTGCCCTTTATATGATTTATAGGAGAAAAGATTTTGAAGAGTTTTTCTTTTCAAAAAAGACTTTTACTGCGATAGGAATAGGAATCTTGGTTCTTGGTTCTTGGTTTCTTAGAAACATGATTGCCTTCGGGACACCATTATTTAATGCCCACTCTTCTGGCGATGGGAGTACAGGACTTTCTCCAAATACTATTTGGGAGTTTTCTAAACAGATTATTTATACTGGATACTTATTCCCTATCCTGGCCCTGTTAGGGATTATGGTAGCTTTACTGTTTTATAAAAAGAATATTGAAATAAGAGTCTATCTTCTCTGGGTCCTTACCTATGTTCTATTTCATTCTTGGTGGTGGGCAAGGGGACCCCGTTTTTATGGCGAGATCTTAATCCTGTTATGTTTTTTCATTGCTATTGAATTTGATTACCTGATTAAAATCTACAAAAAGAAGAGGGGCCTCCTAAAAAAGATTACATATTTACTAATTCTGCTCCTTGTTTTCGAACAACTATTCATATTTTATTCAGGGAGTATAAATCACGAGAGTACAATTTATACATTAAATAGGTATGATCCCATAAGAGAAGCATCTGAATATGCAAACAAGAACCTCCCAGAAGACGCAGTTTATATTTTCCCTGAATATGTAGTATATACAAACTTCCTAAACAAAAAGGAAATTACAACATATCAAAGCGGCTTGAACCATCTCCTTTCTACAAAGGGAACCATCTATTTTTTTACAGATAATCTCCATCCGTGGATAACTGGCCCTTTTATTCCAAAAGGGGGAGAAATATTATTAAGCGTACCCTTACAACAAGGAACATCTGTTAAAGTGGCCCTATATCCTCAAGAGATCAAAACTTTCGAAAAAGATTCTGGAGAGAAAGTTATTAATGCAACAATCTGGAAAATTGAGGGATTTGAGATTGTGGGCTAAATCTATTTCTTAGAAGGGTATAAGCTGCAATAACTCCATCTTTCCATTTTATTTTTTTACCCTCTTCCTTTGAACGCGGTTTATAACTTATGGGAATCTCTTTTATTTTGTACCCTTTTTTAATAAACTTTGCAGTTATTTCTGGTTCAAATTCAAACCCTTTAGAATTAAGTTTTATCTCCTTGAGGGCCTCTTTTCTAAAAACCTTGTAACAGGTCTCCATGTCTGTAATCTTCCTAAAATACAATATTGAGGTTAGCAGAGACAACAATCGATTAGCTATGTAAAATGAATTTATTTTATAGTGCTTATTTTTCTCTAAAAATCTCGAACCATAAATAACCTTAAAATTTTCTTTGATTAAAATTCCTATTAAATTTTTTAAGTCATCAAGGTTATATTCCAAATCGGCATCTTGTATTGCAATTATCTCTCCTTTTGCCTCTTTTATTCCCTTCCTAACCACATAACCCTTACCTTTATTTTTAGAATAGTTAATGATTCTCACGTTCTTTTCGTTTAATCTTCCTAGAACCTCTCTTGTAGAGTCTACAGAACCATCATTAACTACAATTATTTCTTTTTCTAACCCAAAATCTTTCCGTGCAATCTTTTTAATCACTTCATCAATAGTTCTTTCCTCATTATAAACGGGGACAATTATTGAAATTTTCACTTTCATCTCACTACAAGTGCAATTCCTAGGAGAATGGCCCCTACCCCTGCAAGATTTAACCAAGAAAAGGGTTCATGCAAAAAGAAAAAAGAAAAAAGGGCCACCCAGATATAGCTTGTTGCTATAATCGGATAAAGTATTGAAAGATCTCCGAACTTTAATGCATAAACAAAGAGTAAGGCAGAAAGGACATATAAACAAGCTCCCAAAAGAAACTTCCAATTTAGTAATATCCCTTCGAGGGTGAGGGAAAATTTTTCCGAGCCTAGTTTAAAGAAAACCTGCCCAAACGCACCGAGAAGTGCACAAATGAGAACAAGAGAAACAATCATTAAAGAAACTTCGGCCGCCATTAATCACTCCACAACCCATCCAAACAACCATAACACTCCTGTTCCCAATTACTCCAGATCAATTCGTTGAAAGTCCTTGTGTCTGCCGGATAGTTTGTCTCCCAAATTTTAATTGTGCCCTGGATCCCCTGATAATAAATAAAATCTGATGCCTGCATGCCCTGTGCCTTTAGTGCTGATGTAACAGGGCCATCTTCCTTATGAACAAGAGTCAAATATTCGTAATTTCCAAATGCGTCGTCAAGAAGATATAATTGTGCAAATAAAGAATCTTTAACCTTTGGAGAAAGATAAATTGCTGCTCCGAATTGATCTACAGAAAGTCCTTGCGCGCCCTGTTTTAAAGAAGGGATAATGTCAATCACAGCATCGAGACCCGAGCCAAAGTCCATTAATCTTCCGTTGAAGTAGATGTAACGTACTGGAATTTGATATTGCTTATTGTTATAAAAGTAAACTGCTTCTGGTTGCTCTATTGTAGAGTCTGTTTTTTTCAAAATGAAACCGATTATGTAGGATTTGGCTGTCGGATTTCCGATATCGTCAAAGGTTGGACCGGGTAAGAAAATCTGTGTTCCGTTTTTATTGTATAAAATATCTCCGTCGACAAATCCATTGAAATTATAGGGAATTATTGTTTGGGTGCTTGTTTCTTGAATTTGTTGAGGATTGTAGGTTCCAACAGGAAGTGAACTAAATCTATCCCAATTTTCATCTCCCCCTATTTTTGAATATGCCCCATATTTTCCGAGGTCTGTTGGATCGATTAAAAGGTGGGAGGTATTAAGCGTCTTAAACATTGAATATGCTGTCTCGGGATTTGGAGTTGTTAGGATATATCTTCCGATTCGGTGATTTGCAAACTCTCCTTGAAAATGCCCCCCGTCTGCAATTGTTCTTCTCTGTCCCAGAGACTCAATCCAATAACCATAATCCCACCAATGTGAAAAAACAGCGTCGGTTGGAGTATTTTCTCGAACCCATTGCATTGCTTGTTGCCATTGAATGTGCGCGGATGGTGAAGTGTATTGTGCAGAGGAGTCAAGAGATTTATAATTAGTATATGTTCCGGAGATTGCTGGAAGCAGGGCCAATATTAAAATTACCCCCAGAGAGATCCTTAGGGTGATGTCTTTATTTTCTTTTATTAGTATCGCTAATTCAACTAACAAGTAAGCTGCAAATAGACAAACAAATGGCGTGATTAGGAAGAATACCCTTGCTGCTGCCCTCCCTGAAACTATTGTAAAGAACATTAAGGCGAAGATTAGGGTATCTTGGCCAGACCAGTTAAATTCTTTGTTGATGTATAGATAGAAGAAGTAAATCCAAAAAGTTAATAATGAAATTAAATAAAATGCCTGGCTTAGAATGTTGTCTCCATTTAATATGCTTGATGCAGAGTATTTTGAGAATATAATTCCAAAAATCATGAAAATATATGCTGCTCCGAAATAAATTGAATGTTTTAAGTTCTTAATCTTTTTTGCGAGTAGAACACCGAACAAGACTAGGCCTAAAAATGATAACCAAAATATTGTTGGGGTCATTTGATTTATCCAATCAGCCAAGTAAGGTTGTGCATTTTCAGCGACGGTAGAACCAAGTCTTGCGCCTCCAGCCGTACTTCCGAAAGGAGCCATCAAAGACCGAACGGCCCCAAAGACGAAGGTAAATGGATTTTTACCTATAGCAAATAAGCCTATAAATCCCAAAACTCCTATGAAAATTAATGTATATAAAACTCTAAACTGCTTCTTAATTTGTTTTAAAGGAAAGTAGATTAGAAGGGCATCAATTATTATGAACCCAAAAATTGCTAAAGAGATTATATTCCTTGAACTTAAAAAATAACTAAAGGTCGCCATTAAACCCTTTCTAAATAAAACCCCGAAAACCAATGTAAAAATAATCCAGGCTGCATAAAACACTAATCCTTTTCGAATGAATAACTTGTCTTTGGATTTTATATTAAATAAATAAATAAGGAAAAAGCTTAGAGGAATTATAATAAATAGAAAATTAGCAACACCTCCCCAACTCGCAATCGTTAAGGAGGTTGTAAAACCAACTGCCACCCCATAAACCAATGTCTTCCACAGCTTTGTCTTTTTATGGTCAATATAATAAAGCGCTAAAGAATAAACTAATAATGCAATAAAGAAAGCTAACATACCGATTGACTCGTGATCTGCAAACCCTGCCATTGTACGATAGAGATAAGCAGGGTTAAATGCAAGAAAAATGGAAGCTATTAGGGCCAGGGATTTCTTTTTTGTGATTATGAAGACTAGTGTGAAAAAGACCAAAATTCCAAAGATATAATAAATCACCGGTGAAATAACATGATAAAATTCAAATGTTCCTCCGAACATCGGGGAAAAAACCTTGTATATCGCGACATTAACTGAGGGCATAATCTCATGCGACCATGCAGTTTCGCCTCCGGGATAATATCTCATAGTATCATAGGCTGGAAGCCCACCATTCGTAATCATCGTCTGACCCACCCTCATCCAATAAAAAGGATCAAGGGCCAGTGGAATATATTCTCCAGTTGTAGAATCGTTTAAATTCCCTAAATTTGAAAGTCTAATATTAGAACTAACAAAAATTACAAGAAGCAGAATAATAAGTGTTAGTGCCCATTGAACCTTCGGATTAGAAAGGGAGTTTTTGAGGAATAATTTAATTTCTTCACTTTCTCTCTCTTTTTTCATAGTCATCCTTAATAAAATTAGTTTAAAAAGTTATCTTCTCTCGCCCATTAATCTTAATAAACTTAAGAAAAGATTAACGAAATCCAAATAAAGAGAAAGTGCACCCATTATTGTCCATCGATTTAACATTTCCTTATTTTTTACATTTTGGAAAATCTTTATTAGTTTTTGATTATCATAAGCTGTCAGTGCAGCAAAGAGAAAAACTCCAATAATTGCCAACCAAAAATCAAAGGCTGTACTTTTCAAAAACATATTTAGAAACAAAGCAATAACCAAACCAATTAAAACACCAAAAAGAAGTTTCCCCCATCCAGAAAGATCCCTCTTTGTAGTCATTCCGTAAATTGCCATTGCAAAAAACATTGAAGCAGCTATAATGAATACAAAAAAGATTGAATAAATTTGATAAAAAAAGAGAATTACCGAAAGTGTCAAACCATTTAGTGCTGAATAAAGAAAGAACAATCCAGTTGCCGTTTTAGAAGAGATTGATTTAATAATCCCGGAAATCATAAAAACCAATCCAAGTTCGAAGATAATTAAAACCCAAAAGGTGATTTTATTTCCGAAGATAAAATTTTGAAGTTCTGGAGAAATAAAAACAAAAAAAGCAAATAATGAAGAGATTAGTAATCCTAAACCCATCCAAAGATAAACTTTACTTAGGTATTTATTAACTGAAGATTGCATTTTAAATTAGGCCACCTTGTAACATCAAATAGATTACACCTATTAGTATAAAGATTAGTTGAATGATGTAAATTAAGAAGACAACTTTCTTTTCTGTTGCTCTTCCTTTTATTTTCTTTAAGAACCAAATTGCAAAATGTGTTAATCCATATATCTTCTTGTGAGGCATTTCAAGAGTTCCGTCTTCAGATGGTTTTCCAAAAGAGTGTTTTTTTAATTTTCCCCTCAATTTTAAAATTACTTCAAATAAAAATGGAATAAAAACTATGATTGCAATTCTTTCAAAATTTCCAAGTATTGCCATTGAGATAAATAAGGCCCCAATTGCATAGGTTAAAACGTCTCCTGGGAAAATCTTGGCCGGAGACCAATTAAAAAATAAGAAAACAACTAAGGGAGCGACCATACAAAGACCAATAACGGCAAGCCAGGGTGAACCTGTAATGTAAGAAACAAAACTAGCAAAAGAAAGAATTAAAATCCCTAAACCTGCTTCCAGACCGTTAAATCCTGCTAAGAAATTATAGGTTGTTGTAACAAAAGCAACTGCAAGGGGGACGATTATCAAGGGAAAATAAATCCCAAGATCTATACCTCCAAAAAACGGAAGAGAGATAATTGAATTTCCGGCATTTATTACTGCCAGAGGTATTGATGCTAGAACTGCTAAAAATAATCTTGAATAAACTGATAAACCTCCATGTTTCCATCCTAAAAGATCGTCAGTTAATCCAATCAGCGCCAAAAATAAAACTACTGCTAATAGGGCGAAGATTTCTACTTGGTGAACTGAAGGTCTATAGATGAAAGTTTTTAGTCCAAGGTATAAAAGAACTGAAATTGCAAAGGAAAATACTGTAATAATTCCTCCGCTTGCTGAGACATTCTTTGGGTGACCGTATTTGTTCATATCCTTCCAAGTTAAATCAATCTTTTTTGTCTTTGAAATCCAGCGAGGTAAAAAGATTAGACTTGATAAGAAACTTACAAGGATTGCAATTAATAAAATATAGTCCATAAATTACATTAGATTAGAGAGGTTAAAAAGTTTATGCATTGCATCCAAGGAAACCAGTTATTCCGGGAGTTAGGTAAACTTCCATTAATCCAGAGATTATTAAAATTGCAATTGCAATGATTACTAAAAGAAGTGCGTCCTGAAGAATTCCCCACATTCGTTCATCATGAAGGTCTTTTCTAATTATTGCTACAGAAACAATTCCTCCTGCAAGTGCTCCAATAAAATATGCTGCTATTTCTGGAACTCCATGAATTAGGTATCTTACATATGCGCAAGGTAATGAAAATAGTCCATTTTTGGCAAAAATTCCTATGGCTGCCGCAATGACTGATGCATTCCATACTAAAATAAAGATTGCACCAGCACCCATTATAATTGAAAAGACTAGCGTGAAAAAAAGAACCTGAAGATTATTGCTAAATATTCTTAAGAATAAGGGTTGTCCAACCGCAGAACCAGTTATTACTCCATATTCTGTTAGACAATTTGAAACACTGTGAGGGCTATTAATTGCACAATACGTTTTTATCTGAAAATTAAAATTGGCAGGCCCATTTGCTCCCAAAACAATATATCCAATAGAAAAGGCAACTACAAAACCAAGGAACATCCAGATTAAAGCCTTTATTGCCTTTGAGTGCTCTTTTATTAGTTTTCCCGAATCTGAAATCTCAACATCTTTCCCTTCTTCTAGTTTAATTAGGAAATAAACAAAGGGCATACAAAAAATAACTGTAAATAAAACCAGAAACAAACCTGCACCGTCTTTTAGTACTGTATCTGTTCTGAAGAAAAGATTAACAAGAATTAAGGATAAAGCTGCATAGAACAAGCCAACCCAAAACATCTCATAGGGTTTTCTTTCTGCTCTTTTTGGTTTAACTAAAAGTTCAAACATTATCTACCTCTAGATTATATATTCTATCTTGTTTTTAAAGGTTCGTGGGAAGATTTTTATATGCCCTTCTCCAATAGGTTTTATGAAAAAAAAGGGTGATGAGTTTGAAAATATAATTTCAGATATAAAATCAATTAAAATCCAAGGAGCAACAGACATTGCCCTCTCCGGAATTCAAGCCTATCTTCTTAAACCTAATAAAAAATCTGCCAAAATAATAACTTCTACTCGTCCAACAGAACCTTTGTTACAAAACGTTATTAAAATGCTTAGGAAGTCTAGTGATTATGAAACCTGTGCCAAGGACCTAATAAAAGAGATTAAAACTTCCAAAAGGAAAATTGCAAAAGAGGGAAATAAATTGATTAAAAATGGAATGAAAATTTTCACCCATTGCCATTCTTCTAGTGTTATTGAAATTTTGAAAGAGGCTAAAAAACAGAAGAAGAGATTTCATGTTTTTACCGTCGAGGTTGAACCATTACTTCAGGGAAGAATGACTGCTAAGGAACTTGCTAAATCTAAAATTAAAACAACTATTGGGCCGGACCTTGCAGCGGAACAATTATTGAAAAATTGTGATTTGTTTTTATTTGGAGCTGATGCTTTTACAAATAAAAAGATTGTTAACAAAATTGGTACGCAGACCCTTTGTAAACTTGCCAAGATTTACAAAATTCCAAGATATTCCTGTGGGGCTGGAATGAAATATGCTAAGAGGGTTAAATTAGAAACTCGTTCTGGACGCGAAGTTTGGAAGGATAATAAAAAAGAAATATCGGTTGTTTATCCTGCATTTGATAAAACTAATATGAAGTTAGTTAGTGGGATTGTTAGTGAATTTGGTATTTTGAAAACACAAGATTTTTTGAAAAGGGCTAAGAAAAAATTATTCTTTAACTGAGATGAATTTTGTTACTAATAAAATTCCTAAAACTGAAATTAATGTAACAATTATAGCCTCCACAAGCCTTCCTTGAATAAGACTAACTTGTTTTAATGTTTCTACCCATTCGGAAATAACCTCTCTCCATGAAAGAGCCATTAAAAATCCAAATGCTGCTAGAATTGCTGTTGCAAGAGCCTTTCTTGTTTCTAGAACATATTTTTTTGAGTGAGAGTGTAATCTATGTCTTAATTCCTTTTTTTCTTCCTTTAACTTCTTTATTTCTTTGTCTTGTTTATTTTGTTTTTTCATTAAACATCTAAAACCATTGTTGATTTATATAACTTTTGTTTTTCAATCTTTAGATTATTTGAAGTAATTGCCTTGACATCGTTTGTGAAATGATAGTTTTCTGCTTTATCTCCCTTTAGTGTTGCAGTTAGACTAAAATTATTCTCATCTATTTTTAGATTTTGAATTTTTTTAAAGATTAAGCCTTCTGCGTCTAATAAAAATAAAAACTCTTCTAAAAATTTGTATAAAAGTCCTTCTAAATCTTCAGCCTTAATCTCTATTTTTTTAACTATTTGTTCAACAATATTTATATCTCCATAAATTGTCTCATTTAATGCCTTTGAACATTCGATAAAGAGTTCTTCTTTTGTTTTTCCCTCTGCCTCAAACATAACATCTGCTGTATGCTCTAGAAACTTATAACCCATGAGAAATTAAATGTGAAAAGAGTTTTAAATGTTGTTGTTTGGTGAGATATATGAACTTAATAGATATACATTCACATCTTGAAGGACCTCGTTTTAAGAATCTGGATAAGGTTATTAAGAATGCAAAGAAGGCCGGAGTTAAGGTCATTATTCAATCAGGTGTAAATCCTACTACAAATAGGAAATCTCTTGAAATTGCCAAGAAATATCCCGAGATTAAAGTTAGTTTTGGTTTATACCCTATAGATGCCTTAATCAAAGAGGTTGAGTCTGGAGAATCTAACGATTTCCAAAGGGGAATTGTTGAATTTGATGTTGATGAAGAACTTAATTGGATTGAAAAAAATAAAGATAGGTGTATTGCAATTGGTGAGGTTGGTCTTGATTATAACTGGAAAGATTTTCAAACAGATGAGATGAAAGAAAAACAAAAAGATGTTTTTAGGAAGGTTTTGAGATTGGCTAAGAAGATTAAAAAACCTGTAATTATCCACTCCCGAAAAGCCGAAGAGGATGCAATAGAGATCCTTGAAGAGGAGAAACAGGAAAAAGTTATAATGCACTGTTTTAGTGCTAAAAAAGGTCTTGTTAAGAGGGGTGTTGAGAATGGATATTTTTTTAGTATTCCTCCAATTATTACTCGGCTTCATCACTTTCAAAATTTGGTTAAGATTGTTCCACTTACACAAATTTTAACAGAAACAGACTCTCCATATTTATCTCCCGTCGCTGGTGAGACAAATGAGCCAGCAAATGTTTCTGTTACTGTGAAAAAAATTGCAGAGATAAAGGAGATTTCTGAAGAAGAGGTTGCTGAACAGATTTGGAAAAATGCTGAGAAGGTTTTTGGTCTGAGTGATTAACTTGCCTTCTTGATTTGTTTTTTATAGAATAGACTTCCTTCAATTTGTTTTGCAATTTGTGGCCATTTTTGAGCAAATGTTTTTGTCTTTTTATTCTGGTAAAGAATTCCCACTGGTATCTTTCCATCTTTTGAATTATAGTCAAATTCTCTTGCTAATTCAAATGCTTTTTCTAATTCTTTATTGTCTTCTACTTCATACATTAGTTTATCCTTATTATTTGCATCTGGGTTGAAGATTAGGCAGTCTTGGATTATCTCTACAAAACTAAATCCTTTATGGTCAATTGCTTTTTTTAAGATAGCCGTCGTATGATTTATATTTCTAGCATTACATCTTGCTATAAATGTTGCTCCAGAAGCTAAAGCGAAAAGAACTGGATTTAGAGGTTTATTTTCTTCTCCTTGAGGTTTTACTTTTGTTTTTAATCCTTGCTGACTTGTTGGTGTTGATTGTCCGGTTGTTAGAGAATAACTTTGATTATCATGAACTAGCATTGTAATATTCATATTGTTTCTAAAAGCCATTGGAAGATGCCCAATTCCCTCTGCATAAAGGGCTCCGTCTCCAACAAAAGTTAAAATATGGTTATTTGGATTTCCAATATGAATTCCTTCTGCTGTTGGAAGTGCCCTTCCATGAAGACAATATATCCCGGAGATATTTAGATAGTCAAACATTTTTGCATGACATCCAATATCTGTTGTCATAACGAAATCTTTTTGGCTAAATCCTTTTTCTTCTATTAATTCTACTATTGCATTCTTTGCGCTTTCTAATATCATAAAGTTTGGACATCCAGGACACCAAGTAATTGTTTCTTTTGTTGATAGATTTTGTTTTGATTTCATCAATCAAAATCTCCTGACTTTAGTTTTATCCACTTGGACACACTTTTTAATAAATGGTTTGAACGATGGAATTTACCTTTCCGGTCTTTATCAAAATATGTATAAAGGATTACTTCAATATCTTTTTTCTTTTTAATTAACTCTACAACTGGGGCAAAATCAGAATCTGAAGAAATTAATATAATTTTTCTTACAGTTGGAAATTCTTCTTGAAAAAGACACAGATCTGCAATAATCCAAGAATCAACGCCCTTTTGTTTGAAGGTATTGGTTCCTCCCCTTTCTTTAATTTTTTGGCAACGGCCTTCCCTAACCGTGGTCCATTTTTTCCTATCTAGCATCTTTTTTATTTTATCATATTGCTTTTTCCTAATGTTTTCGTCTTCTGTGGGTATTCTACTTTGAAAAGGAGGAGCCATATAAACAAATAGATGCTTAAGTTTTAAGTTCTCGTTTTTACAAAGATTTCTAAATGTTTGAAAAAATTTCTTTTTCTTCTTATCTTTTAATTCGAACTCCTTTCTTACTAATTTAAAAAAACCATTATCAACTAGAACTAAACATTCATCCATAAAAAACCCCCAAAGAGTTTGAAAAATAAAAACATCCGGCAACCACAAGATCACCGGGGAGTATCGTCACGGTCCGAAAACCGCTGAAATTATTAATCCTTTTTAGTTTATAAGCTTTATTATTCTCCATATTTTTCCCCCATTTGGCCCTTGTAATCACATTTATTGCATCTAAAATTTTGGATTGGCTGGGCCTTTACTTGCCAGGCCTCTGGTTTATAAGCAACATCATCACTTCCGCATTTTGGACATATCTTTTTATTCATTTTCTGTTCACCTTCCCAATCTCCTTACCAATTTCATAAATCATAGCTGCAGCATTGGCCCACAAGGGAAATAACCACAATGGAATTAAGTTTAATATATTCGGAGAAGAATAAAACCAGGCCCCACTAGTTGAGATTACAATCATTTCGACTACTGCGCCTCCCATTCCACCAATAATAAAAACTCCTAGAGTAATAAATGATTTCCATTTTATAAGGCCCAAAATCCCTAATAGGGAAACCATCAAGGCTGTAAGATAAATTTTCTCAGAAAATATAATAACTGTTAGGATATTCAGTCCTGTAAGAACAAAGATGAACAAAAGATTTTTTGATTTTTTCTCTTCTTTTTGCCAAAAATCATCCCATTTCATTTTCTATTCACCTTCTTCTCATCTTTTCTTTTCATTCTTCTTGTAATTTCTCCAACCTTTCTTTTCAATATCTCCGTTCTTAATTCGTCTCTCCAAAAAGGCCTACCATCATATTTTAAAATTCTGTTCTTTTCCTTAATTGAAATTCCCGTTGCCTCTCTTAACAACCTTCCTAGTTGTCCAGTTTGATTGTTTTCTACAAGGATTAGGTTTTTTGCTGTTTCCATCTCTTTTTTAATCTTCCTAGATAAGGGCTTTAGATAAATTACCTGTAAAAATTTAACATCCAAACCCTTTATTGCATCTAGAATTGCTCCTTTTGTTGAACCCCATCCAATAATTAGACTTTTGGAGTTTCTTCTTCCGTAAACTTTTATTCCTTCAATGTTTTTCTCAATATCCTTTTTAATTATCTTGTATTTTTTCATTCTTCCATCAAAATTTCTCTTTGTAATTGTAGCATTTTCTGTTGTGTTTCCGAACTTATTTTGTTCATAGCTTGAAGCCTTTACTATTTTCTTATTTGGAAGGTCTCTATTGAATTTTACAGGTAAAAGTTTTAAATTTGGACAATTAAATGAATATTCACTTTCTGCTATGTGTTTATCTGATAGAATTATTCCAAGAGTATTGTGTTTATATGTTAGGTGCAGTATCTCATTTGTTAATTTAACTGCTTCAGCTGCATCTCCTGGTGCTGCTACAATTCTTGGAAACTCTCCATGACCTGCCCTTAGTGCAATATCTAACTCTGATTGTGCTGTGTATGTCGGAACCCCTGTTGCAGGTCCTGGACGGGAAGCTAAGTAAACGCAAAGAGGGATACTAGATTGACCTTGCATTGATAGACTCTCAGACATTAGATCAAACCCTCCCCCTGATGTCCCCGTCATTGTAATCTTCCCTGCAAAACTAGAACCAAGAGCCATTGAAGCACAACCAATCTCGCTTTCACCCTGAACAACCATTAATTTATCATTTTGTCTTTTTGCTATCTCGTTTAGAACTCCTGTCGAAGGAGTCATAGGATAAGCCACATAAAAGTTAAGTTTTGATTTTACCGCGCCTATTGCTACTGCCTCGCTTCCAGTCATTGTTTTTGGTTTATTCTCTAACTTTGGAAGCTCATTTTTTCTGTGGTATTTGCCATATACTTTTTCAGTTAGATCTGCAGTTTCCTTTCCGAATTCATTTAGTAATTTTGTTCTTAATTTGTTTTTTGGAAAACCAATTTTTGCAAGATACTCGATGGCCATTAAAATATTCAGGTTTTTTTCAGGATTTTTGAACTTTTCTGCAGAGATAATTATTCCTTTTTTTGCAAGATACTTTTTATGAATTCTTTCTGTGTTTTTATCTAATGCTAATATTGTGTCGTATTTTTTTACAGAAGAATTTACTGGATTTTTTGAGATTGAGATTATATTAAAATTGTGTCCTCCTCTGATTAAAGAAGGATAATCTCTGTAATTGAAGATATAATAGCCATGTTGACTTAAAAGTTCTGTGATAATTGATGAAATCTTATTTATTCCTTGTCCTGCAGCACCTCCAATTAAAATTGTTTGTTCTATTTTTTCACCTCTAAGAGAAAATGAATAAAACCTATATAAAACTTTTCCCATTCTCCAAAATCCTTAAATAACCTGTAAGGCTTAATAAATAATGTCAATAAAAGGTTCGTTGGTAGAAACTCTAGAAATTTTAGATAAAGGAAAAATCCCCTTAGCAAACTATGAGGTTTTGGAAGATAAAAAAGATTTGAAAAATTTAACCTTTCCAATTTATATTAAAATAGATTCACAAAAACACAAATCGAAAATTGGTGGTGTAAGGCGCTGCAATAATCAAGAAGAGGCAATGGTTGCCATAAAATATCTTCTAAGGAAATTTCCAAAAAACCTTTTACTTCTTCAGGAGGAGATTAAGGGAAGAGAGATTTTTGTAGGAATTAAGAAAGATAAAATCTTTGGAAAGATCCTTGTTGTCGGCGCAGGGGGAACAAAAGTTGAATCAAAAAAAGATCTTTCATTTAGGGCCTTGCCTGTAAAAAGAACAGATATCAAAAGAATGATAAGGGAATTAAAGATTTATAGAGAGTTGAGGAAGGAAAATAAAAAAGCATTAAAAGGTTTAGTAACCCTTATCAAAAATACATCGCATCTTGCAAAGAAATTAAAGTTTAAGGAATTGGATTTAAATCCGGTTATTCTAACAAGTGATGGGGCCTTTATTGTAGATGCGAGAATAATCTAAACTTTCAATAAATGGGATGGAATTTTCTTTTTAGCATCCTTTCTTTTTTTCTGATGTTCCGCTAAAAAAGTATTTATCTTTTCAATAGTATATTTCTTAAGTTCCCCACTCAACATTTTTCCAGACCTGTAATTCTTTTCTATTTCTTTTAACTTTTTATCATCTTCTTCAAAAAGAAATTTCAGGTATTGGAAACTTACATCTGTATCTGGATTCCCGCCCTTCTTTCTGTGCTCCTCAACTGTTTCTTGCCCTCCGCTGAAAGATTTGTTTATTTTTTTCTGAACAATTTTTGGAGTGTCTGTCAAAGCAATGTAAGAACTTGGATTTGAGGAAGACATTTTACCTTTTGCACCTTGTAATCCCGGCATAAAAATGTGATAGGTTGAAGCAATTGGAATAAATTTATGGTCTTTGTTTCTCTTTGCCATGTCTCTTGAAATTCTAATATGTGGATCTTGATCAATACCCACTGGAATAAATGTTGGAACTGGTTTACCTTCGAATTCTGGAAGTTGTGGATGGTACATATCGGCAGATTGTAATAAAGAGGCATTCATCTTTCCAGGAGTAATATTCCCATAGACTCCTTTAAATTCATTAAAGGTTGCATAACGGGAAAAGTTTGAAGCTAGAGTATAGTATGCATTTGATTTCTTAGGGTCTTGGCTTTTTGAGCTCTGAAAATAAATCTCACATTTTTTTAAATCAAGACCTGCGGCAATATAGTTAGTCAGATACTGCTCAATTGCATTTTCTCTCAATTCATTTAATGGCTTTTGCCTTGCGTTATATGCTTCAAGATCTGCTATAGCAATATAAATTTTAGCACCCAGCTTCTGATAGAAAACCATCTGTTTAATTAGTAGCAGATGTCCTATGTGTAATTCTCCTGTTGGCATAAGCCCCGTCATCATCACAAATGGTTTCTTTTTTTGTATTGATTCAATTATTAATCCAAAATCTCTGTGGGCAAAGACTGTTCCTCTCCTAAATAGAATATTTTCTGTGAATACTTCTGGAAGATCTTTAATTTTTTTAATTCCAAATTCTCTAATTAATTTTTTATAATCTACTTCTGCAGGAGCTTCCCACGGAGTTAGTTCATTCTTTTCACCCATCCATCCCTTAAGAAATTAAATCTTATAAATCTTCGTATTAAGAGACATTTATAACTTTTCCAATCACTTCGCACATCTCTCTTGGATCTTCAAAAAATGGAATTCCTTCTCTTTTCAAAACTTCTTTGGCCATTTCTACCTTATCTCCGCCGAGAAAACAGGCAAAGACTGGCAGTTGTAGCATAGTTAGTAATTTGGCACTCTTTTTCATCTCAGTCATGTATTGGGGGGTTAAGAGTACAATATAAAAACCAATGTCCTTTTCTTTTTCTAAGATCTTAAAAGCATCAAGCTCTCTTTTAAAATTTGCATCTCCAATAATATCAATAGGATTATTATGGCTCCAGTTAAGTGGAAGAACCTTGTTTAGTTTTCTTTTTAATTTATCTTCTAGTTTCATTAGAGATATTTTATTTTCCTCAAGATAATCGCTTGTTAAAACTCCCAATCCTCCAGCATTTGTTACAACACAAGCAGGTCCATTAATTTTCCCGTATTTTCCAATTGCCTTTGCTGTTTGAAACATTTGTTTTACTGAATCACATTCCACTATTCCTGCTTGGTTAAAAATCCCTGAATAAATTCCTCTTTCACTGGAAACAGCAGCCGTATGGCTTTTTGCTGCCCTTTGTCCTCCAACAGTTTTTCCTGCTTTCAAAACTAGAATTGGTTTCTTACAATTTTTACAAACTTCAATAAATCTTCTACCTTCATTATTTTCTAATGCTTCCATATATAAACAAATTACCTTTGTGTTTGGGTCTGTTGAATAGTGTTCTACGAAATCACTAATTTTCAAATTGACTGCATTCCCTATAGAAACAAAACCTGAAAAAGATTTCATTTTATCAATTATTCCCGACCCTATTGCTCCTGATTGGGAAATAAAACTTATCTCTCCTTTTTTTATTTCTCCAGAATAAAAACTCGTATTTATTTTTTCTAGAGGGTTGCTAAAACCAAAACTATTTGGGCCCAATAAATTTATTTTAAGTTCTTCTGCTAATTTCCCAATGTGTTCTTCGAAATCATTATTTCCTACTTCTCCAAATCCTGCAGACACTATTACTGCATTTTTAATATTTCTTTTTGCAATTTGCCTAAGAATTATAGGAGTTGTTTTAGCTGGTGTTGCAATTATCGCACAATCTATATTGTAAGCTATTTCATTTATATCTCTGAAAAGTTTTTGTCCTTGAGCTGACCCACCTTTGATGTTTATTCCGAATACTTCCTTTCCTGCATCTAGTAGATTTTTAAAAATTATATAACCTGGTTTTTCTTCTTTGTCTGTTGCCCCAAAGACTACAAAACGCTTAGCGTTTAGCATGCCAGATAAATCACCCTTCATATAAATCTAAGGTTTGAGGGATTTATAAGGTTTTCAATAGCAAAAAATCAAGCTAATTTCTTTTGCATATTCCAGTTTTAATGGGAGTTAGTTTATTGTTTTTCTTTGAGATACAAGATAAGCAATTGACAATTTGAAAAGAAATAATCTCAGTCCAATCCCAGGCTTATTCTCAACGCCATCTCAACCTTTTTCATATAGAAATCATTCAAATTACAAATCTTCTTTCTAACCCGCCTTTTGTCAATTGTCCTTATTTGATTTAATAAAACTGTTGAATCTTTTTTTAATTTAGAAATATCTTTAGGCAAGAATACATTTGTAGGATACTCCTTAAAAAATTCCTTAGAGGTTACTGGTGCAACAATTGTCAATGGACTAAATAAGTTTCCTTGGTTATTTTGTAAAACTACTGAAGGTCTAAGCCCTCCTTGTTCGCTACCTTTAACAGGTTCAAAATCAACAATTAAAATATCCCCCCTATTTATTCTCATTTACCACTCCCAATCCCTAAAATCTTCAATTTGATCAAATTCCTTAGCAATCTTAAGACTCTCTTCAGCCATCTCCTTATAACCCTCAATCATCAATGCTTCTTGTTTTCTCTTTTGATATTCAACAAATTCTAATAAATATAAAATAACTTGTTCATAAGTCTGTCTCTTTAAATCTTTCATTTGATCCAAGGCAATCTTTACAGGTTCGTTAAGTTGAATTGTTGTTACCATAGAACTATAGACTAACTATAGTTTAAATAACTTTCTGTCTAAATTAATGTGAAGTTTAGCTAAAAAATACTTTCTAAAAATACCTACATGGTTCCATCTTCAGCAACACCTGCATCATCTTCATCTCCACCCTCGGCAGGTAATGTTGCTTGGGCTGGTGTTTCTGGTGCTTTCAAATCATTCGCACTAATAGAATTAATCATGGTCTTAAATTCTTCAAACTTATCTGATGGAATTCTTAATCCCTTTTTTGTCGGTCCAGTATATTGTTCACTTTTAGCATATTCTCTAATGTCTATACCAACACGATCATTAAATTCTTTTATAGCAATAACGATTTCAGTAACAGTACCCTGATACTCGCCTTTCATAATTTTCCCTACATCTTTTTCCATAAGTTGAATAATTATCAAATCTTTATAAAGATTTAGGTGGTGGGGGTTGTTAGAATGGTTTTTTTCCACCAATACAGAAATGACAGAGATTTTCTCTCTTCATTCCAACTTTTTCAAAGGCATTTAGCATTCCTTCAATTGAAAGAAAGAAAACTTCAGCACCTATATTCTCGTTGATTTCCTCTGCAGTTCTACCCCTAACTATGAAGTCATCATTTGGTGGCATGTCTACGCCGTAAATACATCCCCTTTCTACACCGTCCCCTGGAATAACTCCTATTTGTGGAGTGTAATTTAGAAGATAAACTTTCTTCACTCCTTTTTCTAAGAGGGTTTTAACTGCTCTCTTTGAATTGTTTCCCCTAATTGTACTATCATCAACAAGAATAACTGTTTTATCTTTCAGAACTTTTTCTGAATCTTCTCCTTCTATAAGGGGCATAATATATAAATTCGTTTTTATAGAATCTTCACGATCTTTGGTTGTTGAACCTAAAAAAGACCTTTCTCCACGAGTCTTGTAGAAAACTTGTTTGAAGGGTTTTTTAACAATCTCTGCATATCTTCTTGCAGCAAATTCTGGACATCTTGGAAGAAAAGTGACAAAATCTGCTTCTGGTTGAATTTCTTTTGCTAAGGCCTCTCCCAAAATTTCTCTGACTCTTCGGACACTCACACCGTCAATAACTGAGTCAAGATTGGCAATGTAATTGTATTCGAAAAAACAATGTTTCTTTTTTGATTCAATGAGTTTATCCCTTGAATAGTCTCCACCCGAGTGAAGGTAATATGCATAACCTGGTTCTAAGTCTTCTATAAACTTTCCTCCATTTTTTCTAAAAGCTACATCTTCGGAGGCAACAAGATATTTTCCATCCTTCCATCCCAAAACTCCTGGCTTTATTCCCGCACGATCTCTTAAAACAATAACTCCTTCTGTTCCTTTTATTGCAACCGCTAAAGAATAAGCTCCCGGAATTTCTTCAAGAACCTTTTTTTCACCAAATTGTTTGAAAAAATGTAAAAGTGCTTCAGAATCACAGTTAGTTTTTAGGTTTTCTTTTTTTATTAATTCTAAGAATTCTTGGTTCACCTGTCCGTTATGAACTATAACTGCATCACAATCGGTAATAATAACATGTGAACCATTGTCTTTTATTTTTCCACCAATAACATGGGGGTGGGCATCCTGGAGTATTTTATCTTTTCTTCCCCTCGTTGCATATCTAACATGTGCTAGATAGGTATGATACTTTTTACTTGGAAATATTTTGTATAAGTCTTCTATATCTAATTTTTCTACACTTCCAGACCATTTTAAAACATCAATCCCTTCATCTCCAATAAATGCAATTCCTGTTGCCTCCCTTCCTCTGTGTTGAAGGGCTTTTATGAATGAATAAGCATCGTGAAGTGTATGGGAAACGCAGAATCCGCAATTATGTCTCACAAGTCCCATATAGAAAAATATCCTAGAAAGTTTTTAAACCTTCTTGAAATTGTCTGAGAAATTTGTCTTGTGGTTAATCTTAAAAACCGTCAAATCTCCAGAATAATAAGCCCACATCGCATAGTGGTTATTGCACCAGATTGCTAATCTGGACCCTTCGGGGTGCGCAGGTTCGACTCCTGCTGTGGGCGTTTTTAATTTAATTAAGTTTATATAATTAGATTTATTATTTAACATATGGAAAAAGAATTTTTAGTTAAAATACATAAAATTTATAGATGGGTTGTGGCAATCTGTGATAAAGAACTTGGAGGATTAAAAATTGAAGAGGGAAATAAACAATTAGATTTAAGCGGGAATTTTTTCAAAGGAGAACCAAAGTCTGCAGATGAATTAAAAGAGATAATTCGAGACTCGTTAAGCGAGGATTCAACATTCAACATTATAGGTAAAAAATCCTGTCAACTTTGCAAGGAAATTGGTCTAATCGAAGAAACTGGAATAAAAACAATAGATGACATTCCCTATGCTTTGATCCTATTGTAAACTTTATAAACCTTCTTTTTCTTGAAGCTCTATGAGTCCTTATCATAAACCACGAGAAGAAGTAGATCCAAATGCTCCCGTAAGAGTAAGAATTCCTAAAGGAAAAGAGATAATTGGAATAATTGCCCAGAGAGTTGGAGGAAGTAGAATGTTAATCTCCTGTATGGATGGAAAAACAAGGAATTGTAAGGTTCCTGGAAGACTTAGAAGGGGAATGTGGTTAAGAGAAGGAGACGTTGTAATTATAGAACCTTGGGAATTTGATGAAGACAAAGGATATATTATGTACAAATATACAAAAACCCAGGTAGAAAAACTTAAGCAAAAAGGAATGATACAAACAAGTGAAGAAGAATTCTAACTAAATCTTTAAAAACCTTATTTATTTACAAAATCTATGGAAAGAACATACATCAAAGATGCTAATCAAAATATTGGGAAAGAAATCTTATTAAAAGGATTTGTTCATGAAATGCGGGATCAAAGCAAGATTAAATTCTTATTATTGAGAGATAAGACAGGGATTTTGCAATGTATAACCTTTGCAAAAGATAAATTTTTTAAAGATGTCGGTAAAATTTCAAAAGAAAGTGTTTTGGAGTTAACTGGAGAGGCTGTTGAGAGTAAACAAGCACCTGATGGAGTTGAATTAAAGATTAAGAGTTATAAGATATTATCGGAAGCAGAATCTCCCTTGCCTATTGAGATTAATGGTAAGGCCGAAGCCTCAATGCCTGTCCGATTAGACCACAGGTGGTTAGATCTTAGAAACCCAAAAAAACTTCTTATATTTAAAATTTGGACATTAATGGAACAGGCAATGAGGGATTGGTGGAAGGAAGAGGGGTTCCTCCAAGTATACAGTCCAAAATTTATGGGAGCCGCAAGTGAATCTGGTGCCGAACTTTTCGAGGTAGAGTATTTTGGGAAGAAAGCCTATTTAGCCCAATCACCACAATTTTATAAACAAATGGCAATGGCCTCTGGGTTCGAAAAAATATTTGAGATTGGACCAGTTTTTCGAGCTAACAAATCTCATACCCGAAGACATGATACCGAATTTACAATGATTGACATGGAGCTTTCATTTATTGAATCTCATGAAGATGTTATGAGGGCAGAAGAAAGCTGGATTGCTTATTTTATATCAAAAATTAAAAAAGAGTATGGTAAAGAGATCAAAGAAGTATTTGGAGTTAATATAATTGTACCAACAACCCCCTTTCCGAGAATCCCCATGGGCGAGGCACAAAAACTCTTAGCTGGACAAGGGTATAAGGGGCCAAAGGATGATTTTGATGCAGAGGGGGAAAAGATGTTCTCAGAGATTGTAAAAGAAAAATATGGTCATGAATTTGTATTTGTAACTGAATATCCTTGGAGCATTAGGCCATTTTATCACATGAAGAGCGAAACTGGTGAAACTAATAGTTTTGATTTAATCTGGAAAGGAACCGAGATAACAACCGGAGCACAAAGAGAACACAGACATAAAATTTTAAGAGAACAGGCTATTGAAAAAGGATTAAACCCCGACTCTGAGGGGATGAAAGATTATATGAGTTTCTTTAAGTACGGATGTCCTCCACATGGAGGGTTTGGACTTAGTCCCACAAGAGTTTTAATGTTGTTATTGGATATTAATAACGTCAGAGAGGTTACATTCTTACCCAGAGATACAAGCAGATTAACCCCATAAACCATGGGTATACCAAGGTATTAACATCCTCATAGGTCTATCTTCTTGCATATCGTGCTAAATCAACCCGGGGTATATATCGGTATACCAAAACAAAACATTTATATAGTAGTTTTGCCTATATGTTTTATCAATGTGACGCCTATTGACACCAAAAAATGCCGATGACGCCAGGAGTTAAAAATGTCACAAAAAACAATTGGGGTAGGCCCCGAAACAACGGCGCAAGATAATTCTGCTAGATATGATAGTCAAAGAATATCAAATTATTGTTCGAATGTATTAAATTCGGATGAGATGAATTTACACTTTGCTCAAGGACACGGTTCAGAATCAATATATGCTCATGCTAGGGCAAAAAGATTAATTAACGAACCAGAAAAAATAGTTTTTAGGCATTTATTGAATCATCACTTAGTGCTTTTAGATCAAGCTCATTATGTAAGAACGGAAAGGATAGAATGGATGCCATTTGAAAAATATGCTCTTGGGAAACATTTGAGACATGATCCCGACAATCTTGAATTGGCCAAATTCATACTAGAAAAATCTAGTCCATCTGAATTATACCGATACTATTATTTCTTTAGATTCCCAGATAGGGTACAGTTGGATCGTGCGTCACATCTTCCCAGTGATATTCTTAATTAGCCCCAAAACCCTTAAATAATTCTTTTAATTACATATCTTATGAAGATTGACAAACAAAAAATACTTATTCTATTAGGATTTATTGCTGCAGCAATTGTTTTAATTTTGCTGGTTAGCGAACTTAACTTTCCTGTAGTTAAGGATCCGCAAGAATCTTGTATCCGAGAAAATTTGACCTGGATTGAAGGAGCAAACGAATGCGAATTTATGAATCAGAGCGCTTGTGAGTCTCTAAGCGGAAAATTTAATGAATGTGGAAGTGCTTGTAGGCATAATAATGAAAGTACCTATTGTATTTTGATGTGCATTCCTTACTGCAAATTCAATTAAACATACTTTTTTAAAACGCGTTTCTTTTATTTTTTTATGGTAAATGATGCAACTTGGCATGAAGTAACCGAATCTGAGAAAGAAGAGATTAAAAAGAAGGCTAAGGACCTTCTAGATGAATTTTCTGAAAAACTTGAAAAGGTTGGCGGAAAAGAATTTCATTTCGAGAATGATTCTGGACTCAGAGAAGAGGGAAGACCTGTGAAAACACTGAAAGAATTTAGAGAGACAACATTGTCAAACGCTCCATTTGTCGAAGATGAATTTATCACGGCAGAGAAAGCTGGGTGGAACAAATGAAAAAAATAAAGTTATACTCAATTGGGAATAAGAAAGATTATAATTATTATGTATTCGATAAAAAAAATAAAGTTATAGAAATTATTGCGAAAATACTAGGTGCTGTATTTCAAGCGTCTTGGCCTCTTTATTCTGAAAATCACGATACTGGCAAATCTAGGAAAATTAATTTTGAAAATTCAAAAGAAGGCCATAGCAATATTATCGGGGGAAACTCTAATGCTAAAATCGACGTATTCTATGGTGCCAAAAAGTTAACTCTTATAATCCACTGTAATCTGTCTCTTCGAAGAAAATTAAATGAAAAATTAGGGGAAATAAGCCATATGCCAAAACAAAAAATTAGGAAAACGGTAATTGATGCAAGTCCACCAAAAAATGGTGTGCTATCTGATTTTAAACCAAGGAGATTAAAGAAAAAATGAATCTCAAACAAAAAGTCCAACAAATAAAGAAAGGAGAGTTTAGTGCAGTTGAAAATGTGATACAGTTTGGCGAGAAAATTAAAAAAGATAATAAAAAACTAAACATATTTTTACATTTAAACGATGAAGCCATTAATGAAGCTAAGGAAATTGATTCTCGAATAAAAAAAGGTAAGAAAGTTGGTAAACTGGTAGGACTTTGTGTTGCTATTAAGTCTAATATTTGTGTAAAACACATGATTACAAATTGTGCCTCCAAGGTTTTAGAAGATTTTACGGCATCCTATGATGCAACAGTTATTCAAAAACTAAAATCCGAAGATGCAATTGTAATTGGAATGGTAAATATGGATGAATTTGCTTGTGGGGCTAGTGGGGAGACATCTGCATTTGGTTCAACTAAAAATCCTTCAAATCTAGAACTAATTCCCGGAGGTTCTTCATCAGGTAGTGCTGCAGCAGTTGCAGCAGACTTTTGTGATTTTGCTCTTGGTTCAGACACCGGAGGTTCAATTAGAAATCCTGCATCTCATTGCGGTGTTGTTGGCCTTAAACCAACCTATGGTGTTGTATCTCGTTATGGACTTTTGGATATGGCAATGAGCTTTGACCAAATAGGTCCTTTGGCAAGAACTTCAGAGGATGCAGAATTAATTCTTTCTGTAATTAAAGGCCAAGATAATTTAGACAGTACTACAGAAGATGGAAAATATTTAAGTAAATCCAAAAAGATTATTGGTTTAGTAGATACTTCTGAATTTGCAACTCCCGAGATAAATAAGATTATTGAAGAAAAGGCAAAAGAACTTGCAAAAAAGAAGGGATTTAAAATAAAAAAAATAAAACTTCCATTAGATATTTCGATTGAAACATATTATCTTATGGTTTATGTTGAATTTTTCTCTGCAACACGAAAATATGATGGACGTAGATTCGGAAAGGCAATTGATAAATTTGGTGGATCTGAAGTTCAAAGGAGAATTATTGGAGGAAGTGAAATTACAAGGGCTGAATTCGAAGGGAAGTTTTATAGAGAGGCATTAAGAGCAAAAAATTATATTATGGGAGAATTCCAAAAACTTTTCAAAGAAGTTGACGCAATAATTCTTCCAACAGTCCCAAAATTAGCACATAAACTTGGAGAGAAAATTTCAACTAAGGAAATGTATTCATATGATGTTTTCACAACTCTAGCAAATATAGCACAAATTCCTGCAATCTCGGTCCCTGCTGGAGAAATTGAGGGCAAGAAGCTTGGTTTACAGATTTTAGCTGATAAATTTAATGAAAAAATTATTTTTGAATTGGCGAAGGGGATTTAATTTTCTTCTTTCTTAATTGCCATTGGTGCTTCTCCGCCGTGCCAAGTGAATCTTGGTCTAACTCTCATTGGATAAATTCTTTCACTATTGTCATCAAGAATAATTGCACTTCCTTTTAATTTTGGCAAACTGTTAATCTTGTCTGTTATATTCGAATAAAGATAGCTTTGTGTGATTGCATTCAGGGCTTTTACATCTAATTCAGAAGTAACTTTATGTGAAATGACTATGTCTGATTGAGTAATTGCATCTGTGTGTATTTTCCCGGGCTGTTGGGTTGCTAAAATAAGACTAAGTCCTGGCTGTCTACCCTCCCTTAGAATTTGAATTAAGGCATCACTTGCAGGAGTTTTACCTAAACTTTCGTGAACTAGAAATTCATGAGCTTCATCAATAAATATCCAAACCAAAGGCATTTCTCTCTGTACTTGGTGTTTGTCCCAATTAACTCCTTGTTGAATTGACTGTACTTCTTCTACTTTTCTGGAGGCCATCCTCTCATTAAATAATTTTTTTGAAACTAAACCAATTACTAGTGCACGAACATTGAAAGATCCGATACTTGCATACATTGAAAGGTCAATAATTGTTGTTTGTCCCGCTTTTATTAAATCTTTAATCTCGGTTCCATTTTTTTCATCAAAAACTCCCCAGCTTTTTGCAGCTTCAAAAAAAGCGACTGCTGAATTTTTTGATTCTTGATTTATTTCCTCTATTTGATTAAATTTATTAAAAATGTCTTCAAAGGAATAACTTTTCTTTTCTTCTTTTAATTTACTAATTGCCCTTTCAATTGCAACTCCAACAGGATCTGTGAATCCGAGGTTAAAAACACCTAACCAATCTCCTGCATCCAAGGCACTTATCTTTATGGCAAATTCCTTATCAATTGAGATTCCCTTTTCTCTCATATCCTTAAAGTGGCCAAGAGGAGCAAAGACCTTTACTGGGACATTTTTAGATTTTAAACCCCATTCATCTAAAAGAGCTTTATCTTTTTCATTCTTAAATTTCATTGTCCAATAGATCCCCATTGTATCAAATATTAATGATGCAATGTTCCCTGCTTCTTCGCCATTTAAATCAGAAATTCCTTCTGCAATTGTAGCCAATGAATACGATTTTCCCGATCCCCTTTTTCCAGCTACTAAAATTACGTGTGTTCTTGCAACGTCTAAAAAGATAGGATTAGAAAGCGAGGTATATTGGCCCATTTTAACATAACTCTTTCCAAGATAAGCCAGACCTCTTTTCCCAAAGGCTAATTTATCTGATTCATTTCTTCCAACAATTAAATCACATGCCATAAAGTATATAGAAAAATAAAGTTTTTAACCTTATCCAAAGAATACCTTGGAACTAAAAACAATTATCAAAGTTATTACCACAAGAATAAAGGAATGCTTTACACCATAAGAGATTTTCCCGTGAGCAAGTTTTCCTATAACAAGTCCTGCAAAAACAGATTGTGTTAGAATCATAATTAGTAAAGGTGAAGCCAATTTATCAACATTTAATTTTTCAGTACCAATGCCAAAACCCCCTAGGCCCGTTACGTCGGCTAACAAGGGTAAGATCATATATTGCAAGACTAACATAATCGCAACAAAAATTAGGAAAATCAAATACCCTTGCATTGTAAGGTTAGATATTGTATTCTGTCTTTCTTTTTTAAGATCCTCTATTTGATTTACAGAATTGGATACAGATTCAATAATTTCTTCAACCCTTCCTCCTGCTCTTTCTGCCTGGGAAATTAGGCCTACCGCCCTTCTTATAACGCTACTTCTTGTTTCCTTAGCAAAGATTGTTAGGGCATTCTCAAGACTAATTCCGAGCTTAATCTGGTTAGCAAGTTTATCTATATTTTCACTCAAAGAGGCATAATCTCTAGATTTTAAATTGATAATTGCCCTGGTAATAGGTGTTCCACTTTTCACATTTTCAACCAGATCTCTTGTGAACTCTAGGAACTTCCCTTCTTTCTCCTTAATTAGCATCTGTCTTCTAACAATTCTTAAAACAAAGGGGGCGAAAAAGATAATTATTCCAAGTATTGAAAGGAGGTAGAATATTGGCCCAATTCCATCAAGGAGATATCCTATCCCTGAAAGAATAATGGCTAAAATTCCTATTAATCCTTGAGATATTATTTTCTTGTTCATTGTGTCTCCGGTTGTTTAAAATTTAATACTAAGATAAACAAGACATTCAAAATTACAATCCCCATAACACTAAAAAGAATAATGTTTCCAAATCCAATTGAATTGGAACCCAATCCAACCATGTCCATAATTATTGCTAAAAGTATAAATATCAGAGGGGCAGCGATTAGGACGGAGATATAAATATCCAGAAATGTGCTGGCAAGGTCTATATATTTTTTTCTCTCGAGCTTATAGTCAACTAAAAAACTTTCAGATTTTTTTTCGAGATAACTCCTTAGTTCCCCGCCATTATTCAAATTAGTTGCAATTCCTCCAAGAAGTTCGGAAAGTTTATTGTTTCTTGTTTTTTTTGCAACATTTTTTAGAGAACTACTAATATTATATCCAAATACTGTTACCTGGTTTAACACTTTTCTAATCTCGAATCCAACACTAGGATAATCTCCAGAAGAGCTAATAATCTCAAAAAGTTTTATTGGTCCAATATTGGCCCCTGCAAGGGCCCCCATATGGATTGTTGCGAATGCTATTTCAGAATTAATTTTCTTATCTATTTCATTAGCCCTAGATGAAGGGTAGAGATAAAATAAAATAAAGAGAGTAATTGGCAAGATAACCGTGCCAATAATCAGGTTAAGTCCAACAGAAAAGAAAAGAGCAATACCAAAAATAATCGAAAGAAGAACTGATAACAACATCATAGAAATATATGTTTGTGGAATTATTGCAATATTTGCAGCTTTCAAATCTTCGGAAAGTCCACGATTGTAGATTAATAATTTAGAGGATAATTTATGAAAGATTTTTGTTGAGAATTTTATATAATAATTCCCTCCATTAACTTTTCCATTCTTTTCTTTAGATTTTAGAACGTTTCTAAGGATATTTAGGTTTTTTAAATAATTTTTCTTGGTTTTTCTTAGAATAAAAACCTTCTTTCTTCTCAAACCCTCTACAGATACTAGTTCTTTAGAATTTTCAGATTCTCTTAGGATTAAAGGTATGGGTGCATTAAGAATCTTTATTTGTTCTAAGGAGGCTTCAGTTATTTTTTCTTTTTTAGTCTCGCTGTCATCCCTTATTAGCTCAAGGATTTCTCTTTCCTCTCCCAAATTTGACATTATGTTACTTTTCATTCTTTCCTCCCGTAACTTCAGTTTCAATAATCTTTTGAATATCTAAGATCATTGATCTCAATCTGTTGATTCCTACTTGGTCACCTTTTTCAACCAACTTCTCAAGCTTTGCTGTGGCGTCTTCCATAGAACCAATCAATTGCCATAAATAACTTATATTTGCCATCATCTCTTGTAATTTCCGTAGTTAAGGTCCTTTATTAAATTAATTCTCATAGATATTTAACACAATTAGTCTTGGAGAATATGTGTTGCCTTCTGCAGAAATAATTCTTGAATACGAAATTACCTCCTTATCAGACTCATATTTGTTAATGGATTCCTCTCCAAGAGGATAAACTTCAAAATTGTAAGAGTTTTGATCTCCAAGCATCCCTTCAAAATAATTGGATAGCGGTTCCGTTTCACCTTCCAATATACTTTCTCTTAATGAAACATTCAAATCAATATTTTCTAAGATGTTTTTAATTCTAAGATCCCTAGTCTCTTCAAGAAAATCTGACCCATCATCCGTTTGATTTAGGAGAAAAAGAAAACTTCCCATTATTAACATTGTAGCAAGGCTTGCCTCAAAAACTTTGAACCATCCAGACTTATTTACCATGACCTTACCACCATCGACATAGTTTTAATTGTTCCATCTGAAAGAATAACTGGTGCAGAGTATTCTAAAACATAAACTTCTGCATTCTGGGGAATTGCCCTATTCATACTAATTGAAGAATCTGTGAATTCAATAGAGAAATCAGATAAAGCTCCAATTCCCATTCTAGATTTTAAAGTTTCATAATCTGAGTCATACTCTTCTTTTATAAGTTGAATTTTATCAAAAGAATAATAATTTTCAACCTTCATGGGTCCAATTATGTAGTCATTTTCAGGAAGACCACAGTTGAATGAAGAAACACCACTCGTCCAATTCCCAAAATAAACTCTAAATTCTTGAGGGGGGTTATCTATGTGGAGTTCTTTTTCTGAAAGTTTTGTAGTCCCTTCTGAACCTAAGATTTTTGAATTGGAATATTTATCAACAGGGTAATCTTGTAGGTTGAGGACAATACAATTAGGAAGGGCATCTTCTAACTTCACTGAAAAAGAAACAATCTCGGAATTAACTTCCTCCGAAAAAGAAACAAAAACATTGTTTAAAATATAAGATTTTCCACCGTCGTTATCTATGTTCTGGATAAATGTGAATGTTAAGATTATGGCCCCCATTAGCATTACAAAACCGATTAGCATTTCGATATGCCCTGTCCCAGTTTTGCAAAAATAGGGCTTGTTTATAGATATTGGGGAAAAAGTACAACCTCTCATAAAAATAATTGGCATTCAAACTTTTAAATCTATGTAAAACTAATAAAAATAGAATCTAAAGTAGGCTCCCTTGCCCACCTTAGCTCTTTAAAAAAAATTCAAATTAAAGAGTTTAGATAGTTTATTCTTCGTCAGAACTTTCTTCTACAGCTTCAGCCGGAGCTTCAGCTTCTTCCACAGGGGCTTCTTCCGCAGCTGTTTCAGCTACAGGTTCTGCATCTGCTGGTTCTTCAGACGTTTCTTCTGCCTCAGCCGGAGCTTCAGCTTCTTCGTCGTCAGAACTTTCTTCAGCTTCTGGTTCAGCAGCGTCTTCTGCAGCTTCTTCAGCTACTTCTTCGCTTGCTTCTTCAGTCACTTCAGGTTCAGAAGTTGTTTCTTCAGAAGTATCTGCACTCTCTTCTTGAGTTGTCTCTTCTGCTTCTGGAGCAGCTTGAGCTTCCTCAACTGGTTGAGTCATTTCTTCTTCCATAGAACATCAAGAATATTTCCTTTTATAAGCCTTTAGTTATACTATACAATAACGAAACTCTAATCATAATTTCCATTGAAGTTAGAACTGTTCACACCAGAATTAGGATTACTTCTTGCAGCAATAATATCATCAATTCTTAGAACCATAATGGCAACTTCCGTCGCTGAAGAAATGGCCTGCTCCTTAATTTTTGAAGGTTCTATAATTCCCCCGGCCCAATTATCCTCTATCTTATTTGTAAATAGATTAAGTCCAAAATTCTGGTTTCCAGAGCTATGACTTGTTTTAAGTTCTGTTAAAACATCAATAGGATCAAGCCCCGCATTTTCTGCAAGAGTTACTGGAATAAATTCCAATGCATTTGCAAATTCTTCCACGGCTAACTTCTCTCTTCCGCCAAGAGTATTAGAATATTCAAAAATCTTTTTGTTAAGTTCCATTTCAATTGCCCCGCCACCTGCAACAACCCTTGAACCTCCCAAGATTGAACTTAAGTCTCCTATGGCATCCCTAAGTGCTCTTTCAACTTCGTCTAAGAGGTGTTCAGTTCCACCATTGACCATAATTGTTACAACTCCAGGTTTTTCACAATCTGTAATGTAAGTCATATTATCTTCTCCTTCTTTTATTTCTTCCACGACTCCAGATTTTCCAAGGTCTTCTTCGACCATTTTCTCTATTTTTGAAACAATTTTTCCGTTGGTAACTTTTGCTATTGAAGCCATATCACTTTTTGGGACTCTCCTAATGGCATAAATTCCTGCATTCGCTAAATAAAATTGAATAGCATCATCAATTCCTCTTTGACAAATAAGGACATTTGCACCTAACTTCTCTAATTTTTCTACCTTTTCCTTTAGAGTTTTATCTTCGTGTGAAATGAATTGTTGTAGTTGCTCTGGACTAGAAACTGAAATTCTTGCCTCTGTTTCAGGAGTTCTGATTTCTAAGGAATCTTCAACTAATGCTATTCTTGCATTCTCTATCCTCTGAGGCATATGCACATTAACTTTTCCATTGTCTAAGACAATTCCTTTAATCAAAGAACTCTTTTTTATTTCAGGGCCTTTCTTTTTTTGGATTCTAATATTCTCTGGATCCAATTTTCTTCCATCTGCAACAATTTTAACTGCATCTACAATAATTTTACTTAGAACTTCCCTTACATACTCAACGCCCTTCCCAGTCATTGCAGTATTTGTAATTTTAATTAAATCTTCTTCGTCAGTTATTTCAAAAGATAACTCTTTTAGGAGTTCTAGTGCCTTATTCGCTGCCAACCTATAGCCTTTAGAAATTACTGTTGGATGAATTTTTTTATCTAAAAGTCTTTCTGCGTTTTCTAATAATTTCCCGGCAAGCATTACAGAGGTAGTAGTTCCATCGCCAACTTCTTCTTCCTGGGTTTTTGCAATTTCTACAATCATTTTTGCAGCAGGATGTTCAATTTCCATTTCATCAAGGATTGTTGCCCCATCATTTGTGATAATTACTCTTCCTGCCCGATCAACTAGCATTTTGTCCATTCCACAAGGACCAAGGGTGGTTTTAACAGTTTCAGAGATAACTCTTGCAGCCAGAATATTTGTTCTCTGAGCATCTTTTCCAAGAACTCTCTCATTATCTTTGCTTATTGCTTCTTCCATAACTTAAAGGGCTTAATGTCCCTTTTAAGAATTATTATACTCTAGAAGATATAAAAAATAAAAAAATAAAAATTAAATTTGTTTAACAGCTAGCAATTTCAACATAGTCAGTCTTTGAACATTCTCTCTCTTGTTCTCCAGACATAACGATTGGCATTATAGCAACTTTGTCAGGTTTACTCATATTAATTGTAAAAACTTTTGTTTCCCCACTTCCTGGAGCACTTGTCACGTTAGCTGGCGTAATGTCGCTTCCATCTTTAGAAGCAAAAATTTTAATGCCTGTAATATTGATTTCACTAGGATCTCTTCTTATCTGAACCTTTAGGGTTGTAGTGTTGTTGTCATAACAGGTATACAAATCACTTTTAACAATACTTACGCTCGTGGCAACTTGTGAACAAACTGTACTTCCATCAAGGTTATCCTTAACCATCGTGATTATCTTTGGTCCGACAAATGCTAGAATTCCGAAGGTTAACATCAATACTAAAACTGTAGAAACGATTGCTGAAATAGCTCTTTTATCATTTTTTCTCATAATTAAATCATACCCCCTTTCATACTATCTTCCATATTTCCATCTTTATAAGCCTTATTATAGTGTCTTTTCTTTTCCGTTTTTCATACAAGCATATGGACGATTAGAATCTTCCCCAACCACCTTTCCAAGAAGAGATGGATAAATGATAACTTTTTCAGAGAGTTCCCCATTCATAAAGAGATTGATTTCTCTTCTAAGGTTTTCTCCAGGACCAACACTAAATTTATATTCTTCTACGGTCGAATCTCCATTCATGTGTTTTTCTATTAAAAAATTAAATATGGGGTGGTTTCCCCGATTAACAATTTCAAGGTCATAGGTTCCTGTATCGGCATTTTTCAAAATCAAGTCAATGCTAAAGTCAATTTCATCACATAGTTTTGAGATTGGTTGGTCTTTCTTCTCAATTTGCTCGCCAATAAATCCTCTTGCCCAAGTGAAAACAATTCCTGCTAAAATTAAAACCAACATAATCAATAAAACGGAAGCAACTATTGGAGAAATTCCTCTCTTTTTTGAGTTTAACACCATAGAATTATTATTGAACCATTATTTATAAAAGTATCTTCGCCTTTATGTTTGTTAAGAACATTCAATTGCAAAACTGTCCCCACCATTACAATAGTTCTTGTTTGAACCTTCTTGAAGATAGGGCTGGACCTCTACAAATTTTAGTGTTGTAATTCCAGTTCCAAATTTAGAAAACTTGAGATTTTCTTTGTACTGTTTTCCAATTAAAATCTCTTTTCCTGGATCAAAACTATAGAATCCAGATTTTGCTCCGGCACGATCATTAACCCTTATAACAAAACCATCGACGTGATACCTTCCATTATTTTTGACAGTTATGTTTAAAGACTTATCAAAATTCGAAATGCAATTTGCTTCGGCAATTATTAAACTAATACCTTCTGGACAATCCTCCATTTCCCCATTACTCTCTCCGACATAAAATCTTAGCCAGCTAAAGACAAGAGCAGAGAGGGAAATTGTAATCCCGATTAGGATAACGTATCCCACAATAACACTGATTGCTCTTTTATTACGAGAATCCAACAAATACTTCATCATTTTCCTCCAAGATTATTAAAAAGTGAGCAATTCCACCAGGGTAAACAGTTACAGAGGTCTCTTCACCATTTAGTGTGATTAAAATCTCTTCGTTAGTTTGATAAATTTTAGTCTGTTTTTGAGAACCTTGGTCAAAACTAAGCTCTTCAACTACTAATGAAGTTTCTGGATTCGAGATATAACTTTGAAAAGAGATATTTTCAGAGCCGTAGATAAAAATAAAATTTGCGTTAGGATAACTTTCCTTAATATATTCTGAAGCTAGTTCTGTGAAGTTCTCAATTACATTTTCTCCAGTAAAGAGATTGTATTCAAGTGTTTTCAGCATTTCGCCTTGGACATTTTTCGCAAGATACTCAAATTGGTAGTTTGGCGAATCATTAAAAATCGAGTTTTGTAAAAGTCCAAACCCTAAAATTATTATCACAAATAAGAAAGATCCAATTAAAAAAATCTGTCCACCCTTCTTTTTCATTAAATTAGTTGAATTTTCACAAATATAAACCTTTTTATATAAATTTAAATAGTCTTAAAATCTTAATAATTTATGGTGGTTGGAGGAAATGCAGATTTAATCAATTCTCTGGTGGGACCCCTATTTCAAATAAGCCTTATCAAGTCTATCGGTTTAATTACTCTTTTTATTGTTGCTTACTCCATTTTTGTTTTTTACTTCTATAGATTTCTTGCAAAGAAGAATATCCTTAACTTAAATTTAACAAAGTATAATCAATACGAATTTGGAACGGTCTATAGGTTTTTTGCCATAGTCTTCTTCATTTTGGAATATCTTTTGATTCTGCCTTTTATAACCTTCTTCTGGTTTGGTGTTCTTTCCGTTTTAATGTTAGTATTATCTCAAGGAATGCCCATAACTCAGATCTTAATTGTTGCTGCAAGTTTAATCGCGGCAATTCGTATAACTTCATTTGTTTCAGAAGATCTCTCAAGAGATTTGGCAAAGATGATTCCATTGGCCTTGTTGGCGATGGCAATAACTTCTGCTAATTTTGATATGGGAGTAGTAGTTGAAGAATTAAGAAAAATACCCTCACTTTTGACGATGTCTGTTAACTTCCTAATCTTTATAGTTGGAATTGAGGTCGTTATGAGACTAATAGACTTTGTCCTAAACTTTTTTAGAAAAGATGACTCGGACGAAGAAGAAGAAGCGTAATTAGATTTTTAAAGCGTCATAATGTAAGAATCCTATGGAATCTCAAGATATTTCAGGACTAGACACTATCAATGTAGGAATTGTGGGCCACATCGATCATGGAAAAACTACTCTCCTCTATAAACTAAGTGGCCAATGGGCAGATACACATTCAGAGGAATTGAAAAGAGGAATAACCATAAAATTAGGATATTCAGATGCTCTTGTCAAGAAAAAGGACGGGAAATACATTGTAGATAAAAAATCTAAGGAAAAACCCTTACGTTACATAACTTTTGTAGATGCTCCTGGCCACGAAATGTTAATGGCAACAATGCTTTCTGGATCTGCAATTATGGATGCGGCAGTTTTAGTTGTTGCTGCAAATGAAGGAATCAAACCCCAGACTGCAGAACATCTTGTAGCTCTTAAGGCAAAGGGGATTAAAAAAATAATTATTGTTCAGAATAAAATAGATTTGGTTTCAAAAGAACAAGCGATAAGAAGCTATGAAGATATTAAGAAGTTTATAGAGGGTACGATTGCTGAAGGTGCACCTATAATCCCAATTTCTGCACAACAGGGAATTAATATTTCTTACGTTTTAGAGGAGCTAATGGTTTTAAAAGTTGAACAAGAAACAAAAGAAAAAGATCCTGTTTTTTTCATTGCAAGAAGTTTTGATATTAATAAACCTGGAACTGAAATAAAAAATCTTCACGGAGTGGTTTTGGGAGGGGCATTAAAATGGGGAACTTTGAATGTTGGAGATGAAATAGAAATAAAACCTGGATTTTCATATAAGAAACAAAACGTTACTCATTACAAAACACTAAAGACAAAAATAATCTCGATGCAAAAAGGACCTTACAATGTTAAGAAAGCTATTGCTGGAGGAAGTCTTGCAATAGAAACCGAACTTGACCCCTCTCTTGGAAAATCAGATCTTTTAAGTGGAGGGATTGCAGGAATTAAAGATAGCTTACCAGAACTTACAGAAAAAATTAAGATTAAATATAAACTTTTTGAAACAGTTTTGGGTCTTAATACGGGAAAAGAAGAAAAAGTTGGAAAAATGATCAATGGTGAACTATTAATGCTAAGTATAAACACCTCTACAACTGTTGGACCGGTTAGGAAGGTTGATGGTGAATCTATTGAAGTAGAATTAAAGATTCCCGTAGTTCCAATTGAAGGAGAATCTTTAGGTATTGCTAGAAATTTTAATGGTCACTGGAGATTGATTGGAATTGGCGAAATCGTTTAGATTACAATCCTTCCGAAACTTCTAATTTTCCACTCTTTTTCAACTCTTCATTAACTTCTTCAATTCCTTCAATTTCTTCGTCGGTCGGTACTCTAATTAAATCACCAACTTTATCACCATCCTTCAAATTAATTACTCTAACTCCTTGTGTTGCTCTTCCCATAACCCTAATTCTTGTTAGGGGAGTTCTTATTACAATTCCTTTATTAGTCATTACGATTATACTATCATTCTCAAAAACAGAAGTGCTATTTACTATCGGCCCAGTTTTATCTGTAACTTTCATATTAATAACTCCCTTTCCTGCCCTTCCCGTCAAACGATAATCTTCAACATCAGATCTCTTTCCATAACCTTTTTGGGTTATAGTCATAATAGAATATTTATCCTTCTCTTCCTTAGGTATAACGCTAAGACTAACAACTTTATCTTTCTCATTCAGCTTGATTCCTCCAACACCGTAGCTTGCTCTTCCCATTGCCCTAACTTCTTTTTCCTTAAATCTGATTGCTTGCCCCTTCTTTGTGACTAGTAAGATTTCTTCTCCTTCCTTTATTTTCTTAACATCAATTAGGGAATCTTCAGTTTCTGCAACCTTTATAGCCTTTATTCCACCCTTTCTCGGATTGGAAAATTGACTAAGTTCTATTTTCTTAACAACACCTTTCTTCGTCGCCATCATCAAATAATTTTCAAACTTCTTAACCGCAATTACAGAAGTAACTTTTTCATCTTTAATCTCTAGCAAGTTTACAATTGCTTTTCCTTTTGCGGTTTTTCCATTTTCTGGAACTTGGTAAGCCTTGAGCCAATGAACCTTTCCTTTATCAGTAAAGAATAATAAATAATCATGTGTAGAACATGTTAAGAGTTCCTTAACAAAATCTTCTTCGGTTAGTGAGTTTCCAATAACTCCCTTTCCACCCCTCTTTTGTTCCTTATACTGTTCAACATCTATTCTTTTGATATAGTCTTTCTCTGTAATTGTTACTACAACATCTTTTTTCTTAACAAGATCTTTTTCATCAAACTCTTCAACACCAACACCGCCATAGCGAGTTCTTCGACGGTCACCATACTTCTCCTTTAGTTCTTCAAGATCTTTTTTAATAATCTTCAATATTTCATGCTCATTTCCAAGTATTTTTTGTAATTTCTCAATAATGGATTTCAGTTCTTTTTCTTCTGTCTTAAGTTTATCTTGCTCTAAAGATGTTAATTGACTCAACTTCATATCCAAGATTGCTTCTCCTTGTTTCTGGCTTAATTTGAATTTGTCCATCAAAACTTTCAAAGCTTCAGCTTTTGTTTTGGATGCACGAATTAACTTAATAACTTGGTCAATGGAACCTTGGGCAATTAAAAGACCTTCAACAATATGTAATCGCTTCTCTGCCTTATCTAGATCAAATTCTTTCTCTTTTCGGATTACCTTCTGTCGGTGATTTACATAAACTGTAATAAATTCCTTTAAATTCATGAGTTTTGGTTTCTGCCCAACAAGAGCCAACATATTTGCATTGAAACTAATTCGAAGACTTGTATATTTGTATAATCTATTGATGGTGAATTGGGGGTCTGTATCCTTCCTCATTTCTATTACAATTCTTACTTTTCCTTTGCTTGATTCGTCACGAATATCACTTACATCTGGAAGTTTTTTATCCCTTACAAGATCTGCAATTTGTTCAACTAGATTTGATTTATTAACTTGATAGGGAATTTCGCTGATGATTATCTTTAATTTTGAAGATTTTCTTTTTGGTTCTTCAATATCTACTTTTCCATCAAGTGTTAATTTACCCTTACCTTCTTCATACATTTGTTTAAACTGACCAGATACAGTTCCACCCGTTGGAAAATCAGGGGCCTTGATAATTTTTATTAAATCTTTTATTTCACATTCCTGGTTGTCAACATAATATAGAATTGTATCACAGACATTGTGCATATTGTGGGGGGGCATATTTGTAGCCATACCTACGGCAATACCTGAAGCACCATTAAGTAAAAGATTTGGAATTTTTCCTGGAAGTAAAACTGGTTCTTCTTCTTCATTTGAATAGTTTGGCCTCATCTCAACAGTTCTTTTTTCAATTGAATCGAGTAATTCTGCGGCAATTTTTTCCATTTTTGCTTCAGTATATCTATCTGCTGCTGCACCATCACCATCCATAGAACCAAAATTACCCTGGCCAAGAACAAGAGGATATCTTAATGACCAGTATTGTGCCATCCTAACCATTGCATCATAAATTGCAACATTACCATGGGGATGGTATTTACCCATTGTATCACCAACAATTCTTGCCGATTTCTTGGTTTGTTTATTATGTTGAACACCCATTTTATGCATTGCCCAAAGAATTCTTCTATGAACCGGTTTTAATCCGTCCTCTGCATTTGGTAATGCTCTTCCGACGATAACACTCATAGCATAATTAAGATAAGCTTCTCTCATTTCTGGAGAAATTTCTGTATCTATCAATTCTTTTGCTTGGACATTTTCTTTCAATGCTTCTCTTCTTTTATCGAATTCTGAAGCCTCTTTTTCAGCATCATCCATATCCTCAATTTCTTTTATATTTCCATTTTCAATAACTTCCTTTTCCCCCGGAGTTTGTTCTTCTTTTTTCTCTGATTTTTCTTTTTCAAGTTCTTCTAATAGTTTTTTAGTTTCTTCGGGCATAGTTTCTTCTTCACTCATTTCTTTTTACCTCGCTTTTTAATTTTCTTTTTTACGGGGACAATAACCACTGGAAAGTCAGGGGCATGATTTCCACATTTCATACACTCCATTCTTGGTAAAATTCCAAATAAGCTTTGGAAGTTAAACACAAACTTAACTTTTGAACTTTTACATTCTGGACAAAACCTAACTTTTAATGGCTTTTTTGTTTTGCAACTGCAACCCTTACATTTCTTTTCACCACAAAGTTCACAAATTACCATCTAATCAAAAGCCTCCTTAATTTTATTACCAATTTTTACACTTTCCCCATCAGGATACTTTTTAGTTGGCCAAGTCTCTGCAAGGCCATCGTCAAATTTCCGAGGAACAAGATGGATGTGGAAGTGAGGAACATCAGTTCCAACAACAGAGATTGCAATATAATCTGCAGCCATAGATTCCCTTATTTTTGGCATCAACATTTTAGCATCTCTGAATAATTTAGAAACTAATTCGTCTGGAGTTTCTTCCATATTTTTATGGTGTTCTTTTGGAATTAAAAGTATATGGCCATCTACAACAGGATTAATATCTAAAAAGGCAAAAGCTTTTTCATCTTCCCAAACTTTCTCGCAAGGAATCTCTCCAGAAACTATTTTACAGAATAAACAATCTTCCATTTTAGAAATCAACCTCTGCTTTTTCTGCGTTTTCTTCAATAAACTGCCTTCTTGGAGCAACCGCATCGCCCATCAATAAACTAAATGTCTCGTCTGCTTCAACAGCGTCATCAATTTCAATTTGTTTTAACCTTCGAGTTTTTGGATTCATGGTTGTGTTCCATAATTGCTCATCATTCATCTCTCCAAGACCCTTAAATCTTCCAACTTCAATATTTTCTCCCAATTCTTTTTTCTTTTGTTTTAATTCATCATTGTTATACATATAGTGTATTTTCCCGTTCTTTTTGATACTATAAAATGGGGCCACAGCAACGAAAATATGCCCTGCTTCAACCAATTGTGGCATATATCTAAAAAAGAAAGTCAATAAAAGTGTCTTGATATGTGCACCGTCAACATCGGCATCTGTCATTATGATTACTTTGTTATAACGGAGTTTTGAAATATCAAAATGTTCCCCAACCCCGCAACCAATTGCTGTTACTAAGTTAGAAATCATCTCACTACCCAGTGCTCTGGAGGGGCTTGATTTTTCAACATTAAGAATTTTTCCCCTCAAAGGTAAAATTGCCTGGGTTTCCCTGTCTCTACCGCTTTTTGCAGTTCCACCAGCGGAATCTCCCTCTACAACATATAACTCTGTGTTTTCAGCTTTTTTACTTGAGCAATCTGCTAATTTTCCTGGAAGTCCACCTCCAGTTAATGCATTTTTCCTACGGACAAGATCTTTTGCTTTTTTTGCAGCCTCTCTTGCTCTTAATGCAGCTAGAGTTTTATTTATAATTGATTTTGCAACTGCAGGATTTTCCTCAAAGAACTCTGATAATGCCGAGCTGGCCATAGAATCTATTAGGCCCTTAATCTCTCCATTTCCAAGTTTTGTTTTTGTTTGACCTTCAAATTGTGGCTCCGCAAGTTTTAATGAAATAATTGCAGTAATCCCTTCTCTTGCATCATCACCGCTTAATTTTTGACCCTTCTTTAAGGCTCCTTTTTTTGTACCATAATCATTGATAACTCTTGTCAAAGCACTTTTCAATCCGATAACATGGGTTCCGCCCTCAATAGTATTGATAGTATTTACAAAACCTTGAATATTTTCATTGTAGGATTCAGTATATTGAATAGCTATTTCTGCAATCGTAGAGCCTTCTTGTCTCTTAAAATAAATAACTTTCTGGTGAATTGGTTTTCTAGTCTTGTTTAACCATTTAACAAATTCCTGAAGTCCACCATTGTAACAAAATTCGTCCTTTTTTACAGTTTCTCCCCTGTGATCTTCAAGGATAATTTTTAAACCTGCATTTAAGAAACACATCTCTCTAAATCTTGTGGCAAGAGTCTTGTAATCAAAGTCTATTGTAGAAAAGATTGTATCATCTGCATAGAATGTAACTTTTGTACCATTTTCTTTTCCAGAATATGTTCCTTTTTTTATAACCTTTGTAATTGGAACTCCAATTTTATAACTTTGAGAATAAATTGTTCCATTCTTCTTAATTTCAACTTCCATATGTTTTGAAAGTGCTGCAACAACTGAAATTCCAACACCATGCAAACCTCCTGAAACTGCATAAGCTTTTCCATCAAATTTACCTCCTGCATGAAGTTTAGTGATAATTATTTCCACTGCGGGAACTTTATAAACTGGGTGTGGATCCACAGGCATACCCCTTCCATTATCTTCAACACTCATTGAACCGTCCTTCTTCATAACAACTTTGATAGTATTACAAACACCAATCATGTGTTCATCAACAGAATTATCTACAACTTCCCAGACTAAATGGTGTAAACCGGGCTTGTCAGTTGAACCTATATACATCCCTGGACGCTTTCTTACGGCTTCTAAACCTTCAAGAACCTTAATATTTTCTGCAGAGTATTTTGTGCTCATTTTTTTATATCCTCTTATTCATTGAAAAAACCAATGCTCTTTATAAACATTTCTATGAGATTTTAGGAATTTGTCGACGAGAAAACACGTTGGAGGAAATTAGTCGATGATTTTGGACCATCATTCAGATAATTCAGATTAACTCCCAAAACTTTCAGAAAATGCCTAATTTCCAATAAAAACCCTAATCATAATCTTTTTAAACCCCAAATTTCACAAATTAATATGGGAAACAAAGCAAAGTTTGTAAGGATTAAATGTTCAAAATGTAAGAACACTCAAACAATCTATGGCCGTGCTTCAACAAAAGTAAGATGTTTAGAATGTAATGGCATTGTAGCCTTGCCAAGCGGTGGAAATGCAAAAATCAGGGCAAAGGTTGAAGAAGTTTTATAGATTTAATTGTGATTAACCTTAAATAGTGTATTTTTTTAAATCAAATATGGAATATAACGAAGGAGACCTTGTTTTAGGAACCGTAGAAAAGATTTCTAATAACATTTGTTTTGTTACCTTGCCTTGTGGGTCTAGGGGAACAATTATTTCTTCAGAAATCGCTCCTGGAAGGATAAAATTAATGAGGGCCCATGTAGTTCCAAATAAAAAAATTGTTTGTAAGGTTTTAAAAGTTACAAATGATCACATTAATCTTTCCCTAAGAAGAGTTGGGTCTAAAGATCGGAAAGAGGTTATGGAAAAACACAAACAGGAACAGGCAAGAAAAGCCGGGTTTAAACAAATTTTAGGAGATAGTTTTGAAAAGGTTCAAAGTGACATCCAAAAAGATTTTTGTGATCTTACTGAATTTCTAGATAAATCTCGAGAAAATCCGGAAATTATAGGGAATTATATTCCAAAGGAAAATCTTGAACAAATTAAAAGATTAAGTGAGAAGAAAAAGAAACAAGTAGAAATTAGATATATTTTAAATTTGAAGTGTTTAGAAGGAGATGGGGCAACTCGAATAAAGAAACTTTTTGAAAACTTGGAAGCAAAAGAAATGAAGATTCATTATCTTTGTGCAGGTGTTTTTGATATGAGAATTTTAGCAGAAGATTTTAAAACAGCAAAGCATAAGATCTCTTCAATTCTCGAGAAATTGGAAAAACATTCTAAAGACCTAAAATGTGAGTTTTCTTATAAGGAAAAGAAACAATGACCAAATTAAGGAAATGTAATGATTGCCAAGGTTATAGTTTAAAAGATGAATGTAAATGTGGTTCAACGACTGAAAATGCACATTATAAATTTATAAAAATTAGAGATGCTCCGAAACAAAGTGATGAATACTGGAAGAAAAGAAGAACCTAAAGTTTTTTAATTTCTTGTTTTACAATTTCCATATCTTGTTCCCATAAGGGTGTAAGTTTCGTTCGATTATAAATTATTGCTGCTGGATGAAAAAGAGGAATTAATTTTATTTTTAGTCCGTTAAGTTCTATTTCTTGTATCTGTCCGTGTACCATTGTTATTCCAGGTTGGTTTTTCATTTCTTCTACGTTTCCTTTAGCTAAGAAGAATTTTGTAGCATAATTTCCTAATGAACAAACAACTTTTGGTTGCATGTCTTTGATTTGTTTTAGAAGCCAGGGGGTGTGGGCCTTAATCTCCTCCGGCAAGGGGTCTCTATTTCCAGGAGGTTGGCATTTTAGAATATTTGCGATGTAGATATCTTTTAAGGTTAATCCCACATTTTCTAAAAGCTTGTCAAGATTCTTCCCTGCGGCTCCACAAAAAGGTATTCCTTGTTTATTTTCCTTGGATCCCGGAGCCTCACCAATAAAGATAATCTTTGCATTAAGATTTCCATTGCCGACGACAATATTCTCACATTCCTTGAATATTTCTGTTTTCTTTACTAGTGCAGCTTCTAAGAAATTAAATTCTGGCGAAGTTTTGTTTGACATAAGGTATTCTAGAAGAATTAGTTAATAAATCTTTTCTAAATTGCAACATCTTTTAATCCATCTGTATCAATCATAATTACAGTTTCTCCGTCTGGAAGGTTTGGGCTATCAATTAGTTTTACAACTCTCGAATCTTTCTTCCCCCTTCGAATATACATTCTGAAAGTACAAGCATGTCCAACAATATTTCCCCCGATTGCCTTGGTTGGATCTCCAAACATTTGTGCCGGGTCAGACATTACCTGGTTTGTTACATAAATTGCCAAGTTATGTTGTTCTGCTAATTTCTGTAGTTGGTGAAGATACCTATTCAATCTTTGTTGTCTATCTGCCAACTGACCCCTTCCAGAATATTCTGCCCTAAAGTGTGCAGTTAAGGAATCCACAATAATTATTTTTATTGGTTCTCCGTCCTTGATTAATTCACTTACTTTTTCCAATAATAACATTTGATGATCAGAATTAAATGCTCTTGCTACAAGAATATTTTTTAAAACTTTGTCAGAGTTTGCATCAATTCCTTCTGCAAATTGCCTTATTCTCTCTGGACGGAAAGTTCCTTCAGTATCAATATAAACTGCCTTTCCATTACAACCTCCCTGTTCCTCTGGTAGCTGGACACCTACTGCTAAAGAATGGGCAATCTGCGTTTTTCCAGAACCAAATGCACCGAAGGCTTCTGTAATTGATTTTGTTTCAATCCCCCTTCCTCCAAGGAGATTGTCAAGGTTTTTACTCCCTGTGGTTATTCTTCCAATTAATTTTCTTTTTTCAACGTATTCAAGCCCATCTTGAAATCCCAGATTCATCATTTGCCTTGCAGCCTGAATTGCTTTTCTTGCAACAGATTCACTCATACCGCTAAGAACTGATAAATTTGGAGGAGTTAAAACTGCTAATCCCATTAAATCAAAAATTCCTGCTGCTTCTAATTTGGCTACGGCTCCAGGACCAACGCCAGGTAAATCAATTAATTTTGGTTCTTCTTCTTTTTTAGAAACTTTCTTTGTTGGTTTTTTAGGTTCTGGTTCAGAAGTTTCAGGTATTTCCTCTTCTTTTGTTACGGCCATGTTAATCTCTGCATATTTTTCTTTATAAAGATTTATATGGTGCATTAGTTATTTTAGGATTTTTACGAAGGTGATTAGTATAAGTGAAAAATTTACAAGTAAAAGTAAAACAAAGATTATATCTTCAGGAATACTATTAGTTCTTATCGGGCCTTTTATTTTTCTTTTTGTAAATGGATGTAATGGTGTTATTCCCCTCTTGGTTAATGCATCAAGAAAAAGGTGTGAAGAGCTTCCAATAAGAAAACCTATTGCAATGTTCGTGCTCAAAATTGCGAGGATTATGGTCAATAAGATAATAAACAACAATGAGTGAAAAAATTTTCTATGGCTTGTGAACCACTGAATTGGGCGGAAGTACCACTTCTTTCCGATTTTTGATTTTCTAGAGTCAATATCGAGGATTACTGTTCCAAGTATAATTCCAACCAAGGTTAGAAATGAATTATGGAAATATGAAAATAACAATAAGAAGATAAGAATGCCAAAGGTTATATGGGTTCTGAATAACATAAGAGACTTACGAAATGGACTGTTAAATATTATTGCTTTTCTAATTCTTCGATTAATTTTTCAACATCTATCTTTTCTATATTATTTGCTACAATTTCAAGATTCCCAAATAATTGATTCTTGTTTACCCTTCCGATAATTTTAAGTTCGCTTCCTAATAATTCTGCTTTAAATTGTTCTTGTTTGGCAACATCCTCAAGATCTTTTTCAGGTATTAATTGTTTTATTTGATTACTAAAAATGGTCATTCGGATATTTTCAGTCCCATCGTCCATTACCATATTTAAAATAGCTTTTTTAGTTGGGGTGATTTTTCCATGTTCTCCACAAATAAATTCTTCTCCTTCTGCCGTAGCCTTCTTATTACATTCGGGACAAACATTATAGAATCTTGCAGGATACATAGATACTACAATTCCTCTAAATTGGATTTCTTGTCCGGCAATAAGATCCTTAAGCCCCACTTTTGCTGCTTGTTTTTCTGTTTGAACCTTTTCCATAACTTGTTCACTTTTTTCAAAAGTACTAAAGCTAGAAAGATGAATCTCAGAATTTCTCATTGAAGCATTTTTTATTTCCACAACGCTATCTTTTCCAATTTCGTTTTTCTCAATTAAAGCAATATGATTAACATCCCATAAAACAATCCTACAATTTCCAGTTTCATCTGCAAGAACGAAGCTGGCTACCTTCCCACTTTTCCCATTTTTTTCAAATTCTCTAACTGGAAATAATTCAATAATTTTTCCAACAACGTTAACTTTTCTCATTCCTGGAAGAAGCTCACTAATCTTCAAGTCTTGATCCTCGAAACTTATTCCTAACTCTGCAGCGATAATCTGGGCAGCACCCTCTCTCGAAATTAGTCCCGATAGCTTTGCTTTTTTAGCTTCAACTTTTTTTTCAATCTCTTCTTTAGCCAAATTGCTCGAACGGGATATCCTCTCTATCAATAAATCGTAGTTTTGCATGGTTTAATAAAAAAACAATCCTTTTTAAGGATTATTGAGATGGAATGATAGTGTGGATAAATTCAACACAAGATTTAAAAACCCTCAAAATTTATTGTTTTTACTAGTTCTTAGTAATTTAAGAGCTGGCTGGAGCAAAAACTATGGAATTTGGATTAGAAGAAGAATTTGACTATCTTGACGATAAAGAATTAGAAGAAAATGTAGTTGAAGCTCCGAAGATAAAGGGTGCAAAGAGTTCTCAGGAATTAGAAATAGAGAAAGAAAAGGAAGAAGTTGTTGTTGAAAAGCCTGAAGAAGTTGTTGAAGAAGTAAAGTATGATTCACTTATTTATGTTCTAAAGGTAACTACCAATAAGGAAGATAAGGCTCTTGAGATGATTTGGGATAAAGTTCTTAAAAAAGATATTGGAATTTATGCAATTGCTAGACCTCATGGAATAAGAGGTTATGTTTTCTTAGAATCTCCAGATAAAGAACACGCAGAAGAAGCAGCATATAATCTTCCATATGTAAAGGGAATTTTGCCAGTTACAGTTACCTACGAAGAAATAAGTCAAATGGTTGAACCAATGGCAAGCGAAGTTAATATTGTTAAGAATGATGTTGTTGAAATTATCGGAGGCCCTTTCAAGAAGGAAAAAGCAAAGGTAACTAGGGTAGACAAATTAAAGGGAGAAGTTGTTATTTCGCTTCTTAACGCGGCAGTTCCAATCCCTGTAACCATTAAATTAGATAATATTAGAGTAATTAGAAGGGAGGATCTTGAGGAATAGGTTTTTAAATAAACTTTTTTCAAATCCACTATGGTAATCATTAAACTTTTGGTTGAAGGCGGAAAGATGGCTCCAGGTCCTGCAATTGCTCAACAATTAGGTCCTATGGGCCTAAACCTTGGACAAATCATTAGTGATGTTAATACTAAGACTGCGGATTTCAAGGGAATGAATGTTCCGGTAATTTTAGATGTTAATCCGGACACAAAAGAATATGGTATCTCGGTTTCTAGTCCTCCAGTTTCTGAACTTATAAAAAAGGAACTGAAAATACAAAAGGCCAGTGCTAATAGGATTACAGACACTGTTGGAAATCTTGCATTTGAACAAATAATTTCTGTAGCAAAACAAAAGCATGATAATATGCTTTCTAATGATTTGATGGCCTCTGTTAAAAGTGTTTTAGGAACTTGTCAGGCAATGGGAGTTTTAGTTGAAAATAAACAAATAAAAGAAATTAATTCAGAGGTTGAAGAAGGGAACTTTGATGCAATGGTAAAAGCAGAAAAAACAGAAGTAGATCCAGAAAAAAGAAAAGAACTTGATGAATACTTTACTCAAATAAAAGCCGGACAAGATGAGGCTGCAAAGGCTGCGGAAGCTGAGGCTGCTGCAGAGGCAGAAGAAAAGGAAGCTGAGGCTGGCGGGGAAGAAGCTGAAGTTGAAGCTACTGAAGAAAAGAAAGAGTAAACTTATAAACACAAAATCACAACCCTGATTCATGGGGCATTGGTCTAGCCTGGTATGATTCGAGGTTTGGGACTTCGCGACCGCGGTTCAAATCCGCGATGCCCCATATTATATTCAAAAAATGGCAAAAGGAAAAAAAATCGGAGCTGCTGGAAGATTTGGAGCTGGCTATGGAAGAGTTAAGCAGAGGCTTAATGATGTCGAGGCTAAACAGAGAAAGAAACAAGTTTGTCCTTTCTGTAGTGGACATGCAAAAAGAGTTGCAAATGGTATTTGGGATTGTAAAAAGTGTGGAAAGAAATTCGCAGGAGGCACATTTTACCTTAAACAAAACTCTTAAATAGGGTAAAAAATTAAAAAAAATATGGCACAGTATAAATGTTTTCATTGTGGAGAAAAAATAAAATCCGAAGATTTAGAAAAAAGGTTCCTTTGCCCACATTGTAACTCCAGAATCTTTTTCAAACCAAGAAATAAAATGAAAACAGTAAAAGCAATTTAAAATGGAAGAAAAAAAAGAACAACAACAAAATCCTGGAAACCCCTTGGGAAACTTGGATCAAGAAACTCAACAGAAGATTCAACAACTTCAAATGATGGAACAAAGCTTTCAACAGTTAGCAATGCAAAAGAATGCATTTAATATGGAAGCAAGTGAAACAGAACATGTTATTAATGAAGTTGAAAAAGCTGAAGGAGAGGTTATGAGAATTGTTAGTGGACAGGTTGTAATCAAAAGTACAAAAGAAAAAATTCTTGAAGAAATGAAAAAGAAGCAAGAATTAATTGTTTCTAGGATGAAACAAATGGAAGAACAAGAACAAGAGTTTTCTAAAAATGTTGAAAGTTTAAGAGAAGAGATTATGAAAAAGATTAATGGTTAATTAATATTCTACAAGATACAAATTTTTATAATAAATAGGATTAGCTATGATTTATATTCGAGGTTATATAATCTGAGTTACTCAATCATTATTCCACAGCACATAAATATTTAAATACCCTTCAGGTAATAAATATACAATGGTACTTGATAAATTAAGAAGAATGATGGGTCGAGAAGAAGAACTTGGAGACGAGTTTATCGAAATTGATCTTGAACAAGAAAAAAGTGATTCAAAAGTTTATATCAAAACATTCACATTAAATGTTTACGAAGATATTAACGAAATTTTGAATTCATTAAGAGGCGGATATACAATCGCAGTTATAGATATAAAACCTCTAAAATCAAAAGATGTTGTTGAATTGAAAAGAGCTATTTCTAAAATAAAGAAAACAGTTGAAGCACTTGAAGGTAAAATTGCAGGCTTTGGAGAGAACACAGTTATTGCAACTCCTTCTAGAGTTTTTGAAATTCAAAAAGGTGCTATTGCTGCACCAGAAAAACCAAAAGATGATTTGGATAGGTTTTAACTATATTTAAAAACCCTTTCTTCCCGTAATTTTTATGGAAATATTGCATATTGAAGCTCGTAAGAAATTTGGTAAAATAAACTGGAAGGCCTTGGATGAATTAAATTTAGAGCAAGTATCGCTTGCTGCAAGTATACAATATTTAGACTTATTAGATGAAGTAAAAAATTACTTAGAAGGGAAAGGCGTTAATGTAATTATTAAGAAGGGTGCTTTTCACGATGGGCAGGTTTTGGGTTGTAATGCTAATGCCTTTGATTCTGATGCAAAAAGCCTATTGCTTTTGTGTGATGGAAAGTTTCACGCAACAAACAATGCAATCAGATTAAATAGAGAAATTCTAATTTTTAACGGAGAAGAAGTAACCAAATTCGATGAAAAGGAAATGGAAAAGATCAAATCCAAAATAAAGGGGAAACAGATGAAATTTTTATCCTCCAAGACTATAGGATTATTAGTATCTACAAAGATTGGACAGGAGAGTAAGGCATATTTAAAAATTGCAGAAAAGATTGAGAAGATTAATAAAAATGTTTATATTTTTCTCACTGACAACATAGATGTTAGAGAGTTTGATAACTTTAATTATATTGATTTTTGGGTTAACACTGCCTGTTTTGGACTTGGTTTGGATAGTCTTGGTGTAATCAATCTTCAAGATATTCTAGAATTTATTTGAGTTAACATAATATTTATATAGTATTTTAACTATAATCAATGGAGGTTAATTAATATGGCGAAAAGGAAAAAGAAGGATAGATTGTACGATAAGAAACCTACAGTTAGAAGAAGGCTAGGAAATAGCAAAAATGTTGAAACAGTTATAAAACGAGAAGGGGATGGCCGCCCAAAACAAGAAAACTTGATAGGTTAAAACTTCAAATTCTAAACCTTACTAATTGAGAAAACAGTTTTTAAGGCAACAACAATAGTTGCGGGAATAAATAAGACTAAGAGGTTACTTAGAATATCTTTTAAGATAGACAATATTGGACTTAAGTTAGAAATAAAGATTAAGGTATTGTTTCCTAAACCTCCAACAATAACTAATGAAACACTGGCTAGAAGGAACGTGATGGTATTTTTATCAATAATATTCAAAAAACCAATACTAAGTCCAAGAACTACTAGGAGAATATAAAAGATTGTATTCGCACCTTCTGTTACAGAGTACCTATTAAGAATTCCTAGGATTACTGCAAGAATAATTCCTGTGAAGAATGCATAAGCTGCACCAAGATTTTCCCGTGATTTAACCATGTTATATATACATCTTAAGAGTATTTAAGGTTTTTTAGGGAGGGGAAAAGGGGGAAACCACCGAAACATTTAAATAGTCGTAATTTTGTAATTACAACATGAGAAAAACAAACTTTGTATTTGTGTTCGGATTTTTAATGATTTTAGCTTTAAGTGTTGTTAGTGCAACATTAAGCAACAATGCCCCTGGAAGTGTTTTACTTGGAACTACAGAAATTACTTTTGAAGTTAATGCAACCGGAACTGCAGGATTATTAGAAGCTTCTACAGATAATGGGAATATCTCTATTACTGCAATAAATGCATCAGATATTGCTACAGTTACTATTTCAAATATTGTAGAGGGTTTTAGTAAAATAACTGGGAAGATTAATGCTACAGATGGAAATCAAACCCTATTTGATATTTCAAGAGAATATAACTTCTGTTCAAATGGAAAACAAGGATCTAATTTTCAAATTAGTGATTTTAATATTGATAATCTTGGAAATGGGGGAGATGATGAATGGAATTATCTTGATGAGATTGTAATTGAAGTAGATGTAGAAAACACACATAATGATGATAGTGTTAAAGATGTACAAGTAGAAATAATTATTCTTAATAGTAATGGTGTAGATGTTACCGGAGATTTTGACTTAGATGATGAAAAGATTGATTTGGGAAGAATAAAGTCAGATGATGTTGAAGTTGCAACATTCCAAATTGATAAGTTAAAGGTTGGAGACTTAGATGAAGGAACGTATAGGGCATATTTCAAGGCTTACTCTGATGAAGATGGGGAAGAAAACAAATGTGTTCAAGATGTTGATTATGATAATGAGGAGTATTTTGAATTTTCAATAGATAACGAGGATTTAGAGGATAACTTTTTAGTTGACGAATCTGAAGATGTTTTTGCATCTTGTGGGGAAGGAGACGTTAGGGTTAGCTTTGATGTCTGGAATCTTGGAGATAAGGAAGACAAAATTTTAGTTAATTTATATGGTTCAGCACTTGGTGTTGATGAATATTCAGTTATTGATGATTTAAGAAACGGAAAAGAAGAAAGTGTTAGTTTCTCATTCGATATGCCCGACTACGCTTCAAAAGAATATTACAATCTTGAAGTATTAATGTATTACGATTATGACAAAGATGATGGAGAAGAATTTGAAGAATCAGCTTATGGGGAAGAAGTAGAAGATAACTTCAATATAGTTTTAAGAATCTTGGACTGTAAAGCTCCAGAACCAACAGTTAGTGGTGTAGATACAACTGACGAAGTGAAAATTGGTGATGAGATTTCATTCACAGTAGATGTAAAGAACAATGCACCTGATAGACAAAACATAATTGTAACTGTTGAGAATGTAGATTCTTGGGCAGAATTAATTAGTGTTGAGCCAGGAATTGTTACATTAGATGGTGGAAAATCAGAGACTGTAACTGTGATTCTTAAACCTACAGAAGAAGGAAAACACACATTTAATATTAAAACACAGCTTGGAGTAGATTCTTATAGCCAAGCAGTTAGTGTTGAAGTTCCATCAAAATGGGCAATCAAAGAATATTTTACAAAAGACTATCTTGCTTACTGGGTTGCAATTGCATTAGTTGTTCTAATCCTTATTGTTTTGATTAGTATAATCGCCGTAATGCGAAGATAATTTCTCATAGAAAGACTTATTAAGTTTATTTAGTTTTTAAAATAATGAATAGAATAAGTAAGATTATTTCATTTCTTTTAGTTTTTGTTTTTGGAGTATTTTTAATAGTGGCTTCCCTATATCCTGGAATTCTAGAAGAAAGTGAATTTTATGTCTTGTTCATTGAAGGAGCCATAGCAATAATTATTTCAATCTTGATTCTATTTAATACTGGAGAGGATAAAGTGGAGAAGATTGATTATAGCAAACGGAAAGGGAGGAAAAAATAATGGGTAATATGATGGTTTCTACGACAGAGAATATTCCCGGTGCACAGGTATCTCAAGTTTTGGGGGTTGTTAAGGGAAGTACCGTTCGTTCAAGGAACATAGCAAGAGACATTGGGGCTGGTTTTAAGAGCATAATTGGTGGAGAGGTTAAAACATACACTGCGATGGTAAATCACGCACGAGAAGAGGCCTATAACCGAATGGTGAATGATGCAATATCAAGAGGTGCTGATGCAATAATTGGAATGAGATTTATGACTTCAATGATTATGCAAGGTGCTTCAGAGTTGGTTGCATTTGGAACTGCAGTAAAGTTGAAGTAGAGTTAGAAAGCCTGCAGAGGGAGTCAAACCCCCGACCTTCTGTTTTCCTGATTCCCAGAATTGGGAAAGAAAGGCAATTGCCAAACTTACAAGACAGACGCTCTATCAGCTGAGCTATGCAGGCATGAATATAATGATTTAAGTTAATTTAAAAGTCTTACGCCCAAACCTTTGGAGTATCGCAGACTTCTTTTTCTCCATCTTTTGAAGGATATAATTCTTTTACAATTTCTTCTGGAGAAAACCATAATTTGATTTCTCTTTCAGCTGATTCTTCAGAGTCTGAGGCGTGCATAACATTTTCCATTACATCTGTTTGAGAATGTATTCTCCCATAACTTCCCCTGATTGTTGTCGGATCAGCCTTTTCAGGATTTGTAGCCCCTGCAATACTTCTTATTTTTTGAATTGCATCTTCCCCAGAATAAACCAATGCTAAAACCCTATTAGTATGATATTCTCCTTGTATATACTTTAAAACTTCCTCAAAGAGCTCTGGTTTTTCTTCCTTCAATTGGTTATAATGTTTTTCTGCTAATTCTCTTTTTACAGAGACAACTTTAGCTCCAATAATTTTTAATTTTGCCTGGGAAAGCAGAGTTATGATGTTTCCTGTTAAACTTTTTACTAATCCATCAGGTTTTATTAAAACTAGGCAAGATTGATTTTCCATAATTATTTCTTAGATTCGGTCTCAACCTTGGAATCAACGTTTTCTACAATTTTCTTCTTATCCTTTGGCCGTGGAGCACGATTACGTTTATTTCCTGTTGTTCTATCATTTATTTTTCTTTTTCTTCTAGCAACCCTTCTACTACGATTTCTGTTTAACCTTTTTGGTTTATTCTTTGTTGGCATTTTTTTCCTCCTTCAACTCAACAGGTTCCTCTTTCACATCTTTAGCTTTCTTTGTTACTTTTTTAGGTTTATCTTCAGATGTTGGCTCTTTAACAATCTCTACAGTTTCATTTTCTTCAACTACTTCTTCGCTTGCGGCTTCTTTGATTTCGGGAAGTTCAAGTTTTGCATCCTTAATCTCCTTAGTTTCTATAACACGAATATCACAAAATGCAAGAGGATAAACCTTCTTTAATTTTGGAAGCATTTCTTTTTGTACTGTGCCTTCTAATAAATCTCCACAAATCTCTAAATACGTTTTTCCCCTAGAGTATTCCAACAAGAACTCTCTCGCTGTATTTCTAAGATTCTTTCTTACAGCTCTTGAGACTTTTTTTCTAGTTATTAGAAAGGGTTTTAGAGTTATTTTCAAATCTTTTGTATCTGCCTGGAAAGAATCTTCAACATTGTCGGTTCTAGTCCTGATTATCCTTCTTAAGTAAGCCTTAGTTATCTCCATTTTTTTAGGATAGGCAACCAATTTATCTTCATTATTTATAATCTGGAAGGTTACATTTAGTCCCTTTCCCCTAACTCTTTTAGATAAATCCATCTTAAGAGTCTTATCTGTTAGGTTTGCAGGAGTTCCCAATGCTCTTACCTGGTTTCCCAAGATTGGAATTTCAATAACAACAAATTTCTTTCTTTCTCCCATTTTATTCTAGTACTAATTTCCCGGTTCTTTTACCTGTTTTTTGATATTTTGATTTTTTACAAACTGTACATGTATACATTATATTTGTCTTCTTGGTTGTTTTACGCTTTTTCTTTGCCTGGTTTTTCATACGAGATAATTTTCCTAGATTTCCAATTCCCCTGTTTAATCCTCGAAGTCTTAGTCTAAATTTGCTTCCCCTCTTAAGAGAACTGCCCTTACTCATACCTACATTTTTTAATTTTTGTTCTGTCTGCTTTTTACAGTATGGACAAAATCTATTCATCTTTTTTGGAATCTTCATGATAATAAGAGGCTAATTTTGCTTTTTAAAGTTTTGGGTTTGTATGGTGTCGTAGTTAAATTTATAATGTTATGGTTCTTTCATTTTTAATGGAAAGGATTAAACTGATTAATATTTCGCAAAGGAAATTTCTGGATCTTTGTATTTCTAAATTAGATTGTTTATCCTTGAGAGGCTTACTAGATTATGGTTTTGGTGTGAAATATGATGCTTTGAAAAGCTATTATGCTAATCGGAGACTTTTGCCTAGAGATTTTTTTGAGAATTTACTAACAATTACTGAATTGGAGAGTCCAGAAGTTGAGGTTTTGGGTGAGTTTTGGGGTAGAAGAATTGGGGGGGAAAAGAGCAAGAGGAAACCTTTAAAAACCTTCTCAGACTCACAACTATAGAGACAAGGAAAAGTGAAATATTATTATCACATCACTTAAATATCATGTTCATTGCACTTTGTGCGAAGAGAAAGATGTCTTAGTACATCACAGATTTCTTGTTAAACTAAACTTAAACTAAATTAAGGAGAAAAAAATAAAATGGCAAAAATTAGTCCATCATCAATAAAATACAATATTGTAGCAGATTTCGTAGCCGAAGGTCCATTCCAAAAACCTGATGTTATTGGGGCCTTGTTCGGACAGACTGAAGGCCTTCTTGGATCAGATATGGAGTTACGAGAACTTCAAAAAGAAGGAAAGCTGGGAAGGATCGAAGTTGATTTAGAGACTGTTGAGGGGAAAACAAAGGGAGAGATAACAATTCCTACAGCCCTTGACAAAACAGAATCAACAATCATAGCTGCAAGTCTTGAAACAATAGATAAGATTGGTCCAACAGATGCTAAGATTACAATCCGAAGCATTGACGATGTTAGAGGAAATAAGCGAGACTATATTATGGAACGAGCAAAACAATTGCTTGCAAACATTCAGAATGAGGGTGCAGATTCTACAGAAATGCAGAATGAGCTCAGAGATTCTACAAGAATTGCAAAAGTTGTAAGCTATGGCCCTGAAGGCTTGGCTGCTGGTCCAGATATGGAATCTAGTAAAGAAGTAATCGTAGTTGAAGGAAGAGCCGATGTTATGAATTTATTGAAATATGGAATCAAAAATTGTGTAGGTATGCAAGGAACCAAGTTTCCAAAATCTATTTCAACCTTATCTGAGACAAAAGAATTAACTCTTTTTGTTGATGGTGATCGGGGTGGAAAGTTAATTGCGCAAAACGTTAATGACAATGCGAAATTAGTCTACATCACTTCTGCACCTGACGGAAAAGAAGTTGAAGAATTGACTGGAAAAGAACTTTTACAAGCTTTGAGAAAAAAGATTACTGTTGAAGAATATTTCGGAGTAGCTTCTAAATCGAAGGTTATTGTTGCTGAACCAGAAGAGGAAATTGTTCGAAGAGAAGTTAGAGATGATGACATTACAAAACTTCGAGAACTTTCAAACGAGATTAAAGGCAAGAATGTTCTAGTCTTGAATGAAGATCTTGATATTTTAGAGAATGTTCCAGCCTCTAAGCTGAGTAGATTGCAAACCAAAGATGCTTTTATTCTAATGGCTGATAGCGTTAGTATGATACTCGTTAAGGGTGCAGAATCTTTACAGGCAAAAGCAATTGCAGCAAAGACATTTGGTAGAGTACCTAAAACCGATATTCAAATGATTTCATTATAAATTCAATTAAAATCCTCTGAGTGTTAAAGCTTGGAGGTGTTTTTTATTTTTTTAGATTTCTTTAAAAACTGCCTGCCACCTAAACTTAAAAGGTGCAATATCTCCGGCCTTTCTTATCTTAATCTTTCCAATTTTTTTCTTTCCGTCTTTTTTTATCTCTTTTAGAACCGAATCTTTTGTGCCGAATCCGTGGTAGAAGATTGTTGTTCCTTTTTTGCCTAGTTTTAGTGCTGTCTTTAGGAAGGTATCTTTAATATTGGGCCTAGTCATTAAAATTATATCAAATTTTTCTTTAGTTTTTATTTTCTTTGCGTCTCCATTGATAAAAATTATTTCATTTTGTAATTTATTCAACTGGGCATTTTTTTCTGCAAATTTATTTGCTTCCTTGTTTAGTTCATTTGAATAAATTTCTGCTTTTATTTTATTTTTCTTTAGAAGTTTTGCAATTGTTATAGGATATGGAGCTACTCCTGCGAACATAACTAGAATCTTTGGATTTTTGATTTTCTTTACTAGCTTTAAAACTTCTTCACTAATGACTTTCCTTTCATTTGATAATCGTGATGAAAAATAGGTTTTGTCTATATTCAGGTAGAAGATGCAGTTGTTTTCTTTATGGAGGGTTGTCGTGGTTTTTTCTCCTGTTAGGTGTTTTGTTTTAAAGGTTCTGAGGGTTCCTTCAATAATTCCTCTTTTTTCAACTATTGTTTTAAGATTTTTGTTTTGTTTTAAGATTTTTCTTGCTAAAAGCCATTTTCTTGGGAATAAATAAGATTTATGGAAGTTAATTATTCCAATGTTTCCTATTTGGTCTAATCCTGATTGCATAACTGAAGAAGGGTTGGGAAGTTTTTAAGATTGCCGTTATCCAAAATCCTTATAAACTCTTTGCCATTTTGTTTGTTATGAAACTTGGAGAGAAAACAAAAAAGAATTTGGCTGACTCATTTGCTGGAGAGAGCCAGGCAAGAAACAAGTATACTTATTTTGCAAAGGTTGCTCAAAAAGAAGGTTATAATTATATTGCTAAGATTTTTTTAGAAACTGCAGATAATGAGAGTCAACATGCAAAAGAAGAGTTTAAGCGTTTGAATGGAATTGGTAATACTGAAACTAATTTACAAGCAGCAGCTGATGGAGAACATTTTGAAAATACAGCCATGTATCCTAAGATGGCTGAAGAGGCAAGAGAAGAAGGGCATGAAGAGGTTGCTAAATTATTTGAGGATATCTCCAGAGTAGAAAAACATCATGAGGAGAGATATTTGAAATTAATTGAATTAGTTAAGGCTGGCAATGTTTTTGAACGAGCTGAACCAATTGTATGGAAATGTGAAAAGTGTGGCCACCTGCATACCGGAACAAAACCTCCAGGACAATGTCCTTGTTGTAAGCACGCACATAATTATTTTGAACCACAAGATATTTGCGGATTTTAATTATCTATTTCATCCCCCAAATATTTAAAAAGAATCCCAACATATAATTTCATGAAAAAAGTATTTAATGTATCGTTATTTTTGGTTTTATTATTGTCTTTAACTTTTGTCGTCGCTGGAACAACAAAGATTACAGTTAGAATGGATGACCAATACAACTCTTTAATTCGTGTTAAGGATGGAGATACTATTATAGAAACTCCAAAAATTATTAATTATCCCATGGGTCTTGCAGAATTAATTTATGAAACCTCAAGAAGTCAGGCAGATTACCAAATCTTAATCCACAAAAGCGGGGATGTCTCCGATAGTTACACCCTTGAAAATATAGATACAGGAAGTGAATTGATGGTTGATTTTAGAAAAGGAGTTCCACCGCTAGTAACCGACCTTGAGGAGGAAGTTTCAGAAGAAACGGAAGTCGTAGTTGCTATTGAAGAAACAATTAATGAACCTGAAGTTGAAGAGGTTGAAGTAGAAACTTTTAATTTGGATGAAACATTTTCTACAGGAAAAGCAATTTTTTACTCCAATGAGACCGGATTTACTGTGTTTTCTTGGATTTTCTTGGGAGTACTTGTTTTAATTGCGGGATTTTTTATCTTTGGAAGCCTTAAAAATAAACAAACCACCGAAGTTGAAAAATATAAAAATGAATTGGAATCTATTAGGAGAAAAATAAGAAAGAAAATTAAAGAAATTAAAATTTTAAAGGCAAGAGGAATAAAGATAAAAAAAGTAATAGAATTAGAAGAAGGATTTTTAGAGGAAAAGAAAGGACTTGGAAATATAGAAAAAGATTTGGATGAGAAAAAAGAGTGAATTCTTAAATTTTAGAGCCTCCGACGGGAGTCAAACCCATGACCTCAACATTACGAGTGTTGCGCTCTATCAACTGAGCTACGGAGGCTTTTAATTAGCAATTATAGCATATAAATCCTTAAAAAGCTTTCAGCCAATCTTTCTTTATGAAAAAGAGGATTGTAGAATTTATTAATGAAAACCTGCTCTCGCCATTTAATTCTGAGAAAAGTACCCTAAAAAAGAATTCTTTTTCAATATATAAAACAACAGATGCAAAAAAGATTCATCGGCAAGTTTTACAGGTGCTTTCAAGAAAATTTGTTTTTGGAGAAACAAATAATCTCTGGAATTTTTTTAATTTTAGTTTAGATATTAATGAAATTTTAAAACGACAGAAATTTTTTGGAGGAATTCAAAACTTTAATAGGACTTACCTAAAAGAACTTACTTCTCCAAGAAAGTCCTGGTCACCAGACTATAACATTGTTGTAGTTACTGAAGATGAAGCTACATTTGTGGAATTACAAAAGCTTTCTTGTCCAGTTCAACTCTTGGTTAATGAAAACGATGTTGTTGATTTAGATAAATATGATGTTGTTCAAGTGATCTGTTGTGAAATGTTTGGAGGGATTATTTCAAGATTACCTCAAAGTATCTTGATTAATGGTATTGAAGATATTTATCTAGAGAGATATTTAGAAATTTTATCTTCGTGGAAAGATAATTTTGCTATTTTAGAAAATGGGGCAAATGGTAGAATTAAGGAAATTGTTGATGAATTAAAAGATTTATTTTCTTTAATTGATACAAAGAAAAATAAAATAATAACAGTTGAAGAAGTTGAAAAATTGTTGGAAGAAATCAATGAAAAGATTAATAGTAAATTAAAGGAGATGACAATTTCAGGAGACTCCCTTGTTAAAATCTTGGCAGAAGGAAAGATGCCAGAAGATTTTGAGAAAATTATTCAAAACGCTCTTGAGACAACGAACTTACCTGGGAACGTCTTTAGTTTTAAAATTCCTGTTGAAATTGATTATGCTGAACTTGAAAAATATATCCATTTGCAATCGGCAACAGAGTTTACTAATTTATCGGAGAGAATCAAATCTAATTCTGAGAAATTGAAAAAGGTCCCAGAGTATCTCCATGAGTTGGAAGTTGAACTTTTATTTGAAGATTTTTATTCTGGTTTATCCGATTACCTCTCTGGAGATGTTGATTATCCAACATTATCTGATAATGTTCATTTTTCTCAAACTAGAAATTTATTCTTAAATTCTCCACAGCCCGTAGATTTTCAATTGGATAACTTTTCTAAATGCTCCATCTTAACTGGGGCAAATAGTGGTGGAAAGACAACCCTTATTGAACATATCTTGCAAAATCTTAGCCTATTTAATCTAGGATTGCCGGTTTCTGGGGAAGTTCATGTTCCCATTTTTACTGATGTTTATTATTTTGCAAAAAATAAAGGTTCTGCATCAAAGGGAGCCTTTGAAACCTTATTGACCCAGATGTCTCAAATCAAATCTTCAGAAAAGGGTGAAACATTAATTTTGGCCGATGAGATAGAATCTGTAACAGAACCTGGTGTAGCAGGGAAGATTATAGCCTCGACAGCAGATTATTTTATTAAAAAGAATTGTTTTCTTATTGTTGCCACGCATTTAGGATATGAAATTCAAGATTGTCTTCCGGAAGGTGCAAGAATAGACGGGATTGAGGCGAAAGGACTGGACGAGAATTTTGATTTGGTGGTGGACCATAACCCTGTAATGGGGCGTTTAGCACATTCCACACCTGAATTAATTGTTGAAAAGATGGCCTCTGCGAAAGGAGGAGAATATTTTGAACATTTATTTGGTTCAATGAAGAAAAAGTAAAAAAATCTTAGTTCACAACACCATATTCTGCTAATACCTTTTGTGGATTTTTATAGTACTGATTGATTATCCTCTGAACATCCTCATAATTCTTTATCCCCTTTAAATATAAATTATAAAGTAGTCTTGTTCTGTTTTTAAACTCTTCTTTTAGTTTGGCTAAGGAAATTCCAGTCTTTTGAGAAATTTTATCAAAAACAACCATATTTTCTGAAAAATAAAATTTATCGTCGGACGGATTCCACCTTATTGGAGTATTAACGGAAGAGGAACCATCAGGATTGACCTTCTGGATTTCAGTTATATCTCTAAGCCTTCTTGTTTCGTATCCATCAATTATTGTGTGTGTCATAATTGCAACTGCATCTAGACTATTTACGAGCATTGGACTAAGGGAAATAGGGGGTGTTTGAAGTCTTTGTATAAGCGTTTCAACAGAGTCTGCATGAAGTGTAGAAATTGAAGCATGGCCAGAAGCCATCCCCTGGAATAAAACTGAAGCTTCCTTACCTCTAACCTCACCGACGATAACATAATCGGGATTTTGTCTAAATGAGCCTTTTAGTAAACTAAACATATCAACATTTCCAACATCCTGGTTAGAAATTCCAGTTCTGACAACTGAGGGAAGCCAATTTTCTCTTGGTAAATTAAGTTCCCTGGTATCTTCTATTGAAACAACCCTATTTTCTGGCGGAATAAAAAATGCAAGAGCATTGAGTAATGTTGTTTTTCCAGAAGCCGTTCCTCCGCAAATCATAAGGTTTGCCTTATGTTCCAATAATAACCAAAAGTAGGCCAAGATTTCTGGACTCACAGTCTTAAATTCTATTAATTGAATTGGGGTCCAAGGAATCCTAGTGAATTTACGAATAGTGAATGTTGGACCTTTTGTTGTAATGTCTTTTGTGTATGTTGCATTTACACGAGATCCGTCAGGTAATGATCCGTCTAAAATTGGAGAGGCATAGGAAATATATCTTCCAGTCTTTTGGGCTAACTTCTCAACAAAATTTGCTAGAGAACCAATTGAATTAAATCTAACATTTGTTTTTAAATTTCTAAAGATTCTGTGAACAATATAAATAGACTCTCCAATTCCGTTACACTCAATGTCTTCAATAAAGTAATCTTTCATAATTGGATCTATTTCATTTAATCCGATAAAATCTCGATAGAGGTAATAAAATATCTTTTCAAACTGATCCTCTTTAAGACTTATGTTCAATTGGTTCAAAACAACCCTTGCAGTTTTTTCTATATAATTTACCAATCCATCCTTATTGTTTTCATCAAAGAGGTTTATATTAAGAATCTCCCTCATAGACTGTTTTATACTTTCAAGATGTTCTAATTCAATCTTGCTAAGTAATGGTTCTTCTACCTCGTAAGCTAATTCTCCAACTTTTTTATCCCAGTAAATGTGTATTGATGCAAAAGGTGCAATTACCATATACCTCACATCAATCTTAGTCTTATCGTGAACTTTTTCAAGACTTGGAACACGAGGATTTGGGTTAATACTTATTGCCATTCTAATTTACACTCCTAATGTCTATTGAACTCCCTTTGTTTTTTAGAATAAGTTCATAAGGTTGCGGAGTCTCCTTGAAGCTTTTGTTAGTTTCTAGATTATTAAATGTAAGATTTGATAGAAGGGGCAAGGTAATTCTTACTTCATAAGGTTCACCCTCAATTGTGACTATTTCTAAATTAGCCTCTTGAATAACATAATCTAATTCAGAGTATTGGGAGGAAGATTCAATTGTCCAAATTAATTGATCTTCCAAGGGGTCTATGCTTAATATTCCTTTATTTATTTTAATAGAAACCCTTCTCTGATTTCCAGGAGATGACTTGATCTCATTAATTTCACTGTTTATTTCCTCTAAAACCTCTTTAGCTTGTTCAATGAATAATCTATCTTTTGACTTTTCAATTTTGGGTTGTATTCCTGCAATTAAGAGACCAATTACTGTAAGGCCGATTAGTGTGTAAATAACTGTTTCAACCCATATTTGTCCACCCTTTTCCATAATAAAGAACAGTATATTTAATTTATAAAACTTCCCAAAGAGATTAACCCCCCTCCTTTTATTAAAGGGACTTGCTAATAAATAAGATTAAGATAAACCCTCCTTAATATACTTTCAGAAGATATTGACTTTCTACCTAAATCTTTATAAAGCCAAATTCCAAAAATAATAATATGGCAGACATAAGTGAAAAAGTTAAGGAACTTCAAAGAAAACCAACACAGATTAGAAATATAGCAATTTGTGCACATATTGATCATGGTAAAACAACTTTTTCAGATAATTTATTAGCTGGTGCAGGTATGATGAGTGAAGCACTTGCTGGAAAAGCAAGAAGTTTGGATTTTCATGACGATGAAGCCGAAAGAGGAATTACTATTGATAGTGCTTCTGTTTCAATGGTTCATACTGTTGAGAATCAAGATTACCTAATTAATTTAATTGATACTCCGGGCCATGTTGATTTTGGAGGAGATGTAACAAGAGCAATGAGGGCTGTTGATGGTGCGATTGTTTTATCTTGTGCTTCTGAGGGAATTATGCCCCAAACAGAGACGGTTCTAAGACAAGCACTAAAAGAAAGAGTAAGACCAATTCTCTTTATTAACAAAGTGGATAGATTAATTAGGGAAGTTAAGTTAACACCTGAAGAAATGCAAAAAAGATTTATTGATATTATTAATAGCGTGAATAAATTAATTGCTGAAATTGCAGAAGACGAATATAAACAAAAATGGCAGGTTGGGGTTGCAGATGGGTCTGTTGCATTCGGTTCAGCATTCCATAATTGGGCATTATCTGTTCCATATATGCAAAAACACGGAATCACATTTAAGGAAATTATTGATGCATACGAAGCTGGTGGAGAGGAATATAAGATTTTGGCAAAGAAAGCCCCAATACATGAGGTTATATTAAGCATGGTTGTTAATAACCTTCCGAACCCTGTTGTAGCACAACCCTATAGAATTCCGAAGATTTGGCATGGTGATTTAGATGGGTCTGCTGGAAAAGATCTAACTAGTTGTAATATTGATGGCGAGGTTGCCTTTGTTCCAATTAAAATAGTTGTAGATCCACATGCCGGAGAGGTTGCTGCTGGAAGATTATTTGCAGGTAAAATAAAACAAGGAGATGATTTATATATGAATATTGGAAAAACAAGAGTTAGAGCACAGCAGGTTTCAATCTATAAGGGTGCTCAGAGAATGCAATTAGACGAGGTTGTTGCAGGTAATATTGTGGGTATTGTTGGTTTGAAGAATGTAATGGTTGGGGAAACTGTTTCAAAAGAACCAATCGATCATTTTGATGCAATTACACATTTATTTGATCCAGTAGTTACAAAATCAATTACTACAAAAAGAACAGCAGATTTACCAAAATTAATTGAAACTTTAAGACAGGTAGGAAAGGAAGACCCCTCACTACATATTGAAATTAACGAGGAGACTGGAGAATCCTTAATGAGTGGAATGGGAGAATTACATTTAGAAATTATTGAAAATAGAATCAAGAGTGAAAAAGGACTTGAGGTTGAAATGGGTCCTCCTATTATTGTTTACAGGGAATCAGTTTCTAAGCCCGGCAATGTTGCAGAAGGTCGTTCACCAAACAAACATAATACTTTCTTTATTAGTGTTGAACCTTTGGAAGATTCAGTATCTCAAGCAATTATAGATTCTAAAATTCCAGAAGGAAGAATGAAGAAGAAAGATAAGAGCATGGATGAAACCTTGGTTGGATTAGGAATTTCTAGAGAAGAAGCAGGACAATATAGAAATGTTTATCGGGGGAATGTTTTCTTAGATAAAACTAAGGGTGAAGTTCACATTGGTGAAGTTATTGAATTAGTTTTGGATTCTTTTGAAGAAGTTGTTCGAGCATCCCCCTTAGCAAGAGAACCTGGAATGAAAATGAAAATGAGCTTGGTTGACTTAAAATTACATGAAGATGCAATTCACAGAGGTCCTGCCCAGGTTTATCCTGCCGTTAGAGATTCTATAAAGGAAGCAATGAAAACAGCAGGCCCGGCAATGTTAGAGCCTGTTCAAGTTCATCAGATTGAAGCTCCAATAGATTTTATGGGTGCAGTTACTTCATTAGTTTCAACTAAGAGAGGTACTTTAGTAGATGTACAACAAGATACTTCTGGAATTACAATTAGGGCAGAAATTCCAGTTTCTGAAATGATTGGTTGGACTTCTGATTTGAGGTCTGCAACAGAGGGTCGTGGTGTTTCTAGTCTGGTTAGCCAAAGTTTTAAGAAATTACCTTCAGAATTCCAGGCGAAAGTTATCAAACAAATTAGAGAAAGAAAGGGATTAGCTGAAAACCAGTAAGGATACTATCTATCGGAGACGAATTTTTATAAAAAAGTTTATAAGTTAATTATATTTATTTTAGATAATGGCAGGTAGGAATTGTCCCGATTGTGGTTTTTGGATGGCTTGTGGCCCTTGTAGTATAAAATATGATGGTGCAAATGAGAAACCTATGGAAGAAAGAAGATTAGAGATTCATTCACGCCCAATGGATAACCCTGGATATGATTTAGAGACTGTTGAATTGGGTAGATAGATTTATAAGTTATTTAGGGGTTTTATTTTCATGAGCCGATAGTTTAATGGATCGAATAGACGGTTTCGGCCCGTTTGATGGGGGTTCAATTCCTCCTCGGCTCATATTTTCTAATCTAAATATTTATATAGGTTAAAGTTTAGGAATTGTTATGGTTAAAAAAATGGGGGTTGATGAAAAATGGGATTTGATTACTCGGAACAGTTCAGAAATTATTGGGGAAGAAGAACTAAAAGGAAAAATCAAATCTGGAAGGGAAATTTCAATTTATTGGGGAACTGCCCCAACCGGGAAACCCCATGTAGGATATATGTTTCCAATGTTAAAGGTTGCAGATTTACTTCAAGCAGGTTTTAAGGTTAAAATTCTTTTAGCAGACCTTCACGCAGCCCTAGATAATGCTCCTTGGGAAGTTTTGGAGGAAAGATACAAATATTATGAAACCGTAATTCCATTATTAGTCGAGGCTATGGGAGGAGATGTTTCTAAGTTAGAATTTGTAAAGGGAAGTGATTTTCAAATGTCCAAAGAATATATCTATGATTTATTTAAGATGTCTTCAATCACGACAAACCACGATTCTTTAAAGGCTGCAAGTGAGGTCGTTAAGTTAGGAGATAATCCAAAAGTTTCTGGCCTGATATATCCCTTAATGCAAGCCCTTGACGAAGAATATTTGAAAGTAGATGTCCAATTAGGAGGGACAGACCAAAGGAAGATTATGGTCTTGGCTAGAGAAAAACTTCCACAGATAGGTTATGACAAAAGAATTGAGTTTATTTTGCCATTAATTCCAGGCCTTATTGGGAAGAAGATGTCTGCTTCAGTGGCTGCTTCAAAGATTGAGCTAACTGATGAACCAAAAGATGTTGAAAAGAAAGTTAAATCTGCAGATTTTATTGAGGGAGAAACAAGTAATGGCGTTATGGCAATTTTTGAAAGAATTATCTTTGTTTTAAAGAAAGATGTCGGGAAAAAACTAATTATTGAAAGACCAGAGAAATTTGGAGGAAATTTAGAATTTTCTTCTTATGAAGAGCTAGAGAAATGTGTTGTTGAAAGAAAGGTTCATCCCTTGGATATCAAGATGGCCCTTGCAAAGGAAATTAGTAAATTGTTAGAACCAATATTGAAGAACAAGAAAAACATTGAAAAAATTGAAAAGAAAGCTTATCCTGAGAATTAGTTAATTATAATTTCTCAACGTAAAAATCTATCTTAAACGCCTTGTTCGACAGCTTCTCCAACTTGAACCTCTTCCCCAGCTTCTTTTTCTGCCTTCAAAGTTTCTTTAACTTCTTCGTCTTGGGACTCTGCAATTTGTTTCATCTTTTCTTCAATTGCGGCTTCTGCAGTTTTCATCTCCTTCTCTTTCTTGTCTGCTAATTTCTTCTTTTTCTTAGGTTCTTCTAAGATTAACTCCTCTCCTGCAAAGTCTTCTAACGTTGGAAGCGGTTTATCAATTTTATGTTCTTTCATATACTCTCTTGCAAGTATCCAAAAAATTAAGCCCATTGATTTATTGGATTTATTATTTGCAATAGCAACAACATCTATATTTGAGGTATGGTTATTTGTATCACAAATTCCACAAACAGGGATACGTACCCTTATAGCGTCAGTTAGTGCATTCTTATCTAACCAAGGGTCACAAATTACAATCATCTTTGTTTCAAAAAAGTTTTCTAAGTTAGTATTGGTCAAAACTCCCGAAGGATATTTTTTTGTGAATACTCTAACGCCAGTTAATTCGGCGAACATTTTTGCAGCCCTCCATCCAGACTCTCTTTTACAAACAAGTGTCCATTCATCCGGTTTATATCTCTTAATAAATTCAATTGCTTCAGCCAATTTTTTATCAACTAAAAGTGTGTTAAGAATTGCTAAGCCATCTAACCTTCTTCTATAAACATATTTCCTCATAGAGGGAGTAATAACTTTTGTTCCTAAATAAGAAGCAGTTTTAATGTAGTCTTCAAGATTTGTTAAGATAGTTTCATCCTTGGAGGCTTCGCCATCTTCAACTTTTTTAACTTCTTTTTTTGTTTCTTTAACCATTTTATAATAGAGATTCAGGAGTTATTGCTACTCTCTGTTTCCAGATTCCGCACCTGATAAAATAGGAGAGATTTTTGGGTTTAAAAAGGTTTGGAGAGCGTCGTATTTGGATTTGTAGTAAGCACTTATAAACTTAGTTTTCTAAGTTAGTCTATGGCACGATCAAAAAAATCAAAAGGTATTGTTACCCCTGACATACTTCCTGGAGAGCCCGGATGGGAAAAGTTACAAGCCAAAAAGAAAAAAGAGAAAGAAAAGGCCCGTCTTAAAACTAAAAACCCTGTAAAAAAGGCTCCAAAAAAGATTGGAAAAATTGTTACTGGTGGAAATGGATTAAGAATTGGTAGGGAAATCAGAACACACACTGGAAAGATTAAGTATCCTGTTTGGAGATTTAGAAGACAAATTGGTGAGGTTGTGATTGAAGATGGTGGTGAAATTTCACTTTCGTTTATTCGGTTAGGTAGTGTTGCAAATTATAGAAGGCTTATTCAGGATGTTGATTTTCAAAAAAAATGGGAAGGGAAAGAAAGAGAACTTTTGGATTCTCAAGAAAAATGTTACCTGTGTACTAAGAAGATTTCTAAAACAGCAAAACCTAACCTTTTTCACTATAACCTCTTTAGAAAAAGAGCCCAAATCCTTGAAGAAGCAGATAAGATTCCGGCAAAGGTTGTTAACGGAAAATTAACCCTTGAAGAGGGCTGGAAGAAATTTAATGATGTTCTTGAAGATGGAAATCGGTACTATATGGGCCTAAAAGAAACTGCCCTTCTATGTTCTAGTTGTGCAAAACAAAGAGGACTAAATAACGATTAATTATGGCCGTGCCAAGGTAATTCTTGCATCTATTACCTCTTGGGGAATGGTCCTGCCCTGATCTAATCCACTTTCAATCCTAGAATCATATTGATTTAAAATTTCTTTTGCATCCCAGGAATTTTTTGGATTTAATCCCTTATATGGGTCTTGTTCCCTCAGTACTTTATTTATCTCATGGGCATTTGCATCTGGCGAACTATTTATTAATTTTCTAAAAGAATCATCACAACGTTCCTCAATATAATTTCCGGCTTCCAGTGGATTCATCCCGAACTGTTGATTAAATCCTTGTCTAATGCTTTTTGTAATTGCCATAATAATTATAATACTAAATACTTTATAAAAATTTATATTTACAGTATCTTAGAACTTTTTAAATTTGTTAACTAGTTTTAATGTGTCTGTATGACCTAAAAATTGCACCCTACAACAATATCTTTCTATTCCTAATTCATCAAGAGCTTCCTTGTGTGTTTTTCCGCTTTCAACTAGCTCTTTAAATTGCGAATGTATATGTGCAATGGGCTTTCCACAGCTCCAACATCTAATTGGGATAATCATAAAATTAAATGAAAAATTGGGTTTTTAAGGTTTATGATTAGTTAAATTTAAAGCAGTCTCTAAAGATTATTGTACCCTTACATTTAAATAAACTTTTCTCTATAAATCTACATGGGGAGAGGTGTTGAAGTTATAAGATTGAAGAATGTTGCTAAACATTATAGGCTGGGAGATAATTTGGTTAGGGCTCTTGATGGTGTAGATTTTGTTATTAATGAGGGAGATTTTGTTTCTATAATGGGTCCTTCAGGATCTGGGAAGTCTACGGCAATGAATTTGGTGGGTTCCTTGGATACCCCAACAAAGGGGAAAATATACTTAGATAAAAAAGATATCAGTAAATTAAGCGAGAGTGCTCTTGCCCAACTAAGAGGTAAAAAAATAGGATTTATATTCCAACAGTTTAATTTAATTAATAATTTGACTGCCAAGGAAAATATTGCCCTCCCCATGATGTTTCAAGGAGAGGGAGAATCTGAGAGACTAAAAAAAGCAGATGAACTTTTATCGATGGTTGATCTTGTTGATAGAGGAGACCACTATCCCAATCAATTATCTGGAGGACAACAACAGAGAGTCGCGATTGCGAGAGCTTTAGCGAATGATCCTGAAGTTATCTTGGCTGATGAACCTACAGGAAACCTAGATACTAAAACTGGTGCGATTGTTATGAAGTTCCTAGGAAAACTACACAAAGAAGGGAAAACTGTTGTAATGGTAACCCATGACCCAAAACTTGCACAAGGATATTCAGATATTGTTTACTGGTTACTCGACGGTAAGGTTGAAAAAATAACTAAGAGAAGGAGAGGGTAATGTTCACAGATTATTTTAAGTTTAGCTTTAAGAATCTTAGACATAGAGGACTTAGAACTTGGCTAACTCTTCTTGGAATTTTTATTGGTGTTACTGTGGTGATTGCATTAATTGGACTTGGAAACGGGTTGAAACTTACCGTAGAGGCACAATTTGGAGTGAGTTCGTTGGAAGTAATAACAATTCAGGCAGGAGGGGTTCAATTTGGTCCTCCAGGAAGTGGAGTTTCCAACCCCTTGACTGAAGATGATCTTGGAGAAATACTTGGCGTGAATAATGTTGAGTATGCTATTAGGCGAAATATTGAAACTGTTAAATTAGAATATAATGATCATATCTCAATTACCAACTCTATAGACTTTCCAGAAGACAAGGATGAATCAGATTTATTTTTTGATACTAATGATATAGATACCTTGCAAGGTAGAAGACTTAAGGATTCGGACACAAACGCAGTAATGTTGGGATATAATTATTATGCAAACAAGGTGGATCTTGGAGAATCCATTGAGGTTGGAGATAAGATCGAAGTAAATAATGAATCTCTCAAGGTTGTTGGAATTCTTGAAAAACAAGGGAGTTTTATTTGGGATAATATTGTAGTTATACCTCGAGAAAAATCAAAAGAAATTTCAGGGTTTGATGAAGAAATCGATCTCATAGTTGTTGTTTTGAAAAATACTGAACTAATCGAAAAAACAAAAGAAGATCTTGAATCTACTCTTCGACATACACGTAATGTGGATCGTGGGGAAGAAGACTTTGATGTTTCAACTCCCGAGGCTGCTCTTGAAACTGTGAATCAGGTTTTAACAGGGGTTCAGATATTTATTGTTATTATTGCTCTTATTTCTGTTGTTGTTGGGGCAATTGGGATTATTAATACGATGACTACATCAGTTATGGAAAGAAGAAAGGATATTGGTATAATGAAGGCTGTTGGGGCAAAGAATTCTGACATATTTTTACAATTTTTAATTGAGGCTGGAATGCTGGGGTTGGCTGGAGGTATCGCAGGAATACTCCTCGGTTCTGCACTTAGCTATTTCGGAACTGTTGGAATTGCCAGTTTTCTTGGGACAGATGTCATGCCTGATGTAAATATAATCTTAATTTTTGTCACGCTTGTTGCAAGTTTCTTGATTGGTGCAATGTCTGGAATTATTCCTGCAATTAAGGCTGCAAAACAAAATCCGGTGGAGGTGATAAGAGGATGATAGGTAAAGAAGGTATAAAATATTCTTTAAGAAACTTGAAAAAATCTAAGGATCGAAGTTTCTTTACAATACTCTCTATTCTAATTGGAATCACCACAATATTTATCTTTATTAGTTTTGGACTTGGACTCTTTTCCTACATAGATGAATTATCTGGTGGTGCTTCTGCGGATAAGGTTTTGATTATGGCAAAGGGTTCTTCTGCCCCTGGACTAGATACAACATTTGAATTGAATAGTGACGATCTTCGTGTTGTAAATGGTGTAACGGGTGTTTACGAAGCTGAGGGATCTTACTTTAAGGTTATTAAGGTTGAACAAGGAGGAGAAGTAAGATATACTTTTATTGCCTCCTACACTCCAGAAAATCCCTTGATTCTTGAAAGTTTTGACATTGGAGTAGAAAAAGGGAAAAATTTACAACCCTCTGACTCGAGCAAAGTTGTTTTAGGATATAACTATCAAGATAAGGATAAGATATTCTCAAAAGCTTATGAAATAAATGATAGAATTACAATTGATGATAGAGATTTTAGAGTATCGGGATTTTTGGAATCTATTGGTAATCCCCAAGATGATTCTCAAGTGTATATAAATGAAAATGCCTTCGAGGAAATCTACCCAGACACAACTTCTTATGGTATGATTATCGCTCGAGTTGACAAAGAAAATATTGAACTGGTTGTAGAGAGAATTGAAAAAGCCCTTAGAAAAAGCCGAGATCAAGAAGAAGGGAAAGAAGACTTTTATGCACAATCATATGCTGACATGTTAGAAGCTTATTCTGGTGCCTTGAATATGATTGTGGGGTTCATTGTTCTAATTGCAATCATTTCAGTTATAGTTGCAGCAGTTAATACTACCAATACCATGTTTACTGCAGTTCTTGAAAGATATAAGGAAATTGGGATATTGAAGGCCATCGGAGCCAAGAATAGTGAGATCCTTGATATTTTCTTGTTTGAATCTGCATTCCTTGGATTTGTGGCAGGAATAATTGGAATTGCTATAGGATATTTATTTACACAATTGGCTAAAAGCATTTTAATTAGTCTTGGATGGAGCTTTCTATCTCCCCTTTATAATGTGTGGCTATTTGTTGGGTGCTTACTCTTTGCAACAGTTACAGGAGCAATTGCAGGCGTTGTTCCGGCATATAGGGCCTCTAAAATTAATACTGTTGATGCTTTAAGGTATGAATAGTTAGTCTAAAAAATTATTTCTTCTTCTTTTTCCACTTCTTCCAACCAAACCATCCAATAGCCCCAATTACAATAACCCAAAGAAGTTTTGTCCAGATTCCTGAACCTGTCTTTTCTGCTTTAAATTGTTCTTCGTCAAAATCAAAACTCATTTCTGTTGTTCTTCTTTCCCCATTGGTATCTGAATATCTCATAAGGATATTGTATGTTCCTGTAGCCATTTCTGCCTTGAAATCTGCAGAAGTGTCTTCATTGGAATCTAAATCTCCAACTATATTTGTATTTGAACCCATTACATCAAGGCCTTCTTGTTCTAAAATCACTAGTGTTAAGGCTTCTATATCGTGTGTTCCAATGTTTAAAATATCGAGTGTTGCTTCTTTTGTTTCTACGTTATATTCTGAAATAAAAATTTCAAATTCTGCCCTAACATCTTCAACTTCTATGTCAAATTCTTTTGTTTGTGTCGAACCAACACCGTAATTATATCTCACTTCTATAGGGTTTGGACCATCAAGAGCGTCTGCATTTACCCTAACCTTATAGGTTGCCATAAAGAAATCTTGATAATTACTTCCCGTGTAGGTTCCAGAATCTATAGTGAATCTTCTTTGCTGCCCTGCATCAAATATTAGAGGATATTTTTCAAGCAATTCAAAACTAACCTGTTTACACTCTGTATTGGCCACACCGTCAATTTGGAAAACTAACTTTACATAATCTCCTTGTACTGCAGGATATGGATCTTGATTTAAAAGAGAAACATCTAATTGGCAAGCTTCTGCTAAAACTAATCCCATTGTCAATAAAAGTAAAATGCTAACTACCTGCCTCTTCATATGTTTATTAAGAATTAATTCTTTTTAAAGGTTATTACAGCCTTACAATTTTAGAGCATATAGCTTTTCCAGGTATATTTCCCAGATTATCCATACACTTTATGTAGTAAATGTTTCCTTTTCTTCCAGTTGCTTGATGTTTTAATCCGTTTCCGGTGAATGATTGCATTGCCTCAAACTTTTTATTACAGTCAGATAAAACATATTTACATTCTGCTTTTTCAGTTGTTTTGAGAACTAAGGAGTTTCCCATCCCGTAAGCTCTGCTAATTAGTGGAGAATTAATATCTTGGTTTATACTGATTCTTTCAGTGAAAACAGCCGCATCATTACTTGAGTCTACACATCTGATGAAGGTGTTTCTTACTCCTAGGGGAAGGGTTAGTTCTTGAATGTGATAATCTCCTTTGTGGGTTAAGAATTCTGTATAATCTTCATTGTATCCTTGGATCTTGAATGAACAAACTTCATCTCCAGATCCTCCGGAAACTCTTAGTTCTAGGTTGAAGGTAAGGCTTGTTTCTGTTGTGTAGCTTTTTAATGGTTTTAAAGATTCTATTTTCAAAGCGTCTTGAGGACGATATAAGGTATATTCTTTAGATTGGCTGTTTGAGTTTCCCTTTGAGTCTTGACAACGGATGTAAATTTTATTTTCATTTTCGGTTGTGTCAATCACTCCGAGGCAACTTGTTCCAGTACATGTAAAACTCTTATTCATAAAGCTGTAATCCATCTCTTCAAGATCGTATTTACATCCAAGAATTGGTTCATTTACTTCGAAACTTATTAATTTAGAAGTTGTGTTGTATAAAACAAAACTTCCAGATTGTGGTGTGAAACTTTCGTCGTAAATTAGTGGTGGAAGTACATCTTCAGGTTCTCCAATTTCAAGATTTATTACGTGTGGAGCAATGTTGAAATTATTTCCTAAATCATTACAATAAACGTAGAGTTTTATATTTCCCGAATCTCCAAGAAGCTCATGTTCTGGCATTGTATTTCTTCCTTTTTCTTGTTGAGGGTATGAAAGCCTCATTTCATGTGTTGTTGAATATTCTTGATCCACATATTCACTAATATTGTTAAAATTCCCTGCTGACGAGTGTCCTACATTGAATTTACATAAACTCATTTCATTTGTTGAAATCCTAACCTCTATCTTTTCACCATAGTTGAAGTTATTCCCCGTTGAAGAGCTTCTCCAATTTGTTCCTGCTTCTTCTTTAATACTTGAAGAAATCGAAGGGGCTGAAAAATCCTTTTCACTTATACAAAATCCTTCACTTAGGCCCATTGGAGTAACATACTTACATTGATCCCCAAGAGATTTACATCTATACTCTGAACAAGGAAGTCCTCCATTACATTGATTACACGCTCCATCTCCTTTTGGTGCACGGTAGGGTTCACATGTGAAAGAATACTTACACTCAATTGCGTCAGTGTCCTTGTCAGTGCAAGAAAATTTATGTCCACTCTCATTTTTTGGTCCTTGATCCCCCATTAAATTTTCAGACCCTATGCAGTCTCCTAATGCCATACACCGCTCATTTAATATTCTGTAAACTCTTTCGTCAGGAATTGAATCATTGTGAAACAAAGCCTCCCAATCAGATGCTGAAATCTTTTCGTCTGCCTCGTATCCGGTTTTAAGGAGTTTGCTTGTGGGATTTAGGGGGCTTGAAGAAACAAAACCATTACATTCGTCGTCTAAATACCAAAAACTAAAATTATAACTCAAAAGCCCTACACTAAAATAGTCATCTGAGTCTTCATGGTACCTTACCGCCCACTTCTTACAATTTCCTTTATCGTGATTAAAGTATACTGTGTACTTGAAGTCTCCTGCAGAACAAGTTCCCTCTTTTGTCCCTTTCCAAAACCCAGAGCCCTGTGAAACCCTTGGAACACAAAGATCTAAATCTAGCTCCATAAAATAAACACCTTTTGATTCTGAAGAATTTTTTAGATAGTCAGAATTTTTTACAGAATCATAAATCTCACAATACCTATCATCACATTCATCCTTCCAGGAAGTATCATTATCATCATAATCATCATCGGTCCTATCGGGATTTGCTACTAAACATTCACTTGCCGGATTATTTACACAACTTCCAGATTCACAAGTTTCAGTACGAAAATCCCCGCATCTTTCCGTATAAACTTTTCCATCAGCACAATATTGTCTAAATGCCTGACTTCCAACAGGCCCAAGATCTTCAAATGCGCACCAGGATTCTCCATTTGAATATGCCCCGCAGTTAAGGTCTCTACAAATGGCCGTTAGTGGATCTGCCTGCTCACATATTTTTCCAGTATCATAATCGCAATCTTCTTTTTTTGCATCTAAATTTCCACAGCTATCAATGTAATGGACATTACCTTCTTCAGAACATATTGTTTCTTCAATTCTTACACAGGAACTATCAAATCTTGCATCCGAACAAAAAGTATCTGCATGAAATTCCCCCCCCATACATTCAGAGGGCGTGGAATAATAACATTCAGTATCATAGTCTGTTGCATATATGCAAGCTCCTCTTGAACTTTCTCCCTGAACACTTAAACAGTTTTCTTCACTTAACAACCTAAAGTCATTACCAAAACCAAGAATTTCTGATTGTAATTTACATCTTCTCTCAGTTATATAAAGTGGGATGGTTCCTAAAACGCAACATCCCTTTGTACATTCATTTACAAATTCACAAGGATAGGGGTCATAAATTCCTCCGCCAGATTCACAAGATTCTCTTATGGAATTTTCTGAACATATGCCGTTTGTAGAATCAAAACAACATCCTGCATAAACTCCCACCGTCATCCAAATCAGTAAGAAAAGAATTATTATTTTACTATTCATAATCTCTTATGCAATTTCTTACTGCAAAGTCAAACTGCATTTTCCCTCCTAAGTATTCTATTGTGTAAACCTTTTCTCCAGTTGATGTGGTCTCTCGCGTAGTTATAAAATTTTGATAAAACCTATTCAAATTAAGGTAATTTTCTGCACAGTTTTCTTGTAAACAATTGCAAGTTGCTTCCAAATTTATTACTTCTGTTGTTATTGTTAAAAATGTGTCAAGAGGTGAATTAAACTCAAATGAAAAATCTTCATAGGTTAGTTCTGTATTGTCTTTTTTGATTTTTATTTCTTTTTTAAGCAAAACATTAACTCTTCCCGGAAGAATTGCAATTTCATATTTTAGGTCCCCCTTCGATACCTTAAACGTTGAATATAGATTTTCTAACCTGTTAAAACAACTTTCAACTTTCTTTATTGAATCTTCACTGATTTCTTTTTCTACATGAGGAATTAATAAGGGTTCTAAGTTTACACAGTTTTCTGAATACTCTGGTGTATGGCAAAGATAATTTATATCTTCAAAATTGTGTGTTAGGAAAGGCCCTCTTTTCTCTGTTTCACCACCATGTTTTAGAATTTTTGATATACTTTCATCAACAGCAAGTTTTACACAATCTTCTACAAAAAGCCCTACATCTGTCTTTTGATCTGTGTTAATTAACTTGTTTTTCTCTTCATTTCCCTTCTCTACTGAAATTAAAATGAAGGTTATGGCTACTGCCAGAATAAGAATTCCAAGTATTACAAATATTGTTAATTGCCCCCTCTTATTCATTAGACTTTTAGCATAATTAGCTATTTAAGTTTGTCGGGAGAAATATTTTTTAGCAACGGAAGAACGTCTATCCTATCAGTACTGCTAAAGGTCTTAACTTGGCTATTTTTTTACTCAAGCCTGCTTTTTCAGTAATCTCAATTACCTCTTCCACATTTTTATAAGATAATTCTGATTCTTCTATTGTTCCTTTTGTACTTCCTTCCAGAATTATGTCTTTTTTCTTTAGGGTCTTTCGAACGTCTTCTAAGGTTATAGTTTTATTTGCCCATGTTCGGCTGTGAGCTCTTCCTGCACCATGTGCGCTTGAAGAAAATGAGAGTGAACTGTTTCCCTTGGTTCCAACTAAAACAAAAGAAGGTGTGCTCATGCTTCCAGGAATTAATACTGGCTGTCCAATTGGACCATATTTTTTTGGAATTTCATTAGAACCTTTTGAAAATGCCCTCGTTGCACCTTTCCTAATTACTAAGACTTCTTTTTGTTTTCCTTCTAAATCATGCTTTTCAATCTTCGCGATATTGTGTGCGATATCATATATTAGATTGTTTTTATTTTCTGGGAAAAAGTTCTCTAAGACCTCTCTAACATTGTGCATAATTATTTGCCTATTGCAAAAAGCGAAATTTGCTGCCCCATTCATTGCAGAAATATATTTTTTCCCTAGTTCGGAATTGATAGGTGCATGGGCTAGTCCCCTATCTACTTCTGGCCAACCATACTCTTTTTCAATTTTTCCAATATAATCACTAGCAACCTGGTGTCCAAGACCCCTACTCCCACAATGAATCATTACACATATGCAATTTTCCTTTAGTCCTAAGATTTTGGTTATTTTTTTATCAAATATTTCTTCAACTAATTGTATATCTAAAAAATGATTTCCTGCCCCCAGGGTTCCAAGTTGGCCAATTCCTCTCTTTTTTGCTCTTTCACTTATGTCTTCAGGATTCACATTTGGCATTTTCCCATTTTCTTCACAAAATTCTATATCTTCTTCTTTTCCAAATCCATTTTCCACAGCCCATTGAACACCTCTTTTGAGAATTTCATCTAGTTTTTTTCTATCAAGAGTTACTTTCCCGCCCCTTCCAAGCCCTCGTGGGATAACTCTTGTTAATTCGTGTAAAATTTCTTTTCTTCTGGATATAAATTCCTCTAGAGATATATCTGTAGCTAACAACCTTATTCCGCAATTTATATCAAACCCCACCATTCCCGGGCTAACCCTTCCTTTCTTAAGATCGAATGCCGCCACTCCTCCGATTGGAAAACCATATCCGGCGTGGGTATCAGGGCATAAGACAACTCTTCCTACGGCCCCTGGAAGAGTAGAAACATTTGTTGCTTGTTCAAAAGTAGTTTTTTCTTTTTTTATTGTTTCTATGATCTTTTCACTAGCAAAAACCCTCACGGGGACATTCATTTCTCCTGTTTCAGGCATTTCATATGTGAAGTTATTCATCTTCTTAATTTCCATAATTAAAAATAGAAATTAGAGTATTTAGAAGTTTTGATGAGATTTTCAATAATTTCTTTTTGGAACTCTACCCCAATAATCTTTATAAACTGAAGATTTTTTATGTTGTAATGGAAGGACTAACTGATACTCCGCGTAAAAGAAATACTGCATATAAAATGAGAATTGGTGATTTGCTTAAGGGCGTTCCTTTTAAAAATGAAGAAAAGTTTTTATTTTTGGAGTTGGGGGATCAGAAGATTTCGCGAGTTAATATTATTGCAAACTGTGTTGATAGGTTTATACAAGATGGAGAGAAAAAGTATGCTAGCCTAACTATTGATGATGCTTCTGGGCAGATTAGACTTAAAAGTTTTGGAGAGGATATTGAAGTAATGAAGGATTTGGTAGAGGGAGATACTCTTCAGATAATCGGTAATGTTAGAGAGTGGAATGAGGAACTATATATCATTCCTGAAATTGTTAAGAAGATTGATCCGCGATGGTTATTAGTTAGAAAATTAGAAATTAATGAGACCAAAATTGACTTGCCTGAAGATGCAGGTGCAAAGAATGAACTTCGAACAGTAATTATGCAGAAAATTAAGGAGGCAGAGGTTGAGGGAGGTATTGAAACTGAAAAGTTAATTCTCGATTCCGATGCCAAGGCAGATGCCATTAATGTTGAGATTAATTCTCTTCTTGAGGGCGGATTAATTTATGAACCCCGTCCAGGAGTTTTGAGATATCTAGGTTAGTTCTTCGCAAATATATATGATCTAACCTATATATTACATTATACTATATTCTAATATATATTATTAAGTAGTTAGTTTATTCTAATTCTTCCAAGTCCAAATCTAAATCTTCTCCTACCATGGCCTCAACTTCTTTTCTAATCCTCTTCGATTCTTCTATTCTTTTTTTCTTTTTCTTCATCTCTACAAGATCATTAAGAGTTATATCTTCTAGAACTTCTTTATTTGAAAAATCCAGTTCTCCTTTTTGCATTGCTTCTTTCTTTTTTTGGGTATTTTCTTCTTTCTCATATTTTCTTATTTCCTTCTCGTGTCCTTGCATTTTTTCTTTAACTTCGTCTAGAACTCTTTTCTCTTCTTCAACTGTTTTGATAAAGTGAATTTTTCTTTGTTGGTTTTTAAGCAATTTAATACCATAAAGTTTCTCCAATTTTGGAAATATCTCGTCAAAGTTTTGGGGAATCTTTCCATGTTCAATCTCTTGGAGAAGTTGTGAGTCAATTTCCATTGCCTCTGCCGCCTGATTTAGGGATAACTTCTTCCTTCTACGCCCCATATTTGAAGTCCAGTAGTGATTCTCTACTACAAAGGGATTTGTTTCTTTTTTTATTGGTGATTTTAATTTATTAAGATTTCTTTGAACTGTTTCTTGTTCTGTTCCTATCTCCGTGGTTTCTCGCATTCCAGAAAGCCTTTCCATCCTCTCCCTTACACTTCTTTGGTCGATGCTTCTCTTTACCTGGTCATGTGTTGGAATTTGAATTAGTGGTATTCCCTCCCCCTCTGAGCAGCCCTTACAGACCATCACCATCTCTGAGCCAAGAACTCCCTCGTATAAATCTACCTCGTTCCAATCTTTCTTACAGACACTACATCGTTTTCCTTCATTCATAGAAAATAGAGTAAATTAGGTTTTATAAGTAATATTGTGATTGAGTGTATATGTTCAAAATGATAGTTTATTGGCCCCTCATTTCCGAAAGAACTTTTTCTTCAAATTCTTCAAGAAGCCCAACTTCAGTTACATGAATTTTTTCATCAAATAACAATCTTGTTCCTTCTAATCCATATTTTTCTTTTAAAATTTCTAAACTTGCGATTTCTAGGTTGATTGCTAAAGGAATAAGGACAAGATTTCCTTCTGTCTCCGACATTAATTCTCCAGCGAATCTCGAAAAGACTTCTTGTTTTTGTTTTTCTGAATTATCTTGTTCATCATAATTATAAAGATAGACTAGTGTATGGAATTCTGGACACCTTTCTTTTAACTCCATAGAATTTACCCAAAAGATCGTCCTAAGGAGATCATAAATTCTATGTTGCTCTAAGAGGTTGTTTTTTAAACTCCTTGAATCTTCATATTTTGCGAGAAGTAGTGAATCTTCATAAATTTTGTTTCCAAATTCCATATTCTTTTTTATAGAATATTCACAAGAAAATTCTGAATCTTTGATAATATCTGAAAGGGTCTGTACATCTAATAGGTTTGTACGTGAACTAAGATATTTATCTTGAATGTTGGTCATTCTTGCATCCTCAATAAAGACCCCTAATAAAATTCCCAAACCAAATATGAACAAGGCCATAATTAATGCCTCAAGGAATAATATGTTGTTTTTGTTTTTCATTACCAACTCAAATCCCTTTTAATTAATTTAAATGTTGCGGTTAGTAATACCAGTGGGGATAAAAGAAGATAGAATACTAAATAGATAAGTAAGTCTAAGAATCTTTTTCCTTTAAATAATTCTTTTTCGATTATAGCTAATACAAAAAGCGTGAATAAAAACATAAATACAAATAGAATAATCCCAAAGTAATTTAATACTGTGGGAGTGATATTCATAACATCCGTTTGTGTTATTAATGCTGTATCTGCTAGAAAACTAAACTTTATAAAAATATATTGTTTGAAGAGATTGCTTAAGGTTAAAACTCCAAGAATTCCCATCCCTAAAAGACCCATGATAAAACCTAATATAAAAAAGGGTAGGATGAAATAACCTAGAATGTTTTTCCTAAATAGGAACTTTCTATACTTGTATGCTGTTTGCAGTCCCCCCAAAGTCCATCTATTTCTTTGATGCCACCAAGGTCTAAACTTATCTGGAGAGATTGTGCTAACGGAGGTTGTCATATTCATCTTTCTAGAAAAGTCTTTTGAGGCAAGGTTCCAGGTTATTTCAATGTCTTCAGTGATATTTTTTGTATCAAATCCCCCTACTTCCCGAAGTGTTTTTCGACGATAAACTGCGAATGGACCGGGAGTAACATATATCCCGTCTACAGGTTCTAAAAGTTTTCTTGTAAATGCAATAACCGAGTATTCTATTGCTTGTAATCTGGATAGTAAATTATGTCTGTTTCTCACCAAAATTGGAACAGTTACAACTCCAACATTTTCATTATCAAAGTAACCCACGGTTTTTTGTAGGGCGTTTTTTCTTGGAAATGAATCTGAATCAACGATTGCAATCAATTCTCCTTTTGCTTTCTTTATTCCGAGATTGAGAGCTTCTGCTTTTCCACCGTTTTTCTTATGAATTATCTCAAGCAAAGGTATATCTTTCTTTAGACTGTTTGCAATCTCTAAGGTATTGTCTGTTGAGCCATCATCTATTACTATTATTTCCTTTATGTTTTTATAATCTAAGTTTGATGCTGCCCTGATTGTTTCTTCAATTGCTTTCTCCTCATTGTATGCTGGGATTAAAATAGAAACTCCATATTCTTTAGTTATCTTGGGAGTTTCATATAATTCTTTACGGATTCTGATGAATGAAACTATAAAAAAACTTAAGATGTAAAGAGAGATAAACATATAGACAAAGTAAATTATAGTTAGAGTATCCATTACTCTTTGTTGACCTTTTTAATCTTCTCTTCGACGTTAAAATATTCGTAAAATTCTTCTGAGAGAGTTAACTCAAGCGTGTGGCCGACAGGTTTTGCAACCACCAGTCCAAGATCTTTGAATTTTTTTATGTGGTCATAGCTTTTGTTTCCTCTGATTTTTATAATCACTGATTGTTTTATTGGCTGTTTGTATGCTATGACTGCCAATGTTTCTTGTTCTGCTTTTGTAAATTCAACGCTTCCTGTAGCTAGTTTGTTAATTAAGTAATGATACTTTGTAGAAACATCCATCTTGTAGGCATTGTTTCGGCTTACAATGTTGATTACATTATTTTTGTATTTCTTTTCTAGTTTACTTAAGATTTCTCTTATCATTATAGGATTTAAATCGGTTAACATTACAATCTCTTGCATTGTCAAAAAACGTCCTGCGACGAATAATGAAGCTTCTACTTTCTCCATTGCCTCTGCCTCATTTATTTCAAATTCATTTTCTATTTCTCCCGCGGTTGAGGAGGTTATTACCTTTTTTTCATCTATTTTTTCTTCAAAAACTTCTTTGATTGTATTTTCATGTCCTTCTGCTTTAATCCCTTCCATTTAGTTTACTAGATTTGATGTTTTATAAGGGTTTTCAAGGTAAGGAATTAGGCCATCTTGAAAATCTTTCTATAAATTGTACTTGAAACCATGCTAGCAAGAATATACCAGAGAATCCACCAACCACCGTAAATTGGGATGTAGATTACTCTTAGCCATCTAAAGATTATTAAAAATGGAACCATTGTAATGACTAATTGCTTTATACTAAAAGAAGCCTTCATCAGTTTCATAGATAACTCTACCATCTCACTATTTATCTCTGATAGTCTGTGGTGTTCTCCTTTTTTTCTGCAATTCTTTAGTTCTTCTTGTAATTCTTTCTGTCTTTTTTTAAGATTTTTTATGTGTTCTTGGTCTGTAAAATGCATCATAAGAACTGTGGTTATAAGAGTTAAGATTGAGGATATAATTACTAATGCAGAAATTGGGTAGGCTGTAATTATGTTTGTTAACTGTTCTATCACCATGTTTTATATTTGGAAGAACGGGTTTATAAAATTATGTCTGAGTTTGTGCTTGTTTTTTTATAATAAAAGATTATCCACCGAAAAAATTCTTCATTGCAGGATTCATATCCATGGCGTATTGCTGTGCAATGTTTTGATATAGTTGGTAAAGGATCATAATTGCTAAAAGAATTGCAGTTCCACCAACTAATGCCCCAAATAGGTCTGCTACGCTTGCTAAAAGACCAACGGCCGCACCGCCCATGATTGTTAGAGGTCCAACATATCTTTTTAGGATAGATTCTAAAACTCTTGGGTCTTTTCTAAATCCGGGGATACTCATTCCGCTGCTCATAATCTTTTTTGCTTGACTTTTTGCATCTTGACCAGAAGTAATTACCCAGAAATAAGCAAAGACTACTGAGAAGAAAACATAGAATAATATGTGAATTATTGCCTGTATGATTACCTTCCATGTTAAACTTTTTGTGATCAAAGACTCTACTATTGAGCTAGAATGAATCCAAAATGCCAGTCCTGCCGTTGGTTGTCCATTGCTAAATGTTCCCAAGAATGTTGCGTGCCCTAACCAGTTTTCAATTAAGGTTCCTAAAAGTTGGAAATTTGCTACTAATGCCGAAACAAGAATTACAGGGATAACTCCTGCATAGAAAAATTGGAGTGGCCATCGAATGTTATATCCCCTTACCCTATCATAAGATAATGGAATTTCTACCTTTAAACTCTGGGCAAAAACTACAAGAAAAAATAATAGTGTTGTAACAAGGATTGGAATTAGTGCTAACATTGCTCCAGTGGTATCTAGTGTTGCTAGGGATGAAAAGAAGTACCAAACCTTACCAACTGCCGAAAGAGCTCCTTGTGTGTCTACGAATTGGAATAGTGTTGTGAATAACCTCCATCCTATACCTGCCGCAATAAATAAACTAACTCCACTTCCAAAGCCCCATTTTTGAACAACCTCGTCCATAAAAAGGATTATGAAACCTCCCAAACACAATTGTAAGATTACGAGAGGTATGAGATTTGGACTTGCTGCAGGGATTCCTCCCATCAATACATAAACAAACGCTTCAAAAACAACAAACAACAATGCAAGTAATTTTTGGATTCCTTGGAAAAATTTCTTTCCTTCTTCTGTCGAAGTATCGATATTTAAAATTTGAGACCCAACTAATAATTGTAAAATAATTGATGCCATTACGATTGGCCCGATACCCAGCGAAACTATGGATCCAAAAGTTGTTCCTAATAGAATTGCAAGATATTCAAACTGACTTAGGGCAGATGAACTAATTCCATAAATAGTAATATTTGAAAGAACAAAGTATGCTACAAGAACTATCAGGGTCCACTTAATTCCAGTCTTAAAGCTAACTTTCTTCTCTGTCGGTCCTTTAACCTCTGGGAGGTTATGTAAAAAATCCTTTAAACCCATAAGAACTCAATAGAATTTTAGTTTATAAAGATTGTTGTAGAGGGTTGGCGACGGATAAGAATTATTCTTTCTTTTCTTGTTCTTCCTAAATTAGACCCAAAAGAATTACAAATAAAACTCCAAGAATTAAAGAAAATATCGTTTGATGATCTGTACATCTACAACAAGAACTAGGAATCAACTCATCAGCAGTAATATATATCATAAGCCCTGCAGTTGCCCCTACAATAAAACCAATCATTGAATTTGAGATGTATTGAAACAAGGCATTAGCTATTAAAAAACCAATGAGGATAGGTATCGCTGTTGAAGAAGAGATTAAAAATGATTTTAGACGTTTTCCTGTACAATGGTAATAGGGGGCGGAAGTACAAATTCCTTCGGGAATGTTATGGATTGCAATTGCAAGAGCAATAACCAAACCAACTTTCATTCCCGAAACAGAACCTAATGCAATTGCCATTCCTTCTGGGAGGTTATGTAGAAAGATTCCAAGAATAAGGTATGTGGCAGTCTTCTTTAGCTTACACCCTTGTTCTTGTTCACATAACTCCGGATGGATATGTGGAATAAGCTTATCCAGTCCATACATGAGAAAGGAACCAAAAATGATACCCGTAACAGAGATGAGGCTTGAAGAAAGATGAATACTTTCCGGAATTAATTCCAAAAAAGAAATTGCTAACATAACCCCTCCTGCAAAAGAGAGCATATTAAACATAAATTTCTTTGAAGGTTCTTTAATAACACCAATAAGAGATCCAATAATCGGACCCAAAACAGAAATTGCAAGAATGATTATCAACCCTTTTTCCATATTAGGCATACATTTCGTCATTATTTATATCTTGTGTTGACGCGAGGCCTGGTCCACGACCTATGAGCTGATTCCAAACTTCCTCCCTCTCTCCCTTTAGTTCTGCAATAAATAGAACGTCATTGAGTTCCTCCATTGTAACTTGGTACTCTTTAGGCAAACTCTTTTCGTTTAGAAATTTTTCAAGGACAATCGCGAATCTTTCCGAGCTATAAAGAACCTCGCAATTTGGGGCTCTTTGATCAAACCACCAACGATGAACTTCAGAAAGCCGCGGATCTAATTCAAGTATTTCAGAAGTATACCAATAGGCTTTAATTAGTTTACTAAGCCTGGCAAAATCTGTAAGAAGGAAATCGTTAAGTTCTGAAATAGAAAGCGCATATTCTTCATTGTTGCTAAGAAACTCATAAAAACGATTTTCATCGGAGATATCATAGTCTCTAAAATCTAAAGGTTTGGTGGATGCACCAAGATCTGCAGTATATTCGTGAACCTCTCCCGAGTCGGCCATAAAAGACTCAAATTTAGCGACATACTGTTCTTCTCCAGCATATTTATTAATTCTTTCCAATTCAGAATCTACTTCATTATCTACAAGGTTTTCAATTTTTTCTGTTAATAGGTCTCTTTTTTCATAAATCTCTTTAGCCTTAGGATAAATTTCAAATAAACCATCCAAGGCTTGTTCAATAAGTCCTCCTCCTCCAAGTATATTCCCATATTCCCCTATCTGTACTCCGTGTAGGCCTTCATGTAATAATAAATTTTGCATTTTTGCCTTATCAAAGTTCTTGTAAGGATTAATATAAATAGTTCTCCCAGTATCATCCCTAAGAACAAAGGCATTGGTTGTGTCTTTCCTATATTTCCATTTGGAAGGGTCACAATTATAATTAACATTCACACAAAAATCGCCTTCAGTTTTCAAACTTGGCCAATCAGGGTTATTCAATCCCCTATACTCCGTCTTTTTTTCAAAAATCTCTAATACATCCCTCTCCTCCAAATTTTTACATCTCCCAATATAAACATCAATCATGGCTTCCCAATAACATAACTTATCTGGGATATCTAACTCTTTCCTTCTCTGCTCCAAGGTTTCCTCACATTCTTCCTCTGAAAGAATCTCTGTATTTCCTTCCTCCAAGGAATAGAGAATATCTTTCTTACTCAAGTAGCCCTCTCCACTTTTCTCATCCCCTTTCTTTTCTTCCACCTCCGCCGCATTAGTGCAACTAGTAGAGCATTTTTCAATTCCTAAAGAAGGGTTTAAAGTAGCAAAATCGTTACAAGAACCCGTAATAGTTTTTCCTTTTTCAAACGTTAAACTCCTCTTCTGCTCACAAAAGCCATAACCTGCACCAGTCATACAAGATAAAGAACAGGCCTGTATTATAATATTTGAATTAACCTCTCCCCCCCTAATGTTTGTAACTTGGTCCCACAATTTCCCCCAGGTTCCAGTAATGCCCATTGTCAGAAGCATTAGTATAATAACTCCGATTGCTAGTGCGATAATTAATCCAATAGTTATATCGCCTTTTTTGTTATTCATAATATACTTTTGAATATTTCCAAATATATAAGTTTTCCTAAGATTATCCTTTCTTTTCTTTTTCTACTTTCTTAGGTGCTTCCTTTTTTTCTTTTATTACAGGTAGGATAATTTTACCGCCTGCTTTTTCCATCTTCGCAATTGCTGTCTTGGATGCTCTCATTGCAGTTATTTCTGCCTTGAATCCTTCTCCAACACCTAAAATAACATATTTCTTAAGATCAATTTTTTGTCCGTCTTTTTTGAAAATGTTTTCTTTAATAGCAAAAAGGTTTAGTTTGTCTCCCTTTGGCCTTTTAGTTCCTCTTGAAGTTAATCCTTGCCTTCCAAAGTATTTTCCTTTTTTGTCTAGTGCAACTGCCCACTGTTTTTTATGATCTCCCCTTTTACCTGTTCCGGCCATACCAAAACCACCCTTATTACCATGCCCCTTATGTTTTTGCCTAAATCCCCATCCTACAGTTCTTGCCCCACGAATTCTAGAGTTTTTTGTACGCTTATGTGTCTTTATCATTATAACATTTTCTCCGCGAATTTAGCAATATTGGGATTTTTGCCTCTTATTCCTTGAGGATATCTTGTTTTTGTTGATTTTTTAAATCCTCCTCTTGGAGGGTGTAGTGCAAACATCTCAGAATCTGCTTTTCCTCTTTTTTCTTTGATTTCCTTTTCTAATTTTGGGTCTATTTTACCGAATGCTACTTCGTCCCTTACAGCTTCAACCATTCCCATCATAACCTTGTTAGTGTCATCAATCATTCTTGCAGAATATTTCTTATAAAGTTTTAATCTCTTTAAGGTCTCTTCATTTTTCTTATTCATCTTACATCTTCCTGCTATTCTTATTACTAATATTGCCATTTTATAATTTTAAATCGTTAAGTTTAGTTAGTGCTTTCATACATGCTTTTCCAGTATTAAATGTTGTCCTTACCCTTCCCTCACAATGAGAGTAGACGTCCTTAATTCCTGCGACTGAAAGTATTTTTTTTAGCTCGTCTCCAACGACTAATCCTGTTCCTTGTGGCGCAGGCATTAATTTTACAACTACTGATGAAGATTTTCCTACTGTTGAAATTGGAATTGAATGGTGTTCATCACACGAACAATCATAACTTGAACATCCCCTAGGAATTTTAACAATTGCTAATTTTGCTTTTCTTATTGCTTTTTCTTTAGCAGGTAAAGTTTCTGCAGCTTTTCCAAATCCTAATCCCACGTGTCCTTGTTTATCTCCTACCACTGCCATTACTCCAAATGTAAGAGATGCCCCTTCTTTGTTAACTTTTTGGGTTTGACGGAAAGCTCTCCTTTTTCCACCACCAAACTTTCCTTTAGACTGTCCAATAAATAAAACTTCTGTGCTTAAATTAGGCAATAAAAGATCTACAATTTGTGGTTCTAAAATCTTTTTTCCTTGAGTTATCACTTCATCAATATCTTTTACTTTTCCTGCCCTAACTAGTTTTCCAAGTTCAGTTACTGGCACCCAATTGTCTAACTTTTCTAATCTTTCCCTTTCAAATCTTTGCTCTCTCATTTCTTCTCTTGTCAATTCTCTTCCTTCTTCTTTTTTGAATGTTTCATCTGCTTGTTTTGAAATCTCTGCGTCTTCTTTCTTTTCTTTTTCCTTTATGATTTCATTCATTTCTTCTAATTGCTTTTCTGGAGATTCATCTATTTTCTTAGATGCTTCCTTTTTTTCACTTGTTGGTTTTTTTGTTTCTTCTGCCATTTTATTTTAGTTTCTCCATTACTTTAGTTATGACTTGTTGAACTTCTTCTTTTAAGTGTTGTCCTTTTACTCTTTCATCCGAAGGAAATACTTTTTCGTTTGCACTGATTTTTACTCCCCCGTCTACCAGTCCCTTTAGAACTGCAAAGATTCTATTTCCACTTGTAGTTCTTGCCATTCCAAGATCCACAATATACCCTGGACCTTTTAAATCCTTAGAAGCGAGAATTCCTGTTAAATATCCTGCTGGAAGACTCTTTAATGAACCTTTGAATTTTGCATCCCATCCAAGTTTTATTAAATCTTTTGAGGTTATTGTCTTAACAACCCTATCCTGTGCCTCTACACTTTCTATTGCTTGAAGAATGAAATATTTGTTTGTGCCCCTAATAACTATCCTTGGTTTGTTTGCCTTAAGAAGGCTCAGCCTATTTTTGTAGTCTGTCTTTCCTTGTCTTCTTCTTTTCTTTTGTGTTCTTATGCTTGCCATTTTATTCTAAACTCTCCTTTAGATGTCTTTTACTCCTGAATTTTCGGGCCCTAATCTGTTTTCGTTTTTCCCTATAATCTTCTCTTGTTATCTTCTTTGTTAGAAGAAGATGTTTTGCGAGTTTCCTTAAACCTCGGGTCATTATCACATAATCTTGTTTTCTTGTTTTTGGTTTTAGTTTAACCTTTCCAACTCTCCTTCTATTTTTCCTTTTTACTACCTTTCTTCGACCCGCAATCTCCCTTATTTGAATAGCTCCGGCTTTTTGGAGATCCAGGATATCCTGCCTTGTTATTGCCTCTTTAATTTCATTTAAATACCCATCTATAAATAAAATTCTTCCCTTCCCCACACCCAATACTCTTGAGGCAAGTTCTTTTTTCTTAGTTAAATTCATTTTTTATTCTCCTTGTATTTGTTTAAAATTTTTATTTCTTTTTTTGTTGCCTCTTCTATAATTTGCTTTCTTTTTCTAAGACCTATTGAACTAATAATAATTGAATCTCCTTTTTTTAAAGAAGCTAAGTCTTTTGGTGTTCTGATTGTTTTGAAGCTCTCTCCGTTGATAAGCCCCTTAATTGAGTTATCTTGGCCATATCCAACTCTTGGTTTTTTGGAATGCCCTTTCATATTAAGACGAATTTTATTTTGTCTTCCCTTTGCTTTTCTCCACTTCCTATTTTTCTTTACGGTGCTACCTAACTTAATCTTTTTATGCCAATCTTTTCTTAAGAACTGGGGTTTTTTTCTCTTGGGTGTTTCTACTTTCTCTTCCATATTTCTATATTTTCCTCCCATTTTTCTCAACAATAAAAATTCCGTCTTGGAAAATCCTTCGGTCTCTTCCAGTTAATCTTGTTGCTTTTTCAATATTTGTTGCTGTTTGTCCAGCTTTTTCAATTTCCAAAGAAGTTATAATTATGTTATTTCCAGAGATTTTTACTTCTGCCCCATCAACAATTTTGGCCTTTCTGTCCTTTTTTTCTCCTAAGAAAGATTTTATGATAAGATGATCTGATTCTTGTTTGATGTTCATTGGAAAATGTACGCTACAAACTTCCATCTTATATTCGAACCCTTCCGTTAGACCTTTTATCATATTACTTAGATGTGCAAATGTTGTTCCAGCCATTTTTGCCTCTCTCTTTGATCCATTCTTAGCTAAGATCTTTAATGTTTTTCCTTCAGTAACTAAAGAAATTTTTCCAAGGTTGAATGTTCTTTCAACTACTTTTGAATCTTTCTTTACTGTTACATGCCCATCTTTAATCTCCAAGATAACTTCTTCAGGGATTTCTAAGATTCTTTCTATATCTTTTTTCATTTAATAGAAATAAGCGATTAAGCTTCCTCCGATTTTATTTGAAATTGCTTCTTGGTGAACCATCATTCCTTTGTTTGTTGAAATTAAAAGGCAACCCAATTTCCTTGAGGGTAAAAATCTTCTAAGGTATTTTTCAATTTGTTTAGACCCTGCATAATACCTTGGTTTTACGGCCTTACATTCGTTTAAGTTTAAAATCTTCACTGAGATAGTTTTTTCTTCTTCATTTAGAGAATAAGTTATTTTTTCCTTTTCTTGCATTATTTCAAGGACTCTTAAAAGTACCTTCGAATATCTATCTAGAACTAAACTTTTTTTCTCTACCCTTTTGGCATTCATTATTTGGTTTAAGCTGTCTGAAATTATATCTTGACTCATTTTTTCTCCTAGTTGTATTTTTTGAAACCGAGGTCTACTGCAAGTTCTCTAAAACAGTGCCTACATAAATTTAGATTGTATTGGCTAATGTGTGCCCCGTATCTTCCACAAGCTTCGCATCTTTGTGCTGCAATCCCGAATTTTCTTTGCTTTGGACGATTGTGTTTGATAAACTTCTTTAATACCGAGGGTTTATTCTTCAATTGTCTTGTTATCTTTCTCCAGTCGCTTGCAGTCATTTTTTCCCCCTCAGGATTTTAGTTTTGAAATTGTTCTCCAAGTATTCAATTATTTCTTCCTTGGTTACCTTTGATCTTCGTGGTTTTCCCCTTTTAACCTTTTTCTTTTGAATATGTTTCCCCGGTCTTGTAAAGACAGCACTAATTTCAAATCCCATAATTCCAACCTCTCTGATATATTCCATTCCTGGAATTTCAATATATTCATGGATTCCGAAACTAAAGAAATTATCTTGGATTTGCTTTTCTTTTAACTGATTATCTATTGTTGGAAGTAATCTTTTTAAAATCTCTACTGCATCTTTTCCTCTTAGCGTTACCTTTACTCCAACCTCTAATCCGGGTCTAACCGACCAAGTTGGAATTCTTTTTGTTGCCCTAACCTTTATTGGCTTTTTGTTAGTTATCTTTTCTAGAAGGATGTATCCTTTTTCAAGATCTTCTCCGGTAGCTCCAATGTTTAGAACAACCCTTTCTAATTTAAACTGTTTCATTATTGATTTCTCCATTTTAATTTATTACAAGAAGTGTCTTGTATGGCAAACTTACTTCTGCTTTCTCCAATTTAACTTTGTAAGTTTTTCCTTTTCTTAGGTCTTCTATTGCTACAAGTTCTCCTTTTTCTCCCGCGTGTTTTCCTAAAATAATTTCAACTTTTGCTTTTGGCTTTAAAGGCAATATTTTTTCTATCTTCTTTTCTTTTGTATCCAAAATTACAGAGTCTCCTACTTCAAATTTTAATTTTGTTAGTAAATTGCTTCCGTCTTCAAGATTCATTTGTAGAACGTTTTTCTTTAGAATTGTTTTTCCCAAAATCTTAACTATTTTTTTAGTTGTTTCTGATTGCTTTATTTCACTTAAGCTAAACTTCCCATTAATGATTTCCAATCTGTAAAACTTTTTCATTTTTTCTAAGGAAACTGTATCAAAAATTTGTACTGGAAAATTCTCATTTTTTCTAGCTGTGCTGTTTATCTTAACCTCTCCTTCTGAAAGGATATGTTTTACTTCCTTTCGAGATTTAGCTAACTTTAAAATATCTCTTAATATAAATAAAATACTTATTGATTTATTTAAGGAGTGTGATGGGGCAGCGATGTATCTCTTCTTGTTACTTTTTCTTGGAACTGGCCAAGATCTAGGCATTTTTGATTTTTTAATTTGCATCTTTCTTTTCTTCCTCTGATTTTAGTTTTAGTTTTTTGAATCTTCTTTTATCTGAATCCTCTACTTTTATAATCTTCATATTTGAAGGATGTAACCACACAAGAACTTTATCTCCGCCCTTTTTTGTAATGTTTAGTCCTTCTACTTGTATTTTTGATTTTCTTCTATCTATTCCTATGACGGCACCCTGCTTTTTAGCGAATTTCCCCCTAAGTACCTTTACCTCGTCTCCTTTCTTTATTGAAAGGGATCGTCTTCCATATTTCTTTCTTAAAACTTTATCAAGAGTTGCACCCATCAAAGTTATCCTAAGATGGTTTGGAGCGTTTGCCAAAAACTTTCTCTGTTTTCTTGGTTGAACACTTCTCTTCCAACTTGTATTAAATAGTGATTTCATTTTAATAAACTAAACTTGCGATTTTCGCAACCTCCTTCCATCTTTCTTGAACTTCTCTTGCAATTGGTCCTTTGATTTGTGTTCCCTTTGGATTTCCCTTCTCATCTTTTAATAAAGCTACTGCGTTATCACTAAAACAAATTCTTTCCCCAGTTCCTCTTCTCCAAGGCTTTTTCTGTCTAACAACAACTGCATCGAAAACTTCCCCCTTCATCTTGGGATCTCCTTTTCTAACTGCTACCTTTACCTGGTCTGCGATTTTAGCATAACCTTGTCTTCCTTTTTTTGTTTTACCACCCTTAACTGAAACTATTCTCACTATTCTTGCTCCACTGTTATCTGCAGCGTCTACTACACTTCCAAGATTTAGGCCTCTTGTGGGTTTTGAAGATACTGCTTTCATTTTTTTGCTCCAATTATTTTAATTAAAATTGCGTGTATTGTTTTACTTATGGGTCTTGTTTCTGCAATTTGTACAAGGTCTCCTTCTTTGACTTCCTCATCCATACAATCTGGAACTCTTGCGTGAATTTTAGTCTTTCTTTTCTCGTAACGTTCATACTTCGGAACTTTTAGCATTCTTTCAAACTGTATAACAATTCGATTGTGGAGCTTTCTTATTACAACTCCTTCGAAAACTCTTCCCCTAGTTTTTACTTTGTTTGTTCCATGTATTGGGCAAAGCTTATCGCTACATTCAATCTTACTTTCAACTTGTTTTTTGTTTTTTGTTTTTTCCATTTTATTCTGCAATTTGTTCTTTTGTGAATCCCAAATCTACAAGGATTTTTGTTATGTTTCCTTTGTGATTCCCTTGTAATTCAATTGTTTTGTTTTTTACCGTTCCTCCGCAAGCCCTTTTCGCTTTAAGGATCTTCGCGATGGATTTGACGTCGACACCATTATCAAACCCTGAAATCAAAGTAGATAATTTACCGAATCTTCTTTTGTCTAACTTTACTTCGATTTGTTGTTGTGCTTTTGCAAGCTCGCCACAAACACAGGCCTGGTCAGGTAATCCACATCTTGGACAAATATCCACTTTATTTTTGTTCTCCTTGTTTATTTAGTTTATTTTGTTCTGTAAGCAATTTTGCTATTTCTTTCTTAATCCTTCTTCGTTTTAGAGGGTTTTTAAGTAATTCTATCTTCAAATCTTTAAGTGTAGTTTCTGCTTTCTTAGTTGGTTTTTTTGTTGTTTCTGCCATTATTTCTTAGTTGGTTTTTTGGTTTTTTTAGTTGGTTTTTTAGCTTCCTCAAAGTCTGTTATATTTTTCTTGATGTCTAGCATTAATTCTTCATTAACTTCAATTTGATCTTTCATTTTTATTCCTGGGGCCAAAATCGCTACCTTAATTCCTACAACTCCTTTTTTAGTGTCTGCAACAGATTCTGCACGATCTACAACTCCTGCATTATCTCCTGTTTTTTTAAGGTAACCGTAAGAGAATCTCCAACTTCTTGCCCTATCGCTTGGAAGTTTTCCTGTGATTCTTAATTCTGCCCCTTGTGCTCCTTTGTTCTTTATCTTTGCTAGTGCCCTATAACTTGCTGACTTGTATTTTGAAGATCCAAACCTTTCAAGAGCCAGTGCGATTTCATCTGCAACTAATTGTGCATCAAATTCAGGGTATTTAATCTCTTCGATATCAACATGAGGATTTTCCATTGTGAATTTTTTCTTTAAGAAAGATGTTAAACTAATTATTTTTTCTCCTTTCTTTCCAATGATTAATCCAGGCCTATGTGTTGAGATCACAATTTTCTCCCCAACAGGAGTATATTCAATTCTAATCTTTGAAACAAGCCCTTTTCCAAACATTCTTTTTACAAACTTCCTAATATTATACTCTTCTTTTCTAACTTTTACAAAATTCTTTTCTTCCATTTTATTTTTGTTCTCCTTGTTTATTTGGTTTTGAAATTGCTTCTAGATAAACATGAGTTCTTTTCCCAATTCTTCCGGCCCTTCTATGAACCTTCGGTGCCCTATTTGAAATTGCCAAGGAGATTATAGGGTTTTCAATTCCATTATGCACTGCATTTGATTCTAATTGTTTTACTAACGGAATCATTGCTTCTGCCACATTCTTTGGATACTTTGCACCGCTGATTCCTTTTCCTTTTTTATGGGATACTTCTCTTGAAGGCATTTTAACTGGCTGTTTTTTTATAATAACTTTTTTAAGCATTTCAATAGCCCTTGAAGGAGTTTTATTAAGAATCATTCTACAAACGGCCATTGTATATTTTTGTGAGATTTTTGCTGAATGCACGGCTGCAATTGCTTTTGTATGTTTTGGAAGAGTTGTTTTTTCTTCTACTTTCTTAGATGCTTCCTTTTTTTCACTTGTTGGTTTTTTTGTTTCTTCTGCCATTATTTCTTTACCACCACAGGTTTAGGTACTGCCGGAGCCTTGCTTGCCCCCATACCTACAGAGGTATGTTTTGCTTGTTTCCTTGTTGGTGAAAATTCTCCAAGTCTATGACCAATCATATCGTGCGTCATCATTACTTTTAGATATTCCTTTCCATTATGGATATAGATTATTTTCCCAACCATTGCAGGAACTATAACTAATTCTCTATCGTGAGTTCTTATTGGTTTATTTTGTTCTGTTCTTCTTGCACATTTTTTAAGGAAATTTTCAATTTTTTCACTTGAACGTAAAATCGTTCTTCTGCTTCGAGATTTAACTAGGTTTGAAAATTCTCTTAGGTTGAGTTTTTTTAGTTCCTCTAATTCTATTCCCCTATAAAATTTTTCTTTGTTTTTTTGTATTAATTCTTCAGCCATTTTTATCTTTTCTTCCTCCCTGTTCTTCTTGGCCTTATTAATCCTACCTTTTTACCTGGCGGTGCATTTCTCTTTGCAATCTTACTCTTTATTCTCTTACCTCGACCAGATCCGAAAGGATGATCAATAGCATTCATTTTAACTGCTGAAGTTCTTGGCCATAGTTTAGACTTAGACTTCATTATAAAAAACTTCTTACCTGCCTTTAATACTGGTTTTTCCTTTCTTCCATCTCCTGCCAAAATTCCTATTGTTACCCTACATTCTGGAGAGAACTTTTTCTCTTTTTTAGATGGCATTAAAATTGTTACCTTGTCATTTTCTTTGTTTAGAATTACTCCGGCAGAGCCACCAGTTCTAACAAATTTTCCACCATCTCCTTGGCTATTTTCTATGTTGAAAACCTTTGTTCCGTTTTTTAGATTTCCAAGAGTTGTAATATCTCCATTTGATGTTCCTCCAATCTTTATCTTTTGTCCAACATAAATACCATTTGCAGCAAAGTTAATTAATTGTTTTCCTTCTTTGTTTATTAATTTCGCTAGTGGTGCGCTATGTCCTGGAGATGAAATTAGACCTATTACTTTATACTCTCCCTCAATATTTCTTGGATATCCTGGCCTGTATAGTCCGGCCTTTGCCCTAGTCTTATAAGTTAAACTTCCCTTTCCCCTACGCTGTTGAATGATTCTCTTTCCCATCTTATTCTTTAGCTGCCTCCATTTCTCTTCTTAATCCATTATAGACTCCCATATGGCTAAAGTGCTCCTCTGTTGGACATAAAACCTCATAGTTCTCTGGCCCACCATATAATGTTCTTTCTATGAATGGGACTCCTGCCCTCTTTCCGGGAATTAAAAGTTTTCTTGAGCCATCATCATATACAATTTTTATTCCGCCAGATCTTTTTACCCTATCTAGATGACTAAAGAAACGATCCTTACCTGTTAAGCCTCTTTCGGGAGAGTTCTCTGGATCTCTCATCACAATACTCCTAACTTAGTTGCAAGGTCTCCTGCACTAAATTTCTCGTTTAATTTTACAAATGCTTGTTTTTTGTTTTTTTGTGTGGAAGTTCTTACGCTTTCCACTTTTACCTTGAATAAATCTTCTACTTCTTCTTTGATTTCTTTTTTAGAAACTGAGCGATCAACAATAAATACTAGGGTGTTGTTGATTTCGACATCTTTAACAATTTTTTCTGTTGCTTTAACTTTTTCCAAGATTATTTTTGAAGCCATTTTAATTGAAAAATTCTCCTATTTCTTTAATTGAGTTTTCTGTGTAACATACTATTCTTCCGGGCTCTCCGTTTGGTGCAAGGTCTGCTATTTTTAAGTTTTGTACATTAATTACGTCAATTCCTTTTCTTTTCATAGTTTCCTCATTTCCGATTACAAATAATAATCCTGCGCTTCTTTTATATTTCCTTCCTCTGCTCTTTCCCTTTCCGGCCCTAATTTTCTTTTTCTTTAGTGCTTTTTTGAATGTTTCTCCAAGAAGTTTTTCAAAAAGTGCAAATAATTCTTTTGATTTTAAGGTTAAAATTTCTTTTTCAAAAATTAATCCAGAGTTTATTTCTTCCGTATATTTTAATTGTAGATATTTTTTGTCCATTGTTGCTGAAAATGCAGAATTCATTGCTATTGACATTTCTTTTTTATTTATTTTATTAAAAACATTCTTTGCAGAGGTTGGAGAGTGTGGTCTTCTTCCACCCCTGGTATTTGAAACTGTTGCACCAACCCAATTAAAAGATGAGCCGTTTCTAGACATTATTTTTCTAGGTATTCTGGAAATTCCCTTATTATATGAAGATTTCCAGTCGTGTCTCTTATGTTTAATTATTCCAGAGGCTGAATAGCCTGCACCTGCATTTGGCTTTGAACCATATTGTTGGCTATAAATTAATTTTTGTACTTCGAAGACCTTTGCTAAAATATCTGGTCTTATTTTTGAAGTGAAATTCTTTGGAAGGCTGATTTCTCCTTTTTCTTTTCCTAGTTTACTTATAATTTTTGACTTCATCTTAATTCAATTACCTCATATGATTTTTTAGTTTGTTTTTTTGTTGGCCTCAATGGTGAAGTTAATAAAACTGCTCTTTTTTTAGGGCCTTGTATAGAACCTGCAAGAACTATGAAATCATTATTTATAACTCCATATTTATGGAATCCCTGCTTTTTGTTTATGTTTTCTTCAGCCGTGTTTCCTACCTTAATAATAGAATTATTATATACTACCCTTGTATGAAATCCTGTTTGTCCCATTTGTGGTGCTCTAAATGTTACTCTTGCTGGATGCCAGGGTGCCAAAGATCCGGGCCTTCTCTGTCCCTTTTCAGACTTACTTACCTTTAAGGCTATTCCAAACCTTTTTACAGGGCCTTGAGAACCATAACCTTTTGTTACTGCTCTTGTGTCTACTACTCCGCTTTCAAAAGTATCTTTGATGGAAATTTCTTTTGTTAAATTCTCATTTACCCAGGCTAGTTTTTCTTCTTTAGAACCTCCAAGCCCTATTTCTGCTACGTCTGGTTTTTTCTTTCCAATGGCAGTTGTTTTTACTTGAGAATATGCTATAATTCTTATGTCATCAAAATCTAATTCTCCTTCAGGCATTTTTCCAAGAGTTTTAGGGAGTTTTACCCTTCTCTTTAGTTCTTTTTCCTGAGATACAATAACTTCTTTTATGATTTTTTTCTTTTTATAAAATCTAACAGAGTAAATTCTTAGTTTAGGACATTCTAAAAGTGTTGCAGGAACCACGATTCTTTTTCCTTTAGTTAAAGAGTCTGGAGTATTATCTTTTACAAATACTGAGATCATTCCAACCTTGTAACTTAAAAATCCCATTAATCCCTTTTCTTTTTTAAGGGGATTCCAATTAACAAAGGGAATCATCTTCTTAGCCCTAACTCTTGGGTAGAATTGAAGGCTTCCGCTTCTTGTTCTGTTGTTATCTGCCATTTTATAGTTCTTACTTTATGTGGGTATCCAGTTAACAGTTAGCATCCGTTTCTGAACCTGACTCCAACCAAAGTCAAAATTGCCAATTCAAACATTTAAGTTTTGAATCGATTTTACAAAATTAAGGTGTTTTTTGGGTTTTTAAAGTTAATGATGTGTTGAAGATGATTTTTTCCCCAAATAAAAAGGAATAGGCCACTGACTTATTGGATTTAAGTTGTGTGAAGTCGTTGGAGCGAACAAAGAATATTGTAAGTGAGAGCCTGCAAGGCGTTACCGAGCGAAGCGAAGGAGTTATGATGACCTAAATTAAAGGTGGGAAAGATTTATAAATTTGAAGATTCTAGGAATTCTATGGCGAGCGTAACTATAACTGAAGATCAAAGACAAGAAGAATATGGATTTGACGAAAGAGATTTTATCCCAATTGCAGGATTGTATAATGCTGCCCGAAGAATTCCGGATAAAGTTTCAAATGAGTTAAGTGCTTCTGCTTATTTAATGGCCGTAGGCGTTTATCAATTTGCATGTATTACAGCAGTTGCTTGCGGACTAGAAGCACTTGCGAAATAAATCTTTCTTGAAAGTTAATAAATAAGTCATCATAATTCGATTTAACTGTTGTTGCTTGACCCGAACGAAGTGAGAGCCTGCAAGGCGTGGCAAGAAATTATGAAATAATTTCGCAGAGTTTTGATTTTTCTTTTCAGGTTGGGGGAGGACGGTGGAACGACCAATTAATGAGGGAGATAATCCCTCTTTTTTGTTTCTTTTTATTAAAAAGAAAAATGGGGAGTTCCTTTTTGCCTTCTTTTTCTAAAAGAAGTTATTGGCTTGGAAAGATTTAAATACTAATTGTTACCATTTAATATCATATGGTAAAAGAAGAAAAGAAAACAATCCAATTGGGTTTGAGAATAGATACTGATTTATTAAAGGATATAGAATACCTTTCAAAAAGTGAAGGTGTTGATAAAATGTCTTGGATAAAAAGAGCGCTTGCAGATTTTGTTAATGAAGAAAAAGATGCTATGTCAAAAGAAGCTGTTAAAGATTATATTGGACTCGTAATAGATGAAAGAGATTTAAAAGAATTTACAGGATTTTCAAAAATTCCAAAAGATATTGAAGAAGCAAGAAAAGAAGTTTTAAATAAAATAAAAGACGGGGCTCTTGAAAAATGAAAAAACAATTATTATTATTTTTCTTTTTAGGGCTATTTCTTATAAATTCAGTTTTGGCTTTGGATTGTCAATATACTGAAACAGAGAATTATGATATTTTTGAAGAAGGATTGTACAGTCTAAATGGAGATTATATTGGGGCACCTTTAGAATTCGAGGATTTTGTAGGGGGAAGTATGAATATTCAAGGATGCAATCCCCCTTCTTTTAAAGTCTATAACCCTACAGATAAAAACTTAATATTAAACATAAGCTATCAAACCTCTTGGAGCACTGCTTTTGGGGCTCGTTCTGCGAATCATCAAACAACAATATCAATAAGTAAATACTCATCATCAGATAAACTGCAAGGTTCTTGTCCTGATTTGGGAAGTGGGTCAATTTCTCAAGAAAGTATAAAATATACTATCTTTGAACCTGAAGAAATTCTTCTCAAAAATGAGAAAGTAACTAAACAGAGAGATATTTGTAAATTGTGCGGAAATGAAATTTGCTTAAATGATGGTGCTTCTTGTAATCCATTATATGACGATTCAAAATGTGGTTCTGGAATTTGTAATATTGCTGGTTTTTGTGGAAGTCAAAAAATAGTTGATTGCCCAAACGGAAAATTAAATTGTCAAGATAAAATTTGTTTAGAATCTTCTACTAAGGAAGAAGGCGAAAGTTATATGTGTTCTTTTGAATGTAAATCAGATAGATTTGATAATGGAACATGCTTAAAGAGTTCTTTGGTTTTACAAGAAGAAAAAGATAAACGAAATAAGAATTTTATTATCTTTGGGGTTCTTGTTTTAATCGTTTTATCCGCGGGTGTTGGATATTTTGCATTTTTCAAAAGAAAGAAAGAGGAAAAAATAAAAAACCAAATTTTAGAAGAAAAAAATGCTCTTTTAGAAGAAATTGATAATTTGAAGAAAGACAAAGAAAATCTTCAAAGTTCTATAAAAAGTTTAAATTCAGAGATTGAAAATATAAATTTATTAATGGAAAAAGGAAAAGAGAAAATAAACTCTCTAAAAAAAGAAATTAAAGACACAGAAGGAAAGGTTAAAGAAGAACTAGAAAAAAGATTAAAATTTGAGGAACAAAAACAAAAAGATAGAATTTCTAAACTAAAAAAACAAAGAGAAAAATTAGAAGAAGAACAAGAGAAAATAATAACTATAGAAAAAGACCTCGGTTCTAAAAAATTAAAATTTGAAAAAGAGAATAAAGAATTTTTTATTAAAAAAGCCTTAGATAAACATAAACAAAGATATCCTAATGTTTATTATGATAAAGAAACGGGTTATATTAAATTCTCAAGTCAAGGTAATGAGCCATTACACAGATATCTTTATAAAAAAATTGATAAAAATCTATCCGGTAAAGAAGTCCACCATATTGATGCAGATAAATTGAATAATGAAAATTCTAATCTTGTTTCAATCCCTTATGAGAAACACAAGAAACTAAATCATCTTCTTATAGATTTTAAAGATTGGGAATCAGGAATCAGGCAATTAAAGGAACAATTAGGGATGGAAGATTCTGATTTTCCAGAACATATACAGAAAGAAATTGAGAAAAGAAGACAGCAAAAAAGATTGAGCGTCTATGCAAGAAAAAGTAGGAGAAAAAGATGAAAATAGGGGAGATAATTGGGTGGATTATTTTAGGGCTCTTTGTTCTTGTTGGAACTATTAGTTATTTTGTTTATTCTTCTTAGGTATTAAAATAATTTTTGGCGTAAGCCGAACAAATTATCCGAAGGATTAGGAACTCCCATATTAATGAAAAATTTGCGTGAGTGAAACGAACCTTTTATCCTTGGTTATGCGAAATTTTAATTTCGTGGTTTGTTTTCGTTGGTCGGATAAAAGAAGTTTTTCTATTTTGTCGAAGACAAAAGCTATTTGTCCGAAGGACTGCGGGCTTATCTCTCGTCTCGTTAGGGTGGGAAGAAAAGAAAAATTAAAATTTAGCGACGGTACGGAGCGACAAGCAACAGACTTTTAGCGAACTTCAGGACTAGAAAGGCTGTACACTACAAATTTAAATGTTTCAAGTTAATGATTAAATAAATTCTTATTTCATTCTCAAATTACAAAAAGAGTTTTTACCTTTATTCAAGCTACGAAATCTTTTTTACTTATAAAATCCCTTCCATCAACAATAGAATTTCTTGTAATAATTCCTTTTCTTTTTGCCTGCTCTCTTACTTCCTTTGGACTTAAACTCTCCATATTATCTGGATAAACTATGTCTGTTATACTAATTGTATGCGCAATCCTTACTGTTTGAAAATCAGAGATATCAAAGAGAAGCTCGTTGATTATTTTTGGATTGTTTGTTTTTAAAGTGCAGAAATCTGCTTTTGGTCCTTCTTCTTTTGCCTTTCCGGGTTTTCCAGATTTTGGAGCTTTTGGTTTTACTTTCAATTCAATTTCTTCTGTTTTAAAGGTTAAAGCAAAAAAAACTTTTGGATATTTTTCCATAAGGTCTAATATTTTCTGAGGTTCAACTTCTGTGTCTATTTCTAATTTTCTGACTCCTTGGAAGTTGCTTTTTTTCTTTATTGGAAGTCCAAGTTCTTCTGAAAGATCCGTTGTAGAAACTATTACTCCTCTAATCTCTGTAGGCCCCGATAAATTTTGAAGACAGATTCTCTCTATACTGTTTGTAAATTCTGCTGTTGTTTTGATTGTGGTTTTCTTTGCTTGTTTTTTGGCTTCAATGATATATTTGTCTTTAAATTCTCCTCTAGAAAATTTCATAAAATCATTGTGGATTTCCTCATCAATTATTCCTTCAAAGATTTTTTTCATCACCATTATGTTTTTTGATTAAATCTCTTTATAAGTTTTGCTCTTCATCAAGTTTATAAATAAGGAAAACCTTTAGTTTTTATGAAGGGTGGGAAAGAATTAAATCAATTAATCATCATAGGTCTAGTTTTGGGCTTATTTTTACTTTCGTTCCTTGTTTTAAAGCCAATTCTTATTCCAATAATTTTTGCATTGCTTTTTGCATATGTTTTTCACCCACTTTATGATAAAATCTATAATCGTTTGAAGAAACCAAACCTTTCTGCAGCGATTCTTATGTTTATTCTGGCAATTATTGTAGCAGTTCCATTGATTTATTTTACCCCACTACTTGTACGGCAGATATTCAACATCTATGTCTTCTCTCAAAATATGGACTTAGTGGGTTTAATTCAACAAAATTTTCCAAATCTGTTTACAGCTGAAACCGCAGGGATAGTAAATCAGATTAATACTGCTGTTGGAAAAATAATTACTCAATTTATGCAACAATTTACAGGAATTTTGGAAAGGGGTTTTGACCTTATCCTTAAATTTGTAGTTTTCTTTTTTACTTTTTACCTTGCACTTAGAGATTCAGATAAACTTGGAGCATACATCTCTAAAATTTCTCCTTTTTCAAGAGACACTGATAAAAAGTTTAGAAGAGAGTTTAGGGGGATTACAAATAGTATTATGATTGGACAAGTCTTTATTGGTGTTCTTCAAGGTTTGATGCTTGGACTTGGACTTTGGTTATTGGGAGTTTCTAATGTTATTACATTAATTGTTTTGACTATTTTGGTTTCAATTATTCCAATTCTTGGTTCTTGGTTAATTTGGTTTCCTGTAACTATTGCACTTTTCTTCTCTGGAGAAATAACTTCATCTTTGATATTATTTTGCTATAGTGTTCTTTTTGTATCTAGCATTGATAATTTTGTTAGGCCTTATCTTCTTTCAAAATCTTCTGATTTACCTTTGGCTATTAGTTTGATAGGAACTATTGGTGGACTTTACTTTATGGGTATTGTGGGGTTAATTTTAGGTCCTTTGATTCTTGCATATTCTCTAATTATCTTAGATCTTTATCAAAAAGGTAAACTAAATGAGCTTGGAAAAGAGTAACCCCCATGAACCCCAAACATTCTAAAGAATATTCATCTGAAATTTTAAAAAAGAAATTTAAAGGTGAAGAGTTAACTGAAGAAGAAATAAAACTTCTTGTTGAGGATATTCTAAATGGCAAGCTTGGTGAAGCTGAAATTGCTTATTTTATTTCTGGACAAAAATTTCAAGGAATGAGTGATAAAGAGATTTATTTTTTAACAAAGGCCATGATTGATACTGGTAAAACCATTAACTTTGGTAAGAAAATTATTAGTGATAAACATTGTATCGGGGGTGTTCCAGGAAATAGGACAACACCTTTGGTAGTTCCGATCTGTATTTCTGAAGGTTTGACTATACCTAAGACTTCTTCTCGAGCAATAACCTCTCCTGCTGGAACTGCAGATGTAATTGAAACTATTGCGAATATAGAGATTAGTGGTGAAAAAGTGAAGAAGCTCATAAAGACTAAAGGAGGGTGTATGATTTGGAATTCTGAAGCTAAACTCTCTCCAGCAGATGATAAGATTATACAAGTGGAGAAAATTTTACAATTAGATATTCCATCTCAACTTGTAGCTTCGGTTTTATCTAAAAAAATATCTATAGGTTCAAAAAATATCTTAATTGATATTCCCTATGGAAAAGGTTCCAAGGTCTTAAATGTTGGTCAAGCTAAAAGATTGAAGAAATTATTTTTGACTGTTGGGAAAAGGTTTGGTGTTAAAATTCGGGTTGTTCTTACCGACGGTAGAAGGCCAATTGGCAACGGTATTGGGCCGGTTTTAGAGATGTTAGATATCTTAAAAATTTTAAAGGGGGAAAAGGGCTATGCCAAGGACTTGGCTAAAAATCTATTTTTCTTTCTTCAGAATTGCTTAAACTTAATAGTGTTAAGAACCCTGGGTTGAAAGCTCGGAAAGCTTTGAAGAGTGGTAAAGCTTATGAAAAATTTAAGAGTATTATTAATGCCCAAAATAATAATAGGGATTTTGATAAGAAGGTTTTAAAGTTGAAATTGGGAAAATTCTCAAAAGAAATTGTTGCAGGAACCACGGGCAGAATTAAAAATATAGACAATGAGAAACTTAGTTATTTGTGTAGGATTTTGGGATGTCCAAAAAATAAGGGCGCAGGAGTTTATCTACATCGAAAAAAGGGATTTTTGGTTAAAGGTACTAAACTAATTACGCTTTATTCTGAGGATAAACAACTATTGTCACAAGGTATTGAATACTTCTGGGAAAATAATGTTGTTAGGTTAGGCTAGGATTTAAAATTAGTCCAATTTAAAAATCTCTAAAACGCCCACATCCGGAATCGAACCGGAAAGCCCCGGAGGGCCTGGCTTTCAAGGCCAGTGCAATACCACTATGCGATGTGGGCATTATTATTTAATCCTTGAACATTGTTTTAAGCCTTTTGGTTTTTCATTATAATTGTCTACCCTTGGATTAAAGTTCCTGAAAAAGATTTTCCCTTGAAGATTTTTGGAAGATCATTTAAGTTACTTATAATGTATGTTGGGATTTTCTTCTTAAGGATAATCTTTGAAGCAGATTGATCTAGCACGAAATGCTGTCCTGCAGAATATTTTATTTTACTTGCCTTCTTGTGGAAGTTTTTCCAAGAGATATTTTTGATAAATTTGGCCGATTTATTCTTTGTTGGATCTGACGTATATAGTCCCGAAATATTTGTGATGTTTATGAAATGTGTTTTGAAATGTGCTGCGATTCCTGCAGCCGTTCCATCCGAAGTATTCTTCTTTTTGTATTGAAGAGCCCCACAAACTACGACCTTATTTTTATTTAAAAGATTCCCTATTTTTTTATAGGTTTTTGGTAAAATTAGATTAGATTTTTTTCCGAGGATTCCAGAAAGAAAACTTGCGTGCATTCTTGTAATTGCAATTCCCTCTTTTGATTGCGCCTCTGTTGATTTATCCAGTTTTTTTAAAGCTTTGATATATTTTCTTGCCGTTGACCCTCCGCCTGTCACGACAATAAATTTATCTTGCTTATTTGCGAAAATTATTTTCTTGAATTTTTGTATAAATCCAACATCAATCTCTCCCTCAGAAATAATTCTACTTCCTCCAAGGCTTATTACCCATATATTTCTAGCCATATTAAAAATTAGATAATTAGGTATTTAATTGTTCTGTCTTGTTGATTTTTAACTATCCTAATAGAGTAGAGAAATCTTTAAAAAGTATAAGAATTATTCACTCCCATAAAGATGGCGAAAAAATGTGTTTATTGTTCTATTGAAGTTATGCATAGCGAGGCCATAGATATCTGTAAGAGTTGTATGTACCAGGTTTGGGGGGAGAAAATGGCGAATGCTATTGTTACCAATATGGAAAAGGAGAAGGAAAGTGGAAACCTTGAGTTGGGAGATGTTGGAAACCAGGTTGTTTTAGAAGAAGAAATCTGTGAAGAACCACTCATTAGAAGCTTTGAATAGGATTATTTTGAAGTAAAAACATTTTTAAAGGGTCATTTTCTAATCAAACTAGGATACTTTCGTGTCCGAGTTGTGTATTGTGACAGCGGAGTGAATTCTGTTTGTCTGGAAATAAAAATGGGTAAAAAAAAGAAAATTAGGCAACGAGGAAAGATTAGACTTAGTTCTTACTTTAAGAAATTTAACGTCGGTGATTCTGTGGCGGTTGTTTTAGATCTTGGTGTTAAGGCCTCATTTCCTAAAAGAATTCAAGGATCTGTTGGAAAAATAATTTCTGAAAGTGGAATGTACAAATTAATCGAATTAAAAGATGGGAACAAAGTGAAGAAGTTTATAATTCACCCAGTTCACCTAAAGAAAATCTAATGGTAATCCAAGAAGAAAAACCGCTAACTATCGCAGAAGTCAGTTCTCTTATTAGCAAGTTAGAAAGTGGTGAAAAAGTTAAAGAATTTATCAAAAAGTTTGATGTAGGCTCTCTCGAGGATGTTCTTAAAATGAAAGAAGGTCTAGAGGCCTTGAATATTCTTAAATTTAAAAAGACAGATATAGTGAAGATTTTAGATTTTATGCCGCAAGATGCGAGCGAATTAAATAAGGTTTTATGTGACATTTCTCTTAGTAAGGAAGAAGTAGAAAAGGTTCTTAGTGTCACAAAGGGAGCTTAGAGTTTTACAATGGAAGACAGCGCAATTATTCTTGACTTTTTAGCTTATGGTTATCCCCTTGAAAAGAAAATGCTACCATTAGCCCAGGCAATTGGTGAATTAAAGTTTACATTATTACAATTAGTTCCAAGAAGAGGAGTAAAATTAGAAATTGGTGAAAAAGTTTATATCGGAGAGGATAAACGTGAGAAAATACAATATATTTTAGGTAGATGTCCTCGAGAAAAGCTTACAGAAACTGCACTTGGACAATTGAAAGAATTTGTTTCTTCTAAGATGGGAACGCAAGAAGAAAGGATTGTTAAGTTTTTTAATGAAGCACAACCCATAAATACTCGTCTTCACCAATTTGAATTGCTTCCAGGATTTGGAAAAAAGCACACTGCAGCAATAATCGCTGCTAGGGATGAAAAGTTATTCGAAAGTGTGGAAGACATTAAAACAAGAGTTACAAGTATGCCGGACCCAATTAGGGGTGTTGAAAAAAGAATTATTGAGGAATTAACTTCAATTCAGAGATATAATCTCTTCATAAATTAAGATGGAAAAAACAAATAAACCAACAACAGAGCACGACAGCCTAGTTAGAATTGGTGGTAGCGATCTTAGCGGAAGAAAGGGAGTCCTAGTTGGCCTTACTAAGATTAAAGGAATTTCGTGGTCTTGTGGTAATGCTCTTTGTAAACTTCTTAAAATTAGTCCTAGAAAGAAGATAAGTGAATTAGACCGAAAAGAAATTGATGAGATTGAAGAATTTATAGTTCACCCAAAACTTCCTAAATTTCTAATGAATAGGCGAAAAGATCTTGACAGTGGGGAAGATATGCACCTTAATGGTGGAGACTTGAAACTTAGACAAGAATTTGATATTAAGAGGCTGAAAAAGATTAAGTCCTATAGGGGAGCTAGACACGCTAGCAATCTTCCATCAAGAGGACAAAGAACTAAATCTAATTTTCGTAGACACCGAAAGAAAAGTAGTGCGAAAATGGTAAAGGAGAAGAAATAGAATGGGAGATATCAAGAGAAAAAGGAAGAAATATGAAAAGCCAAGGAAAATGTTTGATAGTGTGAGAATTAAAGAAGAGAATGTTTTGGTTAATGCTTACGGTTTAAAAAATAAAAGAGAAATATGGAAGGCGAAAAGTGTTACTTCTAAAATTAGAAAGAGAGCTAAAAGTCTAATTAGTAAAAGTGATGAAGAAATAAACACATTCATTGAGAAATTGAAGCAAAGAGGAATCCTTGTTGAGAATATCTCTGATGTTTTAGCACTTGGTGAAAAAGATATTCTTGAAAGAAGACTTCAAACAGTTTTATTTAAGAAAAAGTTGGCTAATACTCCTCGACAAGCAAGACAATTGATTACACATAAATATGTTCTTGTAAATGGGAGAGTAGTTAATACCCCCTCTTTTTGGGTTTCAAGAGATTTAGAGGGTCAAATTGAACTTAAACCCTTGAAAGAAAAACCAAAAAAAGAAGTTGCCCCAGTTGAAGAAAAAGCAGCCGAAGAGTCTGTTGAAGAATCTACTGAAGAAAATGAAAAGGAGAAAACGGAATAATGGCAAAACATGAAGAAAATGATGTTTTTATTTTGAATATTTATGCAACATTTAATAATACTGTTGTTAGTCTAAACGACGTTGCTGGAAATACTATTGGAAAGGTTACAGGAGGATTAGTTACAAAGCATAACAGGATGAAAGCTAATCCAACCATTGCAATGTTTATCGCTAAAAGGATTCAAGAAATGTGTAGGGATTACAAGGTAACTCAACTTAACGTTCAAATAAGAGGACAAACAGGAGCCACAGGAGTTGGGCCTGGTGCAAATGCTATAATTAAAACTCTAACAAAGGAAGGATTTAAAATCCTAAGCATAAATGATATTACTCGAATTCCCCGAGGTGGACCAAAGAAGAAAGGGGGGCGTAGGGGGCGGAGAGTATAAGCTTTAAAAAGCCTGATTAAGAAGAAATAATATGGAATTTATTGAAAAAACAAACGACAAAATAGTATGGGAAAGTAATGTAAATATTAGCCTTGCTAATGCTTTACGTAGAAGTGTTGTTGAAATTCCAACTTTGGCGATTGAAGAATGCGATATTTACAAAAATGATAGTGCTGTTTATGATGAGGTCTTGGCTCACCGACTAGGTTTAGTTCCTCTAAAAAATCAGAAGTTAAAGGTTGGAAAAATATTAGAATATAAATTAAAGAAGAAGGCTGGAAAAGAAGAAAGCCTATTTGTCCAATCTGGAGAGCTGGGAGAGGATATTGTTTATCCTGATATGCCTCTTGTTTTACTAGAAAATGGACAGAGCATAGAACTTGTAGCAAGGGCAGTTCAAGGGGTTGGAAAAGATCATGCAAAATTCACACCAGGATTGATGTTTTATAGACAAAAACCGATAATCAAAATAGAAAAGGAAGGTGAAGCAAAATTAGAACTTGCAGAAAAGTATCCCCAAGTTTTTGAATTTAAGGATAAACTGAAAGTTAAAGATACTTCTTACACAGATCTTGATGAGAAGGATTTGGAAAATTATGAAGGAATTAAGGTTAGTTATGGTAACAACTTAGTTATTGTTATAGAGTCTTGGGGTCAAATGAAACCTGGAGAAATATTCACCGAAGCAGCAACGGTACTTAAGAATGAACTAGATGGTGTTCTTAAGGCTCTCAAGTAAGAGGGAATGCCGGAGCGGTCAAACGGGATACGTTAAGGGCGTATTGGTTTTTGCCTACGGGGGTTCGAATCCTCCTTCCCTCATCAGATCCGTTATTTTTAACGGGTTAAGGAACATAAAATGAAAATAAGTAAAACAAAAATTGAAAAAAGAATTCAGAGAAAGAAAGATCCTTTTTTAGTGAAAGCTATAATCAAATTGAAGAAATCTAATCCAGAAGTTGCAAAAGAACTTTCAAAACCTAAAAGAAAGTGGCCTGCTTTAAATCTAAAAGATTTGGCCCATGTTAAAGGTGATGTTGTTGTTTGTGGAAAAGTTTTAAGTGCCGGAGATTTGGAAGGAGCAAAAAAAATTGTTGCCTGGAGTGCAAGTAATAAGGCTGTCGAGAAGATTGAAGAAAATAAGGGAAGTTTTGTTGGATTAATTGAAGAAATGAAGAAAAATCCTGAATTAAATGGTTTGGTGATGGTTAAATAATGGTAAAGATTATTGTGAACGGTGCCGATGCAATTTTGGGAAGGCTTGGAAGTTTTGTTGCTAAAGAACTTTTGAAGGGAAAAAGTGTTCTTCTAATAAATTGTGAAAAAATTATAGTTTCTGGTAAGAAGGTTGGATTTGTTAATAATATAAAAAGGAAAAGAGAAATGGGGCGTGGGAGTTCACTTAAAGGTCCAAAATATATCCGACAAGAAGATAGATTAGTTAAAAGAATTATTAGGGGTATGTTGCCATGGGATAGAATGAAAGGAAGGGAAGCTTATAGAAGATTAAGATGTGAAATTGGAAGTGCAGACCTTAAGGAAGAAGAGTTAAAGGGTTTGAAAGAATTTAAACATAGAAAACCAAGAAATTATACTTATATGAATGAAATTGTGAGGGCACTGAAATGAATAATTTAGTTATAACTGGTAAAAGAAAAGCCGCGATTGCTAAAGCAACTATTGTTAAAGGAACTGGAAAAGTTACAATAAATAAGAGAACCATTTCTAGTTTTGAAAGTCAATTACAATTAGAAGTTAGTGAACCTCTTTTAATTGCTAAGGAGATTTTGGGTAAGCTTGATTTTGATATAAGGATAAATGTTAAGGGCGGTGGTATTTCTGGACAGATTCAGGCCAGTAGATTAGCAATTTCAAGAGCAATTGTAGAATTCACAAAAAACGAGGAAGTTAAGCAAGGATTCATAGGTTACGATAGAACCTTACTTATTGCAGATACTAGAAGAAAGGAAGTTTGTAAGCCTGGAGATTCTAAGGCACGTTCGATGAGACAAACTTCTTTTAGATAGATATTGTTGTTATTTCTTAATGGTTACACTATAGAAAGGTTTAAATAGGGTTATTGATTTGGTTACCCTAATGGGACGAAGAATGGGTGTAACACATAGCCTCTGTAATATTATTGATAAGTATAGCCAGAGGGATGAAAAAGCATATTTTGGTGTAGGTTTGAGACCTTCAGGGATAATTCATTTAGGAAACATGGCAACACTTAGTTTAGGAGGATTGGCGGCATACAAACTAGGACCCCACATTAGTGAAATGCAAGTAACAGTTTGTGATTTAGATATGCCAGATCAAAGGGATTGGAATATTAGAAAGGAAGGATATACAAAATATTTTGCAGATCTTCCAGATCCCAGAGAATGCCACCAAAATTTATTGGCACATTCTCTTGAAGGAATAACAGATTTCGCAGAGGGAATAGAATCTGAGTTAGGAGTAAAAACAAACATTCGTCTTTTGTCAGAAATACAAAGAGCTCCAGAATTTAGAGTTGCATTGAAGAGAGTTTTAGATGATCCCTCAATAATGCGATACCTTTTTCCAAGGTTAGGAGAAAATCAAACCCTTGTCTTTCCAATTTGTTCAGATTGTCACACTGCGAGTTCAGTTCCTAGCATGTATAATGGCCATACCTTAGTGAATGCATGTACTAATCCCTCTTGTGAAACCCAGGCTTATGAGGTTGATGTTATGGATACTTCAAAAGATATTGCTGTACACTATTTTATAGACCCCTTAAGAGATAGGGCAATAACCCCAAAAACAGACGTGCATGTTTTTGGAGGAGACTATAGTTCAGAGCACGAAGGAAATGCTAGAAAAGTTGAAAAGATTATGTCCGTAATTGCAAAAGCTAATTGTGGAGAAGTCCCTGATATTTTAATGGGACCAACATTTTATGCAAGAGACGGTGAAAAAATGAGTAAAAGAAAGGAAAATGGTTTAACGCGTGAAAATCTCAAAGAACATTTTGGAAAGGATTATGTCAAAAGAGTCCTAGATCTTGCAGACCAAATATCTTCTAAAGGGGTTAGGGTTGTAGACTATACGCTTGTAGAAGAGGGTCTTTTTGGTAAGAAATTTTCTTAATTACAAACTATCTATTGGACTTTTAATTTTCTTTAATTCCTGTGTTGAAATATGTGTGTAAATTTCAGTGGTTGAAATTGAGGAATGTCCGAGAAGTTCCTGAATTTTTCTTATATCAACATCGTTTTCTAAAAGATGTGTAGCAAAGGAATGACGAAGGGTGTGGGTATGAACTTCGCTTGGGAGTCCTGATTTCTGTGCTGCTTTTCTTACTATTTTTTGAATATTCCGAGTACTAAGTTGTCCCTTAGGTCCTGTAAAAAGAAATTCCTTTTCAAATTTTCTTTGTTTTTTTACTTGGTCTTGGAGATCTTCCTCTAAAAATGAAGGAATATTAAAAATCCTATCTTTTTTTCCTTTTGCTTGATTGATTTTACCAATTTTTTCTTCAAAATTTAAGTCTTTTATTTTGAGATTGGTAAGTTCTGAAACTCTTAATCCACAAGCATAAATTAAAGATAACATTAGTTTAGATTTTTGGTTTGGAATGGAATTTAAAAGAAGTTTTACCTCTCTTTTTGAAAGAACTTGTGGGAGATTTTTTTCTTTTTTTGGACGTTTAATAGAAACTGTGATGTCCTTATGAAAGACGAGTAGATAGGCAAATTTTATTGCGGCAAGAAAAAGGATTGTTGAGCTTGCCTTTGCATCTTGCATCCTATTTATAAGGAATTTTTTTACATCTTCTACATTTATTTCTTCCGGGTCTTTTTTTGTAAACTCTAAAAGTTTATTATTGGCATCTAAGTAATTTCTAAGAGTATATACTGAATTTTTTGAAATAGCTAATTCTGTTTCAATTGTTTCTAAAAAAGTTTTTTTATCCATCTTCACCTCGTTTTTATTGTGCGAACCCCAGTTTATATATGTTTGTCTTGCAAGATATTAAGATAAGAAGATATTATGGTTTAAAAGTTAACTCCTTAACCGAATAACTAACCAATATCTATCTTTGTTAAGATTTTTAAGAGAATTTAGATCTTTCCTTGACAAGCTTTACCGTCAGAAAAACATCAATTTTTACCATAAAACTGACTAATTTTTAATCCTCTCTTTTACTTTTTATTAGCCTTTTTCCCACTAATTTAAACTAAACTCACTTTTCTTTTTTTAAGTGGCGTTTTTATTTAAACTAATTCTCACTTTTCGGTTTGATTAGAGGGTATAAATCCTTGTTGTGCGAACTTATATAATTAAATCCTAAATTTGGAGGATTGATTTTGATTTACAGAGCGTTTTAGAACCTTTTTTATGGCCAAAGTAATATTTCTATAGAAAAGAGAGGATTGATTCCCTATAAAGCACCCTTGACCTCCTAGAGTTATCCTAGTTTAGACCTGTGATGGTTCTTTTATGCTTGAATAATCTATTTTTTCGCTTATTGGAAGCGTATACCCGAGTTTTATTAGTTCTGAAAATACCTCAAACCTATATCTATAGTTGTTTATCATCCTATGATGATTTGGACAAAGACCTATAAGGTTGCTTTCTGCGTTGTTTTGCTTGTTTCCGTCGAGATGATGTAGGTCGACAACCTTATCAAAATCGCAGACCACACACTTTTTAGTTACTTTTTGGTATGTTTTGATGTCAATCTTGTTCTTTTTTCTCTGTTGATAAGCCTTATTCTTGTCTTGATGGAAGGTATAGTTATAACAACCAGCACAAAGGTTCTTTGCATGGATTGGAAGTTTCCTTTTACACCTCTTACAGGTTAAGATTTTAGGCTTAAAATAATGTTTTTTGTAACAACTATAACAAAGCCCTTTAGCATGGTGCTCTTTTTCCTGCTTACAATTGTCACACTCTTTTATCACCCCTTCTCTAAAACGTTCGCATATAAAAACCTTGTGCAAACGGGCCATTTCCGTTCGTTTTAAGGGGTAAGAACTTCATACAACATATATTATGCGAACTAATGCAAATTTTGCACGAAATGCTGGGAAAATTGGAAAATTGTTGAAGATTTTTCTAGCTTTGATTTTTAGAGTATCTTTTAATTCTAAGATTCTCATTTTGTTGGCCATGTTAAAAATATTTATTGAAACATTTTGTAAATCATTTAAATGGCTGTCCAAACAGCCTGTCCAAAATTCAAACAGTGTCTAAAATTATCAAAATATTGCAGAAGAAACCTTATTAGACTATTTCACGAGGGGTTGTTACAAGTAGGCTGTCTGCTTGAGCTGCGATTCTTGTATAGTTTTCTTTTCTTTGTTTGTGTTCAGGAATCTTTTTTGCTTCTTAAAATTGATAATCTCTTGAATAAATAGGCGAGATTTATTTCTAAATCCCTTAATTCCTTCATATTTTAGGGTGAATTTCTTTAGACCACATTTGTGGTTAGAATTTATTCTTTTTTCCTTTTTGTTAAAAGGTGCATAACTCCAAAAGCTATCGCAAAAACCAAGATTAATAGAATAAAGTAACTCTCAGTCATAGAGGTTGTGTAGCCGAAGAAAAATGTTTTTATCTCTGTAAGATCCCTCATTAAATCGGGGCTTAACCTACACATTGACCAAGCATAACTTGGGTTGGGTACATTGGGTCCAATCTGGCAAGGGATTATTGGAAATAGTATGGAAGCCAGTAGTGCTCCGGAAGAGATTAACCAAGAGTATATTACTTTTTGTTTGAATATCATTAAATTTAGATGGCTTTTATGTTTATAAATATTTGTAATCTGGTTGGTTTTGGCATATAAACAAACATTGTTTGTTTCTTGAACAATGTTTGAGCTAGGGCAAACAGCTGTTTGGACGGCTGTTTGTATCAAGGTTATCTAATTTTTCACCGTCGGTATAATTAGATTTTGAGATTCTAGTGTAAAAAAGTGGTTCAAACAGCACTTAAACAGCTGTTTGGGGGCTGTTTGAAGTTTGGACAGGGAGAAAGATTTATAAACAAAGGGTACTAGGTTTTGTTAAGATGTTTGATTTTTTAAACAAGAAAAAAAAGGTTGAGAAATTACGGAAAGAAGTACAAGATTCTTTTGGAAATGTTAAAGAAGATATAGCAAAAGTTGGAGATTGGATCAAACATATCGACGCTAAATCCCAAACTAATGAGAAAGACATTTCTTCATTGAAAGATGAACTTGGAGATCTTAATGAGGCCCTTCAAGAGCTGAAATCACAGATTTCATTCTTAAATTCTGGGCTAAAACAGAAGAATCCTGCGGCTGTCCAAGAGGGCGTTAAAACACAAACAAACAGTGCTGCTGTCCAATCAGCTGTCCAAACGGCTGTCCAAACAGGTAATTTAGACCATTTAACTATGATGGAGAGGGCAATTGTATTTATTTTATTAAATAATGATGATAAGTTAAGCTATGAAGATATTAGCCTAATGCTTGGAAAAGTAAAAAGCACGGTTAGAGGACAGATAAATAGCATAAAACAGAAGAATCCTGGGCTAATTAACGAGTTTAGAGAGCTAAATGGTAAGAAAAGGCTATATATTGAAGGGACAAATAAGGATTTAATACTCAAAAGTGTAAAAGTGAGAGTTAAAGAAGATAAAAATTTACTAAAAAAGTAGTGTAAACCTCTAAAATGAAGAATAGTGAGGGTTAAACAGTTTAACCAAATAATTAGAGGTAAAGTGAGGTTTCAAAAAAGTCTTTAAGATGAAAAGAGAGGGTTTTAGTTTCAAAGTGAAA
>Ga0233437_1000306_pt1 | contig 116024 bp, 105 predicted proteins | sample SI_122_August201_FD_182714 | JGI IMG/M metagenome (GOLD analysis project Ga0233437, IMG submission 182714) | Seawater microbial communities from Saanich Inlet, British Columbia, Canada - SI_122_August2016_200_MG | ecosystem: Environmental > Aquatic > Marine > Inlet | place: Canada: British... | reverse complement strand
TCTTGGACAGTTTCAAGATCTTATTGATATTGAAACTGTCCAAGATACTATAGAAAAAGTTCTAATGGAAGAAGGTCATATTGGTACTGCTAAAAGTTTCATATTATATCGACAGAAAAGGAAAGAGTTCCGGGAAGCTAAATCATCAGCAGGTATTGTTGACGATTGTAAGTTAGGTATTAACGCATTCAAAGTTCTGGAAGCACGTTACTTACAAAAAAATGAACATGGTAAAACTACTGAAACTCCAAAAGAACTTTTTGAACGTGTCGCTAGTGCAGTAGCAGCCGTGGAAGCTAAGTATAATGCTAACGTAGAAGAAGCCAAAGATAAATTTCTTAAAATGATGACCAATTTAGAGTTTCTGCCAAATTCGCCATGTCTAATGAATGCCGGCACAGATAATGGTCAGATTTCTTCAGTGTTCTCATTACCGATCGAAGATAGTACTGAAAGTATTTTTAACGCACTGAAAAATGCAGCAGTTATTCATCGGCGTGGTGGTGGAACTGGATTTTCTTTTTCAAAAATCAGGCCAAGAGCAGACGTTGTTAACAAAATGCAAGGTGTGGCTTCTGGTCCAATATCGTTCTTAAAAATATTTGATTTGGCTATTGGAGAAATTAAGCAAGGAGGAAAAAGGTCGGGTGCTAACATGGCAATATTGCGTATTGATCACCCTGACATCTTAGATTTTATTACTTGTAAAGAAAGCCACAACACAATTACAAATTATAACTTATCTGTTGGAATAACTGATAAATTTTTAGAAGCGTTACAAAAGGAAGAAAATTATAATCTTATCAACCCGCGGAATGGTGAGGTAGTAGGACAACTTAACGCTAAAAGAACGTTAGATCTGTTAGCTACCATGGCTTGGAAAAATGGTGATCCCGGAATTGTTTTTTTGGACAGGATTAACAGCCCGCGTAGTAACCCATGCCCGCAATCAGGTTTAATTGAAACTACAAGTCCCTGCGGCGAACAACCATTGTTACCTTACGAATCAGTAATACTTAGTTCAATTAATTTGTCCATACATGTGATTAAAGATTCTGAAAAAAACATTTTAGAAATTGATTGGCGAAGGTTAAGGAAAACTGTACATAATGCCATACACTTTTTAGATAATGCAACAGAAATTAACAAAGTCCCATTACATGAAACTTCTGAGATTATTAAAAGAAACCGAAAAGTTGGTCTTGGAGTAATGGGTTGGGCAGATTTGTTAATTAAACTTAAGATGGCTTACAATTCTCCAGAAGCTATTGAAACTGCTGATGCAGTAATGAAATTCATTAACAATGAAGCTCGAGCAGCATCGTGCGAGTTAGCTAAAGTGAGAGGGGTGTTTCCGAACTTTTATGGGTCAGTTTACGATAATGGTAAAGAATATTACCGAGTTAGAAATGCTGCTCGTACAACTATATCACCAACAGGCACAATATCTATTATATCTTCATGTTCGTCAAGTATTGAACCATTATTTGCCCTATCATACCTGAGAAAAACTTCACAGTTCGAAATGTTAGAAGTGAACCCCTTATTTGAAGAGATTGCTAAAGAGGAAGGATTTTATAATGAAGATCTTATGCGGAAAATTGCCCAGGCAGGTTCAGTACAAGACATTCCAGAAATCCCAGAACATATTAAAAAAATATTTCTTACTGCAATGGACCTAACTCCAGAGGATCACGTCAGAATGCAAGCAACATTTCAGAAACATGTTGACAATGCAGTATCAAAAACTGTAAATTTCCCATATTATGCTACTGTAGAAGATGTTAGGCAAGTGTTCTTGTTAGCGTACCAGTTAGGTTGTAAAGGCATTACAATATATCGTGATGGTAGTAAAGATATGCAAGTTTTAAGTCCAAAATTTTAGGTGAATAGATTAAAGATGAACAGGAAAGGTTTGGTGCACGTGTACACTGGCGAAGGTAAAGGTAAAACTACTGCCTCGTTAGGTTTGGCGTTACGAGCAGTTGGTCAAGGATTTTCTGTATTCATGATCCAGTTCATGAAAGGTGGTGCGTACACTGGCGAATATGTTGCTGCTAAGAACTTTGTACCTAACTTAGAAATTTTACAATTCGGTAGGCCATGTATTAAACAACAGAAGCAGTTAAAGATTCAAGGTTTCTACAGTTTAAGTGAAGAAGAGAAAAATAAAAAACTGTTTGATTATGTCCGAGAAGATATTGAATGTGGTAATTGTCGTTACTGTTTCCTTAACGATGCAATTCAACGCGATTATGTAGAAGAAGCGTTCAAAAAATGTTTAGAAGTAGTCATGTCAGGTAATTATCCAATAATTGTCCTTGACGAAATTAACACTGCAATGTCATTAGAATTTCTTAATACAGAATTGGTCTTGAACATGCTAGCTAACAAACCTGACCACGTAGAAATCATTCTTACTGGGCGTGGTGTTCCTGTCGAGATTTCTGAAATTGCAGATTTAGTTACAGAAATGAAAGCAGAAAAACATTACTTTGACAAAGGTGTACCTGCTAGACGTGGAGTTGAGTATTAGAGTTATTTAGCAGCTACTATTAAGTATTTGTCGGAAACTGATTTTATTGTAGATTTCAAATCTCTTCCAGGATTTTCATTTTCTCCTAATAATTTAATATCGTAACCAGTTTCCCTTAACATATTAAATATCATACCATAACCCATGTCCCAAAATGCAGTAGTTATTAACCTTGAATCTGGCCCAATTTGATCTTTTACTTTCTCAAAAATATCTTTCCAGACAAATCCCAATTCTTCACCACACTCACAATCAGGGTGACGCATCAAGACAACATCATATTCTCCTTCAACTAAGTAAGGCAAATTTCTAGCATCATCACAGATAATGTTAACTACAGGAAATTTTTCAATTAATTCTCTTGTCCTATTAAGATTTTTTTCCTCAATATCAATTACAGTATATTCACTTACTCTAAAATCCATATCAGAAAAATATCTTATCATAGCATGATATTCCTCTAACCCACAAGGTCCAGTACCAATACTTAATACTCTTGGAGCATGATTAGGTTTAAACCCAGTTTCATTTAAAGCTTGAGCAACTGTTTTACAAAGCCAATCCTGATCATAAGATTCTTCAGGAATTTGAATTGGATTTTCGCGAACAACTTCAGGTATAACAAAGGGTTTCTCCAGAACTTCTTCTTTTGGTGGAATATCTAAAATAACTCTATCTAAACTAAATCTAGGAGTAGAAAGGCCTTCTAATGAACTTGTAGAATACATGGACAGATCAACATTTGATAAATCAAAATTAGGGAAATCAATATCCAGATCAGAGATATATTCTGGTATAACCTTTCCTAGTCTAGGATCAAACTTTCTATCAGACCAACTATTACCATCAACCATAATACTCTAGAAGTAGCCTTCTTTTATAAATATTTCTGTGAGTTTATTACTTAATGATGACAACGAAATTAAACGCCAAACTCTTCAATTTCTAGCTTACCTTTCTTTACCTTAATAACGTAATTTCCGACTTCATGAAAATCGGTAAGTTTAGTGACCAATTGTGGTAAAAGAATTCGCTCACCTTTGAAACTTAAGCTAGTAATTATTTCTTGTTTATCATTACCATTAGAAACATCATCCAACTTTAATTCTTTCATAACTTCTTTACTGTCAACAGCTTTTTTCTCAACCATCATTGTTTGAGTTTTACGAGCAAAATGTTTAGCAATTTCTTTCGCCACATTTACTGTAGCTACTTTACTTAACCCTTGCAAGCCAGGAGACACATTAGCTTCAATAACTACTGGACCAAGCGGTCCTTCCAGAATATCTACTCCACAAACATCTACACCAAGCGCTTTGGCAGTCTTAACTGCAAGATTAAATGTTTCCCTGTTAAGAGTTACTGCTTCACCAGTACCGCCAGCATGGATGTTAGCACGCTTTTCTTCAGTTTGAGCACGACGTCGCATACCTGCTACTGCATTATCGCCAATAACTAATACTCGAACATCAGTACCGCCAGAATCTACATATTCTTGAATTATAAAAGGTTGGTTCAATGCACCTAAAGCGTCCAGAACAGAAGATGCTGAAGCAAACGAATCTGCAAACATCACACCTTTACCTTGCGTACCTTCTGGAAACTTCATCACGATCGGATATTTTACTCTTTTCAACAATTCTCGAGCAGTATCAGCATTTGGACTGACATACGTCTGTGGCATTGGAATACCTTTCTGCTCTAAAGCTAAATGAGTTAACAGTTTGTTATGCACTACTGTGAAAGAATTTGCTGGAATCGGCATGTAAATACCTTTACCTTCCAACATACTAGCAATGGAACGTAATAAGTTAGCATACCTAAATGATCCTTTTACGTAAATACAATCATAATGAGGAAATTCTTTACCTTGATAAAACATGCCAGCATCTTTACCAAGTACTACCTCAATTTCTTTTAATTGAATCATGTCAACTTCATCGAAATAGTTTTGCATTTCTTCAGCTACCATGACAGAACTTTTACTTCCTAATGATATTACTGCACCTTTCATTTAAACCCTCACCTTAATCTAATAATGGATCGATCAAAAACCGGCCTTCTTTCAACACGTTCTGACCGATTAATGCTGGATATGTCATATGTGACCGGTCTGCTAATGAAAACTCTTCTTCAATTAACCGACCTTTAATTTCAACTTTTACCATGACTAATGGCCTTTTTTTCATCCCGCTAGCAGACTTAACCAGTTTGTCTCTGATAACCGGTCCTAAAGCTAACTTTTCTGCTAAAGCTTTGTCGATAGATGAACAGGTAGCACCTGAATCTACTCTTACTCTTAGCCTTTCTCGATGTTCATTGTTACCAAAGAAAGTAACTTCTTCAGTTAAGCCCAATATTGGTCTATCAGCCATATCCTTATTCTTTCATTTGCCCTTTTTAACTTTTTCTATTGGTAAGAAGGAGAATTATAAGGATAGTTCATCAACAACACCCATAACTTGAGCAACAGTACTAACAAGATAATCAGGATTACTTGCTCTTAATCTTGGATTGTAGAAATAACCATCAGTAATACCTACTGTAACTATACCTAACTCTTTCCCAACTTCAATATCTTCTGGAGAGTCTCCAACAATAAACGCATTTTTGGGATTATGATCTTTACGAGCCATATAACCAACAATTCTTTCAACTTTATTCTTTCCTTTAGAAACAGCATGATAATCTCCATTTCCTAAAACTTCATCAAAGTAATCAGTAAGATGTAACCTTTCTAATTGTTTTACAATAGCGTGTGTCATATGATTACTTAGAATAACTGAATCAATGGAACGATCTTTTAATTGATTTAATGTATATCTTGTACCTCTTCTTGTACGACACTTAGCAGCTCTTGGTTCATAATAATGATGAAACACTTCTGCAGATTCTGGTTTTAACAATGCTTCTCTATCACAACCTTGAGCGCATAAGAAATCAACCACAGGAAAGTCAAATTCTTTGATATATCGTCCTTTACTTATTGGTTGACCACCAAAATGTCTAATTAAATCATTTCCAGAATCTACACATGCCTGGGAATCTGCAAACAAAGTACCATTCCAATCAAATACTGCTAATTCTATCATTTAATTCACCTATGCAAATATTGAAATAAAGCTTCTCCTGCACCATTTAAATCTGATCTGTGCCTTGGAACTATTTGTCTATGATATTGTCTCACCATCTGGCCAGCTCTAGAACCATGGTTCTCAAAAACTTGTCCATCACCAAAATTGCCATCTTTTTCCAAATCTTTCATTACAATTTCTATCCTTGTTTTACAAGGAACTTTAGCGTTTAGTCTCTCATCACCAGCCCATCTTTTGTATAATTCAGTAATACGATCTGGAGTTCTCGTTATTAAGATACGTAATTGTTCCATACCAACTTCTTTAGCTCTCTCAAGACCCCACAATTCTTCTGGCGTAAGATCTGTAGCTTTGTAAACTACTCGTTTAGATACAACTAACGCATGCCCAAAACTACTTGGAACTACATTTAGTGCTACGAAAGCATTCGCGTTCTGACATATTAATCCTGATTCTTCTGTCAACCAATCTTCTAAAGGTTTTATATCATAAAAGTTGTCTATCATTTTAACCTACAAACACCTAAGAAACCACCAACTATTAGCTTAATTCTAGCCTTCAGATATAAAGTTTTCCTTCAAGAACACTTAACTTCTATCAATAACTAAATCAATGTCAGTAAGAGCAACTAATTTATGATAAACATTTGGTGCTGTTTCAAACATTATTGGAGCTTTAACTATTTGAGTTTCATCACCAATAGTTAATTCAACTTCTCCTCTCACTAGATAAACAATTTCATTATCTTCATGAGTATGGTTAGCACTGATAGTACCTTTTCTCCTGGTAATAAAACTAGATTTACCACAATTGTAAATTATTCCTCGTTCATCAGATTTAATTATTTTTATTTCTTGTAAGTCCATTTTATTCTTTAAATTTAGAGCAATATAAAAAATTATGTATCTAAAAACACTAGCAACACAAAACATTTAAATAAAATACAACACAAAAACAAGCGCATGATAGAACTAGAAAGAACATTCCTAGCAAAGTCTTTCCCAGAAGGACTAAAGAACTGCATTTTCAAAGAAATGTTGGACATCTACTTACCAGATGGTATGCCACATGCGTCAATTAGAATAAGAAAACGTGGAGATAAACGATTCGTTATCACAAAAAAGCAGCCAGTTAACAAAAATGATCATTCCAAATTAAAAGAAGAAACTATTGTTTTAACCAAAGAAGAGTTTGAATTACTTGAGAAAGGAGTCAAAGGTAGGAGAGTTCATAAGTTAAGGTACTATTATGATTACAATGGTAAGATTGCAGAATTTGACGTATTCGCAGACAAAATGAAAGGTTTAGTGTTAGTAGACTTTGAATTCGAAACTGAAGAAGATAAAACTAATTTTCAAATGCCGGAATTCTGTCTAGCTGACGTTACACAAGACAAATTTGTTGCTGGTGGAATGTTATGTGGTAAAAGTTATGAAGATATTCAAGAAGAATTGGACAATTATGATTACACAAAGTTATTTCTAGAATAAAATGACACTTAAACTAAACTTGGAACTGGAAAAAGTAATAGCTAAAATCAAAGAAAACAATCCTAAAACTGTTTTGATTCAATTACCTGATGGACTTAAACCTAAAGCTGGAGACATTCAAGATAAGTTAAAAGAACAATTTCCCGAAATCAAGATAACATTCTGGGCAGGATCATGTTATGGTGCCTGTGACACGCCTAATGTAGATAACTTTGACTTGTTCATAGCGTTCGGGCACAGTGAGTGGATGTATTAGAAACTAATTATTAAAAATTTCTAATCATAATATTAAATTAAGAATTAAATTATAAGTTCTAAACATCAACCATTTCGATCTCAATGTTAAGACCTTCTGGGATTGGTACTCTCATAACAAGACGTAATGTCCTTTCATCAGTACCAACATCAATTAAACGTTTGTGGATACGCATTTCATAACGTTCCCAAGAACCTTTTCCTTCCCCATCAGGAGAACGACGTGTGGTAACTTTAAGTTTCTTTGTAGGTAAAGGTATCGGACCGCGCATTACTACACCGGTTTTATCTACTATCTCTTTAATACTAGCGCAAACTCTGTTGATTTTGTCAATCTCTGTTGACGCTAATTTGATTCTTGCTCTTTGTGCCATTTCTTTATCCTACGTACCGCATAATAAATCGCTTTATTATGCCTTAGCCATTTGCGGAGGCGACTCCTTTATATATTTTTCGTGTTTAAAGGTAAAAAAATAAAAAATTTAGAGATTATTGCATCTCTTTCTTAGTTAATTCCATACACATTCCAGCACCTACAGTAACTCCGGAATCCCGGATTGCAAACCTGGACATTTGAGGAATTTCTGAGTTTTTCTCGATAACTAAAGGTTGTACCGGTTTCAGCTTAACAATAGCTGCGTCACCAGACCTTAAAATATCTTTGTTCTCAGTAACTTCTTCACCAGTTGCTGGATTGATTTTCTTAACAATTTCTATAAATTGACATGCAATCTGTGCAGTGTGGATATGGAATACAGGTGTGTAACCGACAGTAACAACACTTGGATGGTTCATGATAACTATCTGTGCAGTAAATTCAGTTGCTACAGAAGGAACATTATCAGAACGACCTAATACGTCACCACGCGCTAAATCTTTCTTACCGAAACCACGTACGTTAAATCCTACGTTATCACCAGGAACAGCTTGTTGATGTTGTTCGTGATGCATTTCGATAGACTTAACTTCGCCGTTAACTCCTTTACCTTCTCTACCAGGTACTGCAGTTACTTTATCGCCAATTTTCATGATACCAGTTTCAATTCTACCAACAGGTACTACACCGATACCAGTGATGTTGTATACATCCTGAATAGGTAACCTTAATGGTAATTCAGTTGGTTTCTGAGGTAAGTCAAACCTATCAATAGCGGTAAGTAAAGTATCTCCATCCCACCAAGATAATTTTTCAGATTTCTTAACTACATTTTCTCCAGGTAATGAAGCAATAGGTAAGAATCTTAATTCGTCAACTTTCCAACCAGCTTGAGCCGCATGTTTCTTAACATCTTCAACTACTTCTTTATATCTTGCTTCAGAATAGTCTACTCCTGAGATGTCCATTTTGTTTACAGCAACTAATAACTGTCCTACACCAAAGATCTTTGATAATCTTAAATGTTCAATAGTTTGAGCGTTAACACCATCGTTAGCAGCTACAACTAAAACTGCACAGTCAGCCTGACTTGCACCAGTAATCATGTTCTTGATAAAGTCTCTGTGACCAGGTGCGTCAATGATAGTAAAGTAATACTTATCAGTATCAAACCTTTTGTGAGCTAGGTCAATAGTAACTCCTCGCTCTTGCTCTTCTTTCAAACCATCCATAACGAACGCAAATTCGAATCCTGACTTACCAAGCTGTTCAGCTTTTTCTTTCAATTTCCTCATTGCTTGTTCATCAATATTTCCACTGTCGAACAATAGCCGACCTACAGTAGTAGATTTACCATGATCAACGTGACCGATAAATACTAAGTTAATGTGTTCTTTTTCTTTTGCCATATTCTTAGGTCCTCCAATTGATTTAATTTTTATCTAATTTTGTTTGTTTTTCACAAATTTCCTTGAAAAACGCCTCTTTTTCCAAGACGATTAGGATATGGTCAACTAACTAAGAAATTCGGTATAATTTCGCCTGTTAGTTGACTATTCAGGAACGAAAAAAGACCGAAGGTCTTTGTGAGTGACTATACCTTGCTATCTTTACCATTTATTTATAAAGATTTCGATATTATTTTAATGAAAATTAGGTTAGGAGTAGAATAAAATAATGTACAAATTTTTATATACTCGATAATATTACTTAAGTTTAATTAACAAAAAATGGCATTAGAAAACCAAATGACTATATTTACTGACTTTGACAAGACTATGGTTAAAGAGAATTCTCCATTACTATTTCTCAGAAAGATTTCTCGTTTTAACCCATTCCGAACACCTGCCAACACAGTAATAGCATTATTGAGGTATGGACGTAATGGAGAAGGTTTTATCAACGCGATAAAAAGGTCTAGTAAAAAAGAGAGGTTAGAAACTGCAAATAAAGTAGTTAGAATGCTAACTCTAAAGAGAGAATGGAAACATCAATTCATGAATTTAACTTTAAAATATCCTAATATCAAAAACATAAAGTTAGTAATTATTACTAGAAATATTAGAATTATACCCGACTTGTTCATGAAACTTTATGTTAGAAAAATTGAAAAATCAAGTGGGGTTTCATCAGATGGAAAGTTTAGGTTCCGAGGAGATTATAAAGTTATAGGAAATGATGTAAGAGGATTTTCTGTAGCAAGCGATCCTACTGGAAAAATAGCAAGATTAGCTGAGATAATAAATAAAAGTAGAGATAAAGAAAAGTACATAAAAGACAAAAATGCATTCTATTTTGGAGATGAAGAAGATTATGATGAATTAGTAAACCATTCGGGGTTAAAAAAACTACACTTTTATAGTGTTTGAATATAAGGTAACTTAAAAATTTTATAATAGAATTCTAATCATATGGCACGATAGAAAATATCTCTTCCACCAGTATCTCCGACACCTAACACAAATTTATTTACAGAAAATAAATTTTTTAAACGAGCCACTGCACAAACATCATCTTGACTTGGCATTAAAGGGCTGTCAAGAGAAACATTAGTATGTATATGATAATAACCAATTACATTTTCTTTCCTAAGCTTTGCAAGAACATCTTTTCTTTCACCACTAAACAAACCTTCGTGCCAACATCTATCTTGTGAATAAACGTCCTGTACAGAAAGAGACATTATTTCGTTAGGACTTGTTTCTCTAATTTCTTTACTATCATCTAAATACAAGGTACCGGGCAAATTTTGTAGAATACCTAAAGACCCTCTTCTTTTAAAGTAAGTTAATGGTATTGATATTAGTTTTTTTATACCTTTCATTGTTTCCAAAAAAGTTAAATCAGCTAAATTTTCTGCCAGCTCTTTTATCTTTTCATTTACATCAGGATTATAATCACTTTGAGACATAGAAACTAAAAGTTGTGGACCCAAAACTTCAGTAGGGATTAAATAATCAGTAAATTCAAAAGAACCATATTTAAAATTTCCTTGAAGAAAAAGGTCTTGTTCTACATTGAGTTCAGCCGCCCTATCTGACAATTCTGTAACTTTAGATCTTACTCTACCATTAAAACTATAATGAGCCAAATCTCTTTCCCCGATATCACGAACCATATAAGCTGAAAAAATAGAGCATTTTTATAAATGTTTCGGAAACGTCACTATTTGTAAGTGATGATTGATTATGTTTTTATTATTTTTAAGTATTTCCAGACAAAGAAAAGGAAAAAAGAGTTATCTTTTCAAGTTCTTTTATCAAAACATAATTTTACTTTAAATACACCCTAAATAATTTCACATATTTTCGGCTGCATTCGGAATAACACTATTTTGTATACTGCGTGCCGGCGCGGGGATTTTGTGAGCAGCGCCAAATGAGGCACATTTTTGTGAGTTTACGAACAAAAATCATAGGTGCCGTGCCCTGCTCACAAAATGCGCCTATTGCGGGCAGTATACAAATTTATTCTATTCCGGATGCAGCCTATATTTTCGTTAATTTTATATAATTCTCACGTATTATATGCTATAATGACTAAAAAGATTACTAAAGAAGTAGCCAATGCACTAGAATGGGCTGCAGCAGAATTTAGTTATCTGAGAACTTTTCATCAATCTTTAGAAAAGATAGAAAGTGAGGACATTTCTGAACAGGAAAAAGAATTGAAAAAAGATAGAAAAGTTGTTCGCTATGCTACCAAAGCTGAAGCAAGAGTGGAAAGAGATGTTAAAGACGTTCTTACTGAATTAAAAGAAGGAAAGAAAGTTAAAATTTCTTCTACTGATTTAAGTAATGTAATCAAAGAACTAGAAATTCCTGCTAATAAGTTAGTCGGTGAAGGTTCAAGATATGTTGGAACATTAAGAAAACAATTAAAAAGTATCAGAACTGACGTAGCAATTGCTAAGAAATATCCTGACAATACTTCTAGAGAAAAAGTTAGAGAAGAAATCAAAAAACTTGAAGGAAAGGTTATAGATTTAGAGAAATGGATTGCTGCTTTAGACGTTGCATTGAAGAAAGCAGCCATCATATTGTCTAAGGAAGAAACTCTTCCAGAGATAGTTAATAGAATTCTAGCTGAATATATTCAAAGACTTACTGAAATGGGGTTCTTGAAAGATGGAAAAATAGCCTTAAGGGATTCATCTCATCGTACCAGTCCAAAACTAATGAGTCCTGACAAGATTAAATCTTTAAAAACTATAAATGAAGAAATTTTAAACAATCTATCCAATATCCATATCATTCTGATAGTTCTTGGTGATGAAAGGAACGAGGAGTGGGGTGAAAAAGTACAAAGAGATAAAAAATTAATGAATGAAATAGAAAAGCTCAAAGATAAACTTCTTCATGCAATCAAAGTAACTGGAACTAAAGAAGAGATTAGTACAATTAGAGAATTTATCAAAAAATTAGGATGGCAATCTCGTACTTTATTACGAAGAAAGTTACCTGTTGAAAAATTGCGAAGGAATCTTATCAAACTAATTAAAGTTAGAAAAATACCCTTTGAAGTTATTGAGGAGATTCCTGGAGAAGAGTTTATTAAAGAAAAATGGGGCTATGTCATGCATGGTTTGAGTAGGAGAACGCTTAAAAGATATATTGACTCAAATAAGGACCAAAGTCCACCTTTTTATACTGCTGCCATTGATATTCTTAATGAAGGATTTGCAAATGATTTTCAATGTGATGGGGCTATTAATTTAAATGTTGTTTTTCATAAATCCGATCCTTGGGAAATATTCAAATGGTTTAATCCTTTTGGATTTATATTAAAGAAAGAGGTTAACCAAATTCTTTCATCGCCAATTGTTCCACAAGGATATATTGACGAGAAGGGCATTTTAAATACAGACTGTAATTTTGGTTATCATGGAATACGTAGACAGCATGGTTATCATAAAATAGAAATAAGGAAACATATGAAAAGATTTGGAATTAGTAGTAAATCTACTATGGCGTGGCAATATGCAGAAAGTAATGCAAATGTTTTCAAAACTGTTTTTTCTGTAAAGTATCGTGGCAATTATGGTAAATTAATTAGGGATCATCCAGACATAGAAGAAGAGTATTTTGGGTCTTATGATGCTGATTTTGGGTTTCGGGGTTTTTATGTGGGAGATGATAAAAAAGTACATGGTCTTAAAGTTACTCCACAAATGATTGAAAAATTAATAATATATTTACCAGATATTAAAAGCGAATTTAATAGGGAACACTTCATGACTTCAAGAGATTTTAAAGAATATCTTACTTTTTTAGAAGAGCTTACTGGGAAAAGGTATGAATGATTTTATAGTGATTAACAAATAAGAAGAAAACTAAATGAAAAACAAAAGTAAAAAAACAAAATAAAAAACTAAGCTCCTAATGAGCCTTCAGCTAAACCTTTTCTCTGGACAATTTGTTTCCGAATCTTATCCTGTAATTCCATTGGCAGTTTCTCGAAATTCTGGTCAACTAAACTACTGTTACCACGACCACCAGTTGCACTACGCAAATCGTTACTCCAACCGAAAAGTTCACCTACTGGCATCCTAGCTTTAATTACAGTAATGTCACCTTCTTGATCCATACTTAACAATTGCCCTCTTCTACCAGAAACCAGTTTAGATACTTCACCCATGTAATCGTTAGGTGCTTCAATTCTAGTAATCTGTAAAGGTTCGTAAAATAAAGGACCAGCTTTCATCATAGCTCCCCGAATACCTTCCCTTATTGCAGGATATAATTGGGCAGGACCTCTGTGGATAGCATCTTCGTGCAATTTACAGTCCATTAAACTAACTTGGACGTTAACACATGGTTCTTTTGCTAATGGACCAGCTTTCATAACATCTTCAAACATGTCAAGAAGCATTTCCATGATTTCTCCAATATGAACAATACCACGAGTTTCGTCAATGAAAATGTTACCATTACAAGCGCCTTTAACTTTAGTAGCTAACTTTGCGTCCCAACCAATATCTCGCAGGAAACCGATAACTTCTTCATCTTTCTTTTTGTAACGTCCTTCTGGCATTTTTCCATCTTTAAATCCTTGAACTATATCGTTATCTAAAGGCTCAACTTTGAAATAAAGTTTGTTGTGCTTGTTAGGAGACTTACCTTCAACTTCCGGACTTTCTTTAGTAATAGCTTCTCTGTAAACTACGATTGGTGGTGATGTCTTGATATCTACACCTTTCTCGCTCAGAATCCTATTTTCAATAATTTCTAAGTGAAGTTCACCCATACCATGCATTAAATGTTCGCCAGTTTCTTCGTTAATTTCAATTTTAATGGAAGGATCTTCCTTTTGAATTTGTCGAAGTACTTCAATTAGTTTAGGTAAATCTCCAGGTTTCTTAGCTTCAATAGCTTTACTAACTACTGGTTCAAAGATGTGAGTAATTTTCTCAAAAGGTTCTGCTGGACCATCACTAGTAACTGTTTCACCAGGGTATGCCCCTTTCAAACCGCCAACACCAATAATGTTACCTGCTGGAACATTGTCAACAATTTCTTTCTTAGCACCATTGTAAATGTAAACTTGCTGTACTCGACCAGGTAATTTGGCTAAGTTCATATGAATATTTTCACCTTTACGTATTGTACCAGAAAATAATCTACCTGCAGCAATTTCTCCTGCTTGTGGATCAACTACAACTTTGGTAACTACAAAATATGTTCTACCATTAGGATCACACGTTATCAAAGCTTTACCATCTTCACTTTCCAAATCACCTTGCCAGATTTTTGGAACTCTATATTTCTGAGCTTTTGCAGGATCTGGATTATGTTCAATAACCATGTCAAGAACAACTTCATGTAATGGTGCTTTCTTAGCTAACGCTTTCCATCCTTCATCACTTTCGCTTTGATAAGCATCAATTATTTCTTTAAATGAAATTCCTTTCTTTTGCATGTAAGGTAAACTTAATCCCCAGTTATGAAAAGCAGAACCAAACCCAACTGTACCACTTTCTACACTGACTAACCATTCATCTTTAAATTCTGCAGGCACTAAACCTGCAATGATTTTGTTAACTTCAGTAATCTGTTTAACAAACCTTTCTTGCATTTGTTGTGGAGTTAATTGTAATTCTTTAATTAACCTGTCAACCTTGTTGATAAACAATACGGGTTTAACTTTTTCACGTAAAGCTTGCCTAAGTACAGTTTCTGTCTGAGGCATTGCACCTTCAGAAGCACAGATTAATACAATTGCACCATCTACTGCTCGCATTGCACGAGTAACGTCACCACCAAAATCTACGTGACCAGGAGTGTCAATTAAATTGATAAGAAATTCCTTATCGTCAACAGTATGTACCATAGATACTGCTGCGGAATCGATAGTAATTCCTCGTGATTGCTCATCTTCATGAAAATCTAATTTACATGCTTTACCAGCTTCTTCTTCCGACATCATTCCAGCACCAGCTAAAAGATTATCAGAGAATGTTGTCTTACCGTGGTCAATATGGGCGCAAACCCCAATATTTCGGATCTGTTCTGGACATTTCATAATCCGAGTAACTTTATCCACCATTTTTTCTGCCATTTTTATTTTAACCTCTCGTTTATAATTTATAATTTATTTTTAATTTTCAACTTTTTAACATTTGTTTTATTTTCATTCTTTAGGATTTTGTTCAACTTCAATTGCGTCAAAGATACGTTTCATTAAAACATTTTTATAACTACCAAAATCTTCGTTAACTTTAACTTCTTTCAAGATACCTTTTTCTTGGTAAAAACCAACTAAAGGTGCAGTTTCTTCCTCGTAAAGACGTAACCTTTCTTTGATAGTTTCTGGATTATCATCTGGCCGGGTATAAAGTTCACCACCACAATAGTCACAAACACCTTCAAATTTAGGTGGAACATTTTTCATATGAAAAATCGCTTTACAAGCTTTACATATTCTTCTACCACCAAGACGTTCAATGATAACTTCACTGTCAGCAACAAAATTTAATGCAAAGTCAAGTTCAGTTATTTCAGCTAAAGCTTCTGCCTGGCAGATTGTTCTTGGAAAGCCATCTAAGATAAAACCATTAGCACAATCATCCCAAGTTAACCTATCCTTAACAACTTCTACAACCAATTCGTCTGGTACCAACTTTCCTTCGTCAAGACAGGATTTTACTTTCCGGCCCAGTTCAGTTTCTTCCTTAATATTTTTCCGGAAAATGTCGCCAGTTGAAATCTGCGGAATTTTTAGAGTTTTTATCATCTCACCAGTATAAGTTCCCTTACCAACTCCTGGACTTCCTAACACAACTAATTTCATTTTTAGTCGCGTCTCCGGAAATGTACAATTTCATCAGGTTTTTTCCATGAAAGAACTTCATTATCGTTGAACCACAATTTGATTTCCTTTTCAGCTGTTTCTACACTATCAGAAGCGTGTACTAAAGTGATTACTGGTCGGTTAGATGCGTTAGCAAGAACATAAGTGTCCTGAGAATAATCTCCTCGAATAGTTCCAGGCATGGAATTTTCAGGTGATTGTTCTCCAAGCATTTTCCTGATTAACTTAATTACACTATGACCTTCTAAAACCATTGCAATTACTGGATAAATAGTCAAATCGTGTGCTAAACTGTCACAAATTCTTTGCCCATGATCCTTTGGACTTTCTTTTTCTGGATCAAGACCTTGATTTTTGATAAGTTTCTTACCAACAGACATTAACCATTCATCGTCTTTCTCATAATGTTTAGCAGCCTGTTCTAAAGGAACTTCTAACATTTTCATTGCAACAATTTTCAAACCAGCTCTTTCAAACCTAGTTGTGATTTCACCGACAATGCCTCGAGCTATTACGTCAGCTTTTAAGATGATCAAACTTTTTTCAATCATTTTATTTTACCTCTAAAACTTTTTTTGGACAGTGCTTGAAAATCAATAATTTTTGATTTTCCAGTACCTCTATTTTATCCCCTCAATTTCTTGTAATTAAGGATTGTTTTTCAATTTTATATTTTTGATTAATTAGTTAAAATAAAAAAAATTAATTTGTTTGAACCCGCTTTTGTTTTTCAGCATGGTATGCGCCAGTCCATTTGGTCTGTAAAGGTTTCCTTTTCAATTTAAGTAAATTCTTTTCACAACCCATTGAACAAAACTTAGCTACTTTACCACTGGTATAAACAAAAATTTTGCCAGTTCCTTTCTCGATACTTTTCCCACAAAAAGTGCAACGTGCCATTTAACTAAACCTCATTTCTTTTTGCCTCTACGAGCACCGCCCAATTTTTGAGCTTCAATTTCAGTATCAAGGAGCATTAAAATGTCGCCAACCCTAACGGGTCCTTTAACATTTCTTCGGATAGCTTTATTCTTGTCACGACCATCTAAGATAAGTGCCATAACTTGAGTAAGTTCACCACGACTACCAGCACGAGAAACTATTTCTTTAACTTCTGCTGGAAAGCCTATTGAAAACCTAATTTCGCCATCTGATTTGGAATCTTCTGCTCCTCTCTTTTTAGGATTTGGAGTATTTTTATTGGCCATTTTTAGATAGACCTCAATTACTCTTCAGCTGGTTTTGCCAAACTTTCAATAATAGCTTTAGCATCACCTTCTTTTACGATAGCAACTGCTGATGTTGAAACAGGGATACCTGCTGCTGCACCCAAATCTTCTTTCTTAGCAACTTTTGCACATGGTACGCCCTTATCTTTACATAATAATTCAAAGTGCATAACAATTTCTTTAGGACTAACATCACCAGCATAAACTACTAATTTTGCATTACCTTTTTCGATAGCTTTTGTAGCTTCGTTAGATCCTTTACTGATCTTACCAGTACTTCGGGCCAATTCGACCGCTTCTAAAACTTTTGCTTCATCAACCATTTTAGATTAACCTCTACGTTTTTACACGTTTTTTATTTGTTTTAACTATTAGTAACAATTTACTCAGAAACTGCTACCTCGTTGCCCAATTAAAGCAACTCATTGGTTACAGGTCAAAAGAAACTCAGTTCTTTTATAAAGGTTTTGGGTGGGGATTGGTTATAAACTTGACCAAAACTAATATTAGCACCTAACTTAGTAATCAAAAAACCATTTCAAAGTAGTAAAAACACCAAAAGATTAATAAAAGATCAACATTAAAAATAAACTCATATGAGTAGAAAAACACTAGTAGAATTATTACATGAAATTCTTCCAGAACCACCAGAAGAAGAAACAAGAAGTAGATGGAGAGATGGAGAAAGAAGACGTTGTCAGTTTGAAGAAACTGAAGATGGAACTACAGAGACATATAGATACGATCCTATTTTTACAAATGAAAAGTTTGATATGGACCATGAAATTGATGCTCCACATAATGGGGACTGGCCAGGATTAAATCTTTATGTTGAGAAAGGACTCGCTAGTATAATTGAACAGATCCATGGTTTAGAAGGAAAAACAGTAGTTTCATTCCGACCAGAATATTATCCCTTCTTTGGTTTACAAGCTGCAAAAAAAGGGGCAAAAAGTATTCTCGTGGATGGAAGAACAATCCCTACAGTTGAAGATTTAGTAAACAATAACTTACAATATTCTCATGAACTGGCAAAAGAAGGAGAACAGAAATGGAGAGAAGGTGTTGGGAGAGAAGAAGTTATTGCTACAGAAAATAGAGCATTACTTGCTTCATCAAAACTAGAACTAATATCAACTGTAGTTAGAGACAGACAGAAAATTTCTCCAGAAGTCTGGGACAATTTAACAGACTTTGAAAAGAGCTATTATGTATTTGAATGGATTGATGAAAATCCATCTTTCTCATTAGCAGTAAATAAATATTTTGGAGGAAGCGCAAGTTTGTTCAGTCAAGAACCAAATAGATTTTATGAAATCCCAGAAAATCAAAGATTTCCTTTTGTTCTTAAATTTTTAGAAGAAAATTTTGATCAATTAATGTCAAATGAAACATGGTATGTGGCAAGGAATTTAGTGAGTGATAAAGTTAGAAATACTTTGTCAGATAATGAATTTTTTTCTGGAGCTATTGAAGACATTTACTTTAAGTTAGTTGGATACAAATTTATGAAATCAAGAACAAAGCCAACAGATACTCAAGTCCAAGAAGCAATTGTTGAAACATTATTTCAATCAAAAAATCCAGAAGATCATGATAGAATAAGAACTAATATGGATTATAGATATGGAAAAGAGCTTGGTCAAGCAGAAATTTTAGATAGAGGTGCTGACATTCTCTTTTCAGGTTGGGGACTTGATTACCTAGAAAACTCTGTTGACTTTGTAGCTAATGCGGCAAGAATTCTAAAAGAAGATGGTTTGTTTGTTGGTTATGTTAAGAAAGAACATTCTGGACAGAGTTGTAAAAGAAATTTAACCAAACCAGATTACTTAAGAGAAACTTTACAAAAATGTGGTTTTGAAGAAACTGTGATAGTTCATAAGAAAGAGTTTGAAGGGATAACTAGAATAAAAGATATTGGATATGTTTTCTTTGCACGAAAATCTGATAATTCAATACCACTCGAAACAGGATTAATACCAACCACAGATATTCCAAATTCAGGCCTATTTCCAAAAGCACAAAAGGAAGAAGTTCCCATCACCCCAGCAATTCAAAGAAGACCTGTAACAAAGAGATGGGAACAAGATGTGAATTTGGATAGTTTAGTAGAATCATTTGGTTCTAATGATGTTTCTCTTGTTTCAAATTCATTATATGGATCAAAGATTGCTTCTCCGAATCGGGACGACCTAAAAAATATTATAAGAGGGTTATATTGTCAATATGGTGATGTTGATTCAATAACTGAAAATGTTCAAGGATTAAGCGAAAGTTTTCAAACCACATTAATACAGTACAGTTTAAAGCAACAACAAGTTGAATTGTTATTAGAAGATTTGAATGAAGCATTTACAAGAATAAATAGATTTGAAGATACGACTGATGTTGAACAAGCAATAGTAGAAAGAGCTGCTACTCTTGGTGATGGAAAGATTTCTGATTATTTGAATAAAGTCAAAGATGTTCTTGCAACAACAAAACTATCTCCTGAAGTTCAAACAGACTTAGATAAAGCTCAAGAAAAAGTTAGAACAAGTTTAAGAGAAGCTTATGAAAATCATTCTAATCCTCATGAATGGCATTACGAAAGAGCTTTCAAAGATAATGAAATATTCTTTACTTCAATTGAGAGAAGAAAGCAATTAAATGAAGTTGTAAAAGCACTTAATGATTACTTCTTTGATTTTGATTACTCATTCCATATGAACTTAGATAGCAAGTCAACTATTCAAACATCAATTGGAAGAATTCACAAGGTAGCAACTTATGATTATTTTGATAAAAAACATCAAGTACTATTCGTAGATCAAACAATTTCAATGATGGATGAAAAAATACAAGCCCTTTACACAGAAGCTGTTGAAGGAACTCCTGAAAGAAAATATGTTTTCTTAGATAGAATTAATGATTCGACAAAGAAATTTGTTGAAGGTATGAAAAAGCGAGATGATTTACCAACACTTGTCAGAAAACAATGGGGTGGGTTAGAAGATCCAAAACAAGTTGTGAGAGATATTGCTCATCATGCAAGCATTCACGAAATACAACATGCATATGGAACTGGTGAATTAGGTTCATACTTGGCAGAATTAGCTTTCGGAGAAACACCTTATTATGATCTATTTACAAAAACTTCAATGTTATTTGAATTAGCAGATGATAAACATATGGGAGGTTTAATTGCATCTGTTATGAGAGCAATGGGTAAAATTTCCGAAAGTGAGCACCTTCAAGCTGCAACTGCACTTCTTCCACATTATCTTGATGCAGCAGTTGAGAGTGGAAAACTGAGTGTTGTTTTAGAAGAAAAAATTTGTAGTGTTTATGATAAAAATGCAGCAGGCCATCTTAGTCTTGACAAAGAAAAAGCATTAAGAGAAAACAAAGCAGTGATGGAAGCATTAACATACCTTGACGCTTCTGAAATTAGAAATATTGCTACAGGTTTAATGCAAAATAGATTTGGTATGACTTTTGAAAATTATCCGAAAGAGTTAACAGCAAACACACCATTAATTGTCAATGGTACTCTTGAAGAAGAAATAAAACCACATAATTTAGCTTTAATTGAGGTGTCATACGACACACCAAAATCTGTTACTCTTGCACTAAGAAAAGCTGCATACATTGAAGACCCATTAACACAATCTCATCAAATATCTGATCTTGCAACTATTGTAGGAGATTCAGACATAGATCAAGCATTAGATTTAGCTAGGACAATAAAACAAAGATTTCCACGAGAAAGAGCATTAGTAAATGTTGCATGTCAAGCAGCTGAAAAGGGATGTCCTGCCAAAGCTACAACAATTCTTAGAGAAGCTGAAGCATCAATTAATGAAATAAAGAAAGGAGTTGGAGAAAATTTTAATTTCTTCTCAAAATTAGGTGATAGTTTCTTAATGTACCAGGAACTAGTAGAACTGAAGAATAGATTAGGATTACAAGATGAAAGTTATGAGTTATTAACAACAATTGAAAAGCAATTCTTAGATCAAGACATTGATGATATTAGTTGGAAAGAATATAGAATCTTACTTGACGTTGCTAAAAGAAAAGATTTAATAGGATACAGAGAAGAAGCAATTTCATTGATTGCTACAGTTGAAGGACTGATTGATCAAAATACATCACAATTCTTCAAGAAAGAAAGAGCTATGCTTGAAACAACTTTAACAAGAGAAGAAATAACTAGAGATGGTTTAAATCGTCAAAAGATTTCTGAATATATGAGTGACGAAGATTGGCACAATGGCTCTGATGATTTTAAAAGAACCATAAAATCTCTTTATGAATTAGGTTATAAGGATGAAATTTTAGCAGAAACTGACAGGAGAATTCAAGCAATTGAAAGAGGAGATTGGACAGGGATTACTGATAGTTTTGTATATAATAATCTTGCAAATGCTTTATACAAAGTAGGAGAAAAAGGTAGAGCAAATGAGTTGTGGGTTAAGGCTCATCAAGAAGACCTTGCTACAGTTGAAAGACAAGAAACATATGATTGGGGTTTTGAAGCACAAGCAGAAACAATGGCACAATATTCAGAACACAGAGATGAAGCTGTTAAAATAGCTATGCATATTCAGGATTTTCCAAAGAGAGGTCAGATATTAGCTCATATAGGTCAACAATATATTTCTTCAAATGAAACTGAAAAGGGCCTTGCAGTTTTAGGAAGAGCAGAACAATACTTGAATGATGAATCTCAGAAGTCTAACCTTAGACTAAGGATTAAAAATGTAGTTGAGGAAAAGTTGAAAGGAAAGATATCAGAGTAATAAGCAACCATATGATTAACTAAACTTTTTTAAGTAAGTATTTGTCTCTCTTCAATTCTTATAATCCACAAAGTTATTAAAGCATTATCAAAGATAATAACAGAAAATGTGTGGTATAATTGCATACTTAGGTGATAGGGAAGCTTATCCAATAATAATTAAAGGCCTGGAAAGATTAGAGTATCGGGGCTATGATTCTGCTGGTGTGGCAACTATTAAAAACAATATTCTTAGTTTAAACAAAGCTGTTGGTAAAGTAGAAAACCTAAAGTCACAAGTTCTAGAAGGTAGTATGGGTGTGGGGCATACGCGTTGGGCAACTCACGGCGTGCCAAATCACGCTAACGCTCATCCGCATAATAATGATGAAAAAAGTATTGTTTTAGTACATAATGGAATTATTGAAAATTATGCTAAATTAAAATTAATGTTAATTAATGAAGGATACCAGTTCTATTCAGATACAGACACCGAAGTTCTGACAAAGTTGATAGATTCTCATTACAAGAAGAATAATCAAACAGATATGTTAAAAGCACTAAAAGATGCTCTTCATGAAGTTGTAGGAGCATATGGCATTGTTCTTCTTAACAAAGATGAAAGAAAACTTTACGCTGCTAGGAAAGGTAGCCCACTAGTATTAGGTATTGGGGAAGGAGAATTCTTTGTTGCTTCTGACACTGCCGCATTCCTAGAATACACCAGAAGAGCATTATATCTCGAAGATGACGATGTTCTCATGGTTGATGAAAATTCTTACAATTTATCTAACCTTCATGAAGAATGCAAATATTCTCACAGAGATGTAAATTACATTGATTGGGATTTGTCTCAAATTGAGAAGAATGGTTATGAACATTTCATGCTAAAAGAAATTCATGAACAAGCCGATACTCTAAATAATTGCCTAGCGGGTAGAACTAATTTTGAACATATGTTAAACAAGTTTAGAAGAAAAGTTCCAGAACCTTTAGTGAAAAATCTTAACAGGATAATTATTGCAGCGTGTGGTACTAGTTGGCATGCAGCTTTAGTAATTAAATATTTAGTAGAAAAATATTGTAGATTACCTGTTGAAGTAGAGTTTGCTTCTGAATTCAGATACAAAAACCCAATAATAAATAACAAAGATTTAGTTTTAGTAATTTCACAAAGTGGAGAAACTGCTGATAGCCTGGCAGCCTTAAAAACTGCAAAAGAAAAAGGCGCATTAACTTATGGAATAGTAAATGTGGTGGGCAGTAGCATTGCAAGAGAAGTTGATGCTGGGACATATATAAGAGTAGGATCGGAGATTGGAGTAGCTTCTACAAAAGCATTCACTGGTCAAGTGCTAGCAAGCTTATTTTTAATGACTTACTTAGGACATACAAGAGGAACATTAAATAAAGAAAAAGTGGAGGAGATTATGAATGATATTGAAAATCTTCCAGAAAAAATTAAATCATGTTATCTTGAAGAAGAAAACATTAAGAATATTGCAAAAGATATCTTTGACAGAGAAAATTGTTTCTATTTAGCAAGAGGTGTTAATGTCCCCACAGCATTAGAAGGATCACTAAAGCTTAAAGAGATATCTTACATCCATAGTGAAGCTTTTCCTGCAGGAGAAATGAAACATGGACCTATTGCACTCATTGAAAAAGATTTTCCAATAATTGTAGTGACTACCAAAACTGATCAAACAACTTACGAAAAAGTGTTAAGTAACATCCAGGAAGTTAAAGCTAGACGCGCAAAAGTTATCGCTCTTGCTGACCAAGATGATCGTGAAATTGATCAGCATGTCGAACATGTGATTAGAGTACCTCACGTGCCAGATTATTTACAAACTATTGTTAACGCCATACCTTTACAACTTCTAGCATATTATGTTGCAAAAGAACGTGGTTGTGAGATTGACCAGCCAAGAAACTTGGCGAAAAGTGTGACTGTAGAATAACATTCTTTAGCTTTTATAGATTATTATCTCTCAAAAATATTCTTAAAACCCGAAAAGGTAAAAAAGAGTAAGATTAAGCTACAATGGAATGAGAATAAAAGCTGCTTGGAGAAGAAAACTTCAGTTATACCTATCTGGTGTAATTATTTACTCATTAGGAATTCTAATTCTAAAATATTTACCTTACTTTCAAAATAGCTTACGTACTGAAACACATAACATAATATTCAACATTTATCTAACATATTTAATCATAGCACCATTCTTTTACTTGATTTTTGCCAACAGATATTCTGAAAATAAACCATACCTTTTCCTAAGAGGAATATTCAACATAATCTTAAGAAGACAAAAAAGTTTTCAACAGGATGAGAAAATTGCAGCATTGTTCATTCTTGTAAAAATATTTTTCTTACCAGTAATGTTTAATTTCACTTATGGTAACATAGAACACCTAATTAACTTATCAAAATCGGGACGTTTTATTTGGTATCCATTCATATTCACGTTAATGTTTGCCATTGACACAGCCATATTTTCATTTGGTTATACATTTGAATTCAAGAAATTAAAAAATGTTGTTAAGTCTGTAGAACCCACCTTTTTTGGTTGGTTTGTAACTTTAATTTGTTATCCCCCATTTAACTGGATGACTGGAAACTACATCCCATGGGGCGCTAATGATTATGTATCATTCTGGAGTCCTACCATTACAACAATATTTAGAATAGTCTTAATTATTCTTCTTGTAATTTACACGTGGGCAACTGTATCACTTGGATTTAAGGCTTCTAACTTAACTAACCGAGGAATTGTTTGTAAATTCCCATATTCTGTAGTAAGACATCCAGCATATATCAGCAAATGTTTAATTTGGTGGATTACTCTGATACCAGTAATCAGTTGGCCATTTGCTTTAGGAATGTTCTTTTGGACAGTAATCTATTTCTTTCGAGCAAGTACTGAAGAAAGGCATTTAGGAATGGATCCAGAATATCAAGAATATAAAAAGAAAGTTAAGTACAAGTTCATACCATTTATTTGGTGAGTAAAAATATATTCAAAATAATAAAAATAAAGAGATTAAAATAAGAAAAAATAATTAAAAAAACTAATTCCCTAAAGCTTCTTCTATTGCTGCTTCAAAAGCACTATATGGTTGTGCCCCTGTTATTAGTTCTCCATTTACTAAAAAAGCAGGAGTTCCAGTAATACCACTTTGCCGAGCTTTACCCATATCTGCCTTAATCCAATCTCCATATTTATTAGAGTCATAACATTCTTCAAAATCATCCATATCCAAACCTAGTTCTTCTGCAAGATCTGTGTAAAGAGTGTTCCCTAAACTACCTTGATTTTCAAAAAGACCGTCATGGAATTCCCAAAATTTGTCTTGTTCTCCAGCACATAATGCTGCTAAAGCTGCTGGTTCAGCATTAGCATGAAAACTTAAAGGTAAATTTCTAAAGACAATTTTCACATCACCACTTTCTAAGTAATTATCCATTACTTCACTCATTGTATCGTGACCTCTAGAACAATAAGGACATTCAAAATCAGAAAATTCTACTATTGTTACTGGTGCATCTATGTCACCCATGTAATGTGCATTATCTTCTACTCCTTGATCCGGTCCGCTAGAGATTGACAAAGCACCAGTTATAGAACTAGGACTTAAAGCTGACATATCTGGGTCATAAATACTCCATACCAAAGCAATAGCAAGAACAATTTTATTATTTACCATCTTATCCCACCCGCTTTTTTATTTTTTGATTGAAATGTAACGTTTTAACGTTAAATCTTGATTTATAGGAAAAAAAAATAATTAACACTGTTAAGCTAAATTCATATTTAAAGATTTCCTAACTAGAGTGGTTTTTTGTATACTAGATCAAGTGGATTAATTGTTGGTCTTAACAATAGTTAAACGAAAGTTGACAAAAATTGCGTGTAACAACATAGTTCGCCGAATCATTTTGTTTCTATCATTCTTTCACTTATATCACAAGACAATAAACAATTTAAGTTAGAAAGGTTATTGTACTAATTATATGAGATATGCACACATTGCAGATTTACATCTTGGTTCATGGCGAGACCAAAGAATGCGCGACATTTCACTACAAGCATTTTTCAATGCTATTGATGATTGTGTTAACAGAAATGTTGATTTCATTCTTTTCGCTGGTGATTTGTTTAACACATCCTTGCCATCATTAGATGTTCTGAAGTTAGTTGTAACTAAGCTCAGAGAACTTAGGAAAAAAGAGATTCCAATATATGTTATTGCTGGTTCACATGATTTCTCACCAAGTGGAAAAACAATGTTAGAAGTTTTAGAAAATGCTGGTTTAATGATAAATGTTTGTAAAGGTTCTGTGAACCCAGAAACTAAACAACTTAAACTTAATTTTGTTACTGATCATAAGACTAATGCTAAGATAACTGGCATTATTGGGAGGCGAGGGCTTCTTGACAAAAATTATTATGAAAATTTAGATAGGGAAAGTCTTGAAGCAGAGAGTGGGTACAAGATCTTTATGTTTCACACTACTCTTACTGAACTTAAACCTAAACATTTAGAGATGTTAGAATCTCAACCAGCATCGTTTCTTCCGAAAGGTTTCAATTATTATGCTGGTGGACATATTCATCATACAACTAAAGTTGAAATTACTGATTATGGCACTATGACTTACCCAGGGGCATTGTTTCCTAACAACTTTTTGGAGTTAGAAAAGTATAGTTTTGGTGGATATTATATTATTAATTTTGATGAAGACAGTAAAGAGGGAAACACTAGTTACAACAATAGTAATAATATTAAAAACTCTGAAGAAGGTAGCAAACAACAAATAGAGTGGATACCAATTAAGGTTAAAGACCATATTAAGTTTGTGTTAGATTGTAAACATAAAACTCCTGAAGAAGTTTTAGGTGAGGTTAACGAATTATTTTCCAACCAAGATGTTAAAGACAAGCTCATTACAATTAGACTTTTTGGAGAACTTAGTGATGGTAGAGTAAGCGACATAAAATTTCAAGACTTGTTTACTCAGCTTTACAGTGAAGGCGCTCATTTCGTGATGAAAAACAGCAGTCAGTTAACCAACAAAGGTTTTGAAGAAATTAAGTTAGGTGAAAATGAAGCATCTCAGGAAGAAGTTGAAGAAGGAATAATTAAAGAACATTTACAGCAGTTCAAGACTTTTGAAGCAGATAAAGAGTTTCAGTTAGTCAAGACACTTATACAACAACTTAACACTAAGAAAAAAGAAGGGGAGAAAAGTTACGATTTCCAGGATAGAGTTGTTAAGGAACTAGATGTTTTATTGGAAAAGTAAATTATGTTCTTATCCATTAAAGAAAAATTTTATAAGTAAAGAGATATTTACTCTAATTATGGTGAATAGGTTAATTATTTTCATATTAGTTCTTGTAGTATTATCTCTTTCAGTTCTTGCAGTTCCAGATTTAAATGTAACTGGTGTGTCTGAAGAGGGACCACCAGGAGATTATGCGAATGCAAATGGTAATTATTCATATGTTGGAACTAATGACAATAGCCATGATTATTGGAAAAAAGAAGTTGGAGCTAGTGATTATTATATCTACTTTGAAAATGGTTTTGATGGATGGATTTTAGTTTATGAAAATTCTGATTCCCATGCAGTAGCAGGAGATTCACCTGATAATGGTAATTATTTTGTTCGTGGTGAAAATTATGCAGATGGAGCAGAAGGATCAGATTATGAATTAGAAGGTTATTCAAATGCTATAGTAAATAATATAACTGAAGCAGAAGAACCAACACCAGTAGCTCCAGAATTTTCTGATTATGCAATTGCGTTGTTACTATTGACAGTTGTAGGTGGCTTCTTTGTGATGCATAGAAAAGGGATTTGAATTTCTAACAAAAACAATGCTAGACGAAATTAAAGAATTTCTATTAAACACCCCAGAGAAGTATTGGTTGATTGTTTTTGGATATCATATCCATAAGTCATTTTGAAGCTTATTATTTTTTGTCATAGGAATTATTTTAATTGTTGTTCACATATTCTGGATTGGCTTATTGATACTAGTTGTTGGCTGTTTCATTTTAACTATTTCAATAGTCGGTCAAAAGTATACCCATAGTAAATATAAGTTAGAATTCTGGGAAAAGTCTTCTCGTTAGTTGGCTTGAACTATTTTACTTAAACTGTTTTAAAAGTTTTATTGATATCAACAAAACAAAAATAATTTAAAGTTAGAAGAATTAGTGTTCTAATCAGGTAAAAATAAAAAGAGGCAAATAGATGTTAAAAAAAGCGCTCAGAAAGATCATAGGTACTAAAAAAAGCAATAAATCTAGTAAAATTAATTCTATTAGTAAACTTAACCTTAAAGACAAAACAGCCTTAGTAAGAGTAGATTTTAATGTCCCTATAGAAAAGAAAGGAAGAACAAGAAAAATTAGTGATAATAATAAGATTAAAGCTGTGATACCAACAATTAAATACCTTTTACAGCAAAATTGCAAAATTGTATTAATGTCACATTTGGGTCGGCCGAAAGGACACGTTGTCCCAGAACTTCGAATGAACATTGTGGCAAAAGAATTAAAGATACTCTTGCCAAGAAAAAAAGTTACAAAACTTAACAATTGTATTGGAGCAGAAATCAGAGACAGAATTTCTAAAATGAAAAGTAAAGAAATTGTCTTGCTAGAAAATTTACGCTTTTACAAAGAAGAGGAAGAAAATGATTATGCTTTTGCTCATTCGTTAGCTAACTTAGCTGAAGTTTACATTAACGATGCATTTGCAATATGTCATAGAAAACATGCTTCAGTTAGCGCTATTACAAAATTTGTACCATCTTGTGCAGGATTCTTGTTACAAACTGAAATATTGAACATGAACCGAGCTTTTCGGCCGGAACGACCAGCAGTATGGTTAATGGGTGGTGCTAAATTAAAGAAAGTGGAATTGTTAGAAAATGCGTTCAAAAAAGCTGACTGTATACTTATTGGTGGAGCGTTAGCATTCTCATTTCTAAAAGCTCGAGGCATTTCTGTTGGCCATTCAATGGTAGACAAAGATTCTGTCAGATTAGCCCGACAAGTTCTTATGCATAAAAATGCTTGGAAAATTATCTTGCCATTAGATTTCAACTGTGCAAAAAACATTTCCACTAAAGCTAAAGTTATAGAAAGAAATTTTAACAAAATTGGAAATGACGAAATTGGACTTGACATTGGTCCAAAAACTGTTGAATTATTTGAATTATATTTAAGAAAAGCTAAAACTGTAGTATGGAATGGTCCCATGGGATATTTTGAAATTAGTAAATTTGCTAAAAGTAGCCGACATTTAGCAAAAGTCATTGCAGAAATACCTGTCTTCAGTATCTGTGGTGGTGGAGAAACTAGTGCTATGATCAAGAAGTTTAAGTTAGTAAAAGGTTTTACTCACATTTCTACTGGTGGTGGTGCTTCGTTAGCGTACCTTTCTGGAAATAAATTGCCAGGTATCCAGGCTTTAGAAGATAATTATGTTACATTCCATCGTAAGATTTTTAGAAAGAAAGCTAGAAAGAAATCGTTTCATACAAGATTAGGGGTTTGAAGTGACTTGATTATTCTGTAAATTGTCATCATTATTAATGTTGTTATTATTAACGTCGCTACCTCTCAACACCAACTCTACTTCGGTCTCAAAACTTAACTTAACTAAATTTTCAAACAAGAACTTTTTCCTACTCTTCATCTGTTCAGCTTTAGCCAGACTTTGTTGGTTACGACTAAGTTCGCGCTGTAACTCTTCTTCTTGTTTCTGGAAATGTTCTAACCGATACTCTTGATCTTCAACTCTTGCCAAAAAATCGTTTTTCAACCGCTCTTTTGGAATTATACGTAACTTTTCTTGCATAATGTTATGCTCTTCACGTAACAGTTTAAGATCGCCTTTCCGAAAATCTTGCAACAGAGTTAAGAAACTGAACTCACAACTTTCCTTTTCAATTAATTCTTTGTTATGAATAGACATTTCTACTTTTTCTAAACTTCTTATCAGTAAGGCATACTTATCATAATCAAATAAACTGTCAATGTCTTCTTGAAAATTGTTAACTTCTTGAATCAAGTACAACAAAGAATAATCAGAATTGTAATCCTCTAAATCGTTAATACACTTTTTTAATCTTACTAAATATAAAAATATTTTATCTTCTAACTCTTCTAACCTTTGCTGAACTCCTTTCTCATCTAAAGATAATAAACCGCGTGATTGTTCATAATCAGGCGAATCTTTCAAACGTAATAATTCACTTTCCTTCTCCTCTTTTTGTACTTTAATTCTATCTGAACGAGCGCCTAAAGAAGCAACTTTTTCTTTCAAATCATTTTCTCGTTCTAACACTTCTCTAAGTTCTAAAATAATTCTTTGTAATTGTAAAACATTTTCCACTTTAGATATTTTCATTTTCAGTGCAAAGTTGTTCAAGAAAAGTTCAGTTTCAGAGATTTCACAATGTAATATGTTAAGTTTTTCTCTAATAGCTTGTTCAGTAATAACATCACTAGCAATTTCGTCAATTTTATTTTTCAGTTCGTCAAGGTTAGCTTTCTTTTCTTTCCAGAACGTTTCTGAAACGTTAGTTACACGTTTAAGTTCAGCTAATTTTGGTTCTTCAGTAACTTTTAACTTTTCTAATATCAAATGTATGTTAGAGATAAGTTCTAACTGATCATCGCGGGAAACTAGTAAGGATTTGTTTTTTTCAAGTTTAGTTTTGGCAAGTTCCTCCAATTCGTCACCATCAATTTCCAGAGATTCTTCCCATTCTTCAAGAAAGGCGTCCAAAAAAGTTCTTTTATCTCTTAACTTTCCAAGAAAGTGGTATACAGCTACATTAAAACCAGAATTGTGATAAATTTCGCGAGTTTTCTTGTCAAGCCATTGGTCAGATTCATCTAGAATTAAACTGAACTTATCAGACTTTCTACGAAACAGTTTTCTAAATCGAGAAAACATTCCTTTGAAACGTAACATTACAAGACCCCTCCTCCTTTTTTAGCAATCATTAAACAATCTATGAATCAACTAAACTTAACGACCGCTAACAATCTCTATTACATCTTGGTCTTGAAGCAAATGGTCCTTACCAACAGTAAGCTTTTTCTTAATATCAATGCCGCGGATAAATTTTTTACCCAGATCAGTATGAATCTTATACGCAAAATCTATCACAGTTGAACCGGGCGGCATCAAAAAACAGTCAGGGATAACGTTCCCATCTTGATCACATAAGTCTGACCCACCAGGATAAATTGCTATATATTTTAACAATCTGAAAACAGCAGCATTGATTGCTTCTTGTACACCAGTACCAAACTCAAATTTCTTCAAAACTGAGTCTTTAATGAAATTTAGCGCGTTAAGCTGTTTATCGTTAAGCTGATTGTCATCTTTAATATTAAAAGTCTTCTCTCCTGGAATATAATCAATCAAAGATACTTTTGATGCTTCACGTAACGCTAGTTCAGATTCTGAACTTACTGGAATCATAAGTAAATCAGGAAATTGTTGTTTCAATTTTTTAAGATTATCTTCAGCGCTAGGAACATCGGCTTTGTTACAAGCGATAAGCATAGGTTTAGTAACTTTTCTCAGTTCAACAGTTAAATCCTTTAATTGATCGTTAGTCCAATCAGCTGGTTTTTCAATATCAAAATCTAATTTCTTAATGGCCGCTTCTACAATTTCTTCAGTAACTTTCAGGCCGCTTAACTGTTTAGCTAACGCCACAGTAATTTTAGCCTTTTCCTGAACAACTTGCCTGGCAAATTTTTCCCAACCCTTAGTTAAAATACCTAAATACCACATATCAAGTTCAGTTTCTAAGAATTTAACATCTTCTACTGGATCGTAACTTCCTGCTTTTACTGATTCACCTTTCTCGTTAGTACCACCAGAAGCGTCAATTACATGAATAAGAACGTCTGCTTGTCGGAGGTCGTCCAAAAATTGGTTCCCGAGACCCTTACCTTCATGTGCGCCAGGAACAAGGCCTGCCACGTCAATCATTTGTACTGGAATAAATCTGTATTTTTCTAACACAAAACCATCGCGTGGATTAGAAATCTTATTGAAAAATCTGGCAATATCTTTTTGTTTCAGGTACGCTATTCCTACGTTAGCCTTAATTGTCGCGAAAGGATAGTTAGCTATTTCTACTTCAGCTAAGGTAGCTGCTTTGAAAAATGTACTTTTTCCTACGTTAGGTTTACCAACAATACCAACTTGCATTTTATGCACTGAGAAATTACTTTCTTTTTTAATGTTTGCTGTTAGAAGGGGATTAATTTTATTAAGGCCATCTACCAAATCTCTGAAAAGTTTCATCTAAACTGAGAAATTGGATTCCTTTAGCTCCTTGAAGCATTCCTAAAGCACATTTGAATGTACCAATACCATTTTCAAAAGAATAATCGCCATCAGAAGAACCTTTAATTCTATGATATTTAACTCCATAACGACAAGCACCAGTAACATCACAGTCCCAACCACTTTGACCTGGCTCTGATCTAAAACTATTAAAACCAACATTATCAATAAACCCAAACAATTGAGTTGCAAAACCTAACTCTTCATCGTCACGAAACTTATCTGAAACCCAACATAAATCTAAATCTGTCCCTTTAGGTTGTTCTACTTCTCCAGAATATTTAATCGCATTAATCCTTGCTTCAATGACAATATTTCCAATTAACTTTCTAAACCCCCCATCATAATGAAAATCCATACGATCTCTATATTGTACTAAATCACCATCACTTTTAGCTCTACTAAAACCAATTTCTAAACTTTTTTTAAATTCATACTCTCCTTCTTTTTCAAAAGCCTGTGCTATTGCTAGAACTGGATAAATTAACTGATCTTCAACTAAGTTAGAATATTCTAAATTAAGAAAAGGTGTTGTTGAACTAACCCCATCAAGAGTGATTTTTCCCACATGACTTAATTCTTTTACATCTCGACTAGTAAGGTGATTAATATTACTAAGAATATTTCCTGCTCTGCTTATAGCTTGATTCATTGCTAAAAGTATTTCTGGATTTTTAGAGTCATAGAAAACTACATATTGGCTGTTAACAAAATCTACATCAGATACCATTAAATTGTTCAGTAAAACCTAACTTTATATTGTTTTTTGTACACCAATGGTTATTTAGGAGTTGAATATCAGTAATACATTCTTACTTACTATTTATTCTTCCACAAACCATTTAAAATAAACCTAGCCAGAACCAAGCATGCCATTTGCTTTTACACACTTAATTGGAGCATGGATTGCTGGTAAACTGTTTGAATGGAAAGGTAGAAAACTGACCAAAATAGAATGGGCACTGTTACTTGGTGGTGGAATATTACCCGACTTTGACTTTATTGTTCATTGGACAACTAACATTGAAGCACATAGATATCTCACACATAGCTTGTTTTTTGCAGCGATAATTTCTTTACTAGTATTGATTCTAGCATCTTTGTTGAAGAAAAAATGGCCTTTCTTTAACACTAAAAGTTATGCTATTGCAATATTTTGCGGAATTTTAATACATTTATTATTAGATATGTTTAATTCAGTAGGTATTCCATTACTCTGGCCATATCCAATGTACATTTCTTATTTCGGTACTGCTATCAGTTATGTTTCTACAGCAATGAATGTGGAAGCTTACCAAGCACTTTTCAGAGAAGCCATATTTGACGCTAGTTTAGGTGTACTGTGGGTAGGATATTTTGTGATTAGAGATAAAATAAAGTTTTAATCTGATAGGTTGAGTTCATAATCTCAAGCTAAAAATTTATATAGGTTGAAATTTTTTCTTTAATTGTGCCAAGAAACTTAATATCAGAAAAGAAACTAGATAGATTGTTTGACCCTTTTTCTCCAATTACTGTTAAGTATAAAGATATTTTTAATTTCAAAGATTATTATACTGCACTAAAATTTTGGTTAAACGAATATGGTTGGGAAGATGGAGTAGAGGATTCTCCAAAAAATGAATGGTTTGAAACATATTATAATGAAAGAGTAGATCCTGCTGGATCGCGAGAAATGCGTATAAGGTGGCATTTAACTAAGCCAGCTCCAGGTAATGCTAAATTACAATATCATCTTGACATGCAATTTCATGTACTTGCTTTAACTAACACTGAAGTTATACGTGATGGTCAGAAAATTAAAACTAACAAAGGTGAATGTGAATTAAAGATTAATGCCGCAATTGAGAAAAAGTATGAAGATGAATTAGAAAAAAGTGGTATTTTAAAACCTTTCAAAAAATTGTTTACTAACAGAGTTTATAATACTATTTTAGATGAAAAGAAAAAGGAATTATATCAAGAAATTTACATTTTCCAAAACTTTATCAAGCAGTGGCTTAAGTTAAAGCGTTATTTGCCTTACGAAGAAGTTAAAGTGTTCCATCCTAGCCAGGCCTTCCCATCACACCAGAAGGATAAGTAATTCTAGAACAGAAAAGTTAATAAAGAAAATTCTAAAAGAAGATGGAAAGCTAACGCCCCAGTGGCTCAGTGGCTAGAGCACTTGACTTGTAACGTGCTCAATTAGCTCTGCTGTGTTTACAATAAGTTAACAGCTCAGTAAGAGATCAAGAGATCGTGGGTTCAACTCCCACCTGGGGCTTTTTTATTTCTTTTTTCCTCATTTTTAGCAAACATTTTTATAAGAACCCTATTCTTTAATAAGTATATGCCAGCAGCTAAGTATAAACAGAAATGTAAACGTTGCAACAAAAATTATGTTGTTGTAACTTGGAGACAAAGATTCCCTTTATGTTACGACTGTCAGAAAAGGGAAATGAGTGGCGAAATCAAAGATGCTAAGATGAAAAGGATGTTCAAAATTCCTGAAGAATTCTATAAAGAAAACGCGTTCTTGAGAAGTGTAAAGATCAACTATTTACGTTTTGGCGAGCTAAGTGAGAAACAAATTGAAGCTTTCAAAGAAACTGTAAAGAAAATGAAAGAAGAAAGGAAATAAATTCCTTTTCTAATTTTTGAAACTGTGCCCTTTTACTTGCGTTAAAGCCACTTCTAGCGCAACATCGTTTGTTAATGAGTCCATCATCTTCAATCCACGCCCCATTTTCTTAGCAGTGTTTGCCACACCATAGCTCATTTTACCAACTAAGTGTGGAGAAGTTACTCCGAACAGGCCTTTCCAGAAAGGTTCATCTTTGTCTGCTATGTTCTCACCCATTTCACAAGTCACGTAAGTTCCAACGTATGTTGCAGCTGTTGCCATAAAACCAAGAAGAATTGCCATTCCTATTGGACAAGGATCTGTAGAGCTTTGTGTCATAAAATACAACATATTAGTAACCCCTGCACCTACGCCCAAAGGTAAAACACCAAATTGCATTGCTAACCTAGGTATTTCATACCAACCATTCTTCGCTTCTGGATTAGTATTGTTAACAACATCTTCTATCCTTTCTTGGCCACCGCTAGCAGTAATGAACCTAAAGTATTTCTCATCCTTGCCATCAATTTCAAAGATGTCTACACGCTCAACATCGTTATGCAGTCTGTAAAAGACTTTCTTCTTATAATCCTTAATTCCACTGTCAACTTTCTGATAACCCAACTCGCCTAAAACCTCTTCCAAATCCTCACAATAATCAGCACTCAGAGGCTTACGCTCGTCAAGCATACCATCATATTCCTGCTCAAAGATTGCTTTCAGACCATTGATACGCGCTTCTAACTCTTTTGGCATTTCAGATCTTTTCTTAAGCTTGTGTAACTTTTGTACTGACCCTAAATCCATGACTTCCTCTTCACTGCTACCCAACCGACCTTTTACTCTCCCCAGATCTTTCAGTATTTCATCGCCAGACTTGTAATCTTTCTTAGCGTAACCTAACATTTTAATGAAAACATTTTTCAATTTTGGATCTATTCCTAATTTAGCTAAACGATCTAAGGTAACACCTTTCTGTACATCTTCATCTGTAGCAAAGACTGGATCCTTACCAGTTAACATAAAATATGCTGTCTGTGCTAAGGAATAATAATCGTCAGTAGCGTCATGCTTTAATGGATTCCGGGAATATGCTAAAGTTTGTGCATTAATCGCTGACGTTAATGTTAACAACGCCATTTCGTCAATATCTACTAAATTTCCAAAATCAATTAGAGAATATTGACTATCTTTTACAATAACGTTAGCTGGTTTAATATCTTCGTGAGCATATCCTTCTTTATGTAACGTGTTCAAATCTCCTTCAATCATAGATTCTAAGAAATGGACAACTTCTTTCTGACCATATGCCCGATTTCTACCAACCAATTCTTCCTGTAAGTTTCTTCCTTCCACATATGTGCCCTTTAGAACTAACTGATCTTTACCCCATCTAAATACAGAATAATCAGTGTCAAATACTTCATTAACTTTCAAATAAAGGTTTCTTAATTTATCTTCATGATCGGCAATACTTCTACCGCTAAGATGTACAAATTTTAGAACTACATCTTCTTGATCAGAACTTGCCCGATAACTATAACCTTCACCACCTTGCCCTAACTTTTCTCGAACTTGGTATTGGTTACTATTGTTTTTATCAATAACAGTATATCCTTCTTGTAAACTAGAAGCATCAAAGTCTCTTATTTGTCGTTCTAGATCTTCTTCTCTTTGAGTTTGTTTTCTTTTTAAGCTTTGGTTCATTTTTTATCGCCTCCACCCATCCTTTTTTGTTTTATAGTATTATTAATGGTAAAACCCTATAATAAAAGATTCTAATTAAAAATCGAGCATAGTAAAGAAAACTAACTAGTTTTACTATACTTTGCCACAAAATAGGAATGATTGCTGAGAAAAAGTTAAAAAAGAGAAAATTTAACTGTTTCCTCCAAAAATCTAAGCATACAACCCTGGCTCAACAGGATTCTCAAATTTTTGAAGCTCCTCCTTGCTCAGTTTAGCTTTACGCTTACCAGCAAGATAATTTTGGTAAACATCTTGCGCATAGTTAACTTTCATCGATAATTCTGCAACTTCTTCTTCACTACCAATTTCTAATTCGCCTTTGAAAACACAACGTCCATAGATCTTAGAATCTTCAAATTCTATTCCAGACAATTGTTTAGCAATTTTTCTACCTGCTCTTTTCTGTCTCCAGTTAAGAAAATCTTCTTTTTCAAAGTCTGTAACTGATTCTACAGCAACTTCGTCGTCTTGACAACCATACAGATTAATTTCGCCGTACTTAGTTTCAATTGTATGGGTTGGTGTTTCAAAATCGCTAAATGTTTTATCAAGCCCAGTAAGATCTTCTTCCATCAAAACATTCTCTAACTTACTATAAACTCCTTGGAACCTTCCCATACACTCAAAATCGTCAATAACGTCTTGTGCAGTCTGCCTTTCAAATCTCCGATCTGCTCTACTTAGTCCAGAACTATAATTGTACGACCTCTTTGAACTGTTTCGAATATCTCTTATTACTTCAGCCGGAGCAGAAACCATTGCCCCCAGTATTAATCCTGAAAGAGAAGCAGCAATTCCACCTACTGGAATTCCAACAATTACACCAGCAGCTACACCTACAAATTCTGCAGCAGCAGTTGGATTTTCCATATTAGCTTGAATTATTTCGTGGCCGCCAGCGCCACCTAATGCTGCACCAGCAAGTGCGCCCATAACATATAAGCACCCAGTAATACCTTCATAATCTGACATTTTACATCCCTCCTACCAAGAAGGATAGTATAACTTAATGATTAATATTCTTACCTGAAAGTATCCCAAAGTAAGAAAAATTTGTTGAAAATTCTTATTAAAATAACAATTAAAGACGAGAAAAAGTTTTAGATCAAAAAATAGATTATTCTTTCAACCAACCATACACCCAAGAAGAGAGATATTCTTTAGTTTTTGTAACAGAAGTTCCAGATTTAGTATAAGCTTCGTATTCCCAATCGTACCTCCAAGGATTACTAAAGAAAGGGAAACAGAAAATGTAGAAAAACAAGAATTTGCATAAACCATATTCTTGTTGTTGTTTTAGATGAATTTCTTCATGTTTAATTACTCTATCCTGACTACTTTTAGATAAGTTATAAAAATTCTTGGAAACGTAAATGTGTGGATACAATCCAGTACTGACGTTAGGATTTGCAAATATAGTTAACCACCATAACCATGACTTTTGTTTAATCATGAGAATTAAGTAAAATAAAGAGGTTTATAATCATTTTGGAAAAACTCTGGAAAACTAGTTCTTAGTCAACACTTCTTTTTGAACTTTTTTAGCTTCTTCAAAAATGTCTAAGAAAATCTTCTCAACAAATTTAGGATCTAACCCTTTCTCTTTGGCAATTTTTTTCATTCTCTCCAAAATTTCTTTCTCACGTTCATTATCTTCAATTGAAAGATTATTCATCTCCTTAAACTGTGCAAAATCTGGCATTAAACCTATTCTTGTAGCTAAAATTTCAATTAAGTCATTATCAATAAGGTCTATTTGATTTCTTAGTTCACCTAATCTATTCTTATTTTCGGCATCATTCATTTTACAATCAACCTCATACCTAAACTGTTACTAATATCTCTACCTAAGTCCATCTTTAAAGTATCAACATCAATCCCGGTCAGTTCATTGTTATAAGAATCTAATTCAGTCTTATCAGCTACAACCTCATGACCTAGTTTATCAATCCCTTGAACTAATCCTTTCATTTCTTCAATAAGTACAATACTTTCAATCTTAGACTTAATGTCTATCAATTTCTCCTTAAAACTCTTGCGCGTAGCAAAAAAATTCTTAAAATAATCATTATTCATCTTTTCCAGTTCAGCAATGGTTTTTACCTTTTTCTTTTCTTTCAAATCAACCTTATTTGCAACAACACTTTCTTTCATTTTAGCTAACAAACCAACAATTTTCAAATCAGTGTCAGCAAATAAGGTTAGTAAAGGTTTGTCCAAATATTTTCTAACTAAAGCAGAATCTAGAGTTAACCGTTCATACTTCTTCAACGCAGTGTTAATTACTGAGAAGGATAAAGACATTTGACTTTCCTGTTGTTGGATTTCTTGTTCAGTAGAATTTTTCTTAACTTTTAATGCTAAGAACATTTGATAATCATCACTTTCTTTCAAACTTGTAACTTTATCTTCTTTCTTAGTTCTAAATTCACTTTTTTCTTTAATTTCTTTTTCCAAACTAATAATTTTTTCTTTCAACTCAGATTTTCTTTTAACCAGATCATGAACTTTCTGAATATTTTCCTTAATCAAACTAATTTTTCCAGCACCAGACTTTGTTACAGTACATTTAGCTCTTTTCACTAAACTGTCTAACTTAGCAATATTAGCTGCCAAGGCTTTTGACTCGTTAGCAAAGAATTCCTGGAGAACTTTATATGGTCGGAAAGTACTTTTTCCGAAATCTTCTAAATATTTGTCAAAATTTTCACAGAACAACAAAATTTCGTTAAAATCTTCAGGTAATTCTACTTTTGAAGAAACTAAACTAACTTTATGAATGTAAGTTTTTCTATTACCTTCTAAGATATGTTTAACTTTTTCTGGAATGTTAGGGTTCATTAAGTCCGCTTTTTCTAACTTATCAAGGTTTTCAGTTATTTTTTCTTTTTCTTCCTTGACTTCTCTTTTGATAATTTTCAAATCACTTTTAGCATCTTTAGCTTTATCTTCAACCCAAGAATCTAGCCAAGAGTTTAGTTCTTTTAGCTTAACTTCGTTTACTTCTTGCTCTTCAACTTTTTCCTTGAACAAGGCCTTTATGATATCTAAGAAACCCATGTTTTACCTAATAACAACTGTTTTTTATAACTTTTATCACTCTTAAGCACAACTTTGCTTAATATAATGTTCATTTTAAATACAAAAGTTATTTAAGTTTCCTAACATTAAACTAATCTATGAAAAAAATAATTCTAATCATAAGTTTGTTAATTGTCCTAATCTTAGCATTAGGATGTGAACCTTTAGAAGATCCATTACCCGAAGAGAGTGAGATAGAATCTACTGAATGTGACAGTTATACTTCTGATTATAATGTTCAGCGTTGTAAAGCAATGGAAGCTATTGACATGTCAATGTGTGATCCAATAACCAAATATGCCACTAGAGAAGATTGTATCATGATAATTGCAGAAATGGTCCAGGATGAAAATCAATTAGCTAGTTGTAGTTTATCAGAGAATAGTAATTATGAGATCATTTGCCAAGCACTAGTTTTACAGGATGTCAGTGTTTGTTTCAACATTGACGAAGATCTTAACGAGATATCTGACTTAGCAATGCGCGACTGTATCGATCTTGTAGCACGTAAAATGCGCGATGTTGACATTTGTGAGACTTTCTCTACACACTCATCTGAGCTGGTACGTGCCTGTGGTGGTACTGATTCCTGTCGTGGCGAGTGGCAAGAAACCGCCCAATATCATGTAGATGATTGTGTCATGACAGTAGAAGATACAATCGCTAATTATGGGTATTAATTTATTTTTATTCTTTTATTATTTCTTACTTTAAATTCTTTCAATAACAGGTAAATTTATAAATAACTCATTTCCCCATCGTTTCTCCAAACTAAAAACATATGAAACATATTCAAGATGATAGATTTAAAAGATCAGTGTCCAGATTGTAACAGAGAATTAGCTTGTGTAGCTGGTAGAGTTGATTACCAATTTAATGATAGAGGTAATCAAGGAGCAGATTATCTTTACATTTGTCCAGATAATAATTGTGAAAATAATCAAGTTTACTTAAGACAAATAGAACTACCGAATACAAATGTTATGCTTATAACTGAAAGAGATTTAACGATAATAGTAAAACCAGTTGTTACCGACGAAGTTACAAGACCAGAGATTACTTCTCGGACTGCTTCTGGTATAAGTTTATCAGAGGGGTTTTTTGAGTTTTATAGAAGATAGAATTATTTCTTTGAAGATTTAGTTTATTAAGAAAAGAAAAAAAATATTTAATAATTCCTTAGTTGCCTTTTCTACGCACCACAAAAAAGCCACCAACTACAGTAAGCAACAATAACGCAATAGCATAATCGCTGAATTCGGGAACTGGTGTTGGATCAACATAGGTTGTGGTGTATGTTAAAGGTAAGAGATCACCACCGACAACCATATGACTATTACTGTCATAAGGTAAATTCGTATCTCCAATGTAATCCCCGCTACTATCCTCTCCAGAATAATCTGCCCAATAGTTACCTGCTATCCAACTACCGCCAATGATGTTCGTTCCAGCAGTTTTAGATATATTCCATTCGTTAGAAAATTCTGAGTAAGCGTTGTAAGTGTTACTGAAAAAGTTGTCATAGATGTAATTGTTAATTGCAGCACTTAAATAAACACCATAATAATACTCTTCTTCATAGGTAATAGCATGAGCATCTTCACCATCAACTAAAGTAGTACTGGCATTATAATTAAAAGTGTAATCACTACTTGCTCCTTCTGTAACAACAACATCAGATTCTTCATAGATTAAAGAGTAGGAAGGTGCACCTTCAGAATCAATAAAATCCTGACAATCGTAGTTAAAAGCATCTTCTCTCAAAAACACAGTAAAATTATTACCATCAACACTGTTATAAACAAGGCATAAAGTAAAATTCATTGTACCATCAACAGTATTTTCGGGTTCATCATTATCATCACCATCAATATAATCATAATCATCAGCTGAAACATAAGTTATACAGCCATCTGGATATTCTCCAGAATTCCAACAACTAGTATACTTTGTACCACTATAAGTTCTTGGACTGTATGTTGAACCAAAAAAAGATAAAACAGTACCACAATTACTAACATTATTACCAGTGACATAACAACCAGTTGCGTTAAAAGATGGATCGTTATCTACAGAATCTCCAATAATAATACCATGCCCTTCATAAGTACCAGTGACATTATTGCCAGTAACATTGTTACTATTATCCATTACTACAATTCCTGGCTGGTTGGCACTTGGAGCTTCAACATGATTATATTCTATCTTGTTATTAATCCCATTATCAATGTAAATTGCACCGTCATTATCCCAAGAAGTTATTAAGTTTCCACTGATAATATTTTCATCAGCAGAAAAACCTGATGTTCCAATATAGATAGAACCCCAAGTTGATTCATTAATTACATTGTTTGAAATTGTACAATTGTCAAAAGGCGCCCAAATACCATATTGGCTAGTAGTACCAATGATATTACCAGTAATATTAGTATATGGGCTAGGCCCAGAAGTGTCTAGCCTAATACCAGTAGTGCCACACTGATCCATAGTATTATTTGCAATAACGTTATTCTCTTTTGGACCACCACCACCAGACATCATAATACAAGGAGAAGCAGTACTATTGAAAACAGTGTTTTCTTCAATTATAGAATTATCTCCACTTACTATAATTATTGGTTGGCCAGTAACAGTGTGATTTACAGTATTATTGTAAACATGATGACCACCAGTACCAGCGACAGATATACCTGTATTGAAACCAACAAAATTACAATGTTGAATTGTAATACCATTCTTAGCAGCAGTAGTAAATCCATAATCTCCCGGTCCAGCAAGACCAACAAGTTGGATGATACTATTGTTACAAGAAATAATCATATTATTTGCACTAGGTTCCATTATAGTTCCATCACCAGGACCAAAATTATAAGTTCCAGGACATAAAGTTATGCTGCCAGTACCTCCAACGCCTAACACACCATCAAAAGGTGGATATACTTCATTGTTATTATCATCACAATCATCACCATCATTAGAACAACCATTAGACTTATTACAATTAGGACAGACTCCAAAACCATCACTATCTTGATCAGTACAAACAGCTAAAGTAGATGCTGCCATTAGTAAAGTAATTAACATAGAAATCATTAACCATAAAAATATTTTTTTGTTTGCCATCATTAACACCTCTTTCAAAACTCGTTAAACAATTATGAAATTTTAATAATAATAATAATAATAATAATAATAATAGTAATAGGGAAAAAAAACAGATATATAAATGTTCCTTTATTCTAAGGTTGAGTTTCATAAAAATGTGATTAAAATAAAACTGCGTTTAACGAAAAAACTTTAACAAGTCTTTAGGAAAAAGTTAAGATAAAAGAAAAATTGAATAAATTTAATTATACCAAAAAACACAAGTTTTTATTTTACTAACTTCTTAACAACATCAAAGAACTCTTCGTTAGTTTTAACAGTATAATCAAACGTGCCAAAGGAATTAACATAATGTAAATCATAATAATCAACAAGTAAAAGTTTGATGGCTTCAGTAATTTTATTTTCGCGTAACAATTTTTTAACCTTATCTAAATTCTTACCACCCAAATATTTCTTGATACACTCCAGTTTAGCAATAATCTCGTTAATATTCTTTTCGTTAGCTTCAGGAAAATAAGTTTCTCGGCTAATTTTGGCACGTTCTTCAACTGACTTTTCTAAAAAGATACCTTTCCAAGGTTTTTTGATCTTTTCAAATACTTTTTGTGGAATTTCAACTTTACCAATTTTACGTGATTCACATTCAATAACAATAAACTTTTCATCCTTCAATTCATTCAGTCTTTTCAATAATTTGCTTTCAAACTTTTTCTGGCCAACTGGTTTCAAACCAATATCACCCAAGATAGAACCACGATGTTCTGCCAGGCCTTCTAAATCTAATCCATTGTCAAGCTGGCAAATAACTTCAGTTTTCCCTGCCCCAGTATGTCCATAAACAACAATTGATTTAGGTATTTCAACAACTTTAAGCTGTTCTCTAACAAACGCTCGATAAGTTTTGTACCCGCCTTCTAATTGTTGTACATCAATACCACATGCTTTCAGTAAACCAGTAATACTTCCTGATCTCATACCCCCACGCCAACAGAAAATTATTATCGGTTGTTTCAACTGATTATATTCTTGAAACATTTCTGGTAAACGTTTAGAGATAAATTCCATCCCTACTTGCATGGCTTTATCCTTTGATTCTTTGGTGTAAATAGTACCTACAATAGCTCGTTCATCATCTAATAATAAAGGAATATTGACTGCACCAGGGATAGTATCCTCTTCAAATTCTTTCGGTGAGCGTACATCTACAAAAGTGTAGTTTTTACCATAAACTTCTTTGATATTGATCATGCTAATGTCAAAATAGGAATGCATTATATATGTTTCTGATGGAAAACTAGGGTTTTTCTAATAAAAATGAGGGCGTTGTTATTACTATGATGTAATAAATTGCGGGAAAGTTTATAAAGTTCAGCATAATATAATATTATAATTAGCCAAAAATGGCTAAAAAGGAGAAAACAAATGTCAAATAAATTATATCAAGCAGCGGTAGAATTATACCATGTTATCACTGATGCAATATGCAGTGATGTTGAAAATTGGAAAACAGAACAGTCTAGATGTCTAGATGCAAATCTAAGAATTTTAAAAGAATCTAGAGAAAATATAGTCTATTTCCCAAGTTTAGTTGATGCTGATGGAAGAATTGAAGATTTACTTTAATTCTTTTAATTTTAAGTAGTAAGCCGAAAAAACAACAATATTACTTCTTTTGATTTCACGTAATTTAACCCTAAAACCATCTAATTAACAGAAAACTTTAAAAAACAGAACATTCTTTCTTCATTAAAAGTTCTTAAGGTGTAATGATGGAAAATATGTTAAAAACAGGAACAACAACTTTAGGTTTAGTTTGTAAGGATGGAATTGTTCTCGCTGCTGACACTCGTGCCACAGCAGGGAATTTGATTGTTGATAAAAGAGCTAAGAAAGTTCATGTTATCTCAGAAGATGTAGCAGTTACTATTGCTGGTTCAGTTTCAGAAGCGCAGTTATTGATAAAACTTATCGGTGCTGAGCTTAAGTTGAAAGAAATTAGGACTAACAAAAAGCCTACTATTAAGGCATCAGCTAACTTGTTAGGAAGTTTACTTTATTCTACATTACGTAGAATGTCAATGTTTCCAGCGGTTGCTCATTTCATAATGGCAGGTAAGGATCCAGAAGGTACTCACCTTTATGACCTCTTTCCTGATGGAAGTGTTACAAAAATCAGAGATTATGTCTCATCTGGTTCAGGATCAGTATTTGCGTATGGAGTGTTAGAAAGCCAATATGATTCAAACATGAGTACAAAAGATGGTGTTAAATTAGCAATTAAGGCAGTTAATGCGGCATTACAACGAGATAGTTACTCAGGTAATGGAATAGATGTGGCAGTAATAACTCCAACAAAAGTTGAGAAAGTGTTTAAAAAAGAGTTAAACTATAGCTTAGAAAAATAATCAAAATTTCTGAGTTTTTATTTTTTAAATTTTTAATTAAAAAATTAAGTTCAAAATGTTTTTGAAAGATGTATGATTAGGTGATTTGATTTATACCAAAAGATATTTGTTAATAGCTCTTATGTTCTAATGGGCGAAAAAAAATAGTTCAAACAATTAATTAAAAATAAAGATAATAAAAAAAATTAAAGGAAAATTAAAAAACAAAAATGGCAGACATTCTAAAAGAAATTTTAAAGAAATTGCCGGAAGGCAAAATATCTGAAGCGACTTTTGAAGCCGCTAACATTGTTCTTTACACTAAAGATAAGAAATTCTTCATGGACAATGGTGGAACTATCAGAGCATTGGTAAGTGAGTTCAAGAAAAGAATTGAACTTCGACCCGACCCATCAATCTGTGTTGAACTAGAAAAAGCTGAAGAAATGATTAAGAAAATAATCCCTAAAGATGCTGGTGCGCAAGATTTTATCTTTGACCCACCACGTTCTCAAGTAGTTATCCATGCTGAAAAGCCAGGTATGATTATAGGTAAGCAGGGCGGAGTTCTTAATGAAATCAAAGAAAAAACTTTGTGGGTACCATTAATTAAACGTGTTCCACCAATAAAATCTAAACTTATTGAAAGTATTAGGCATGTTTTGTACGAAAATGCTGATTATAGGAAAAAATTTCTTGACAAAACTGGCCACAGAATTTATGATGGTTGGTTAAGAGAAAAGAAACACGAATGGATTAGAATTTCGTTCTTAGGAGCTGCTAGGCAGGTAGGCCGATCTTGTTTATTATTACAAACTCCAGAATCTAGAATTCTTATGGACTGTGGTATTGACCCCTCTACTGATGGACCTGAAGCATATCCTTTCCTAGATGCACCTGAATTTGACATTAGTGAGATTGATGCAGTAATTTTAAGTCATTCACATTTGGACCATTCTGGTTTAGTTCCTTACATTTTCAAGTATGGGTATAAAGGACCTGTATATTGTACTGCACCAACTAGAGATGTTTCTTCGTTATTACAGTTGGATATGATAAAGATTCAACGTGGTGAAGGTAAAGATCCAATTTATGCTACAGAAGATGTAAGAAATTTTGTATTACATACCATCCCACTTAACTGGGATTCTGTAACTGACATAACTCCAGACGTAAGATTAACATTTTACAATTCTGGACATATTCTTGGTAGTTCTATTGCTCACCTTAACATTGGTAATGGGTTACATAACGTAGTTTACACAGCCGATATGAAATATGGTCGGACCAATGTTTTAGAACCTGCTAACACTCAATTTCCGCGTGTAGAAACTGTAATTGTTGAAGCTACTTATGGTGGACGAGATAATGTTATGGCAGAAAAGGAAGCTGACCAATACATGGTTGACGTTATTAAAGAAACGTTTGAACGTGGTGGTAAAGTTTTGATGCCTGTACTTGGATCTGGTAGAGCGCAAGAGGTTATGGTAATTGTTGAACGTTTAATGCGTGAAGGCAAAATACCTCAAGCCCCAGTTTACATAGATGGAATGTTATGGGATATTACTGCTATCCATACTGCATACCCAGAATTCTTAAACAGAAATATTAGGGAACAGATTTTTAACAAAGAAAGTAATCCTTTCTTATCAGACATCTTTAAACGTATCGGATCTAACAAAGAAAGGAAACAAGTTATGCTTGACGAAGGAGCATGTTTAATTTTAGCAACTTCAGGAATGCTTACTGGCGGTCCTTCAGTAGAGTATCTTAAAAAGTTGGCTGAAGATAAACGTCATTCGTTAATATTTTCATGTTACCAACCAAAAGGTAGTTTAGGTCACCGGATTAGGGAAGGGGATACTGAAATTCCAATGATGGAAAAAGGTAAAATGCAGCAACTTAAGATTAAGATGCAGGTACATAAGGTAGAGATTACTAACCATTCTGATCGAAGACAGTTAATGAACTATATCCGAAGATGTAATCCAAGTCCAAGGAAAGTTATTGTGCAACACGGCGAAGCTACAAGATGTTTAGATTTGGCTTCTTCAATGCACAAGCAGTTCAGGATAGAAACAGTCGTTCCTAAGAATTTGGAGAGTATAAGGATTAAATAGTTGGGCAATCATCAAAAAATTGTTCCAAATATTCTTTTGTTTTTCTTCCTTCTTTCATTCCCATACAATGTAGAATAAGTTTAACTAAATTATTTGTATCTGTCTTTGTTGAAGAAATGGCTGTCCTTAAAGCTAACCTTTCCAAACTTACTTTATGCATTTCACCAGTAACATATGAATCATTTTCAAAACAATCTCTAGAACAATAAACAAACCCTCTTGATGAACCCCTATAATTCATATGATAATTGTTGTAAACACTTACAAGCCGTGCAGGTTCTTCACAATCATCGATTCCACAAGGCACTTGAGAAACAAAATTATTTGCAACATGTTCTACAAATTCTAATCTATCTTTCAAAGAAGGTTTTTGAGCTTTTTGTAATAGCCAAGTAAAATATTTATAATCTCTAATGACAACTTGTTCTACTGAAGAATTCTTATATTTTCCAAAAGGTATAATTTCTGGCATCTTTTGAGGTTATATTGCTAGCACTTAAAAAATCTATGAAAAATAAGCTAAAATTTTATAAACCAGTTACTTCTTTCATTCTTTAACTTGCCAGCGTGGCACAATCTGGTGGCGAAAAAGTATTTTGCTTGCGCCGGAGAATACTGCGCGGGTCTTGAAACTTGTTTTCCGCAAGTGGAGATAACCCGTTTCCTTTTGGATATGCCGGTTCAAATCCGGCCGCTGGCGTATTTTTCCACCAAAACGTGCTTTCGCACCGTTTTTTTGGTAATTTCTTACTGAGGTGTCTTATAGGTGTCTCACATCCGACATCCTATAATTAATAATCTCAGCTACTGTGTTCTTGGAGGTTTGAAGAAAATGCGAGACACAGTATATGACAGATACTTGAAATTTCAGGATCTGTTCAAGGAAGAATTTCCCGATCTAGATGATATTAGATTCTTTCGGATGCTTGGGAAATTGGAAACATGGCACTATCCTTCTAAAAGATGGAATAATATGGAACTTTCTAAGGAAGAGACAAAGATATACGAATGGATTGTAAATAAGGGTTATAATCCAGGCACCATATACAAATGGCATAGAACTCTAGGATTTAACAAAGATATCCAAGAAAAAATCAAGAATAATTCTATGAGTCTCAATGAAGCAAAGACATATCCTAAACCTTTTAGGAGATTGACAGAGCTAGAGTCTGAGCTGATGTATCACATCAAGCAAGGCATAAAGCATTATCTGGTGAGGTGAAAAAATGGCAATAAATCCAGCATATCTAGTACCAGTAAATGATAAGGTCAATGGCAAGAAAAAGAAACTTCCTGCTTTGCCCTCAAAAGAAGATATCCTGAAACTTCTTGCTTATGTGCAAGATGTAAGGATTGGATTCACTATATTTGCTTGTAGCTTTCAAGGATTAAGACTTGGAGAAGTAATTAGTTTGAAATGGAAAGATGTCAATATCAAATATGGTGAACTGAAAGTAGTAGATGGTAAGAATCCAAGAAGAAAGAAATCAGGATACGGAAAAGACAGAATTGTTCCAATAAACAAGATGTTTATACCCATTTGGAGAGCTTGGAATGCAATGAATCCTGAAGAGGAGTATGTAATCCCTGATGTAAGCCACAATGGGAAAAGGGCTCCACATAATACGCTTCTTAGAAGATTCCAGAAGAGATTGTATGTCTATCTGGAAAAGGCAGATTTGCTTGAAGTAGATTTTGTTCAATCAAATGGAATTCCAAGATATAATTACCATTTCCATACCTTCAGGCACGTATGCGGAGCAAATCTTAGAAGAGCAGGGATGAATATAGAGAATATAAGAGATTTTTTGGGACACGCTGATCTAGACTCAACACAAATCTATACTGAATTGACTAAAGAGGATATTAAAGAAGCAAGTCATATAGCGTATGCTTATCCAAAGAGTCATCTTGGAATGCAGAAAATTCCACAGATTGAAGTTAGCATGGATAGAGAAACTCTTACTCTTCAAAAAGAGATTCTTGATAGGAAACTGCAACTTGCAAAGATACAAATGAACGAAGGTTTCACTAAAATGGAGGCTGAACAATATGCAAGCACACCGCAATACTAGATATGAGAATGAATACCTTAACATTCAGGTAGAGAAGGGTTGGCATTGTGAGAGGGTTGCAGGTTCAGGTATGGGGCAACATGCAGTCTGCGATTGTGTTTTGTTTAGAGACGGCAAGGTCTACTTAGTTGAAGTGAAGGCGACAAAAGAGCCCAAATTTTACAGACGTGCCAAAGTTAAAGTGCAGTTGGATAGAATGATGGCTGTAGCAGAAAAGGCTAACGTGGGGGCTATATTGGCTGTGAAGTTCAAGTATAGGGGATGGATTGAAGAAATATTAGTGTGAGGCTCCACTGAGGTGCCCCACATCCGAGTTCCCTATTCTAATAATCGTAAGCACTTCGCTTACATGGAACTAAACAAAATAAAAAATGCGGACTGTCTTGAATACCTAAAAACCCTGCCAGATAATTGTGTTGATTTAGTCGTTACTGACCCACCATATAATGTCTCGCAGAAATCTGACATCCATTATAATGGATTAAATATAGTAAAGAATTTTGGCTCATGGGATTTTGGTTTTGATCCTTTGCCTGTATTGAAAGAATTGAAAAGAGTATTGAAACACAATGGTCAAATATATGTCTTCTGTGCAACAAAGCAGATACCTTTGTATATCAGTTTTTTTGAGGAGAATTCTTATTTTAGAAATCTAATAGTATGGAATAAGACAAATCCACCACCAAGAATATCAAAGACAAACTTTCTTTTTGCTAATGAGTATATTGTTTATGCTATTAACGAGAAAGTCAAGATGACTGAAACTGCTTTTAATTTTTCAAAGCAGAACGAGATGCATAATATTTTCAGGACTCCATCACTGCAAAGCAGGGAAAGATTAAAAGACAAGAATAGAAAGGCAATCCATCCAACACAGAAACCACTTTCAATCTTAAAGAAACTTATTGAAGTTAGTTCATATGAAGGAGATGTTGTGTTAGATCCATTTATGGGCGTTGGATCAACTGCTGTAGCATGCAAGGAATTAGGTCGTAATTTCTTAGGTTGTGAATTAGATGAGAAATATATTGCTTTAGCAAATTGGAGGTTAGAAAATGGAGAATAAGAACTGGATAAATGAATTTTATGTCTATGAGACATTCTTGTTCGTTGTAGGATTGGCATTGTTGGGATTAGCATATAGCTTACAACACAATCTGTTCAATTACATTGGAGGAGGATTTGTCTGTTTTGGTATGCTGATGGCTTTTATGCAGAAGAGAAAGGGATAATTCAATAACCCAAAATCAAAAAAGCTCTAAAATACTTTGAGCTTTTTTTCTTGAATATTCACCCTTATCTTTTTTAGCAATTTTAGAAAATAATGATTTGTATTTAATAATTAGATTATTGTCTCCTTTAGCAATCATACCTAAAGAATCTATGTATGCATCTTTAAGCCATTGAGTTTGATCCACTCCAAGCATAGCTTCTGGATTGAGATTCATTTCGATAACAACTCCTTTAGCTTCGATACGAGTTGGCTCTCTCTTTGTTACTTCAATTGGTTTTTTAATGTAATCTATCATAATAGGAATTGCTTCTTTGACAAGTTCGGGATGTTTAGATCCAATATTTCCTAAGTTAAATGCAATAAATCGTCTAGTATTCCATTCAGAGTTTTTCTTTAATGCTTTGATCATAGTTGGAATTAAAAACTTAATCCAATCAGGTTCTATTTTGCCAAGCTCCCCAATAGTATGTTCTTCAGGACATTTCTCAAAATGATTTCTATTCTCTCGGATATATTCTTCTGCAAGAGATCCAAATAATTCTTTATCTTTTTTGATATAGAATAACATTATCGAAACTCCTAAATGTCTAATTGATTCTTCTGAATTGAGTAAAGTTTCTATAAGTTTTTTGATCTTCTCTGCATTTAGAGTGATCATCTTTTTTGTCTTATATTTATCTCTGAATTTGTAAACAATCGAGTTTAATATATCTGCATTTTTACTTTTAGATGCTTCCTTAATTTCTTTGATAACAGCATCTATATCTTCTGCATCAAATTCTTCAATTTTCTTAGTCTTTGCTTTCTTTATATTGAGTTCTTTGAGTAGTTTTTCCCATGCGTTCTCTTCAGGGATGGGCATATCTTTTACTGGCTTCATCTTCTCATTAATATATATGAATAACTCCTTTGATTCTTTTTCGGATAATTCAATCTTATCAATAAGATCCTGGATAGGTCCTATAACACCAGGAGCAAAGAAAGCTGACTTAGGATTAAACTCTTTAATACCATATTCATCCATCTCTTTTTTAGAATAAATTACTCCAACATTATTGCATCCATTTATATCAAGATAGATTACTTCAAACATTGTACTCAATGCTTGCTTATTTTTGTTTTCTTTTTGAAGAAGAAACGCCATGTCAAGTTTGTTGTTTCTATAAAGTCCCCATTGTTTTTTAGAAGCATACTCGATGATCTTTTGATTAAAGACTCTCCACTTAATATCGTTTAATGATGGCTCTTTTCCGAATTGTTTTGAAAGATCTTTTTTAGCTTTTGCATAGTCATCATTTTGCATTAATTCGACTTCTTCATTTGCTTCATGAAATCTTGTCCATTCTAACTCAATTTTATCTTTTTGTTTTTCAGTAACTAGAACTTTTTTCTTATCTGAAGGTCTTGTTCGAGAATATATGAATTTACTGCAATGGGGACACTCCTTTTTTCTTTTAGGAATAGGATCTAATTTTTCTTTACAATAAGGGCAACAATCAATTTCCCCAATAGAATCATCCAGTCCTTCAATTTGAACATCTTCTGATGGTTTATTCTTTCCCAATATTTTATCAAAAAATCCCATTTAAATCGCCTCTGTTATTTTAAGCAGTTCTTCCTTTGAGATTGGATCTATTTCAACTACTTCGTTTTGAGAAATATAGTAAATCTTACATTTAACTGGCAATCCATAAAAATCTGCAACAGCATAATAATATACTGAAAGTTGTTTTATATATTCTTCATGATTTGCTCTTGATGCATCTGTTTTGTAATCAATGATTTCTACATGATCCTCAAACAATGCAAGCAAGTCAATAATACCTCTCACTAATGCCTTTCCTATTGGCAAGACACACTCAATCTCAGGTTTTAACTCCTTTGCATTCAATCCTGTTAAGAATGTTTTTATAAGTTGTTTTTCTGCTATGTCTTCTTTAACTTCTTCGCCTAATGCAAGTCTTTCAGCAAGATTATGAATCATTACCCCAAACTCTTTTCCTTTTCCATGTTTATCAGGCGTATAAGTAATTAAATCATGAGCAGATAAAATCAGAGGTTTTTTTTGATAAGAATCTATTTCGATTAATGTTTCTTCTTTACTTTCTTCAATAGAACTTTCTGCAATATTTGTTTCACTAATTTGTTCAGCTTCATGTTCAGTTCTTACAAGCAATTCTTTAAAGAATATTGAAGGTTTTGATGCAGTAAAATAGACGAATTGCTTTGCCCTAGTTATTGAAACAAATAACAATCTTCTTTCTTCATCATATTCTGTAAATATCCCACTCTTAACTAAATCAGTTTTCCAACTATCAAATATAGCAGTATAATCATTCTTAGAATTATATTCTTTTGTGCATCTAATTCCAAGTAAATCATCAAATGACAAGATATCTTTTTCCGAATTATTTGAAGGAAATTGTTTCTCATTTATGTTAGAAATAAAAACAATTGGGTATTCAAGTCCTTTAGATCCATGAATTGTTTGTACAGTAACTGCATCATCACTAGTATTAATGCCAATATTATAAGTTTCATCAAACTCTATATTATCCTCAATAAAGTAAATTAGATTCTCAAGTGAGATAATATTGTTTGAAAATACAGATCCAATATTTTGAATAACTGAATTGGAGTAATTATTGTTTATCTTAAAGAAATTGAATATGTAACTAATCAGATAAAGAATATTCTTTTTATATTTGAATAAACTTTCTCTAAATTCAATTAAGTCGGGAGGATATTCTTTCTTGAAGAGAATCGACCTTTTGTCTCCTAAAGAATAATTCATATGATCGAGTAATGTAATCCATCCTTTCTTATCATCTTTATTAGCAAGTATTCTTAAAACAGCTAATAATAAGATTGCTTCTTTTGTTTTGAATAGTTCTATGCCACCCTCGAAGTTAATTGGAATGCCATGCTTTAAACCTAATTCCTGTAAATGCAATCCAAATGTTCTAGTTCTAGAAATAACTGCAATATCTTGATATGTTATCTTTCTGTCTGAACCATCTTCTATAATTTTTTTATCAGAGTTAATTAATTCTTGAATTTTTTGTAATATAAATTCTGCTTCTTGTTCTTTTTCTTTAGTTTCATAGAATTTAATTTCAGAAACTTCATTTAGTTCAAAATTCGCATCTAATTTTACTATATTGGTATTAAGGGTTTCATGACTTAATTCCTCATCTGCAGAGCCTTTAACATATAGAGCATTATTTGAAAAATCTAATATTGTTTGTGAACTTCTGAAATTAATATTGAACTCTTGTTTTACGGAATCAACATTGAAGTTAATTCTAGTTTCATCTTTATTTAGAAGTTCCTTATAATGATGAATCTTTTTTTGAAACTCAGTTATATTCTCAATACTCGCATTTCTAAATCCATAAATTCCTTGTTTCCAGTCTCCAACAACACAGAGGTTATTGGTTTTCATCAACAATAAAGATAACATAAATTGCATCTCATTAGTATCTTGAAACTCATCTATCATAACATACTCGAAAGAATTTTTTGTCCTTGATTCTTTATTATGATATAAATCCAAGAATGCAAACATAGTAAGGAAGTCAAAAGTTAATCTATTTTCCTTAACAGATTGTTCAATGTATCTGAAATATATATCATGAATGAATTTAATCCAAGAGTTTCTATCTTCATCAAAAGCTTGTTCAATTAAATCAACTTTTACTGTTTTGAAATTTTCAATTTCTTCAGGGAGATCATAATATAGCTTACTGCTTCTTCTTGATTTGAACTTAGATAAATACTTTGATTGAGTAGGTCCTTTTGCACCTTCTCCTGGAACATTAATAGTTGATATTAATTCCATAAACTCTTCTTTATTTCCTGTTAGAATATTCTCTCCATCTAAGAACCAACCATCTTTTTTTGGAAATATTCCTTTAGATAATAGTTTTCTAATTAGATATAAGACTTCGATGTATCTTCCTCTAATTACTTTATATTCGGCTTTATATTCAGGATTATTCTTTCTGAAAGTATTATATAATTTTCTAAAGAAGTTCTTTTCAAGAATCTCATTCTCTGATAATACAAAGTTATTATTTAGAGAATAATTAATATCTAAATAACTTGGTGCTTTCTCGCATCCTTGATTAAGTATTTGTTTACAGAATGCATGGAATGTGGATATGTTAGAATCTAAAACATTGATTGAGGGATCTGTTTCAATTAGCTTATTCATGATTTTTTCTTTCATGTTTTCAGCTGCATTATTTGTGAAAGTAAGAAGCAGAATGTCTTTAGTGTCAATATTCTCTTTTTTAATAATTTCTAAGTACCTTTTTGTGATAGAGTAGGTTTTACCTGTTCCTGCCCCTGCATCAACTACATAAATCCCCTCTATATTTTTGATTACTTCGTCTTGTTTTGGATTATTTACCATCTTATAGTTTCCCCTCTGATTTAGATCCAAACTCAACTATTTCTTTAAATGATTCATACATCATGTTTATTATTTCGGGCATGGTTAAATCTTTAGATAATACTATACTCTTATAGATTAGATTTGAGCCATATTTTTTGTATTCCATTCCTTTTCTATTTGGGAACAGTTCTCCTTGTTTTCTGCAGAATTTACTCTTTGAAAGATTTTCTATAATTGTAAAAAAGTCATTTTTAAATTTATCAGGTAATTGTTTAGGATTTTCATGTATTAACATTAATTTTAATGCATTATATTGAAGCTGTAACTCAAGTCTAAATCCACTTCTGTTATCTTTACCTTGTTCAATTGTATAATTTATTGAAACTAATCCTGTTCCTCTCCAAAAATCTTGCCATGAAGAAATCTTCTCAGAAAAATCATACCCATTAACAAATGACTTATTATCTTTTTTTAATTTGATATTTAATTCTCTAAGAATGTAATTGAATAATATTTTTTGTGAAATATCATGTAGTCTGATTTCTAATAATTTCTTATACTCTGAATACATATCATCAAGAGAATAACGTGAATAATTCTTATTTGAAAAATAAGAACTAACTTCAGTTATGAATTTACAATAATCATCTACCATCATTTGATGGTATTTATCCTTGAATGAAATCTTTTGTAATTCATCACAAAGTTCAGTATAACTAACTGCAATCCAACTATATTTATTTGCTAAAGATCTTTCATAATCTGTTAAATTTAAACTTAGTAATACATTCTGAGAGTTATGATCTTTTAATTTCTCGCTATATTTTGCTAATTGTTGGTCAGTAATTATACTCTTAAATTTATTTTCAATAATAATCTGTTGATGACCTGAACAATCAATATACAAATCAAAGTTATTCTTTTCTCTATTACATTGCAGTATTTCAAAATCTTTTTTCAATAAATTTGAGAATAGTGAACTCATGGATTGATTGTCAATTGTTATTAACCAATCAATGAAATTACTATGAAATAATTCTTTAGATGATAATGATAAATTGAACATAGGAGATTGCTTTAATAGTTCGATATTCATTGTTTCATATCCTCCTCGAATCCAATTAACCAAAAATATGAATCTATCAATTTCATAAGTGGATATTTTACTCCTGTTTTAGATTTGATTTTTTTTTGAATTTCAATAAGAATTTTCTTATTATTAATTAAAAAGATAAATAATTGTTTTATGGAATTTTTAGAGAATGTTTTTATCAATCTAAATTCATTATTTTTATTGTATATTGAGATTCCACTCATAAAGAATCGGTCATATGCAGGAAGACATCCACTAGTTCCCATAATTATTTTTGTTGTTAAAATACTTGATACTTCATTCTTTACACTATTGTTTGAGTAATCATAATATTCTTTACGACTTAAATTCAATTCATTTAATAATTCTCGATGAAGAGTCCAAGATAAATTAACATAATGGTCGATATTTTTTAAAGAAATATTTCTTTCAAGACTCCATAATTCTTCATATTTTTTATTAAGGATTATTTCTATTATTTTGTTGAAAATCTTATAGTCTTTTTGTAACAAGAAACTTGATCCTCTATACATGCCCCAACTTGCTAGATAAAAACCTAAGTGTAACATTGATAAATCTCTATTTTTAGAAAACGAGTTATCTTTCTTGAGCTTTTGAAAAAACAAATAACAATGTTCAAAACTTCTGAATCTATCATTATTATGGCTTGTTAGTTTTGTATAAAATTCTTCAAGAGTGTTTAGTTCAGGTTTCATTTTTTATCCCTCCCGAAACATAAATCTATGAAGGAACATTTTTTACAAGTATCTTTAGATATTGGAGTTCTAGGGAATCCTTCTTCCCCATATTTATTTACTAATTCAAATTTCTCAGCTACGAACTTCTCAAATACTTCAAGATCTTCTTTAAAGAATAATGCATTTTTATGAGCAGAAGATTTACCATTTCTTAAACGGTAGATCTCTTTGAAGAAGTCTTCAACAACATCTCTATTTTTCTTTGTATCTTTTATTGCTATTGCCTCAGCTTCTAGCTTTTTATATGCAGATATTTCTTTGTTTAATTCAAAAGGATTTTCTATTGGATCAGAAATTAATAGTTCTTTTAAATGTTCGTGATTAAATAAGACAATCATATCCTTTCGTTTACCTTTTTCACAAATTATTTCTATTCCTTCTTCTGATAAAATAAACTCATTAAAAGTCATAGGGTGATAGATTACATTTACAATATTTGATTCAATTGCATCCTCTCCTTTAATCACTTCACCTAGATTCTGCAAGAAGAAGTAATAATAAAAAGATAAATTTTTGCCAGGAGAATGTTTAGATAGTTCCAGAAGATATACTAAGGGTTGAAAATCTGCTTCATCTTTTATTAATTCTAAATTAGATTTCTTCACTAATTGACCTATTGTTTTGAGAGCCTTAGATGATTTATAATCAATTATTCTCGTCGAATCAATGACTAAATCAATATATCCCATTAACTTTGTAGTTGTATTATTAAATTCAAGTTCGGTATTCTTGTTACTAATTGGCTTGTTTAATTTTAAGCTAATAAAATTTTCCTCACCTTTTGAAGAGTCATTATTTGGGATATTATGATTACTGTCTAATTCAAAAGAATCAATGTATGTTTTTATGTTTTTTATACCAATTAAGAAGATTGTTTTTTCTAGTTCCTGATTGATATGTTCTACCATATTCATATATTCTTCAAGTAACAAGTCTGCAAAGAAAACATCTCCTTTTTCCAAACAAAATTCTTTATAGTTTACATAGAACTCTGCATATGCATGAAGCAAAGTTCCTTTCATGAAGTATGTTTGTTCTTCTTTTGGTGCAACTCTTGAAAACTCAAACTTTTTAGGGCATTCAAAGAATGTATTTAATGAACTTTGAGAAAAATGTTTTAATTTGAATGTTTTTGTATTATTAAAAGTTATTTGTTCTTGTTCTTCAGGATTTATGATGCTATGCTTAATTCCACCAAATAGTTCATCTGAAAAATCATTAATTTTTCTCTCAAATAATTGCGTAAAATGGAAACAAGGAATATTTTTTTGATTATCTTTAATTAATGGAGCAAAATAAAATCGTATATCTCCTTGATTTAGTAAGATTTGAAATTTGGATAAATTATTCTCTTCTTCTTTCTCTTTATCTATATATTCTGCATTTTTCACTTGTCTTGTCCAAGAAGTATCAGGATTCAAATAAATACAAACTGGCTTATCAACATTAACACTTACTTTACAGTCAGCCAATAACACTCCTTTTTTACAGTTATCAAGTTCTACTTGAAAATTGTTAATATAATAATAAAAATCATAGAAATTATCATGAGTAATTTTAGTGTCATATAAATCCAATTTGTAAAGTAGATCTCTTAATTCTATTGGAAGTTTAACACCTTCAAATAAATTCAATACATCTCCATATGTTTTATCAAAAATAGAATCTAAAAACTCAAAGATTTCTTTTAACCTCTCATCTGTTGAAACATTATTTACATAACGTGATAGAATAAAATTATTGTATTCATATTTGATGTTTATTTTAAATAATTCCAAGAAAGGCATTAGCTCTTTGACTATGGCTTCATCAAGATGCAATGAAGTTGAAATAAAATTTAAATAAGCTCTGATATTCAAATCTTCATCAAGATAATCCTTTATTTGGATTTTAATATTATTATCATATAATTGCGATTTAATTACACTAAGAATAGAATCTTGAGTATTTAAAATAATAGCAATATCATCTGCATTATCTTCATTGATTAATCCAATTATTTTCTTTATTAACTGTTCTTGAGAACTGAATGTATGGAAGTTCTTAAATTTAGATTCTGTATCGGTTAATATATTTATAGCGGTATATTCATCAGGAAGAGTTTTCTGATCTAAGTTATTAAAGAATATAGGTTCAATAATAGCTACATTTTCTGGCAGATATTCTCTATCAAAAAATAATAATGCTTTATTCTTTGAAGGCATATCCTTGTATGCAGAATAAACCTTCAAATCAAGTTCATTGAGATAAGACTCAACATCATCAGTATTCTTTTCAATTTCTTCAATTTTCTCAATTGAATTATGGACTGTTTTTAGGTTTAATTTAAGCTTCTTTGATAGCTCCAAGACAATGTCAGCTTTATTCATAATACCTGCTTCAAATAGCTTCGTAGCGTACTTAGAAGCGAGTTCCTTAGGCGTATATGCTAATTTACCTACTTGAGCATTCTTTATACTTCTATTAAGTGCAGAAGCCAAAACAACATCAGAAGTCAAGACTAAATCAAAGTCTTTGATCTCTTCATAAATCTGATTAATTGTCTTAGGTAACTTCATATTTTACACTCCTTCAAAAAATTTAACTGCATAATCACAAAAATCTTTTATTATTTCTTTATCTGTTTCGAATGCTTTAACACTACCTAGATAATTTTGAGATTTGGGATTTATTTTTTTACCTTTTTTAAGATCTTGATAAGATAAACATTTTATATGCTTCTTAGAAACCAATATGAAATATGCATTTTCAAAAGGATAATCTTTGTCAACATCTTTTACAGAAAATTCTTCATTGGCTCTGAATTTTACCTCTACAAAAAAAACTTCTCCAGTCGTTGTATTTTGAATAACAAAGTCAGGCATTTTCCTAATTGTATCCGCCACATCAGAACGAACTCCTTTAAGTAGATTCATAATACCTGGAATAGTATTTTCCATACCATATCTAAAAATATTATAATTTAATTTTAGAAATAATTGTTCAATTAAAGCTTCCGCAATACGACCTTTTATCATATTATAATCATAAGAGTATGTTGATTTCTTAGATAGTTTTTTCGATTTAGTTTTATTTGAACTGTTTTGACATTTACGGCACAATATTTCACCTAAATGTTCTTTTGAATATAAATAAACTTTTTCCTCGATATCAGTTTTACATTTTGAACAATAATAAGTCATTATACCTGCCTCCCATAAACTGCAACTCCAAATTCAACACCAGAATCCAATGATTCAAAGTGTTTTTTACCACAATGGATTTTCTGCTCTTCAGAATTTCTTAGTTGAGTATAATCTAAAGTCCCTTTCGTTTCTTTGACAAGATACAAAGTTTTGTCTTCTTCTTTTACAATTGCCCAATCAGGATTATAAGTTCCAAGAGGCGTCTGTATTCTAAACCAAGCAGGTAATTTGACAAATAACTTAATGTCTTCTCTGCCATTTAGAACTCTTGCAAAATCTCTCTCAACGTTAGAATCAAACTCCACAACATCAAAAATATGTTTTTTAGATTCTTCAGCTCTACTTATGAAATACTCTTTAAGATCATCTTTCTCAAACTGATACATTTCATAGAAGCTATTGTCTATCTTTTCATATTTAATTCCAAATACAATAAGCTTATTCAGTTCTGCTTTAATAACTTGTATCATCTGTCTGATAAACTCTTGAGGATTAATCTTAAGTTCTTTTAAACGATCACTTTTTAAAATTATTTGAGATAATGCATGTCTAGTAATCTTAAACTCTAATTCTTTATCAAGTATTGAAAGAACATCAGGAACATAAGATATAGTTTCAACATCTTGCGTCTCAGCTCTTGTAAGAGTTCCATCAATTCCTTTTTGCTGAATATCGACAGAAGCTCTTTGAATATTAATTTTAGCAGGTCTTATTTTTGGATATAATCTAAATCTAGATACAACATTTCTAATTAAGTCTTCAGTTGAATATTCAACAGAATATGTTGTTCTCTGCGAGATTCTTTTCCATAATTCTTTAAACTCAGGACTTAAATAAATTTGTTTATTCAATTTCTTTTCTTTCTTTTCCTTTGTATTCTCGATTCTAGACGTAATCATATGACTTTTTAGAATATCTATAATCTTAGGTCTAAACTTTTCAACTTTTCGTCAACTTCTAATACAAATTCTTTATCATCAGGTTTGAACTTTTCAGTTATATGTCCCTCTACATTAAGGTATCCTTTATCAATCATGTCTTTAAATAACTCTTCAGACCCTGCACTGCCTATCTTTTCATTCCCATCATGTTTGATGTGTTCTAAGTTCTTGAATACAACATTTGAAACCTTACCAAATTCAATTCCATCAGATTCATATTCTGATTGTAAGGTTTTACAGAATTGCTCATAGCTCTCATTAGCAACCACAGTTAATTTATTGATCCATTCAACTTTAATTCTTTCTCCTTTTTGGTTAACAGGAAGTCGTAAACCTCTTCCAATTTCTTGTCGTTTTTTAAAAGCAGATTTAGTTTCATTAAGCGTACAAATTTGAAATACGTTTGGATTATCCCATCCTTCTTTTAATGCCGAATGACTAAAGATAAATCTTAATGGTTCGCCAGAACTAAGTAACTGCTCTTTATTCTTCATAATCTTATCATAAACACTATCATCATCTAAAGTAGTTCCTTTGGTATCTTTCCACTTGCCTTTTCTATCTTGAGCAAAATAGCCATCATGTATTTTTTCAATACCATAAGATTCTAAGTTACCATATACTTCTTTTTTTAATTCTTTAAAATGTGGTTTATTGATTAATTCATTAAATATTTCTTCAAACCATTCTGCAAATTTACCCTGTGATGCTTCATTATCATCATTATAGAATCTATAATTAGCGACTCTATCGATAAAGAATAAAGATAATACTTTGATACCTTCATTTTTTAATCTCATTTCAGTATCTAAATGTTGTTGAATCGTAGCTCTAATTTGCGCTTTTTGTACATCAACATTATTGCCACCAATTTCTTGTTTGAGTTTTACTCTTATTCCATTAACAAACTCTAAGTATTCGTCTCCTGGAGTACAATCAATTACTCTAACAATATATCCATTCTTGTATACTTCATGTTCATTAGACAATTCAAAAATATCTGAGCCATCTTTGACAGATATATTCTTTTCTTTTAGAACACCTTTATTTAAATAATGGATTTTTAGCTTAGCTTTAATGCCATTTTTGTTATCAGTTGTCATTAATTTGACAAATGCATTATTTCCTGTTATTTCTTCAACAACAGATGTGACTTGAATCTTTTTAACAAGCCTTTGATCATAAGCTTTAATGGCATTCAAACTATAAGTCTGATTGTAGACATTTCTATGAGTTGCAGAATATCTTAATGTACAAAGAGGATTCAATGTCTTAATAGCTTCTTGTGCCTTAGGAGTATTATCTACACTCTGTGGTTCATCAATAATTAATATTGGCTTCACAGCTTGAATATATTCAATTGGTTTTCGACCTTGAAGTTGATCTCTTCGTCTATGAATAATATTTGCTTTAGACTCATCTGATACATTTGCAACAGTCTTCCTAAATGCATCAATATTGATAATTAATATTTGAATATTATTATTTTTAGCAAAACTAGAGATGTTGTTAATATTTTTGGGATCATAAACATAATGATCAAAGGGAGTTTTATTATATAGATCTTGAAAGTGTTTCTTCATGATTGATATACTCTTCAAAACACCTTCTTTAATAGCAATACTTGGAACTACAATAACGAATTTTTTAAAACCATACTTCTTATTCATCTCAAAAATAGTTCTAAGATAAACATATGTCTTTCCAGTTCCAGTTTCCATCTCAACAGAGAAATTCATTCCATCAAGTTTTTTAGAAATCTCAAGGTCGTAAGTATCTTGAATGTTTTTTAAATTTTCAAGAATATCTTCATCAGATAAAACAAGATTATTTCCTGTATATGCAAACTCTTGAAGTTCACTACTTTTCTTCTGAAATGCAGTCTTAAATAAACTGTCTTCCATTGGTTGTCCTTCAAATATATTAACCACGCTATTAATAGCATCTAACTGAAATTTCAGATTTGAATCAAATTTTAATATAAGAGTCATTGTAAATCACCCATCAATCTTTCCCAATTATTTTGTAAATAATTATGAAACCCAATTCCAATATTTACTAAAGGATATAATGTTCTAAATTGGGTTAAGGCTTCTTTATATGAATTATTACTGATAATTTTTTCTTTAGCTAAATAGATCATAGCAATTGAACAACTTCTTGATTGACCTACATTACAGTGAATTAATACTTTTTTATTCGCACTTAATTTTGTTCGTATAAATTCTAACGACTTTTTTATTGGTTCATCTGTAAATTGAGGTAAAATTCGGTTCATATCTACTAAATTTAAATACAAATCAGTTTCGGTTGCTTTAATCAAATAGTTCGGATGATTTGAAGGTAAATTTTTACTGTATCCTACACCTACTTGATGACATGGAGTTTTACAAGCATGAACAATTGCAAAATCTGAAGAATTTTGACAATCACTCAAATCCCCTACAAATAAATTATTGTGTACTTCTATCATTATATTGACCTCAAAATGTATTCTTCATCTGAGTTTTTACCCAAAGTTTGAACTGCATTAGTTTTTAGTTGATCATTGTCTTTGAAACCCTTGTCGAGAACTATTACAACATGAGGGTTTAACTTCTTCATTTCTTTGAATAAATTAAGATCAAGTTTCTCATCAAGACAAATTAATAATAGATTATTCTCTACTGAGAATACTTCTTTATTTCCTAATTTTGTTGTCTTGACTTCAGTAGTTAATTCAAAACCATCCTTTAAAAGAATTTCATATAAAACTTCTTCAGAATTTGCGGTTTTTTTAATTTGTTCCACATGTTCTGTTAAAGATGTTTGTAATTCTTCTGTCTGATTATCCCAAATTTTAAAATTAGATTTATCTAATTTGAATACCTTAAATCCTAGATCTTGTTTAATCAGTTTTTCTTCTGTTAATGTTTTTTGAGAATTTTTATTTTCTTCTACTATACGCTTAATAATTCTTCTTATTCTTTCTTTAGAAATTTCAGCAATAGTTTTATAGCCTTCTTTAAATGCTTCTGATTTTTCATCAGTTGTTTCAGGAAGTTGAACGCATATAAATTTTCTATTACTGTTATCTTCCTTATTTAATTCAATAATAGCATGGGCGGTAGTACCTGAACCAGCAAAAAAATCTAAAACCAAAGCATCTTTTTGATCGGCAGTACCTATTTTAATTAATGGTTTAATAAGAGTTGTAGGTTTAGCATACTCAAATACTCCTTTTTTAGTGAATAGCTTATCTAACTCAGTTGCTGATGTTGATGAAAACCCCATTTCTGTTAAAATAGTTGGTAAAGTTAATCCTTGTCTAACTTCTGAAATATATCTTTTTAAGAAAGGGGCACCAGTTTTTTGTCTAAAATCAACTCTCCCTTCCTTCAGATAATCATTCATCTTATCTTTATTGAATAACCAACATCTTCCTTCAGATGGCATATGTTCATCGCCTGTTTTGGGATTTTTAATTGGATAAACACATGAAGCAACAAGTCTGCCACCTTTTCCATTTGCACTTAAATCTGATGCAGCCCAATTTCCTCGCTCATCATTATCAGGATTTGAATATCTTGATATAGATTTTTCATCTCTAGGGAGTAATCCTAATGAAACTTTTTCTTTATTTTTTGCATAACATAAAATAAATTCATGGATCCTACCTATGTTTCTATCATTAGGGGGAGTTGCCCTTTTTTTCCAAATTATGCATTCTAAAAAATTTTCTTCTCCAAAAATTTCATTACATATTTTTTTAAGATTATCAATCTCATTATCATCAATTGAAATAAAAATAACCCCCTCTTCTTGTAACAAGTTTCTTGCCAAGAATAATCGTGGGTACATCATATTCATCCAATTACTATGATATCTCCCACTAGAGTCAGTATTTGTTGAAAGTTTTTTCCCGTCTGTATCTGTTTGACCAGTTATTTTTAGATACTCATTAAGTTGTTGACCAAATGAATCATTATAAACAAATTCATTACCTGTATTATAAGGAGGATCAATGTAAATCATCTTAACTTTCTCATAATAGGATTTTTGAAGTAGCTTAAGAACTTCTAAATTATCTCCTTCAATGAATAAGTTCTTGGTGGAATCGAAATTTATGGAGTCTTTTTGGCAAGGTTTTAATGTTCCTGTCGCTGGATCTTGAATAATCCTAAAGCATTTACTTTTTCCAGCCCAAGTCATTCCAAATCTTTCTTTAGAATCCTCTATGTCCTCCCCTACTGTTGCTTTGAGTTGTTCAAAGTTTATTTTTCCGTCTGCTACTGCCTCTGGAAAGATTGCTTTTAATCTTTCTACTTGTTCGGACTTTATATCCTTAGATTTTAAATCAATTTTTTGTATTTTTGCCATTTTAGATTCCACCTTTGTTAGCTTCATAAATAATCAGTTCTAATTCTTTTTTTATTTTTTGAATTAGATCATTATATGTAATTATTTGAATGTGAGGATGTAGATGAAAGTTCAAGTTGTTTACAAGTTCCTTTTCATCTTTTGTTAAGTCGTATCCTGCAACAATATAACCACATGCATCTTGGACTCCATATGTTCCTGGAGTGTTAATTTCCGAATACAAGTTTGTTCTTCTTAGGTATAATAATAATTCACTTATACCATCTGCAAGTTCAGGACTCATTACAAGTCTCCTATTTTTGCCATCTGATTTCTTCACAAAAAGTTTCACGTTTGGACTTTTTAATTCGTAAATCTTGTCTTGTTCATATTTTGTTTTTATGTGAAGATCTATTTGAAGTTGATTGTCAATGTTTTGATTCTTAGCTTCTACAAAACAGTCTAAACCTAAAAGCCAATGATTCTCTTTGATTCTTTCACTGACTTTGTTTTCCATACCTTTGTTTTGTTCTACTGATTCTATAATTAAATCTACAAATTCTTTGTAAATCTTTTTAAAATCCTCATGTTTGTCTTTTACATTTCTTGCATATTGGATAATTTCTTTTGATTCTTCTTCTCTTTTTTGAACATATGTTAATTGTATTTTTGCTTCTACTAATTGTTGTGTTAATTGTTCAATTCTTGTTTCATAGTGAATTGTTTCTTCATCGAATCCTTCTACTTTTCTATTAAAAAGTTTGAAATATCCTTTTTTAAGCGTTTTTATAAACCAATTTAACCATGATGGTAAATCAATATCATCATCTATCCAAACAGATCTATTTCGTGAAATTCTTCCAGTTTCCGAATTTATAGTTCCTGTTTTGAATGAAATGCCTTTTTTGTCTCTTTTGATATTGTGTAAATATCCTGCTTCACTATAATGTTTGCCTGATACCCAAGTATCTTTTTCTTCAACCTCTTTAAAGAGTGGTTCTTTTTTTGAAGAGTTTTTTTTCTTAGCCATCAAATTACCCTCCATCGCATTGTAAATAATTTTTTAGCTTCTACTTTTTGCTCCATCTTTGCTTGGATTCTGTCAATTAATTTGTCAACCTGAATATCAATATCTTTTTTCTTATTTTCATACTCTTTCCATGCTTGATCTCGTTTTGCATCTAAGCTTCGGATTTCTTTTTGTTTCTTTAGTTTGTCTTGAAGACTTCCTGTAAGTCTAACGTCTTTTTTAAGTATTTTAATCTTATCATCAAGGTCTTTTAGGGTTTGACGTAATGTTGTTTTTTTATCATCTCCCCACTTACCTAATTTGTCCATTTCATCGTCAAAGTAATTAGTATTCTTTTCTGTTAAATCATGAACTATTGTTTTTTTGATAGTTTCAAACTCTGTTTCCATTGCTTCAACATTATTAAGTTGCCCATCGGATAGTTCTTTCCCATTAACATCAAATAACTTTTCACATTGGTCTTTAGTTAAAATCATTCCATCATCTGTGGATGCTGTAAATATTAGGTACTCTTCTTCTTCAAATGAATTAAGACTTAGTTTCCATAATACTAAATCTCCTTCTTTACCAATTAATTTGCTTAAGACGCTTATTCTTCCAGGATGATTTGAATAATCAAACTCAACTAGTTTATGATCTAGTTTTGTTTTTTTAGCTGAAGAGATAATCTCTTGTGCAAGATCACATCCAAATCTGTAAATATGATCATATCCATTTAGTTCTTTGCCTAGTTTATATGATCCTAATTTATTTGAGAATGGATTTTGTTTTAGTGTGAAAAAATGTTCTTTCTCTGAGAATGATGCGAATTTGGTTAATTCATGTTTTGTTAGTTTCCATAAAATCTTTTCAAACTTGTTAATGTACTCTTTACTTTTATGTAAGTTTACTTTTAGTTTTTCGTGAACTTCTTCGTCAAAGTTTTCTAGCAGTTTCTTTTTAGCACTATTCATACCTTGAGAGATTGATTCTTCTAATTCTCCTTGTAATTTGTCAAATGATTCTTTTATTTGTTGTGAGGACCTACATTCTTGGTATATTTGACTTATTCTTTGTTCGAAATTTATCCCTCCTTCAATTGCTCCTAATACTCCATCACTAGCTCCAAAGACTCCCTCGAATAGTTTGAATTTTTGATCTAATAATTCGAATACTCTTTTATCGGCTTCATTCTTTTTGTTTAAGAAATTTACAACTACAACATCAAAGTTTTGTCCATACCTATGACATCTTCCTATTCTTTGTTCTATTCTTTGTGGATTCCATGGCAAGTCATAGTTTACAATTAATGAACAAAACTGCAAGTTAATACCCTCTGCAGCTGCTTCTGTTGCAATCATGATGTCTGCAGTGTTTTTGAAATAATCTATGATTGCAGCCCTCTTGTCAGCTGTTTTAGATCCAGAGATATTGTCCGTATCTTTATTTAGTTTAAGCCAATCTTTGTAAATCTCATTAGCATGTTCATCATTATTTGACCCATTAAACAAGACTATTTTCCCAGCATATTTTGATTTTGAAAGTAATTCTTTTATGTAATTTTGAGTTTTTGTGAACTCAGTAAATATAAGTGCCTTTTTTGGAGCTTTAAGTTCTTCAAGTTTTGAAAATCCTTTGTCAAGTGCTGTTAAAAGTTCTTCGCCTTTTGCATTTACTTTGATGGAATCAGCAAGGTTACTAAACCCTTTTAATTCTTCTATTTCTTCTCTAATTTCTCCTTTTTCAAATTCAGTTAATGGTTCTTGTTCATCTTCTGTTTCTTCAAGTTCTTCTGACACTTCATCCATATCTGAAAAGCTTGTTTTAATGAATTCTGATGTTTGTTTTAATGTGCCTGTTTTTAGTGCAGTATTTAATTTTCCAATTAATCCTTTTAGAGTTCCTGCAATTGCGAATGTTGATGATGCTAAAAGTCTTCTAAAAATTAATGTCATCAAATGTTTTTGAGCAGGAGGTAAGGCATAGTTCTTATCTTTTTGAAGATACTTTGAAACTTTTTCATATAGATCATGTTCTTCATCCGTTGGATTAAATTCTTGTGTTAATGGAATTCTATTCGTATATTTGATATATTCTAAAACTTGCCTTCTTAGTGTTCTTTTGCAAATAGAAGTTAGTCTGGATTTAAGGTCTGTAAAGTTTGGTGATTCTTCTTCATTAAGTCTTACAAATTGTGATTTAAAGCTGGCAAAATCTCCGAAAGTATATTCATCAATAAAACTTACTAGACCATATAATTCCAATAAAGAATTTTGTAAAGGAGTTGCAGTCAGCAATACTTTTGGTGCATCTCCTAATGATCGTTTGATAGAGTGAGCTATTTTATTATTGTTTTTGTAAACATTTCTTAGTTTATGGGCTTCATCCATAACTACTAAATCCCAGTTTACTAATTTAATGAAGTCTTCTTTGTTTTTAGCAAAGTGATATGAACAAATAACTATCTCTTTCTTATCAAACGGATTGGATTCGAAGGAGGTTATGTTCTTAAAGTTTCTACTATCAACAATGGTAGACTTCAAATAGAATTTATCGAGTAATTCTTGATTCCATTGTTTTCTTAAACTTGATGGACAAATAATTAGAATCTTTCTTTTTCCTTCTGCCCATTTCTGTGATAATAAAATTCCAGCTTCAATTGTTTTTCCAAGACCAACTTCATCAGCTAATATCGCCCCTTTAGATAATGGAGATTGAAACGCAAACAAAGCAGCATCAACCTGATGAGGATTTAAATCTACTTTAGCATCAGCTAATGTTCTTGAAAACTTTTCCAAACTATCAGATGCACTCTTTTTAGTTAATTCATGTGCATAATATTTGGAATGGAAAGGAGTAATCACTATTTTTCATCCTCCTTATCGTATAATTCAATACTGTCTAATTTCTTTGCACCAACTTTTGTATTAATGTGCTGAATTTCAAGTTCTTTAGTTAATTTATTTTTATCAGTCTTTAATTTCTTCAAATCATTTTTCTTAGATCTTTTATCCATTGGGACATTGATGATTGTTTTGACTTCATGATTTTTTACTTCATCAAGAATGTCTTCAGGTAAGTAATCGCAACTCTTTAACAATTCTAAAGACTTGTCTGCAAGGAAAGTATCAATTTGTAATCTTCTTTTAGTATGGTGTGCAAAATGACCAATTACTCTACAGATTGATTCTCTGTCTTCAGGACTCAACTTTTCTGCAAACTCATACTCTTCAATTTTCCTTAAAGATAATAGGATAGGCTCTAATGCATCAAGTGTAATAACATAAACCCTGTAATCACTTTGATCATAAAAAGTTGTATCAATCACATGCATGGTGTTTGTAGGTACAACTAAGAAGAGATCCTTTTTTACATCTGTTTCTTTAACATATTTTTTGATAGATTCAGATTGAGCTTTAATGTACTTTGGGAAGTTATTCAAATCATCTTTTTGTGGACTTTTAGCATCGAAAATAATAAACTCATTAGCAATCTTCACAGTATTATCAGGTTTGCCTTTGAAGGGGACTTTTTCTTTATCAAAGTAATCCATAGTATATTTGCTACAAATCTGTTTCATAGATTGCTCAACTAAGTCCTCATGATTTCTCCATGTTTTAGCCATCTCTTCAAATCTTTGTTTTTCTTTCTCTAATTGTTCATCTTCAAGCTGTTGTCTTCTAGCATCAAAATCTTCTGTTGATTTTTGTAATTTTCCAATTGTAGCTATATGCTCTTCAGCTTGTTTCTCTTCAACTTTTTTGAATTTAGAAACGTCATTACTTAATTCTTTAATTTCCCCTACTTGAGAATCTCTCTTTTCTTCAAGAGATTTGATTTTGCCTTTAAGCTCTGCAACTTGTTCTTTTGAGGTATCTATACTTTGATTTGCAGATTTTAAATCTGATTCTAGTTTTGTCTTCTCATCGACAAGATCTTCTATTTTACTTATTTCTGAATATGAGTCTGTGAGTAAAGCTATAATTTTCCCCCAGGAGAATAATCTCTTAAAGAATCCCATTGTTTTAATTTCATCATAAAATTTCTTTGTGTTATCTAGTTTAATCATTCTTAGTCCCCCTTCAAAAAAGCAATAAATGCTCCCACTCCCATTGCTATTAAGCCTCCGAAAAATCTACCAAAACCATGAATTGAAAGAGCATTTGCCATATCTCCACTAACCCACAACATAAGTCCAAAGATAAACACAATCACTGCAAATCCAACTCTTATAATAATATTTATCATTTTATAGTAGAACTAACCTCCCATAATCTGTCAACTTGATCCCATCTTTTGATTGAATAATCATACCTTTATTCTTTAGAGTTTCAAAATTCCTATATGCCATAGCTGTTGAGGTTGAAACTTTTTCACTTATTTGAAAAGTAGAAGTTAGTATATTTTCTGAAATTAATTCCAGCATTTGTCTTTGAGTATCGGTAATTTCATAATTTAATTTTGGAAGATATAATATCTCTTTTGTCTCTTCAGTTGCATACACAATAGAATCTACCTTTCCAATTCTAGCATAAGCACCATAAGAAAGCCCTAAAGTCTGTGTTTTTCTTCCAGATGTTACGTTAATATATACTTCCATTCCTTCAGGAAGTCTATCAATAATATCTACTGCCAACTTTGCAGTTCCTATAATATCATAGATCTCAGCTTTTCTTTCATGAATCTTTACAACAGAGCCTAAAGAATCTTTTACAATATTTATCGCTTTTTGTTGAATTTCATTAGGGTTTCTGTCAATAATTAGAAATAATTCATCAACAGAGAATTTAGTGGCACAAAGCATTACTGATTCGTGATGGTATATTGAGGAAATAAGTATTTTTGTCATTCTAATAGAAGCGAAGAGCTTGTCCTTTTTAAATATTTCTACTTTTAAGTATAATGATTCACCCATTTGGGTGTAATATTCCAACTAAGGATGTTTTTAGTAATTTTTTACTTAATTCCCCAAAAGGCTCCACTAAGACACCTCACATCCGACATACTTCCTTCTATAATCACAGCCACTGGGTTATTGGTGATTAAAATCAAATGTGAAATATGCGAAAAGAAACTTCAGAAAAATGAGGAATTTCTATGCCAGTCATGTCTTTCTTTTGTTAAATGGAAGTATGGCAGTCTAGAAGATTACCAAAAAAGCCGAAAGGGGAGGAACGAAAAATGAAATGGGCAATATTAATGCTTTTGCTGTTCTTGTCATTACCTGCAGTATTTGCTGTTGACTTTGATCAAGATTTGAGTGATGATGATAAAGCTACTTTTGATAATATCTTGGAGCCTGTCATGAAGATCTATAACTTTGTCAAATACACAGCTACTGTTCTCGCAGTTCTATTCTTGATTTTTGCAGGAGTGACTTTCATCATGTCTGGTAATGATCAAGCAAAGCGTGAACAAGCAAAGATGATGGCAACCTACATTGTTATCGGACTAATAGTGATTTGGGTGGCACCATTGATTGTGGGGTATCTTGTAGGATGAAATCTACAATTTTTTTTCTTTTTATTATTTTATTAGCCACTGCTGTCTCAGCGTTTGACTGTTCCTATTTTGATAATCAAGAAAATTGTAATGAATTAAACAATTATAATGAGAGTCTTATTGCAAATCTAATCTATACTGACACCTCTTTTCCTAACCATGATTTCATAAGAGATTATAATAATGATATAGACGTAAATTCTCCTCCTGAAGACACAATTCTAAAATCAAATGGTAATCTGAAAGATGTTTGGTTTACTTTCTTATCTGTTATGCCATCTGTATTATATCATGAACAATTAGTAGTTCCAAATACATTTAATCTAAGATCAGAATATGATTATGATTACAATGTTCCTTCAAATTATCATAATAGCAGAAAAAGTGATGGAAGCACTTGCAGGATAAATTATTATCTAGATAGTCATTCTGGAAACTTGGAAATATATGCTAATAATAATTATCTAAGCAATAGTAAGAATGCTATGTTTTCTATCAGTAGACCTGCTAATTTCAGAGGGGTGTTCACTGCATCTGTTACAATCAGAGAAAAACACTATGAGTGGGATAGATATTGTTGCAGAAGAAGAGAAGGGAGTTGTGTAAAACATTGCTACGATTGTGAATATGATTATACTACTTATGACACTGATACTGTAACTGTCCAAGATAGTATCTCGGTACGCCCTTATGAATTTCCTGAAGATCCTAGTTTTACATTCCTTTATGCATACAATGGAAACTATCAAGGAATAAAAAGCAATACAGATAATAATCTAGAGATTAACTTTGCCAGTTCAAACTATAAAGAATCATTCTTTGACTACAACGCAGTATTTTCAAAAGAACCATATTATTTCCTCATAATAAAAGCAGAAAATGTCTCATCAAAAAAGATAAGGAATATCTATATTAATAATGATTCAATAACAGTCAAAAATAAAGAAGAATGTAGTGTAAAATATAATAATTTCTTTGAAACAAATCAAATATCTTGTTCTGAAGATTTCCAAGATATAGAATTAAAAGAATTTGAAAAAGTAAAATTATCAAGCTCATGGACATTTTTATTCAAAATTATCGTATTCATATTCATCAACATACTCTTGTATGTAATCATAAAAAAATACTGGGGGAAAGTCTTTATTCCCATTGTATTAGTCTTGCTTTTTATCCCTTCAGCTTATGCTAATGAATGTGGTCTGACTAATCTTGCTTCATGTATCCCTGAAAAAATGTATGAATTCTTTATTGGATTACTTAATGCCCCCTTACAACCTTTATTAGAATTGACAAGATCACTTCTAGAGAATCCTCCTTCAATAGAAATATTTCATGGAGTCTGGGCAATAATTGTCTATTGTGTCAGTCTATTTTACGGATTATTGTTTATGTACTCAGGATTCCAGTTTTTATTTTCAGGACACAATGTAATAAAAAGAGAAATGGCTAAAGAATGGTTAAAAAATACAGTCATTATGATTACTTTAATACAAGGATCATTCTACCTATATGACTTAGTTCTTGAACTTGGAGCAATGCTTACGTCATCTGTATTATCTATGGTAAATGAACATTTTTTCCTGATAACTGCAGACAATATTGTAAATATAGGATTAGAGTTCCTATTTTTGAGTTTTTATGTCTTGATGCTCTTCATAACTATCTTATTTTTACTCATAAGATATTTGATTGTGTCATTTGGGATAATATTCATACCTATTGGTATATTCTGTTATTTCATCCCTCCTCTGAGAAGTTACGGAAAACTAATATTAAATATACTTGGAACCTTCATATTCATAACATTCATTGATGCGATTATTATACTTGGATGTTCAATGTTAATAGAAATACCTATGTTTCAAAATATCAAGATACTAATAATGATTGCATGCTTTTCAATAGTAAATGGAGTATTTTTAATTTTAATAATTAAAGCTATTTTTAAGGCTGTATTTTCAGGAGGAGGAAGCGGTGCAGATGTTGCTCAGGCTGTTAAGTATATTGCCATGTTGGCTTAGTACGAATTAGTTTTAAGGCAGTATTTTCAATTATTTCACTATATATGTTCAATTTCTCCATTGACATTATGTTTTGATCAATATTCTTTTTTATTGCATCTAGTCCCAATTTATGTTGTAAGAAATCGTGTAAATACCATTCTTTAGATTTTTGTTTAAGTTTATTTGCACCTATTTTTAGTAAGAAATAACTTGTACCTTGAAAAGGTATCCATCTCAAAAAAAGACCGATTATGTCTTGAAATACTACTTCAAAAAAAGGATTATGTTTTTTTACCTTTTTACTTTTTTTTACTTTTTCAAGTATCTTGATATAATCTCCCCATATATTATACCTTTCAGTCCATATTGCATTTTCTTTTATTGATAAGATCCTTATTTCATTTATCAAGGAAAACCTCTTTTCAAGTAACTCATAAGATAAATCTTCAAAGCCCCTTACCTCTAAATCTATCATTTGAGAAATTAGGTTTGTTTTTAACTCTAATATTTCTTGATGTTTAAGAACTTGATTATCTAATTTCTCTAATATTTCTGAATACTTTTCTCCATACATTTCTGATTGTTTATCGTAGCCTTCTTTTACTCTTTTTCCGATATTAGACGTAAGATCAAATCTAATATTTTTTATTAATTTGAATAATTTATTTTGAGCATATACATTTTTCTTAAAAGTGCGATGATAATAGTTATAAAACCAAACTGAATATATCTTTAAAATTTTAATACATAATTCTTCATTATAAGGCTCAATTTCTTTTTCATTTACTATTAATAAACCAGTTGGCTGTGACTTGGATTTTATTAGTGAGATTAAATTATTAGTAAATATAATGACTCTATATCTTTTTTCAGTAATTTTAATTTCTGGAGAAACAATGCTTGTTTCATTACTCTTCGTATAATCTGATATTAAACTCTTATATTTTTTCGAAGCTTTTATTCTATCTTTAGTTCCACGAATTGTTTCAGATAATAAGTCCATTTTAATAAATAATGAAACCAAATTTATAATAGTTGTGCCACTAAGACACCTCACATCCGACATCCTACTATAAAACATCAAAGCCTCTACTTCTATGTGGCATACGAAATCCCTCAACAATTACAACACAAAGAAAAAATAATCTTTGGCATGACCTTCACTCAGATAGCTTGGTCTTCATTATTTCTATTCATATTACTAATAATCTTCAAACTAAATATTTCCACTATTGCAAAATTTATGGTGGCATCCGTTCCTGCAATGATTGGAATTCTATTTGTATTCTTTGATTTTGGAAGATGGATATCATATTTCATCTCATTTATCAAATTCAGATCTGCTACAATCAACTCAGTAAACATGAAAAAACTAGTTGAAATAAAAAAAATAGATAACAATATTATAAAATCACACAATGACGTAGCTATTTTACAGATTACACCTCTTAATTTTAGTATCAAAACTCAAGAAGAGAAAGACACAATTATTTACGGTTTCCAAAAATTCCTAAACGGACTGGATTTTCCTGCACAATTTGTAGTCAGCACAAATAGTCTTAACATAGACACATATCTCAACCATTTAGAAAAAAGAGCAACTAATCCTGACTTATTCAAGGATTTCTCTTCCTTCATGAAGTCAACTATTCAAAAGAATGAGATGAGAAACAGGAATTTCTTCTTAGTCATACCTAAAAAGTCAGATCTTGACATTCAATGTAATGTTTGCAAGGAAAGATTAGAAAGTATTGGATTAAAAGTAAATAGATTAACAGACAGACAAATCTTAAACAATCTCCACCTATTCTTCAATGACGTAGGAGACGAAAGAGAAAAACAAGAAATAGTAAGAGATGGTCTGCATTATCTAATAGCTCCAAACTTTGTCAAAGATAATGTTGACTCTCTACAATTAAACAACAAATTTACAAGAATTATATCAGCAATAGGCTATCCTCGTTCAGTTGAGTCTGGATTCTTAGATAAAATAATTGGCTCTAATGATGACTTTGATATTAGTATTCACATGGAGCCTTTTCCTATTGAAACTATGATGATTATGCTAAATAGGGAAATACAAAAACAGAGAGCAGATTTATATGCAGAAGAAAAAAAGAATTCTATCAATCCTTCACTAGAGATAAAATTCAAAGACACCATGAAAGTACTGGATAATCTGCAGAAGGGGAATGAAAAACTATTCAATGTATCATTATACATAAATTGTAAAGCGAAATCAAAAGAGCAACTAGATTTACTAACCAAAAAAGTAGAAGCAGAACTTAACTCATTGATGATTGTTCCAAGCATCCCAATATTCAGGCAAGTTCAAGGATATAAATCATTAATCCCGATAGCAAAAGATGAACTGAAGATAAAAAGAAACATTACAACACATGCACTATCCGCCTTTTTCCCGTTCACAAGCCCATTTCTTACGCTTGAAAATAAAGGAGTAATGCTTGGACTAAATAAGAATAAAGTACCGTTTATCAAAGATATATTTAGCCTGTCAAACGCTAACGGCATCGTCCTTGCAACATCTGGTTCAGGAAAGAGTTATTTCACTAAACTCTTGATAAGCAGACAGCTACTAAATAATACTCAAGTATTAATTATAGATCCTCAAGCAGAATACATTGGATTAACAGCCCACTGTAAAGGAGAATTAGTTACAATTTCAAGAGAATCAAAAACAATCATTAATCCTTTAGATTTGATGGGACATGATTTCATAGAAAAAAGACTAGCTTTAATGGATATGTTCAAGATAATGTTTGGAGATCTAAGTGAAATACAAAAAGCCATCCTTGACAAGGCTATCACAAAAACCTACAAAAAGAAAGGAATTACTGGTAAGTCTTACAAGAATAAGAAGCCACCAATTCTTGGAGATCTATACAAAGAACTTGAACTGATGGATAGAAAAGCAAGTCCTATGGAGAAAATCACTTACAGGGCACTTATCAATAGATTATATATGTACACAAAAGGAGTTTTTGCATTCCTAAACAAGCAAACTACCTTAAAATTTGATAATAAATTTGTATGCTTCAATATAGGAGATATGCCAAAACAAGTCAAACCACTAGTCATGTTCATGATTCTAGATTTTGTCTACATGAAGATGAAAGAATCAAAAGAAAGAAAGTTATTGGTAGTTGATGAAGCATGGTCTCTATTAGGACATGCAGAAGAAGCATCATATATTTTTGAAATTGTAAAAACTTGTAGAAAATTCAATATGGGATTATTATTAATTACCCAAGATGTAGCTGACTTAATTAATTCCAAAGCAGGTCACGCAGTATTAGCAAACTCATCTTATTCATTGCTATTAAGACAGAAACCATCTGTGATTGATTCAGTTGTAAAAACATTTCACTTAAGCCAGATGGAAAAAGAATATTTACTGACAGCTGTTTTAGGAAGGGGAGTTCTCATTATGGATAATGAACATCAGGAACTAGAAGTTGTTGCAAGTCCAAAAGAACATCAGATAATAACAACGAATCCTGATGAGATACTAAAACAAAAGGAAGTAAAAATAAAGAAAAAAGAAGTCAAGATAGATCTAAATCAAGTGTTATATTATGCAGATAAACTATCAAAAGAACAAAAAAATATCTTATATAACAATGGATACAAAACTAGAAACTTTGTCCCACTAGGTAAACCAAGACAAGAAGAAGTATGGCTTAAAGAAAATGACATAGAATCATTAGATCACACCTTCCTAGTTGAAAACATAAAAGAAGAGATTCTAAAACACACAAAAGATGTCAAACTTTATGTAACAAAAAAACCTGATATCATTTTCAAAAACAAGAAAGGAAAAGAGATGGCAATAGAAGTTGAGACAGGATTTGGTTTTGGGAAGCACAAGAAAAGACTCACAGAAAAATTCTTCCAAGTCTACATGGAATACAAAAAAAATGCAATAATAGTAGTCACTCAAAAAGATCTAAAAGACAAATACAATAGAATAGCACCATACCTACAAACAATCAACAGAAACGAACTACCTGACTTCATAAATAAACAATTCAACACATAATAACGGGCGGGAAAATAGGGGGCAGATTAATTTTAGCCCGACGACAGAATTCTAATTTAGGGGGCAGATTAGGGGGCTTACGCTTTTATATATTCTTCAGATTCTGCCCCCAACCATAACTTGATATTATTTAGGGGGCAGAAATTAAAACCGCAAATCTTTCGAGCAGGAATCAGTCACATTTATATAGTATGCCGACCTTTACTACTATGGAGGGTAAAAAGAATGGCTCAACAAATAATCAAATGGAATTTCTTAAGAGTTGAACGTAGCCATAGCTGTATCACCAGAAACTACCTTCACCTTCCGATGAAGACTGTCAGGCTATAAACATTAACTAATAGTCAGAATTAATCTTTTATTTTTTATTCATCATAAAATTAACTGGGGGTCAGCATTATGTTTTTACCATTAGAACTAATCAAAACTACAAACAGAGTAATAACTGTCAAAGGTAAAGTCCTTTACAATGACAGGAAGAGAAAGATTGACCTAAAGAGACCTATACGTGATTTGTTTGATTCAACATCAGTTGATGTATTTTACATGATGGAGCTGTGCCTTAGTAAAGAGAAAGTCCTTGAGAGGGTTAATCAATTGGCAGACAAGAATGTTATGCCAGTCATTTTATATTTCATGAATGGGGGAAGGAAGAATGAATAGGTGTCCAGAATGTGGGGGATTTGAAATCGATTCATGTAGTGATGGATTGCACTGTAGGAATTGTGGTCTTGTAGTAGATGACACTCCAATATCCACTCCCTTCCTTCCAGATAATAAGAAACGAAGTGCATCACTTCCTGGAACTTCAATAGCTGGGACTATGCCTATGAATGGAAGAGTAATAAAGCACTATTGGCTATTAACAACTAGGGAGAAAAACTTATTCAAGTCAAAAAAACAATTAGGAAGAATTGCATCTAAGTTAAGATTGCCAAATTCAGTTGAAAAAGATGCATATTTTATCTTCAAAAGTGCAGTTGATAAAGACTTGAATGTTGGAAGGGACAATGCAAGTATGCTTTATGCTAGTGTATATGCTTCATGTATCATGCATAACATCCCAAAGACTCCGCTTGAGATAGTTGCACATTCAGATATGAGCAGAAAAAGAATGCTGAGTTCATATAAGATCATCAAAGAAAAGCTCAATCTTCATGTTAATCCTATAGATCCATTGGATTTTATTCAGAGGTTCAGTTCAAGACTTCAATTGAAACAGGAGACAATCAGCCTTGTAAATGAAATAGTTGGCAATCTGAAAGGAAATCCCATAATTGTAGGAAAGCAACCTAAGACAATTGTAGCATCAGCTATCTACATTGCAACAAAGATGACTCAAGATAAAAGAAGTCAAAGGGAAGTAGCTAATGCAACAGGGGTTATTGAAGTTACAATTAGGAAGAGAAGTCATGAGATATTGGAGATATTAGAATCCTAAATGATCTGCTTCAAATCTAACTAGAGTTTCTGTAAATCTATCCTTTTTTCTTTTTTGATTTTCTATAAAATTATTAAATCCTAACAATTCAAAGTACTTATCTATAAAGGGAATTAGATGTTTAACTGCATTTTTTAAAAAGCGATAAGGTTCTAAAAAAATATCGGTATGTATAGTATAAACTCCCCATTTACTAAGATAACCATATTTTTCAGGAGAATCTCTACATCTCTTTATTGCCTCATGTATGTCTGCATTAATCTTGATAAAATTTGCTTCCCATTTGATATCATCTTCACCATGATATTCAAATCCACTCTGTTGAAGCCCTTCTCTATGTATTACAATTTCCCTAAGGGAATATATTAGTTTAATTAGGTTAACATGATTTTGAATATGTTCCCTTATCGCAGGATTTATTCTTCTCACTTCCCTTAAAAAATCCCTACCATTACCATTGGATAAGCTTATTCTTATTTTTGGAGTAAAATTTATCCCCAGAGAATCATTAGTATGTAAAGCTAAATTATCAAAAATTCCAGTTAATAATGAAATAGAATAATTAAAATGATACATGGTATTGTCCATTGTATCATTATTTGCTCCTTGATAATACTGTAGTCCAATTTCATCAACTGACATCAATAGATATTGGAATCTGTTATTTAAAGAATCAATATAGGTTGAACCAACATTATAATGTGGCAATTTTAAACGTGAAGATAGAAGATACCAATAACCCTTATTTAGATTAAAATATCCTGAAGCCCTATATTCTTCATTATATTTTAAGAAAATATCAAGATATCCTATAGCTTCATCAATACTAAATATATTTAATTTACCTCCTGGAAAATGAGATTCAAACCACAATCTATTTTTCAGTAAAATAGATTCATTTGTAACAAAAATATTTTTATCGTCACTTCTACTAAATACTGCTTGAAAGAAAATTAATAATATTTTATTGAATTGTATTTCTGTTAAATTATCAGATTGATAAATATGCTCTGCTATTTGTTGAATGTCAGTCATTCGATAAAAGAATCCGTACTGACCAATTGATTCTTCACCTAATAAGTTCATTTTCCTAATAATTTTTAAGGATTTGATTTTATCAGCTTCTTTAATTATTTCATAATCTGGAATTTTTTTTAATTCTTCATGAGTTGTTCTAAATGGAGTTCGTATTAAATCAATTTCTTTGCTCATATTAAACTTCAAAATTGCAAGAGCTTTGTTATTGCCCCTATTAAGTTGATCACTAAATGACTTAGAATCTATAAAAACAGTTATTTGCCCTTTTTTTAATAACTCCCTACAATCCATATGATACTAAAAATAGAACTAGAATAAAAAATTATTGCTCATTTATTACCATTTCCTTGTAATAATCCTCCCTATCTGGTTCTTCCTTAGCCATCTTCTCCAATATAGCCTGTCGAATAAACTCAGAAACAGGACAAATTCCATGATTCATCTTCAATAATTCATCCCATAGCTTATTTGAAAGAAATATGCTTCTTCGTTCACCACGAAGCATATCAAATCCATCAGGAATCTCTACATATTTTTTTGTATATGGCATCTATCTTGTCCTCCGTTGATAATGATCGAAACAATATTGATCTCAGGTAGAAAGCGACCCTAGTATAGCCTTCAGCCTTAGCTTTAGCTTCAAGGACATTCTTCTGTTCCTTAGTTACCCTAAGCCCAATCCTGATATATTGTGTCATATAATAGTAGTGTTTGCCATTTATTATATACAGTTGGGATACAAAAAAGGTAACAAAAAGGGTACCCAAAAAGGTACCTTTTAAGGTACCCTACCAGAATATCGAGCCGAAAGCACGTTTTACTAGGACAAGATATATAAATCCATGCGTCCATTTAAATAATATGACGAAGTGTGACGTGCTTTTTTAGGCACTCCGCCTCGACATATAAAGAACACACGACGGGCATTATCAAACTAACGACGGAAACTCAAATTTCCGAAAGCACGTTCTTTCTTTCTTAAGAACCTTCTTCATTCTTATAAGAGCTTAGTTCTTCTCTCAAACTATTAACTTGAGATTCCTTAGAGCGAATAGATTGATTCAAATTATCTATAGATAACAATCGATTATACTCATTCAGCAAAGCATTTATTTCTCCCAAATTTGCTGCTACAGCAAAGATTCGATCTGATTCTATTAATCTAAAATCAAAACAACTCCAATTAAGATTAAATGATTTTCTAAATTCTTCATCATATTTTTCATCCCTACTAATCGATTGGGATATCCGGGATGAAAAACGAGGTCTTTTAAAAAAATCATTGCCAGAATAATTCTTTACTTCATCACAACTTTTTAAGAAACTACAAGCATATCCTTTTAAATAATGTGTTCCCTTTATTTTGTTTGCAACTAGGTGCAACATTTCAGGTAAATCTTTAGGTGCAGGTCCATCATAATATTCTATAAATTTTCCTACATACCTCTCATATTTTAATTTAACAAACAAATTACCTTTTCTATGTTCATCTCTCCATGATTCAATCGTAGGATGTGTATCTTCACATTCCTTATGCCAAGGATCATAAACGCAAATGGTGATTGTGTTATCATCTTTATCTCCTTCATAGATATCTCCCCCAGATGCAAGATAACTTGGTGATCCAAAATCAACATTGAATACTATTGCTTTATAGTGGGTTGTGCCACCCTCATCATTAAGACTTCTTTTATTCCATCCAATTACCGGAATGTTAGCTCTTATTAAAAATTCAAATCCAAATTCATAACTAGCAACATATTTAGGATCTATTGGTCTATTTTTCATCAAATGGTCTATGCTCATTTTAGTAATATATCTCCTTTAATCTAATACAACCCAAGAACCACATGATGTTTGAATGATAATTAGAATATAAAAATTGTTATCAATAAATTGTAAAAAGTAACAAAAAATTTAAATAAAAAGAAGTAAATTACAGCATTGTATGAAAAACTTAGATTTACTGGACAAGAAAATTTTATATGAACTAGATATCAATTCAAGACAGCCCTTAACACAGTTATCAAAAAAGCTAAGAAGTAACAGAAATGTAATTGAGTACAGGATTAAAAGGTTACAAGAGAAGGGCATAATAAAAAACTTTGTTACTTTACTTGACGCTGGCCGGTTAGGTTTAATGGTTTGGAATGTTTACCTAGAATTTCAAAACCTTTCTCCAACAATTGAAAAAAAGATAATTCAATATCTCAAAGAAAACAAGAAAGTATGGTGGGTGGCACAAACTACAGGGAAGTGGAATTTAATTTATAGTATTTATGTTAAAGATATTAAAGAGTTTTATAACACAGTAAGCGATTTTAATAACGAATTTGGAGAATATATTCTTAATCAAAGTTTAGCGTCACATGTTGAAGTAGAAGTTTTTTCACGCGGATATTTTCTTAAAAAACCAGCTAAAGGAGTTACTTGGTACAATAAATTTGAAAAAATTGAAATAAATAAAACTGACCAAAAGATACTCAAATATTTAGCTACAGATTCCAGAATGTCTTCTGTAGAATTAGCGAGAAAAACTAATTTAACACCAAGAGTAGTTTCTTACAGAATAAAAGATCTTATGAAGAAACAAATAATTACCAAGTTTAGACTAGCTTTAGATGTTAGCAAATTTGGTTATGGATTCTATAAAGTAATAATACACTTAAAAAATATTTCTAGGAGTAATAATACTAAACTTAAAGAATATTGCAAAAATCTGGGAAATATTTTTCATTATGAGAAAAAGATTGGCCCTTGGATGCTTGAACTTGAGATGGACGAGAAAAGTTATGAGTTAGTTAACAACAAACTTAAAATTATGAAAGAAAAGTTTCCAGAGTATATTAAAAGTTATGAGATCATGCTAGTTACCAGTGAGCCAAAAGGAGATTTAGATTTAACACAGCAATTGTAGTTATTTTTAATAAAAAATAAAACTAACTAGCCATCCCACGCATTTCAGCTAACTGCTGTGGTAAAGCAGCATACTTAGGGTCATCTGAAAGGAAACTCAATGCAGCTTCTGCATGATCATATTTTCTCTTAGCTGCAAATTGACCAACAAGTGGTACAAAGATAGCGTCTTTCTCTGAAGAAGTGAGATTGTAGGTAGGTAAACGTTCAGTGGTTTGTTTTTTCATAGAATCAGTACTAGTACCACTTTCAACGTCCCAGATATTATTCAAATCATCAATCACTCGTGGTTTAAGATCTTCAGCAGTCATTCCTGTGTTAAGACCTAACTGATAAGTTGTTGTCATATAACCATCTACATGAGAATATGTACTGGCTCTTCTCCAAAGCGTTTCAAAGCTTCCCCTGACAGCATAATCCATTTTTTCTTTTACTTCTGGAAATTTAGCAATAAAAGTGTCGTAAATTTTAAGCCAATCACTAGCATATTTACTAGCAAGTTTTTCTAAGAAAATACCAGTATTTCCTTTAACAGTTTCGACAAATTCTTTCCTAGTTAGATGTTCATCACTGATTAATCCTTCAATACCAGAAACGTTAAGACCTCTTGATCTGAAAAACTCATGGTCTATCAAACAGTTACCATACTTTACAGCATAAAGAACTGTGCTTACAAGTTGTTCCTTACCAAGTCCTGAATCAACAGTATGTTTTAACGCTTTTTCACTTAACTCACTTGCTCTAAATTTTGTAATAGAATCCCATAAGTCAATATTATCTAATTCGTGAAACATCTGACTTAACATTAACTGGTTCATCTTAAGTCCATCTTTATCATCAAAATTGAAGAAAGTCTTAGCATATTCAGCATAAGTATTATGGACTGCAGGATTTTCTGCTTTAGCTAACACTGCTGCTTTAAGTTCAGCATTTTGGCTCAGATCTTCTCCAAGCGTCTTACCAACTGCAGAAAGATATTTTTTAAATTTTGGTTTAGAAGTTGTTTCAGCTAGATAATAACCATCCACATTATTACCAATATTTCTAACTGGTTCATCAATAAAACCTAACGCCATTGCTAATAATTCATCTTTAACAACTTTGACTGGATCTTCAATACCATACACTGCAAACTGCGGTGCAGCATCAAGTATCGCTGAAGGTTCATGTTGGTCCCAACTTACCCAATGAGTAGCATTTCTTCTTGTTACTGCTTTTAACAGTTCTGTCTTAAGTCCAATTTCTTGTACTTCAAGACCTACTGCAAGATATTTTGGCATGATGTAACTCTTACCATCTGCCAAATTTACTGTTAATTCTGTACCACATCTATCTGGAAATTTATCTCGACTTGAACTTTCTGCATGACTTAAAATACCTTTAACAAGAGCCCTTTCAGCTAAAGTATATTCAGTAATATCAATTAATGGTTTATTTGTAGTTACTCCTCTTTCAGAAACTTCATTATTTAACATATTTGCGATCTCAGAAATCCATCTTTGATTTTCAGCGCCAGGGGTGAAAGTTTCGAAACGTTTTAAGATTGATTTAGAATAACTTGGTGTAAGTCCATCAGTAGCAAAACGTATTACATTACTGAATATATGCGAATATAAAGTTCTTAATGAAGTGTGATCAAATAAAGTTTCAATTTTTGGTTCTGTACTTAATCCTAGCCAATTATTTCTTATGTTGTTAAGAACTCTATTTCCTTCATAAGATTTCCAGACCTTAGTCCCATGAGCTTCTTTGATCAACAATTTTGCTGTTTTTTGATGATCATTAAGAGCCAATGATAATCTTATACATTCTCGCCAGGTTCGTCTATCATATGACATTGCCTTTTGTAATAATTCTTGAACAACATCGCCAGCATTATCATCCCTAACAATCGCATCAGCAGTTTGTAAGGTATGATAACGAGGTTCAAAGTCATGTTCATTCAGTAAACTCATTGCTTGATCATATTTACTGCAATCTACTAAACCAATTATGGTATCTTTTAGATTTTCTGGTGTTACTTCTTCAACAGGTTGACCTTGTTGAATTAAGTTACATAAACTTACTGGACTCTCAGATTGTTCTCCACTTTGATCAGATTGTGTTGTACCCATTTTTATTGATCCTCCGATATTATAATTTAATTGCATTAAATTTTAGAACATTTACCACCACAATTAAGAATTTGTAAGGACATTATATAAATTTTATTATATTAGTAAACATAAATAAGCACTAAACAATAAAAAATTCGTTCACAACTCAAATTCTTCAATAAAGCCTAAGATTGTCTTATACTTTTCAACGTACTTGAAACCCTTATCAGTTAGCGTGATAGCTTTCCGGCCTTTCTTGTCAACAACGACTTTTACCAAATCTTTTGCCAGCAATTCTTTCATGTATTCGTTAAAACTTTGAGAAGATAAGTTAGAAAAGCGTAAGAGAGGGGTTGGTTTAATAGAATTATTATGATCGCTTACAATCTTTAACAGATCATATATTACTTCTAACCTTTCTCTTTTCTTCGTCATTTTATTAATTTGCTAACTTTATACAATATTATTGCAAATACTGCTATCGATACTAAATGGATGATACTTTTCAATTCTGTAGGCATGAAAGTTCTTGGTTGTAAGAAGAACATGTTAATTAGCCAGAAAACAAACAATAGAAAGTAAACTATTCTTATGCTCGTTAACTTTTTTGATTTACTGTGAAATATTAAACTTAAGATTATTGCAATCAGGAACAATCCTAATTGAGTCCATACTAAAATTAAAGGTGATGTTGTTAAAATTGTTACCATAGACACAGATATTGCGATCACATTAAACACAACAATGAACCATTTACTTTTCTTCCATAACGAGCTTAATATTAGTAGCAGGATTGCCATAGTACTAAAATATCCCACTAAAGCAATTGTAATCATAAACAATGCTCTTCCAGTAATTATACCTTGAAAGATTCCAGAGATTAGAACTATTTGAAAAATCAACCTTGAAATGTATGCTAAACCTAAGAACAAAAATGAGTTTCTAAAATATTTGATGCCTTTATGTTTGGTTAAAGAATAAGCTTCCTTCGTTTTGAAATATATTATCAAACAAAAGATTGTAACTAATAAAGTATACACTGCATCAACTATCAAGAATGAATTATTTGCTAAGTAATGTGATGGCATCTTTGGTTAATATATTATGCCCATTTAAAAAAAATGTGGACTTTAAGTGTACATTTGCTCTTCTTCTTGCTTAAATACTAGCTTGGGCAGTTAGGTTGATATTGGGTCAGAAATGACAAAAAAACAAAAACTTGGAGGTTTTGAGAAATGAAAAAAGCACCAATTATGGGACTTATGGCAGTTTTAATCGTAGGTCTAGTTGCCAGTGGCGCGTTTGCAGTTTCTGAAGAAGAAATTGTACATGTTGAAACTGAAGATTCTGGTTTACGAGAATCGTTTGTTAATGGCGATTACGAAGCGTACTTAACTGCTTGGGAAAATTTCTATGTTAATCATAAAATGTCTGAAGATAGGTTTGATGAAATCATAGACAAACATCAAGAAATGATGGAAGTTAAAGAAGAAATTAACACTGCTATGGAAGAAGGGTACGATGCCTGGATAGAAGTAGTAGAAAGTTTGGAAAGAACACCAGAATTTATTGAAGTGGTCAATGAAGATAATTTTGAAACCTTTGTTGAAATGCACTATGCTTTACAAGAACATGACTTTGACACTGCTAAGGAACTTTCTGAAGAGTTAGGTTTGGACGAATACAAGAAACCTTTCTGGAAAGGACATCATTGGATGAAGATGCCTTGGGCAAAGATGAAGTTTTGGTAAGAAGTTAGTTGCGTATAATTTTTTTTATTTTTTTAACTTTCTTCTTTCCTAACCATTTCAATATGGCTATGTTCGTCCATCTTTACAATGTCGAAGTTCAGAACTTTTCTCTCATTAGGTAATGTAACTAACTCATAACTTAAATCGTCACCATCTACAATTACTTGAACATAACTTTTCGCTCTTGGAGTTAGTTTCAAAGTTTCCTGATCCAAATCATACTCATCACGCCAAGTACCAGGATGGATAAAAACTTGTCCCTCTTTTTCGTCTAAGAACCTTTCATGGACATGTCCAAGAATATGTAATTTAAATTTTCTTTTCCTTTTCTTAACTTTTTTCCTAAATTTTATCATAACGTCATCTACGTCAAGGTGAGCATTTTTGTACCTACGATAAAGTTCTCGAAAAATTTCTTTAGGAAAAGTGTATGTTGGATCAAATCGGTAACGTAATGGGAAATATATTGCATTCTCTGCAACTGTTGCAAAGAATTTCAAATTAATTTTCTTTAACAGATTACTATGATTTGAAAACAGTTCTGTTCGTGGATGTATTCTTTCCATGAATGGATATGCTTCTTTCATATACATAAAATTACTAACAATACTTAACGAAACCCAAGGAATGTTTAAAATTCTTTTACCTTTGTACGTCATATACCAGTACACAGGATCAATCTTATTAAGATAATCATACATATGACCATGTTCAGCAATAACTTGCTTATACTGATACTTCAAGCCAGGAAAGTGTACATGTAATGGTGTACTAATAATGCGTTTAAGTTCTTCTCTAACTCCAGGAAACATTAAATCGTGATCGTGGTTACCGAATACAAAATAAATATGTTTACCTTTAGTTGCAGCAAACATTTTCATTGCAATGAAAACTTTCTTGTGTGCATCGTACATTAATTTTAGTTTTTGTAAAGAAATCTCTTCAGTCACATGCCTTGGAAACTTTCTTTTATATTTAACAACAATTGGACATTTCAAGAAATCAAAAGTATCTCCATTGAATACTAGGTCCACTGCATGCTTTCTGTCAGCTAGTTCTAAGATAAGATTTGAAAGAGCTTTATCGCTAATAAAATCGTCAGTTAGGGTGCCCCCACCGATCTCTACATCTCCTAGAACAATTATCTCTTTCACAGTATGTTAGAAGGGTCTTCTCTTTATAAATCTTTTGGTTTAGTTATTACTTGTTAGTGGTTAAAGGGGTTGTGTTGTTCCGAAAAGTATTAAAAAACAACAATTTCTAAGATTAAAAATGCATCCATTAGTTAGAATCATTGACTCTGAAGAATTTAGAGGACACTTGTACAAAGCTGCCAGGCATCAGATATTCAAGAAAGTTGAGACTGGTTTTGTTGTATGTAGATCAACAAAGAAAGGAGTTCTTTACACAGAAACAATTATTGGAGATAGTAGTTCAATTTCTTTCGAAGATTGGGGAGAAAAGATTATTGGTTTTGGTAAAGAGGATTGGGAAGAAATTGAATATTCTAACTATTGTGTTGAACAGTCGAGACATAAGATACCTAAATTAATAGAAATAGGAAAACTTCATTTTCATCCAAGAATGTTAAATGGTGAAGAGATAAGATATATTGCTCCCAGCACTGCAAGTAATATTGAGATTACTGAAAATTTTGAACCAGAAGTAAGAGAAACTGGAACAGGTTTAAGCTTAATAGATCAGAAACCAGTAAGAAAAGTAAGAAAACAAGTAAATACCGGCAATTATGGTCGTGGTGATTTAGCACTTTTTGAAAGAGATGCCTCGTGGGGAAAAGCTAATTTCATGTTTATGATTGCAAGTGTTTATGATAAAGAGGCTACAGCAATTGATGTTTTAACTGTTCAAAGAAATAGAAGACAAAGTTATCCTAATAATGATTCTATGAACGCAATAGCGGATGTTATGGAAGGAATAGGTGGTTTGACTGAAAGATTAGAAAGAGAAGGAAAGTCTTTCCACGAAGGAAATTTAGAAGTTGCAGAGCTTCTAAGAAGCACCAGATACTATCTGGCAGAAGTTTTCACAGTCACCTCAGAAAGTACTGAGTATACTAAAGGAATTAATCGGTTTACAGTAGCTTAACTTTCTCAAATAACCAACCCCACACCTAAAATTATTTAAATGCTAAACAAAATCCTGCTTTGAAAATGGAAATTAAAGATATTGAAGCAAATAAAGGCAATGTTGACATTGTCGCAGAAGTGGTTAGTAAAGACGAACCACGAGAATTTGAAAAGTTCGGTAAGAAAGGTAGTGTCTGTAACGCTAAACTTAAAGATGATAGCGGTGAAGTTAAACTTACTCTTTGGAACGACGACATTGGTGGTGTAGAAATTGGTGACAAGATTCATGTACAAAATGGTTGGTGTTCAGAGTATCAAGGCGAGAAACAACTATCTGCAGGTAAGTTTGGTAAAATCGAAGTTGTAGAGAAAAGCCAAACCGAAGTTTTCACTAACGACCCAAAAATGCTAGCTGGCGAAGGTATGCCTGGCATGAAAGAAGAGCCTAAAGAAGGTTCAGAGGACGTTGAAGAAGAAGTTATTGAATAAACTTTTTTTATTTTCTTAATATTTATTTCTTTACCCCAATTACCATCTCATTGTATGAACTTAATTCTCTTGATGCATCTAAATAATTTAATTCTAATCCCTGAAAACCAGAATCACTAATAATCATTCCATCTGAAGATAATTTAGTGACAACCTTTTGTTCAAAATCGGGATCATCGTCTTTCATTATCCTGAAAGCACGTTCGAAGTATAAGTCGAAAAGTTCAATCTTGTCAATATAATCAAAAACATTATCTTGGACAAAAGTTAAATTAATTAACTTACCTTTCCAATAAAAATTAATATTATCTTTACCTTCAACAAAACTTTCAGAGAAATTTATCCCAACATCATCCAAGATTGTCTTAATTAACCCTAAGAAATTGCTAACATCAACAAAGTTTAACTGAATTTTCCTTACACCTGGAAAAAGTTTGTCTAAGTAAAGTAAAGGAAATAGTATGTCCGATCCACAACCAGGGTAGAATAAAGTCAATTCTTCTTTATCCCAATCAAGTTTAATATTGTCTAACAAACTTAATTTTTCATAATCGTCAGACAGAAAATACTCTTTTAATCTACTTTTATCAATAATATTATCTTTATTCAAACCTTTAGCTGTAACGTTCCTGTCTCTTAAAGTAACTACGTTAGGCATGTTCAGCTTCAAAAAAGCAGAAAGATTAATAAATACTTAGTTAAAAAAGGATAATTATGGCAAAAATGCATACTAGAGCTAAAAGAAAGTTTTGTGTTAGATCTCATACTCATTACAAAGTTAACACAAACAAACCTATAACTCAAAAAAGGGCGAAGACTTTTTCCAATGAAGATGCTGCTAACACTTGGGCAAAGGCACAAGGTTTGAGCAAGTACGAGCTAGTTAACTTAAAATTCGACACTTCTAAAGTTAAGAAGATTAAAGTAGTTGCGCTTGCTTAGTATATTTCTAGAAATTCCGCTAGCTTTAAATAAACCTGTTTCTTTCTTTACATTAATGGAAAAGCGATATGAATTAGTTTTTGATAACGTAATGATTAAACAACTTAAACAAGCCGCTAAAAACAACCATGTTAAAAAAATTCTTACAAAAATGCTTGATAAATTAGAGCTTGCTGGACCTTATGTTGGTAAGTTATTAGATTCAAAATTACATTTATATGAAATAAAAAATAAGAGTCCACCAATAAGATTATATTATAGACATAAAGAAAATGAGATTTACGTTTTTGAGTTTGAAATGAAAACAAGTGATAAAAAACAAAAAGAAACAATCAAAAAAGTTAAATCTAAAGTGTTAGAAACCTAAATCTTTTCGACTAAATCTTTTAATAGAAATATTTTTTTCAAATTCAAGTAAACGAGCATATAAACTAGTATGTCTAAGAGTTTCAATTTCTCTTTGCATTAATTCGAAATCTTCTTTTGGGATTGTTACAGTTTCCATTTTCAATTATAATAGTGCTTTTCCTATATATATTTTTCCAACAATTTTGAAGATTTTAAGTAATCCATCATGTATGAACTACTCCAATATATCTACCATCTTGACGTTAGTTTCTGTAGTTACGAGCTAGTTAACCTGAAATACAGCACTTCTAAAGTTAAGAAGATTAAAGTAGTTGCTTTGGCTTAAGTCTTTAAATTACGTTTAGTTTAACATTTCTTAATTTATTTTCGTGTTTTCGGAAGTTTTATATTTGATCTAGTTAATTCTTATAATGGTGATTTAAATGGCTAAAAAAAGTAAAAATTTTTTAAGCAAATTATTAGATAAAATTGATAATAAACTAGAAGATAAATCTAAACAAAAAAAGTGTTGTTGTAAAAAATCTAAAGATAAGAAATGTTAGAAGAATTTATTAGTTGGTTATTGTATTCATTAATTGAATTAAATTCATCCTTAAAATGGGTTGAATCTTTACATTTCTTCATCTATGATTCTATTAAAATAATTTTACTGTTATTTGTAATGATTTTTGTAATGGGATTTTTTAGAACGTACCTACCACAACAAAAAATTAAGAAATGGGTTGGAAAAGGCAAATATGGGTTGAATAATCTTGTATCTTCTTCTTTTGGTGCAATAACACCATTCTGTTCTTGTTCTTCAATTCCAATTTTTATTGGCTTTTTAGAAGCCGGCATCCCATTAGGGGTAGCATTTTCATTTTTGATAACTTCTCCTTTGGTTAACGAGTATTTGGTTATTTTAATGTTAGGTTTCTTTGGATGGAAGATTACATTAGCTTATGTCATAAGTGGTATTTTAATTGGTGTTCTTGCTGGTTTTGTTTTAGGAAAATTAGGATTAGAAAAACATTTAGTTAAGGATTTTATTTCATCTAAAAAAAATCTGAAAAAAGAAGTTCAATATGAAGGATTGAGAAAAAGAATTAATTTTGGTTATAATGAAGCAATTTCTATAATCAGGAAATTATGGGTTTGGATTTTAATTGGTGTTGGTATTGGAGCATTAATTCATAATTATGTTCCTTCTGAATTAATTCAATCTGTTATAGATAAAGGAGGAATATTTGCTGTTCCATTATCAGTAATTTTAGGAGTTCCAATGTATGGAAGTTGTGCAGCAATAGTTCCCATTGCTGTAGTTTTATTTGAGAAAGGAGTGCCATTAGGAACTGCATTAGCTTTCATGATGGCAACTGCAGCGTTAAGTTTGCCAGAAGCAGTTATTTTAAGAAGAGCGATGAAGCTAAAATTAATTTTAATATTCTTTTTAGTAGTTACATCAGCGATAATTTTAACAGGATATGTATACAATCTTTTACAGTTATTATTGGTTTGAGTGTATTATATAATTTTCTCTACACTTCCTTTCTAAATTATGAAGAATTCAGGTTAGACTAAGTATAAAATCTCAAAGAAAAACTTCGCCTTTCAAACAACTAATCCAATATATCTACCATCTTGACGTTAGTTTCTGCTAGGTTCTCGCTCTTGCCACAGTAAGGACATACCATCTTAGTAGATTTGAACTTGTACTTACAAAAAACACAAAAGAATTCTCGCTTAGCTTCACCACTATCATCAATCTGAGTTAAAGGACTGGTTCGTTTGTTCTTGAAACAAGAGTAACATTGGAAAGATTTTTCATTGTCAAAAGGGTTTAACACCCTTGTAGCTGTTTTAGGTACCAACTCGCCACAGCTGGAACATTTAACTTTATTCTGATAAATTGCTGCCATAATATGGTGGGAAACACAACAGATATAAAAATGCTTGTTACCCCGATTTGTTGATGAAAAATAATTAATATAATTTTGCTATAAATTTATAAAAGCAAGTGATATATTCTCTAACATGTATTCCAAGATTTATGCATCAGTACTCAGCGAAGTTAAACCGAGCAAAGCTGAACAGCAAGAGCAAGCTAAAGCTACTGAACAGTTTCTGGAAAAGCTTAACAAAACTTTGGCAAACTCTGGAGCAAAAGCTATCCTAGGCGGCAGTAGTGCTAAAGATACTTGGCTGAGTAATAATAGAGAACTTGACATCTTCATACAATTTCCTTTAACTAAATACAAAGACAAGACTAACCAACTTACAGAAATCTTAGAAGAAGCAGTACAAAAAGCATTCCCGAAACTGAAAAGGGAACGTTTGCATGGTAGCAGAGATTATTTCCAATTAAATTACAAGGGTTTCACTTTCGAACTAGTACCAATCTTAAAAATCAATAAAGCAGAAGAAGCTATTAACATCACTGATATTTCACCATTACACGCTAAGTGGGTTAACAAGAATGGTAAAAAAATTAAAGACGAGATTAGGTTAACTAAACAGTTCGCTAAAGCGCAACAATTGTATGGTGCAGAATCGTACATTTCAGGTTTTTCTGGTTATATCTTAGAGATCCTAACCATTCACTATAACTCATTTGAAGAATTGTTGAAAGCAGCAACTAAATGGAAAGCACCAGCGATTATTGATACTGAAAAACATTATCAGAAAAAAATGGTAATGTTCGAACTAAACAAATCTAAACTTCAGTCACCATTGGTCATTGTAGATCCAGTTGATAAAAATAGGAACGCGGCAGCAGCGTTATCTAAACAGAAGTTTGGCCTATTTCAAAAGAAAGCTAAAGAGTTTCTGAAAAATCCTAATGAAGAGCTTTTTGCAAAGAAAGAAATTAAACTATCTGAACTAAAGAAAGATGCTAACAAAAACAAACAACACTTAGTTTATCTAGAATTAGAACCTTTAGAAGGAAAACGTGACGTTGTTGGTGCTAAGTTACTCAAAGTTTACAAATTCTTAAAAAAAGAATTAACTAAATTCAAAATAATAAACTCTGGCTGGGAATGGGAACAAGGTAATGCTAGGTTCTACTTCATTCTAAAAAATAATATCTTACCAAAGACTGAAGTCAGACAAGGGCCACCATTAGCAATTAAAGAGCATGTTAAAGAGTTCAAAAAAAGAAACAAAGATTACTTTGAAGAAAAGGGTCACATTATGGCTAAAGTTAAGATAAAATACCCTAAATTGGAAAAATTCTTAAAAGTTAAATTGAAAGACGAGTATGTTAAAGAGAAAATTATTAATATCGAAAGGACAATATTTAATTTTTAAGATTCTTAAGCTAATTACTATATTCTATTATACCACAACTCCAAAAACTAAAAATATAAAAAGTATAAGTTGTTTCTTTAAAGGTATGGGTTCTATACAAGCTGAATGTAAGAAATGTGGTGGGAAAGCTAACGCTGACAATTTTAAGTTAGATTATAAAGCAAGGTTAATGGTATGTCCTAACTGTTTTAATCAGCGTGATAAGCCAAGCCCGAAAGTGGGGTTAGAACAAAAAAAAGTTAAACAAGAAAGAGTAGAACCTAATAGGCCTCCTGGTTGGGATAAAGAAGATGTTGAACTAGAAAGGTTAAATAGAATCAGAATAGATGAAACAAGAGCTTTAATTGAACGAGTTCCGGGCCAGACATATGTAAAACTTACTTGTCCAGAATGTAAATTTAAGTACAAATATTATCCGATTAATAAGAAACCTGGCAATTGTCCATATTGTAATAAAGAAAGTCCAAAAATTAGAATTACCGGCGTTTTTTAGAAGTTTTCTTTACTTTTTTAGCACTTTTTTTATTACTATCTTTACTCCAACTTCTTGTTTCTTTGTAGATAAGGTAAGCACCTATAATAGCCATAATCATCTGACCAGCAGCAATCATATATCCACCAATCATTGGTCCATCACTCTCTTACCTTCTTTATTTTTCTTCAAGAACCGGTCATAAACAAATATCATAGCGATTACCATAAGATAAACCATTACAACTATTTGAATGTACACACCTACCAGCATTTTATCTAGAAAAGTATTTAGAGTTTATAAATTTAATGCCCTCGCGAAGAATTGAACTCCAATCTCTGGGTCCGCAACCCAACATTCTATCCATTAGACTACGAGGGCAAAAAGTAATCAAGAAATTCTAACAATTCTTTTTATTATTTTCGCTTACTAATCTCAGCACCGCCAGATGGAATGAACTTAATGATATCATCCAAATCTCCACCGCCCAGTTTAGCTTTAATTTTTTTAGCCAAAGCTGACTTTTTGTTTCTACCAGAAATAACTATAACAAACTTTTTTGTTTGCGATTCAATCGCGTTTACAGGACCGCCAATGATTTCATCTTTAACTAAAGCGATTGCATATTCTAATTTTGGTTTAATATAATTGGTTTTACCTTTAATCATAAAACTTCCTTTAGCTAAGAATTCTCCTGGTTGAGCATCTTTACTAACTTGATCTGGATTAACATAAAACACTTCTGCAGTACCATGTCCCAATTTCCAAGCTCTAGAATATACTGCAGTAGCTTGCGCGGCTTCTGCTCGAGTAGCTTCACCAGCGTTCTGGCCATCCTTGATAACAAAAAATGGACTGCCAGCCATATCTGTATGGAACACCAAATCGTTCTTATCGGTATGTTTCTTAACAACAATCTCGTTAGAACTGGCATCTCGACCGCCAATGCAAAGAAAACTTTCTGAAGAAATGAACCAATGAAATTTCTCGTACCATTCTCTTTTCTTGTTACGTTTAATTTCTTTTTTCTGTTCTTCTTCTACAAACTTGTCTTCTTCCTTCATTAGTTTAGCTAACTTAGCATTACTTTCAGCTAGCGCTTTTTTAGCGCCTTCCAGCTTAGATTTAGCTTTCTTAGCTTTGTTAAAGTACGTGCCAGCGTTTTCATCTACAGATTTGTTAAGTTCAAACTCAATTTCCATTGTTGTTAAAAGAAATAAAACATAAGTTACTAATTAAATCTTTTCCTTTTTAGAGTAAACTACTAAATGTTTATGTTTACTACTTGAAGTCATAGGAATTCCAGCAAGTTCCCCTAATTTTTGAATCTTAGAGTTTTGCATATTTGACTCTCTGATAAAAAATATTTCAACATCAAACTTATTTTCAACAAAATTTTTGTTTCTATAAGCTAAATTCATGTTATCATCAGGAAAAGGTTTACCATCTGGTTCTCTATTCAACCAATTTGGGATTTTATAATCATCTTCTACAAAAACAATGAAATCAAAGTCTGAAAATAAACTTCCCCTAAATCCTGGAGGTTCATATTTTCCGAAAGAATCCTTAACTGAAGAACCAATCAAAACAATCTTAATTATACCTTTATCAGGCAGTAATTTTGCTTTTATCTTTTCAATAGCCTTATTTCTAAGAGTATCTGTTTTATTTCTTGAGAAAATTGTTTTCAGAGGTCTTTCTTTAAGATATTCTTCCATAACATGATTTAACTATTACAACTTTAATAAAGTTTCTAAGAAAACCTAATGACTTACTCACACATCTTAATAGCTTCTGCAACCAGAGCTTGTTCGGTACAAATTTCTTCTTCTTCGTAAAGAACAACTACAGGAACAATCTTCATCTGCCTAATATCACCACTAAGTTCTTCATTATAACCAATATTTGTAAGATAACTTCCAGCTTTAATCATTTGTGCGTCGTCCAAATCGTAAGATTCTGCTCGTTCTGTCCCAATTATGTTAACAACTACTCTTTCTACGTTAGTATTAACACCATTTTCTATAGAGAAATAAATATTATTCTTTTCCGGGTCCATACAAAGTTCTTCTTCACCAGAAATCTCTGAGAAGACAAGGCCAATATCTACTGGACAATGTGCTTCAAGGTCTACTTGAGCACGTCCAAAGTTCATGATAACTATACCTAAAGCTATTGCAAACGAGATTAATAATAGTGTCGCAACTATTGGTGCCATAGCTTTTTTAACTTTCATTACTAAGAATGATTATTTTAGGGTATATAAATATTTTTGTTGGGCATATCAGAAATAATAAGAAAAAAATAAAACTTTACTCTTCAACGAAATCTTCTATAGGTTCCTTAAGCTCTTCATCGCCACGTAACATGTTTTTCTTACGCATATATTCACGAGCAATTAAGTAAACTATCAAACCAACAGACTTTTTACCTTTATTATTAGCGGGTATTACAAAGTCAAGGTTGTTAGATTCGTTGTTAGTATCGCAAAGACCAATGATAGGTATTCCTGCTTTCATAGCATCCTGGACAGCGTTTTTGTCTGGCCAAGGATCGCAAGCGAACAATATCTTTGGTTCACAGAAGATTTCCAAGTTAGGGTTAGTTAACATTCCAGGCGGATATCTTCCATTAATTATTTTAATACCAGTCAGTTTGTTCAACAATTTCAAAGCTTTCCAACCATTCTCTCTCCTACTAACAAAAAGAATATCTTCTGGATTATAATTTGCTAACAGATTAGCAGCAATAGCAATCCTTTCATCAATCTTTTTCAAGTTCAAAACGCTAAGTCCATCCGGCCGGGTTTTGTAAATGAAATTCTTCATGTACTTTGTTTTAAATTTAGTTCCAATATGGATACCTGATTTAAGATATTCATTTGAATCAATCAACAGTTCTTCATCGGTCATTTTTATTTCTCCTAATTATATAACAAACAAGAATCAATTATCTTGTCTGCACTATTTTTTGCCTCATGCAGCTATGCTCATCCTAGGCGGACAAACTTTGGCTATGTTATATCTTAGAAGTAGGTTTATTTATAAAGTTATTGGGGGAAATTAGGTTTTCAAAACTTCTTCCCTCTCATCTTTTTACTGAAATCAAATTCTGTTTCATGAATGTCTTGTCCGAACACTAAAAAGTCGTCCTTAATCCTAATTTTACCAGCAAGGTTTTTCTCAACAATTAATTCATACACTAAAATCTGTTCTTCAATTTTCTTGTTTCGTCCCAATGCTCGCAGATATCTTACTGATTCAATTAAACCACCAGGTATCTTGAACAACATCTTCTTATCTACTAAAATCTTTTTCCTCTTTGGTTTAGGTACAAGATATACAAAGACAAGTAACGTTAGTGCAGTGAGTATCATTAACGCTTTCCATTTCCAGCCCCAAACGAGATTAATCACATATTTGGTACCATCTAACAGATTAGCAGCACCAGAGACCATACGTAGTAAAGCTTCTTCACCATCTTCAAATAACCTAGTTTGATTAATTATGTAAATATGTTCAGTTTCATTGTAAATTATTGTTTGGTTAACTGATTCAATTACTTCGCCACCTTCAGCTTCCCCATCATCCCCAGGAGTTGGTGAAGTAACAACTACTTCTTCATCCCATTCATCAGTTTCATCATCATCTGTGTATGAGATACAACCAGGATCGTTAGGGAAATCTTTCAAACCATCAGCATCATTATCTATATTATCATTACAATCATAACTTCGGCCACCGCCTCCTCCTCCTCCTCCACCGCCGGAGGAACTAGAAGATGAACTACTAGAACTACTACTACTTGATGCCTGATAATTTACTGTTAAACTGTAATTAGAGGTACCAAAAACAGAGTCGTTATTGTCATTGAAAGTTAAACAGTTCCAAGTGTAATCCCCATTAGCTAAACTTACTGTCCAATTACTAGTTTCGTTCATGTCTGTTAAATTAGTTGTTTGATTAAGAGCGAAGCCTTGGTTACTTAAATTAGTCAAATACAAACTAACATTTGTTGAATTATAAGTAGGATTAGTTACAGAACAGTTAAACACCACATTAGCTGGATTAGCACTAGCATCTGTAGAACCATTAGCTGGACTGTTTAATGTTACCGAGAAGTTAGTTACATCTGATTGATAATTTACACTAGCTGAACGATTAGCACTTGCCCAGACAGAATCGTTGTTAGCATTGAACGATAAACAGTTCCAAGTGTAATTACCATTAGTCAAGTTCACGTTCCAAGATGCAGAACTGTTCATACCAGTTAAGTTAGTAGTTTGGTTAACAGCAAAGCTGGAATTACTAGCGTTAGTCAAATACAAACTAACGTTAGTGAGATTATAAGTCGGATCAATGACTGAACAATTGAAATCTACTTCTGCAGGACTTGCAGTAGTATTACTGTAACTATCTGAAGGACTGTTCAAAGTTACCGAGAAGTTAGTTACATCTGATTGATAATTCACACTAGCTGAACGATTAGCAGTAGACCAGACAGAATCATTATTGTTATTGAACGATAAACAGTTCCAAGTGTAATTACCATTAGTCAAGTTCACGTTCCAAGATGCAGAACTGTTCATACCAGTTAAGTTAGTAGTTTGGTTAACAGCAAAGCTGGAATTGCTAGCATTGGTTAGATACAAACTAACGTTAGTGAGATTATAAGTTGGATCACTAACTGAACAATTGAAATCTACTTCTGCAGGACTAGCAGTAGTATTACTGTAACTATCTGAAGGACTGTTCAAAGTTACCGCAAACACAGCAGATTGATAGTTCACAGTAATTGTCCGGTTAGGGCTTGCCCAGACAGAATCACCATTACTATTAAATGAAAGACAACTCCAAGTATAATTACCATTACTTAAATTCAAATCCCATGCAGCAGAATCGCTACTACCACTCAAATTAGAACTTTGGTTCAGCGCAAAATTGCTGTTACTTGTATCTGTCAAATACAAACTAACATTAGTTAAATCATAGGTAGGTTCATCGGCAGAACAATTAAAGTTAACTTCCGCTGGGCTTGCACTAGTATTACTATATCCTGCAGAAGGACTGTTAAGTGTTACCGAAAATATGTCTGACCAAGTGGCATTAATATAATATGAATCAAAACCAGCACTGTAATTGTCATTACCAGAATAACTGCAATTAACCAGATATTCGCCCTCAGAGGTATAATATTCTGTATTGTTACCTAAAGGAGATGGACCATTATCAATAAGATCACCATTTTGTCTTAACTCTAGATTTCCTGTAGTTGGTGTTACAATATTACATTGGACATTTGTACTAAAATTAATTGTGTTAGTATAATTATTATTAGTATCGTTAATTGTTAAGTTTACAACACTTGCTGCTTGACTAATGGTATAATTACTAGAATTGGTAGCAGAGGTCCAAGCATCAGTTTCACTAACATTACAAGTATAACCATAATTTGCTGCTGCAAGGATAACGTTAGTATCAATTTCATTTGTTACGTTAGTTTCATTACGATAAAGTTCTGTATTAGCTTCTGCGTTTGTACAACTACAACTTACATTCAGATTATTATTATAATTTGTTGGAGATGTTGGATCAAAATCTAAATTGCATGATGAAATGTTTTTTGAAGTAACAGTAAGAGTATCCGAACTATCTGCTGCAGTATAATTAGTGACCATACTGTTGTTACACACATAAGGATATGTGCCTGCAGCTAAAGTCTGATAATCTGAAGCTATATCGCCAACAGAACTGTCAACCAACGTACCATTACGCCACAGAGTTACATTAACAACACTATTATCTGCATTACAACTGATATTAGTAACAGTACTTGCATACACTGAATTTGAAGGATTAAACGTTAAGTTCAAACTTGTTGTAGCCCGATTCATTGTTGCAAAGTATGTTATTCTAGATGCAGTATAATTTGCACTTTCTGGGTATATCGCAGTATAGTTCCAATAACCAGCAGCAACGTTACTAACATTGTCTGGTGTTTGACCATTTCTTAACAAAGTACCATTACGATAAATGCTTAAGTTACCTTCACTAATAGACTTCCAAGCTGAAGCATTAATTGTTGCTGGATAAGTATAAGTCTTATTATCTTCAGTGCCATCCAATGATAAATTTATCTTGGACAAACTATTCAACTTATTAACAGTAAAACTGGAACTATTAGTTGCGGTACTCCAGCTAGCTGTTTCAGTTACATTACATACATAAGTGTAAGTATCTGCCCCTAATAACACATTAGTATCATTCTCATTACTAACATCAACATTATCTCGATAAAGTATTGCTGAAGTTTCATTACTAGTACAACCACAACTTATGTTTACATAAGTTTCATAATTGATAGGTGATTCCAAACTAAAACTAAGATTACAAACAGAAACTTCTTTATCTGTAACTGTAAGTGTCTGAGTTGTCGTAGCATTAGTATAATTTTGACCTTGACTAACATTACACACATAAGGATATGATCCAATTGCCAGAGTTTGGTAATCTGTAGCAGTACCACCAACAGAACTTGCTACTAAAGTACCATTACGCCATAAAGTTACGTTACTCTGATCATTATTAGCATAACAAGTAATATTTGTAGCAGTATCAACAAACACAGTAGAACCTGGACTTAATTGTAAGGTGAGAGTTGGTGTTGCTCGGTTAACTGTAGCAAAATAATTTTCACTTGCAAACGTATAATTTTGCGTTTCAGGATATTCTACTGTATAATTATATAGGCCAGAGGTTAGATTGGATACATTTTCTGGGGTTTGTCCACTAGACATTAAGCTACCATTACGATATAAGTTTAAACTTCCTTCATTAATATCTTTCCAAGATGATGCATTAACATTTTCTCCATAAGTATAACTATTGTTACTTTCTGAGCCATCAAGTGTTAGATGTAACTGGCTGGTTGGATCTGCTTGTACAACAACATAACTAAATTCATCACTTTCATTCAGATTTCCGCTACTGTCATTAGCATAACTTTTCCAGACATAATTCCCAGTAGAAATTGCCCCATAATTATAATAATATTCTGAACCACTATTACCGCTAACTGAATAATTAGTTGCTGCCCCACTAAAGTTATGTTCAATTAAAACATTTTCTACTCCAATATTATCTGTCCAAGTAATGTTAAACTGGTGATTACTAGTATAAGCTGACCCAGAGGTAGGTTCACTATTGTTGTTTGACCAAGCAGGAGCACTTACATCATTAACAGTAAAATAAGTAATTTCACTGTCGTTAATGTTATTATAACTATCATTTGCAATAAGTACAACGTTATATGTACTAGTAGGATAATTAATTGCAGGAGTGTATTCATAGTACCAAACATCACTTATGTTAGACATTTCGTAAGTTTCAATAGTACTATTAGGGTAAGTTATGTTAACAAATACTTTACTGATGGTATTATAGTCTGTTATTGTTGCAGTTATGTTTGTTGTTTCTGTTTGGTTTATTGTAGATGGAGTAGCTGTAACACTGACCACATTTGGATTTCTAGTATCAACAATTGTAATATTAATGTGTGCACTTTCATTTTCCATGCCACCAAAATTAGTGGTATTATATATCACATAAAATTCGCTAATTATACTGGCATTACCAGAAGCATTTACGTACCATGTAGTGTTACAATTATCTCCAATCCGCATATCAGAAAGGCAAGCAAAATCACTGGAATTGGCAGGATTGGAAGAGTTAGTCCAGAAAGGTTCGGATGGGGTGGTTGGTACTAAACTACCAGTCGCCATTCCAGTGATAAGGTTACCTGAAAAGAAATTCTTAAAGAACGTTAATACTTTGGATAATAAAGAAGCGTCTTCAACAAGGTGATCATTACCGATTGTTGCAGTTCTACCTAAATTATTGTTCAAATTATTAATATCATTACTTAAGGAACTATCAATTGGATCTAAATAAGCCCAAACATTACCGCAACTGCCTTCAACACAACTGACTTCAGCAGTGAACTCAAAAAATTCAAATTGCTCTACATTAGTATCGCTATTTGGAGTGACTAAAGAAATTTCAAGATGACCTATCTTTGAAACGTTAAGTTCCCATGTTTCGCTATTATTAATATTACCAGAATTGTCTGTACAATTAACAGACCAATTATAATCTCCATCTTCCATCAAAGTTTTACTAAAACTTTGATTTGTGTTCATCGTAATAGAACTATCTGTTTCATTGATCACATTATTAAAAATTAAGCTACAATTACTAATATCATCATTATCAATAACATTGTAAACAAAAATAACATCCCCAGTAGTAGAGTTAGTAGTATTTACTGGAGATAGTATTGTTATGGTTGGGTCTGTTATGTCTGGGCCCTCATCTAAAGTAACATTAGAAATATATTGAAGACCAGTACCAGCAGAGATTGTATCTCCAGCAGTTGTACCATTACCTTGCTCAGGTGTAACAGTTGTACCATCAGCTTCAGCCCAGATTGTTTCTCCAGTAGACCAAAAACCAGAACAATCGCCATCATTATCATTTCTCTTTAAGTTCGCTAAATTTGAAGAGAAACTACCATCTGCTCCTGAAAGAACAGAAGGACTAGTATAACAAGGATTAGCACCTGGCAAAGTGCTTTGGTTAACATAAACAATAACAGTAGCACCTTCTGCGGCAGTAACATTATCATTCAAGAACGCATAACCAGCAATAGGTTTAGAAGCAGCTAAAGCTAACGAAGGTATTAACACTATTAAAAGTATTAATGTTAAAGTACAAATTCCGATCAGCTTTTTATATTTCATAACTAACCTTTCATTAGCATTTTCAATTGCTTTGTTTTCTTATTCTCAGCCCATTTATAGACTGAAATTTTCCCTAGTTTCATCTCTTCAGCATATCCTTTCTTAACAAGACGTTTAATGATTCTTGCAGTAGAACTCACAGGTACTTTCGCGCTTTTAGATAGAGAATTTAGATGGAAAATCTTAGTTTTATCTTTAGATAATGTCTTAATTACAGATAAAGTCTTAGCTTCAACTAGATCTTCCAATAGCCAGGGCATGATAAAATGATTACCTAGCCCTTTTTAAACATTTCTATTTTTGGAATAGTTTAACCAAAAAACAGATAAAAATACCAAAAATGGTAAAATTTATAAAAGGGAAAAAGAAAGAAGAAAAAAAAGAGGAAAATTAAAACAGATTATTTCAATAAAAAAGAAGCATCAAACAAAAATTATTTCACTTTATTTTCAACTTTATCCTTGTCCTTACTTTTATGCTTCTTATTTTTAAGAACAAACAAGATTATTACAAAGATTACAATGAAAAGAGGGATTATTAGAGAAAATACAGAGATCAACCCTAATGAGAATCTTTCGCTAACAACAGTTGGTTCTTCTAATCGAGATTCATAATAACTTTCACCAAGAACATTCTCTTTAACAAAAAATTGTTCATAATTTGAAACAGCAATCATTTCATCGTCAAGATAAAAGAATGCTTGTAATTTATACCAACCATCTTCTAAATCTACAACGTCTAAAGGGAAAACTTGTTCTAAACTATTATCAATAACACTACCATCAACAATAAAATTATCTTCCAAAGCCCAAACATTTTCTTCGTTAGGAAGTAAATAGAGTAACAATTTAACTGTTACATTTTCATGATTGTGATTATTAAAATTTAATAATAGTTTTGCAAAAGTAGGACCATTAATATTATCTAAAGATAAATTAGAGATTATTTCTAAACTGCTATCATCTGAATTTTCAGAAGGAATGTTAATTCCATCATAAGAATCTTCAGTATCTTCTGCATAACCATAAGGAGATTTTACAATACCCCCTGAACCGCCGCCACCACCTCCTCCTCCACCACCAGAAGAACTAGAAGACGAACTACTACCAGCTGGAGTTGAAGGTACAGGAGGAGTAGTTGGCTGATTTATTGTTAAAGGAAGTAATACTTGCAAGCCTGTACCAGATTGAACTGTTTCTTGCTCAGAAACAAAAGTCTCATCACCAATTATTACTTCATACCAAATTGTATCCCCATTTGTCCAGAAACCATCACATTTTAACGAAGGTTGATCTACAAACACAAGGTTGCCAAGATTAGTGGAAAAAGAACCATCAGGACCACTATTTACTGAAGGATTTATCACACAAGTTTCTACTTGATTTTCTACAAAAGAAACATCAACATAAAGCCATACTTCTAAGTCTTCCATATTTCCATTAAAATCTAATGTACTAGCAACAGGTTTAGATAAAGCTAAGGCTGGAAAGGAGAGTATTACAAATAATAGAATTAAGGAAAATAGAGATACTATTCCTTTTAATGTTTTGATTTTCATATTTTTATTAATGTTTTATTTTTCAAATGTTCATTACTCAAAGCACAATGTGGTGTTTGTACATAGGGTATGGTTATAATCTGAATCAACAGTTATAGCATAACCAGTTCCAATTAACATGTTAAAATCATTGCCATCAGCTAAACCACGAACGTGAGTTGTTAAAAACTCGCCGGAAGTGTTACTTTTATCTAATCTTGAAATTGTTGGATTTAAAGCACCAGGAACTTCTTGTAGGAAAGTTTCTGCAGTATAATTTGTCTGAAAGTCAAATACACCATATAAATTTGTCGCTAAAGACCCATATGTGTCTGAACTTGGCACTTGATATTGTAAAGTATAAGGAGGATTATAAATTTTACCAACTACTGTCTGGTTAAATCCTTCATCAAGAGTAATTTGATATGCTGTTCCAAACTCTAAATCAAAGATGTTACCGTCTGCCAATCCACGAACGTGAGTTGTTAAATATTCTCCTGAAGAATTACTTTTGTCAAGTCTTGAGAGAGTAGGATTTAAAGCACCGGGAATTTCTTGCAAAAATGTTTCCGAATCATAAGTTAAGTTTAAGTATAGGGCAATACGATTAGAAGCTAAGGTGCCATAAACATCTGAATTTGGCGTATCATATTGGTAAGTAAATTTTCCGATTGCAGTATCAGATGATAGACATTCAATACCAGATTTTTGTGCACTAACATGATAGTACCTTTTATCAGTTAAATTAGCAGCAGTATCCGTCCAATTAAGATCTGTAATGTTTTCTATTTTTGTAACTGTGCCAGGGATACTATCAATGTCCAAAGTCATGATTTCCGAAATATTAGTTGAATGATAAATAGTATAAGATAAGGCATCGGTAACATTAGTCCAGTTAAGTTCTATATCATTATTATTATCTGCTAAAACTCCTTGAATTATCCCCGGACCATCGCATTCTCCATTTACTGTAAGTGTAAAAGATTCAGAATCTGCGTCAAATGCAAATTTATCACAATACACATACGCAGTATAAGATCCTTCTTCACCAGATTGAGGAGTAAAGTTCACTTCTCCAGTACTTGCATTTATTGCAAATGAATCTAATGTGGGTATAGTCAGATGATAAAAATTTAAAGTTTCATTACAAACTGAAGTACAATTTACTTGATAAGAAAATAAACGTCCAACAGTAGCATTTTGATCAGGTATAGAAGTAATATTTGGAGGTCCGATTATACACATAGAAATAGTCCCTGAGGCAGAAGCCATACCAGTTATTGAAACCATAGTATAAGTTTGAAATATTACAAGAGCAAGTAAAACTAAAGTTAGAAGGAGAATCCATTTTTTAGAGAAAAGGATATTTCCAACCTTAACACTACAATTCTTTTTTTTATTATTCCCAGCCATCATTTCTTTTTCTTTTAGTTATAAGCAATACAACAAACGTATTTATGATAATACCAAATAAAACAATAAAGATTATTGCAAATATTTTCACATAACTTCTATCTTTACTTAAATTTTTATTCTCTTCGTTTTCTGCTAAACTTGCTCCAGTAAAAGAAGAAACGCCACCTAAATCTTCTTCTTTATTTATAACACTTACTTCAAAATCTTTCTGGCTCATCTTGTAAATATTCCAAAAGTTTACCACCATACTAAACACATAATTACCCTCATCTCTTTCAGTAGTATCAAAGTAACCACTAATAACTTCTCTTTGAAATGCTGAAATTTCGGTTGGAACTGTCCTAAAATCAGCTACTTTCTCGTAACTTTCATTCGCAAGAACTTTCTTAACAACAACATCAACAAAGACATTTTCTATTTTTTGGTTCCATTTATTTAGTAATTCGAGAGTGTAAGGATTAATTGCCCCCATAATAAAATAATCATTAAAATAACTAACTTCTATTTCTGGTTCGCCATAAATTAAATTTTTAACAACTTCTTGCACCTGCCCATCAAATTCCACTTTAGCAAGAACTTCAAATTCTCCATTCTCTAGCTGATTTTTACTTATTTTTGCAGTAAGAAGTTTATTTTCCTTTTTGGCTAAACTTTCAGAAACAGTTTCCAAAGTCTCCAAAGTTTGTTTTTGATCATTAACATAAAAAGTGGTTTTAATGTCACTAATTTCTTTTTTACCAAGATTTTCAACTTCTGCAACAATTTCAAAATCATCTTCCATTTCATGAAAGTTTAATTTAGTTTTAACATATTTATCTGGATACTCTCCAATGATATAGACTTTATGTTTTAGAACTAACTTTGACGCGATTGTACTTCCAATATTAGCACCCAATTCTTCTTCTACAATAATTACTGCTACAGACTGGCCTGGTGGAACTTCTTCTGGTAAAGACACATTAAATTGTATTTCTAAAGCATCATGATCGTCACGAAAAGTTAATTTATCAACATTTAAATTAATATAATCTGCCATTTCGCCAGTAACATAAATTTTAAGTTCAGATTCTAAATAATCATTATTCACAACCCAAAAACTTCCAGAGTAAGTATTAAATTCGTTAGAATTAATCTCTGTTTTAGCAGGACGAATACCTAAAGAAAACACTAATTGAGATAAGAGTATAGAAAATATAATTAGAACGATAAAAAACATCCCAATCTTTTTCATTTTATTCATTTTTTCTTTTTTCCCACTCTTTTCATCTTGTTTGATTTAAGTTATTATTTTGATTATATTGTTTATCTTAATCACTCAATCCACATCAAAAGTTATTGTTGATGACTTTTCTCCAGCCTCTTCAGTATATGGAATTTCTACCAAAAGGCTTGCTAAAAAGTCATTTTTAACACCGTGCCAGTCTAAGTCAACTACTGACAATTGTGGTACATCTGACATATTAGTCCAGTTCAAAATAGAGATACCAGTATCAAAAGCACTACTTTCGTTCTCTTCTATTCTAAATTGATAATACGATGAAGGGAATGATACTGAATCAAAATAAGATGTCGCATTTATGATAATATTAACATAAACGTTGCCTTGATTTTCCATCCAAAATGGTTGATTAACACCATCAGTAGTGTTAACACTATCGCCAGGGGTAGCTTCTCCAAAATTCACAGTACTTATTAACAAAGATATTGCAATGTATGAATCAATTGTAAAGTTATAAGCATCTGAAAAGTTCCCATAACTATTACTATCATTAGCTCTAACCTTCCAAAAGTAAGTTGTGTCAACATCAAGTTCAGTTTCAATAGCGTAAGTTGTGTTTGTAGTTCCTTCTGCAATACTACTCACATTAACCTCAACATTATTAAATGCAGCATTATCATCAATAAGAAGATGGTATGTTAAAGGATCACCATCACCATCCACTGAATTATTCCAAGTAAATTCCGGAGTCCGATTAGTAGTACTAGAACCATTAGTCAAAGGAACTAAACTTGGTGCAGTTGGTATATTATTAATTATAGTTAAAGTGTTTGACCAATTTGTAGGCCCATCTTGAATACCATCATTAGGCGTCATGGTAGCATTCCAAATTTCAGTTTTATCAGTTTCTTGAGATACAATAGTATTTGTTTTATTTTCATATAAGGCAGTTACTTGATTAGAAGTTAAGGTTCTATTAAAAAACAAAAAATCATCAACAGTCCCATTATAAAAATGTGAGGGAATATTGTAAGGTAATCGACATCCTATTGTGAAATTAGTATCAGTGATGTTAAATCCATCTAAGGTCCCAGCAGTAGAAACAGATAATTCAGTACCATCTAAAAATATTTGATAAGTTCCACCCTTACTGTATGTTGTTACAATATGGTGCCATGAACCATCGTTAAGATTGATTCCTGCTTTATATGCACCACCAGCAACATCGCCCCAACCAATTTTATCTGAACTTGCTTGATAATATAAGTCATACCCATGATTGGCACCAGTCCTACCTTTTCCAAACAATCTTGCAGCAACAGTATCAGTAGAAGGGACTGTCGTTTTTGTCCATAAAGACACACTAAAATTTTCATCTTCATAGTCAAAGATGTCAGCATCAGGCACACTAATATAATCGTCAACGCCATCTAATTCATAAGCACCTTTACCACCATAACCACCAGTAGGATTCCAAACAGCTCCGCCAGCCATAGAACCATGATTTGTATATTCTGAATAATCTTTTGTCCATGTAGAATTACTACCCCCATCAAAAGGCATGTTTAAGATAGTAATTGAAGAGCCATCTTTGTACCAGTTGACTATGTTTTTTATCGTATCTCCATCTGCATCAGTAGTGCTTACATTATAAACTGTAAGATTCTCAGAAGTAGTGTTAGTGCCAGAACTACTGTTCAACACAGGCACGCCCTGGGTTGGAGATGTATCAACGATGGTTAAACTGTTACTAGATAGATTAGAACCATCTTCAGTACCATCATTAGGAATTATTTCTGCTTGCCAAACATCATTCTTACTAGTTTCTTGGCTGACAATAGTGTCTGTTTTGTTCTCAAACAAAGCAGTTACTTGCTGTACACTAAGAGAATGGTTAAACACCATCATTTCGTCCATAGTTCCATTAAAATAACCGTTATCAGCTGAACCAAACCGACCAATAACCAAATCTCCTACTGAACTGATGTTACCTACAGTACTCATATCATCAGTATCTTCCATAACTCCATCAACATACGCTGACATATTACCATCACGATCAAATGTACTAACAACGAAATGCCATTGACTATCATTAACTCTAGTTGTACTATATGAGTTAACTGTTGTGGTTCCATCATGAGCAACAAGCCTTAACCTGCCATCAGTATGTACAGTAAATCTAAATGCTGGCGCAGCCCCATTTGAGTAAGCAATAATATCGCCACCAACAAGAGTACCTGTGTTAATCCAAGTAGCAAAACTAAAATCGGTAAAATTATCAAATTTGAACATTGCATTCACTCCAAAATCAATATAATCATCAGTTCCATCAAATTCAAACGCACCCTTGCCATCATAACCACCAGTAGAATTCCATGTAACATCGCCATGTTCGCTACCATTATTATCATAACTAGAATAATCTTTAGTAGCATTAATTACATTATCATTAACTTTTTCAAATGGCATATTCATTATTGTGATAGAACTGCCATTACGATACCAGTTAAAGATATTCTTAACGGCATCGGTATCGACATCAGCGGTGCTAACATTGTAAACAGTAAGATTTTCATAAGTCGTATTAGTTGCACCACTAGAATTTAGCATAGGGATGGAATGGGTTGGCAAACTATTAGCAATAGTTAAAGTATTACTCCAAGAAGTTGTACCATCTTCAGTGCCATCGTTAGGGGTGATGGTAACATTCCAAATTTCATTTTTATTAGTTTCCTGGCTGACGATTATATCTGTGCGGTTGTTGTAGAGTGCGGTGATTTGTTCTTCTGATAAGGAATAGTTGAAAATTAAAACTTCATCTATTGTTCCATTATAACACTTATCATTTGCTAATTTACCTTCACCAATAACTAACTCAGCAGCATTAATTGTTCCGCTTCCAGTACCTTCTGCAACTTCTGCACCATTAATGTAAATCTTAGTAGTAGAACCATTATATGTAAACGCCACATGTTGCCATTCATTTAAAACAATTGTACCTACACCTGAAAAAACACTAGTAAATGGAGCCCCAACTAATCTTAATCTTGTTCCAGAATATACTACAAATTCATTAATCAATGACAATCTATTACCCATTATGTTAGAATAAGTTTTGGTACTTGTTGGTTTGATCCAAGCCGAGAAACTAATCTCACTAAAAGTTTCAGATATCGCGGGATGTATGTATTGACCATTTCCATCAAATTCATACGCACCAAACCCATCATAACCACCAGTAGAATTCCAAGTAGCATCGCCATGTTCGGACCCATTATTATCATTACCAGAATAATCTTTAGTAGCGTTAAATACAGAGTCAGAAACATTCTCAAAAGGCATATTAAGTACAGCAACACTACTTCCATCCTTGTACCAATTAAAAATGTTCTTAACTGGATCACTATCCCCATCTGCAGTGCTAATATTGTAAACAGTAAGATTTTCTGTGGTAAGATTTGTGCCAAGAGTTGAATTTAATATTGGCACCCCATGAACCGGCGGAATATTTTCAATTGTTAAAGCATTACTCCTTTTAGTGATACCATCACTCTCTCGATCGTTGGGAGTCATAGTAGCATCCCAAGTATCGCTTTTAGTTGTCTCAGCAGCTGCAATTGAATCAGTAACATTATCATAAATTATTGCAACTTGAGTAGAACTTAAAGGAATGTTCCAAATCCTCACTTCATCAATTGTACCGTTCCATGGTTTATCAGCAGCAACATTTCTTCCAATGTAAAGGTCTTCTGAAGCGCCAACAATACCGCCAAAACCAGCAATTGAAGTACTACCAACTAATGTATTATCAATGTAAGCATTAAATTTATTATTTAATTTGTTCACTATAAAAATAACATGGTGCCACTGAGAATCATTTATAGAGATATTACTAACAAAACTTTTTGATGCAGTGCCATTTTTTATTCCAAATATTAAGAAACCATTTGGATTCCTAACAATGGAATAAGAGCTATTATCGCCCAAACCTTTACCTTTTATTAACAAGAATTCTGCACCAACGTCATCTAAACTAGTAAACCTTGCTTCAACAGAAAAACCATTAGTATTATCTAAATCAAAATTTAATGAGGAACTATTATTCACTTGAATATACCAAGCAATATCGCTAGCAAAATTGTATCCACCCCAACCTCCAAAACCAGTACTATTTTTCCACGAAACACCATAAATTGTTCCATTATTACCATTACCAGAATAATCATTAGCTCCATTCATAATACCACCAGAAGTGCCACTTTGCGAACCTCCTTCAAAAGGCATGTTTAATGCAAGTACAGAACTTCCATTAAGGTACCAATTAACAATATTCTTAATTTCGTCACCATCACCATCTGCAGAACTAATATTGTTTACAATCAGTACTTCATTAGTTCTATTCAATCCAGCACTAGAATTTAAGATAGGCGTATCATGAGTAGGTGCTGCAGCAACTCCATAATATTCACCCTCATTTCCTGATTCATAACTGTTTATAACATTTATATTTTTATTTATGTCTTCATTTATGTCTCTTGTTGAATTCTCCGGCAAGTTATTTATAATCCCTTCTGTTACACCTTCATTCACAATACCCCCCGTTAATGCTGAATTTGTAGCAACAAAATTTGAACTTTCTGATAAGTTAACAATAAGATAACAAGAACCTAATAAAACAATTATTATTAACACTACGAAAGTAAAATAAACAGGTGGGCTCCTTATAACTTTATTGAATAATGTATTTTTCTCTAAAGTTTGAGATAACTTGTTTTTACAACTCACGTTTTTATTTTTAGAATATTTAGATCTGAGATTTTTAATTTGAATTGGTTCTTGTTTTTGTTCTGACTTTTTCACTGCTCTTAATTTAAGAGAGAAATGTTTTTTACATAATTTTAGGTATAATAACTCTAACTTAGCTTTTTTAGCTAAATATTGAGGATAACTTATTTTCCTTAACAAGTAATAAGATTCAATCTTTTTTTCTAACTTACCTAAAGATAATCTTTCTTTTTCCAAAATAGCAGAAGAGTTAGAGAAGTTAGAATAATTAGAATAAATATCTTCTTTTTCAACTCTTTTTGTTAATTTTTTTCTTATCATCTGCTTTTTTTTATTTTCATATTTTTCATTACTTTTTTGTTTCAGATATTTTTGATTTTTTTGTTATAGCTAGCTTCTTCTTAGCTCTCTGATATGATGTCCAAACAGTACGATCATTTCTGTTCAATAAGCGGGCAATTTGTGCATAAGTCAAACCTTTCTTATCTTTCAGATATACTGTAATTGCTTCTAAAACACTCAATTTTCGATTCTTAAAAATAGAAGTAGGTAATGCTAATGACGATTTTTCAACTACAGTAAATGCCATAACTGAATTATACTTACATTGTGTGTGTATATAAATGTTTCTAAAAGAACAAGATCACTCACATTGTAAGTAAATTAGTTAATACCTACATGGTAAGTATTAAAATTAGGAAAGAAATAGGAATGGTGGGAGAGAGAGAGAGAGAAAAAAAAAAGACACAATAGAATTAAAAATAAGAAAAAATAATTATTACTAGAAATAAAGATGCAACATAGAAAGATAATAATTAAAAAAATGATTAAAAAATAATTAAAAATTACTTAAACGTTCTTCTCGTTATTATCTTAACAGTACCATAATAAGTAGTATCTGGTATCCCATCATCAGTAGGAGTTAAAACTAATTCTATTTCCTTATGCTCGTCAGGCTCAAAATAAAAAGCAGAAACATTATTTAAATTCCCAACAATACCAGCAGTTAACCATCGAGAAGTTTCTCCTGAAGATTTAATATCAACAAAAACTTTAAAATCTTCATTGTTATGATAACTAACATAACGTTTAGACGCCGACCCAGGAGGAACTTTTCCAAATTTTAGTGGTATGAAAGGATCTGCATTAAACCCCATAATATCACTAGATATATTCACTTCAATCGGAATTTTTTCAACATCAGTAATAACATAAGTACTATAAAAAACAACAATTAACGAAGTAAGTATAGCTAATACTGAAACTATAAGTATTATTTTTTTCATCAAATTAGAAACTATCATTTTCTCCAAAATCACCCTCTTTTTGATTCTTTGAATCTTTTCTTTTCTTAATAAACACAACAAGCAACAGTATTATAAGAGCCATGGCCGTTATTATAACTATTGGAATTGTTAAATTATTACCATTTTCTTTACTTGACTCATTGCTTGGTACAACTTCAATTGGCTCTTCAATTACCACATCAATAGTACCATCATTTTCAATAAGAGTTATAGGAAACTCTACAATTTCTTGTAAACCCTCATAAACAACAGTTATCTCAAGAACATAATCTCCAATACTTAATCCATTAGTGTCAAAATATGCAATTGCACTGCCTTCTGCCTGATTATTAATACTTGTTGGAGAAGACATAAAAGATTTAACTTCATTACCTTCAGAATCTTTAACTAGTAAGCTTAAATAAAATTCAACATTTTCATTCCAATGGTTTTTTAAAATAACTTCTAAGGGATATATTATGTCCACTGGTATTTCAGTAGGAGTTACATTAATTACATCTAAATCTCTTGAACCAAAAATTATCCTGTATAAACTAGATTCAGTAGTATTTTCATCATAATTAATTATTGCTTTAAGTTGATGAACACCAGAAGTTATGTCTGAGATAATATCATTGTTAGATAATTGAATTTCTCCAGAAGGATGTAAATCAGTATATCCAGTAGTAGGAAGAGATAATATTAAATTTTCTTCCAAATCAAAAAGTTGTATCTCACCTTCAACATTATCTATAATTTCGTTACCTAAGTTCATAAAATCTAATCTAAAATTAATACCAGTTCCAATTTCTGAAGTATAAGTATAATCAACACCAGTAATTTCAGCATATTTGTAAGGGTAGCCAACATAAGTTTGAACTTTAGCATTAACTGAAGCTTTTGAAACGAGAGCTTCGCCAGGTATATCTTCTGTTGCACTTAACCATAATGCGTGTTTACCTGGATTATTGTCTAAATTAGCCAAATTAAAAGTCACAGTAACAATGTGAGGTTCACCATCTGTTAAATCAAGGTAATCTTCTGACAGAGTATATTCTTCGGGTAAAGTTCCACCTACAGCGATTATAACATTAGTTGATCCTTGACTAATTAAAAAATTTTGAGTATGTGTTGAACCTGGCACATAGTCTATAGTTAAAGAACCTGGAGAAATAACAAGCGCTAAGGAACTAAATGAACAGGTAAGAATTAGTAAAACAAAAATAAACAGTTTAAGTATTATGGTATCCCGCATTTTCTGTATCTATTAAGAAATTTTAAAAGAAAAAAAGAAAAAAAATTTACACATTTATAATGTGTCAACCTGGTAGGTAATTGCTCCAGTTCCTGATGCAACTTCACCAGTATCTGATGGAATTGTTAAGTTAAACCATATAGACATCTGGTCGTTGTTATCTTGTGCCAACCACTTTGAACAAAGAGAAACATCAGCCTTACCAGCATCAGTAGCTACTGCATTAAAAGTTACTGCAGGGATGTTAGTACAACTAGTTTCATCGTCTGCCATTTTTACAGAAACTTCAGCAGTTGCTGTCTGTGCACAATCTCCACCTGAACACATCATTGCTTCTGCGTCAGCACCATCCCATCGGATACTAATGTTTACAGGTAATGTTCCTGAATTCTCTAGTGTGTGGTTATCTGCATCGGTTGGGAAATGGTATGCACCTCCAGATGAGTTTAACCAACAGGTTGCTGTTTCAGATGCAAAGTCAACTCTACCATAACCAGTTGTACAACTAGTATCATAGTAACTATCAACAATTTCTACTCTTCCATCATTTACAGTAATACCAACTGTACCTGTAACGTTTATTTCTGCCTTACCTGTTCCGGTAGTACTTGCCGCACCAGATAATAGGGTGTAGGTACCACCTAAATCATTTAATTCACTTACACTGTATAGCGTTCCTGCTACTGATACAACTAGTGCAACAGCAAGTAATGCTACAATTGTTTTGTTTGAAAC